>ERZ1643251.11-NODE-11-length-376337-cov-259.412350_pt1 | contig 376337 bp, 345 predicted proteins | sample MGYA00579261_ERZ1643251 | MGnify/ENA primary metagenome ERZ1643251 (study PRJEB29033, sample SAMEA4952267) | chicken gut metagenome | biome: Broiler Chicken; feature: Gastrointestinal Tract; material: Caecum | place: Ireland | collected 2018 | study: Broiler... | reverse complement strand
GCAACACTTCCGCCAGCGTAAATCCAAGCTTCTTCATTTCGTTTCTCCAAATTTAGTTTGTCATGTTGTTTATTATATTATTTTATATTTTATAAGGGAATTATTTAAACTTATTTTTATATATATCTACTTTTTATATTCCATATTTTTTTAAAAATATGCACAGACAATTTTTATGAAAATATTTTCAAAATAATTAAGGTATACTAAAAAAACATTTTCCCCCCAAAAAAATACAATAAATATGCAAAAAAAATAATAAAAATTTTAGAAATTTTTATTTCAAAAAACAAACGAAAGAATATTTTTCCGAAAATCGAAAATAAATATTTTCTTACATTTTTGTTAATATATGTTAATAAAAACAATTAGTTTCAAAATTTTAGAGAGAAACATTCATATCAAGTGTTTCATCATTGTACTCACGGAGGAAGTTAATCCAAGAAATATAGTAGTTGCACAATGAATCTATGTAAGCGTCCATTATTTCGCTATAAGACTGCTGTACGAAGACGAGAGAGGTTACGTCAGATTTTTCCTGCGCATAGTTCTGGGCTGCTATTTTGAGAATTTCTTTCGAGTTTGAAATCAAGTCAGAGTTGTAGTAGTTGAGATTTTTCTGGGCGATTATGAATTTTTCGTATGCGCTCATCAGGCTAGTGGTTGCTTTATTTTTGGTTGATTCATAATGCAATTGAGCCTGCTCAAGCTGGAGTTTGGCGTTTTTTATCTCAGGAGAGTAGTTATACAAAAGCGGTAAGTTTACGAGGTTTGCTTTTGCATAGGCACCTGAAATCATTCCGTTTCCTTCATTTTGATAAGAGGACATATATGCATAGCCTCCTCCGAGTTCAATATCAGGGATTCGTTGTCTGATTATAATATCAAGATTTTTCTTGGCTGCTTCAATTTCATTTTTTGCTATTTTCAAATCGTATCTTTTTTCATAAGCTGATGAAGCTACATCGTCAAATTTTGGCATAACGCTCTTTGGAGATGGTGTCAGATGAGAAACAAATCCGTCGTCTTGCAAATCATCATCTTCTATATCAAAAAAAGTGTTATCTTCCTGCGAGCGATTGATATTCAACGCTTTATTGAAATCATATTTGGCTGCAAGCACAGCGGCTCTTGCGTTATTTTCCTTTAATATGAACTGATTCAGAACTATTTTTGAAGGCATGATATCCATATCAGGAGTATTTGGTTCTATTTTTGTTTCAGAAATAGACACAAGTTTCAGAATAATTTCTTTTTGGTCGTGTATATTTTTCAATTTTGATTTTGCTGCCGCAAGTCTGATAAATGCCTCTCGCACGTCCATTTTCACTTCAAATTCGGCTGCTTTGATAATATCGTCGCTCAATAAAAGTTCGACCTGAGCTTTCTTTTTCCGAGGAGAACGTTTTCCAATCTCAATTAGCTGAGATATCCCTATTTGCTGAGGATTTCCCTTATTTGTATTGCCTATTCCGTAGTCCATTTCAAAAGAAGGGTTTTGAAGGCGGTTTGCTATTTTTACATTATTCTTTGCTATCTCATAGTCTTTTCTTATCTGGTTTAAATCAACATTTTTCTCAACAGCAAGCTCTATTGCCTCATGAATATTAAGTTTATTACCGCTTTGAGATGAAGAGGCAGAAAGAGGTAACTCCGGTTCTTCAAGCCGTTTTGAATCACTACTATTCTCTCCGGCATAAGATAAATTTGTTATTAAAAACGAAATCAAACAAAAAAATAAAAAGAACTTTTTCACTACAAAATATTCTCAAAAACATCTATCAAATTAATTTTATCTTAGACAAAAAAAACTATCAATAATCACTCATACCTTAATGCTTCTATAGGATCAAGGAGAGAAGCTCTATAAGCCGGGTAATATCCGAAGGTTACTCCAACAATTCCTGAAAAGCCAAAAGACAATAAAAGCGACCACCAGGCAATATAAACAGGTAAATCAAAAAACGCTTCAACAAACTTGGCGAGAAGGATGCCCAGTACAACTCCGACTGTTCCTCCCATCAAAGAAAGCAAAAGAGATTCGAGGAGAAACTGTATTCTTATATCGGAGGCTTTAGCACCTATTGCCATTCTAATACCGATTTCTTTCGTTCTTTCAGTGACAGATACAAGCATAATGTTCATAATCCCTATACCTCCTACCAAAAGAGAAACTGAAGCAATAGAACCGAGCAAAATAGCCATAATCTTTGCTGATTCTTTTGCCGTTTCCATCATCTGTGTAAGGTTTCTTATAGTGAAATCATCTTCCTGCTTGCTTCCAAGGCGATGACGTTCTCTTAAGAGCTCTTTTATTTCATCCTGCGCAGTATAGACTGCATTTTCATCAACGGCTTTTACCATAATATGTCTTACCATACCCGGAAAATCAACACCTATCAACTTTTTTTGCGCTGTAGTTATTGGAATCATAATCGTATCGTCCTGATCTTGCCCCATTCCTGATTGTCCTTTTGATTCAAGAACGCCTACAACAGTGAAAGGCATTCCCTCTATTCTCACGGTTTTTCCTACGGGATCCAAATCTCCGAAAAGATTTTCTGCGACAGTCTGTCCCAAAAGACATACCTTTGTTGAGTTACTCACATCTTCATCAGAAAAAGAACGTCCGTATTCAACTCCCCAATCTCTTACAATCATTACATTTGGCGTTGTTCCCTGAATTCCTGTCGACCAGTTTTGATTGCCAAATACAACCTGTTTTGTACCGGATAAATAGGGGGCAACTGCAAGCACTGAAGGACATTTTTTTTGAATATCAAGTGCATCAGAATAAGTAAGCGTCTGTTTGCTGCCTGCCCCCATTCTTATTCCTCCTGATGTTGTTGACCCGGATACGACCATCAAAAGATTACTGCCCATTTTTGCCATATTTTCTGCCATTGAACGCTGAGCCCCCATACCTATTGCAAGCATAATAATAACCGAGCTTACTCCGATGATTATGCCCAAACTTGTCAAAATTGAGCGCATTTTATTTATTCTGATTGTTCTTATGGCTATTCTCAAAGTAGATTCCAAGTCAATCACTTTTTATTTACCTCATCTTTTATAATATGGCCGTCTCTAAAGTGAACAACTCTTTTTGCATAGTCTGCAATATCCTGTTCATGGGTTACCAGCATAATTGTTTTATGCTGTTCTTCATTCAATCTGACAAAAAAGTCCATAACCTCATAACTTGTTTTGGTATCGAGATTTCCGGTCGGTTCATCAGCGAGAATGACAGGAGCATCGTTCACAATTGCTCTTGCTATTGCGACTCTTTGCTGCTGTCCGCCTGAGAGCTGGTTGGGAAGGTTATACATTTTTTTCTCGAGTCCGACTATTTTTAGAGCTTCTTTTGCTCTTTCTATACGTTCTTTGGGTTCAATGCCTTTGTATATCATCGGCATTTCAACATTTTCAAGAGCCGATGTTCTTGAAATCAGGTTAAACCCCTGGAATACAAAACCTAATTTCAAATTTCTGATATCTGCAAGTTTATCTTTTGATAATTTTGAAACATCAATCCCATCAAGGAAATACTGCCCTGAAGTCGGAACATCAAGACAGCCGATTAAATTCATAAAAGTAGATTTACCCGAGCCTGATGAGCCCATAATCGCCACAAATTCACCGTATTCAACACTCAGACTTACTCCGTTAAGAGCATAAAACAGAGAATCTCCGGTATTATAAGTTTTGACAATATTTTCGGTTTTTATCAGAGAAGTCATATTAGAACGGTCTCATACGTCTTTGAGCTGCAGCTTTTTCTTTGCTTGTAGAAGAAATAATCACTCTATCACCTTCTTTAAGTGCATCAGAGGTTATTTCAGTGTAATTTTCATCGCTTGCTCCTATTTGGACTGTAACCCGCTTGGGTTTATTTTTCTCGAGTATCCAGACACCATACTCCTGATATTTTTTCTTAGTACCGTCTTTTGATGTCTGTGGGCTGAATTTTAGAGCTCTGTTATCGACACAAAGAACATTTTCCTTTTTATTTGTAATAATAGAAACATTAGCAGTCATACCCGGTATCAGCTTCAAGTCTTTATTATCAATTATAATAACGACATTGTAGGTAACAACGTTCTGAACGGTTGTCGGAGAAATTCTAACCTGAGAAACTTTTCCTGTAAAAGTTTCATCAGGATAACCGTCAATGGTATATTCAACGTCCTGACCGACTTTGACACGTCCTATATCCGCTTCTACAACACTCGTATCTATTTGCATTTTTGTCAAATCTTGAGCGACAGAGAACAATGTAGGAGTTTGAAAGCTGGCAGCAACGGTTTGTCCGACATCAACCGAACGAGAAACTACTATGCCGTCAACAGGGGAGATTATTCTTGTATATCTCAGGTTCGTAAGATTATTATCAAGAGTAGCTTTTGCCTGTTCAATTTGAGCTTTCGCTGCATTTAACGAAGCGACATCCGCCTTATAAGTACTCTCTGCCAAATCAAGTTCACTTTTGGCAACAAATTTTCTTTCATAAAGAGCTTTATATCTGTTATAAGTTTTCAGGTCATTTTCCATAACGCTTTTAACTCTATCATAGTTTGCCTGAGCATTATTCAAACTGGCACGTGATTCGTTAACCCTGGCTTCAAAAAGAGCAGGGTCTATCTGGGCCAGCAGCTGACCTTTTTTTACTTCCGAGTTATAGTCAACATAAAGTTCTTTAATTGTTCCAGAAACCTGAGAACCAATGCTGACAGTAATAACAGGATTAACAGTTCCAGAGGCAAACACGCTTTGAACTATTGTACGTTTTTTCAGAGCTCTTGTTTTATACTGTTCTTTGTTTGCATTCATATTTATAAATGAAAACAAAGCAATTATTACCAAAATTACACCAAGGATAATGAGTCCTTTTTTCTTCATTTTACCCCCATAGAATATTCAAGATAAATTCTTGCCATGTTGTAATCATAAACAGCTTGAGCATACGCAAGCTGTGCGTTGTTATAATCAGTTTGAGCATCCTGCAGCTCGATATAATTTCCAAGACCGACTTCATATCTGCCATCAGCGAGTTCAAAATTCTGGAATGCCTGCTTTACTGTTGCATCAAGAAGAGGAATTCTTCTTTCTATTTCTTTCAGGTTTGTATGCGCCTTTTGAACATCAAAGAAAATATTTTGTTTTTGAAGATTAATATTAGCAAGAGCAGTACTGAGATTAACTTTGCTCTCATCAATTTTATATTTTGTCAACATAGGGTTAACTGTAGGAATATTCAAAGACGCCCCGAGGCGAAGAGTGTGATGAACAGGGAAGTTATCTCCCATAAAGCCCGTTGATAAACTTGCGTTCAAATCGGGAAAATACTCTTTTTTTGCCAATTTCAAGGATTCTTTTGCTGATTTTTCTTTTGCAAGAAGAGCTTTCAAATCGGGTCTGTTCTCGTATGCTGTTTTTATTGCTTCGTCCATTTCAATATTATATGGAGTAAACTTAAAGTTCTCAAGCATATTATGTTTTACAAGACCTGATTTCAAAACAACTGACGATGTTCCTGCGTCTGTTCCAGTTTGAGCGCTGTCGTCAATATTTTTAGAAATATGATTTTTCTCCGGTAAAACATACTTTTGATAGACCTCTTCCGCCTCTTTTTCTGACAATCCCTTTGGCATATTGAAATCTTCCGTATCAGAAACAGAATATTTTGCACTGTCAACAAGATACATGGAGTTATTTAGAGCAATAATTGCGTTTCTGTAGTTCGTCATAGCCTGAACATATTCTATTTTGGCGTTGTTATAGGTAACTTCAGCATTCGTCACATCTATATAAGATTTCATGCCGACATCGTAGAAACCTTTTGCCATTTCATAATGTCTTTCTGCAAGCTGGGCGTTTCTCAGTTTTATATCCTGTTCAACTTTTGCAAATAAAACTCCGTAGTAAGCATTTTTTACATTATATATTGTTTGAAGAATAACATTTTCAAGCCCGAAGTCAGCTGATTTCAGGTTGAATTTCTGTACTTTTATTTTTGAAGAAGTCTTTCCGAAGTTATATATAAGCTGATTTACGGATAAGTTAGCAAGTACAAGCTCATCTATCAGACTGTTTTTGGTATGCGAATACCCGTTGCTAAGCCCGAGAGTCGGAGAATAATCGGATTTTGCCTGACCGAGTCTTGCCTTATAGAGGAGAATTTCGTTCTCAGAGATTTCTATCTGCGGGCTGTTTCGCAGGGCTATTTTTATGCAATCATCAAGATTTAAAATAACATCTTTGCTGACTTTTGCTTCGACCGGTTTATTCTCGATTGTTTCTTCATCTATAGCAAAAACAGCGTTTTGAGCAAAAAACAGCAAACAAATACAGAATACCGAATTAAGAACTTTTTTTTGGAAAGACATCTTTAAAAATATTCTCCTGAGAAAATTTTATCATTATATGTCCTATAAATATTAATTCATTTGGCGTATTTATTGTATAGCTCTTTGTAGTCAATCATTTATAAAAGCTTTTTAGATTCTTTTATTACATCGAATACTCTGCTCAGGCTATTTTCTGATATGCAATAAGGTGGCATGACATAAACGGTATTTCCGAGAGGTCGCAAGAGTACATCATTCTTTCTGTAAAAGTCATAGAGTTTTGGGGCAACATTGGCAAGATAATCATTTCCCTCGCCATCGATATCAAAAGCAAAAATATCTCCCAAAATTCTCGGATTTTTAAAATCAGACGCCTGTTTTTCATAGAATTCGGTTATTTTTCTAACTCTGCCAAGGATATCATCTTCTTTCCATATTTCAAGATTTGCAGCAGCTGCAGCGCAGGCAACAGGGTTTGCAGTGTAAGAAGAACTATGATAAAACATTTTTGCTTTATCTTTGCTGTAGAAAGCTTCATAAATTTCATCTGTCGCAACGGTAACAGCAAGAGGCAGTGAACCACCTGTCAAACCTTTTGATAGACATACAATATCAGGGACTGTATTTGTTTGTTCAAAGGCAAACATGGTGCCTGTTCTTCCCCACCCTGTCATAACTTCATCGAGAATAAAAAACACATCGTACTCTTTTGAGAGTTTGTATAATTCATCAAGAACAAACGGTTCATAAGTCAACATACCGCCTGAGCCAAGGATAAGAGGTTCCAAAATAATTGCACCTATTTCATTATATTTTTGTTCGAGAAGTTTTTTATATGCACTTATGGTTTTCTCTTCTCTGCCTTTTTCAGGATATGGAATATGAGTGACATCAAAGAGCATATGAGAATACGGCTTGTTGAACACACTCCTCGCACCTGAAGACATACCTCCGAATGTATCGCCGTGATATGAGTGTTCGAAAGCAACTATTTTAGATTTATCTTTTCCGAATTTATTATAAAAATATCCTACAGCCATCTTTAGAGCAACTTCAACCGAAGTTGACCCGCTGTCAGAAAAGAAAGTGTATTTGAGTTTTTCAGGAAGAAATTCTCCAAGCATCTTCGCTACTTTAAGCGCAGGTTCATGGGTAAAACCTGCAAAAATCAACTGGTCTGTTTTTTTTGTTTCTTCTTCTATTGCATGCATAATTTTGGAATTCCGATGCCCGAGTGTGTTCACCCACCAGGAAGAAATCCCGTCTATAATCTTTCTCCCATCAGATGATATAAGAAATTCATCCTGTGTATAAGAAATTTTAATTATATCCTCTTCAAGACCGTGTTGCGTAAACGGATGCCAGATAGTATTCATTTTTTCCTTTCTTTCAAAGAGTCCTTATTCTAAATTTTAGTACAAAGAAAATGTTTGGATTAGAATATTATTATGGGAGCATCATTTATTAATATATTTCTTGTATTTCTGAAAATTGGCTGTCTTTTGCTCGGCGGAGGATATGTAATTGTTCCTTTGCTGCAATCAGAACTGGTTGATAAAAGAGGATGGATAACAAAAGAAGAATTGATTGACTTTTATGCGCTCGGTCAGTGCGTACCGGGATTGATTGCAGCAAACACTGCTATTTTTATCGGTTATAAGCTCAGAGGAAAAACCGGAGCTCTTGTAACTCTGCTCGGACTCACAATTCCTCCGTTTCTTACGATCATTCTGCTTGCATCAATCTTAACCGAACTTGCGAAATCAACGATTATGAATAACATCTTCTGGGGTGTGAACATAGCGATTATTATACTAATTTTTTTGACGGTAAAAGAGGTATGGAATACAAGCATTGTGGATAAGTTCACGCTATTTGTATTCATTTTGATGTTTATTCTTTCAATCATCGGGGTTTCTCCCGCTTTATTAATAATCTTCGCCGCTGTGCTCGGAATTGTCTGGAAAAAGAGAAAAGAGGGCAGAAGATGAAGCTGTATTTCTTTTTATATTTTGAATTTTTCAAAATAGGTTTGTTCTCTTTAGGCGGCGGATATGCGACTCTTCCGTTTTTATACCATATGTCAGAGCAATATCACTGGTTTTCACCTGTTGAGTTAACACAGATGCTTGCAATTTCGAGTATAACCCCTGGGCCGGTCGGTCTAAATGTTGCTACATATGCAGGTTTCAAAACAGCAGGAATAATAGGTTCAATACTTGCAACATCAGCCATTATGATGCCGTCTTATTTTATGGTTGTAATGATATCTAAGATGCTGAAAAAATTCAGAAACAATTTTTTTGTTGAATCTGCTCTTTATGCCCTGCGTCCTGCAACAGCAGCAATGATAGGAGCTGTTTCCATCAGATTATTCAAAGATTGCACAATCAGATCTATGGCGTTGAATTCTTTTTCTTTTGCTAAAATCACATCTTTTCTTGATATAAAAGCAATAGTTTTAATTATATGTCTTTTCATTTTCAGCTTCTATTACAAGAGAGATCCTCTGATTTTTTTGCTTATAGGAGCTGCTGCCGGAATTATTATGCATATTCTTTAGCAATTTATTTTCTTTTTTGAGTTTAACTAAATATGTCTAAAAGGAGAAAGAATATTGCAAATCAATAATAATCATAACTACATAAACTTTGGAGAGAAATTTAAAACAAAAGATATTCTCTCTTTTATATCAGGATATCCTATTTCTCGAAAATCAGGAACAATTGAGACTGATAAGAAAATCATAAAATCGATGACAGGCATTGATGTCAACAGCGACTCTTTCAAAAAAACAGGTTTGTCAAATACGCTTGGAGAGATTGTCTTGCAAACAAAATGTATAGAAGAGATGGGGAAACAAAATCCCCTGCTAAAAAAAGCTGATGAAAGTGCAGATGATATTTTTATAAAAGTTCCAAAAGATAAAAAAGAAATAAAAAAATGGGCTGATACTTATACTAAAGCAATAGGAGAAGAAATTGATATAAAACCGTTTAAAATATCTTATGATATTCTGAAAAAAGAATATTTTGAATTGCTTGAGTCTATAAGTTCAATAAGATTTTTCTAAAGAAAAAGAGAGTCCGAAAATTCAGACTCTCTTTTTTCTATAAATAATATTAATTATTATTTATTAGGAACTGTAAGAGGTTTGCAGAGTTCAACAAGAACAGCTTCACCTTCTTTAGCGCTGTAGTTAACACCATTTGTAACCAAACCTGTTACCAAACCAACGCCTGCACCTACAGGAAGACCGATAGCAGCAGCACCGACACCGTATTTTTTAGGATCAGGAATAGCTGCAAAACCGGTACCGACTGCAGCACCGATAGCACCGCCACCAGCTGTATAAGCAAGCGGTTTAACCCATCTGTTTTCAGTCAAAACACCATCGTTCTTCAACGGTTTAGCATAGAACGGAACTGTTTTTCCGCAAGGAAGAATCAATTTTTCAAATACAGGAACAACTTTTACGTTTTTGTTCATTTTTTCTGATGGGACGATTTCCTGTATTTTAGCAATCATTTTTGAACCTGCAGGAATAACAAGTGTTCCTTCAGTTGTGTAGACGTCTTCTTTTGCATAGAATTCAACGACATCACCTGCAGCATGTTCTTTTGATTTGAAGTCGTTGACAAAGTATACTTTCAAAACGTTCTTCGCATCAACAACAACACCTGTTTCCATAATAGTAACAGTGTTTACTTCTGCTTTGTCATAAACATCCAAGTGTTCTACACCCAATCCGGCATTTTTATATTGAGATTTAACCAAATTGAGTTGATTTTTCAACTTGTAGAGCAAAACAGCTGTTTCAGCTCTGTTGAGTTTTTTGTTTGGCAGAAGTTCTTTTTCGTCAGGATAGTTTACGTACAAATCATATTTGATTGCTTTCGGATAAGATTTTGCAGCCCAAGCAGGGATTGTATCTTTATCAGAAAATTTATCCAGAATAGATTCATCACAAGCTGCATCAGTTGTAATATGACTCAAAACAGAAGTAGCCTCTGCTTTAGTCATAATTCTTGCAGCCTTGAAGGTTTTATCAGGATAACCGTAAACCAAACCGAGTTGTTCTGATCTCAAAATATCAGAATAGTTTTTTGTTCCTGATGCGCTGATATCTGTAAACGGATTAGCGATTTTGACCTGCATATCATCACTGCCTACAGTAACGAGAAGCATTTTGACAAAATCACCTCTTGATACCAACTCTTCAGGTTTGAATGTTCCGTCGTCATAAGCTTGCATAATGTTGTCTTCTACAACAGCATTAATTTCTTTTGAAGCCCAATAACCTCTAGGAACATCTGAGAAATCTTTTGCAGCAAACGCAGTAGTTGTTGAGGCAACTAAAGCTACAGCCATCATAGACATTGCTGCAATTTTTTTCATCATTTTCATCTTTTTGTCCTCACTTTAAATAAATAACACGTATTTATTTTTTACTATTCTACCATTTAAGCTATTTTTGAAGATTTTGTATTCTTTTATCATAAGATTTTTCTATCAATTCAGCTTTCTTTTCTAAAGAAGCTATTTCCCACTCTAACTTGTCAGTTTGTTTTTTCTGTTCCCAGTAAGAAATTTTAGATTTTTTAACTGTATTGATTTGCTTTTCTTTTTCTGCTATTTGATTGTTGATTTCTTTCAACTTTGCTTTTTTTTCGCTTCTTAAATTAGCAATCTGCTGCTGTTTGTACTTGCTCGCTGTTTTATCTGATGATTGAACAGCATCTCTTGTGTCTTTAGCTTTGTCAATAAAGTTTCCGGCTTTATCCAAAAAATCTGCCTGAGCAATATTATAGCTCATAACCAATCCGCATAATATTGCTGAAATCATAATTTTCTTCATAGTAACGACCTACCTTTTTACACATAATAACAAAACTATCCTCAGTTATTATATTATAAGGTCAAATTTAAATCAAATGTCTGATAAGATTTTATTCTGATTTTCTATCTGTATTTATATTCAAAATTATAATCTCAGGGAAATTATTGAATCTGATAGGGAAAACAGACGTGCCTATACCGCCTGTTACAAACATTTTTTTGTTGCCTTCTTCAAAATATCCCTTGGAATATTTCTTTCCGTATTTTGACGGGACATAAATCGGTCCGTAAAAAGGAATAATAACCTGCCCGCCATGAGTATGCCCTGCAAGAGTCAGCTCAATACGTTCATCAACCTCTGGAAAAACATCAGGAGTGTGACTCAAAAGTATAACAGGATTTTCTTCATCACTCACCTGTTTTGTATTATAATCAAGATGGGTATGACAGACTGAAAAATCCTGTATTCCGATTAACCATAAACGTTTTCCTTCTATATCCAAAGGTAATGTATCATTCTCAAGAACTTTTATTCCGTTTTTCTCAAGTTCTTTTCTTATCCTGAGCGGATTATAATCATAATCATGGTTGCCAAGCACCGTATAAAATCCGTATTTTGACTTAATTTTTCCGAGCTCTTTTGCGATAACTCTCGGATATAGCGTTTCTTTATAACTGTTTCCGTTTACATAATCCCCTATTGATAAAACTATATCAGGTTTTTGGTCGTTTACCTTTGAAACAACTCTCTTCAACCGGTCAAGGTCTATCGGCTTTGTATGCAAATCACCGAGAAAAACTATCTTCAGCGAATTATGCTCGCTGTGCCATTTTTTGAGAGAAATATCAATATTTCTAATAACAAGGATATTCGGCTCAGCAAATATTCCCCATAAAATAAGTAAAGCAACAGCTAAAAAGAAAAAAAGAGTTATTCTTCCGAACAATGTTTTCATAATATTCAATTTTACTATGAAAACTAAATATTATTCAATGACGCTTTGACAACACTCGAAAACTCTGGCCATATCTCAGATAGCTCCTCTTCAACATTCTTTTCCCATATTAAGCTAGCAAATTTTCTTTTTCCTGTTTCGCTCAGATGGGTAAACTCATACAAAAAAGCCTTCTCTAGACTTTCTTCACTTGTTGCTGAAATAGGAGAGGTCATATAAGCCAAATCTTTCAAACTTTTTCTGAAATTATACAAACGTCTTGCCAAATCTTCACCTCTTTTTTCTTGAATTTCTTTCGCACTGAGATAAAAATCGGCTTCCCGTCTGTTTTCATAAGGACTTGATGTATATTTATAATGTTCATTTCTTCCTTCAAACATCTAAAAACACCTCTATAGTTCTTATATATATAAAGATTTTCTGCTATGAAAAATATCCATACCTGAATTTACATTGTAACATTATTTTACACAATAAACTATATTTACGGGTTTTGTATAAATGAAAAATTTTTATATGAATTGAGGACTTATTTTTATTATGCAAATCAACAGGATATCTTCTCTGAATTTTTTCACCGCACAAAACTCAACAAAACAAACTAATAGCAAAAATACTAAAAATTCAGCTTCTTCAATAAAACCAACCACAAACCCTCTTGATTATCACTTTAATGATTATCTTCTATCTTTTGAGGCAAGAGTAGATAAAGGTCTTCCGCGATTTTATGAAGAAAACAAAGACAGAATGCCTCATACAGTCAAAACATATATTGATACACTTCCGAACAAGCGGGGACTCTCTCCTCTGCAGGCTCAGTACAATGCCTATAAATCAATTGTTTATGCAAAAACAACAGATGAAATAAAACAAGCTTATCCTGATGAAGAACTATTCTCAGAGCTCAAACCTTCCTCTGATAACAAAGCAAAAAGAGGCATTCTCTATGACATAAAACTCATGTCAGATGACCTCAAACAAGGCGGAGAATCAGTCCTCCCGAATGATGAAGACCTTAGTGTATATATCGTCAAAAAAATCTTTCTCGAAGCAAAATCTCTCAGCGAGATTAATGAAGACCTTGATAAAGACCTAAACCCAATTTTCAAAAAAGAAGATAAAAACTACATAAACTACTCTACTCTTGAAACACTTGGCATAAAACTTCCGAACCAGGAATACCTGACTTCACTTCGATTTACGAGGGACGGTTATTCTGACGAAATCGGTTCTAAAATCTCTGAAGCTCAACAAAAATACTACGACAGCCTTACACCTGAAGAAAGAGCTCAAAGAGCAAAAAAATCTCTTTCAAATATCGAAAACTGGTGGAATTCACTCTCAGACAGCGATAAAAAAGAACTCTTGCTATCTCAGGATCAAGAACTTGAACTTCTGAAAAAATTCCAAAACAGAAAAAAAACTCTAACAGGAGAACACCCAACGCAGAAAAAAGAATCTGCGTCTCAACAGACAATACCCCAACATCCTCATCAGTCAAAAGAAAAAATAAGAACTTCACTCTCCGATGATCCTCTGTTCCTGGAATGGGCAGAAAAAAATCTCAAGTTATACTACGAAAATCTATCTGATGAAGAAAAACAACAAATATCTGAAAAACGTTCTCAAACAATGATAGCTCGCTGGAACTCTATGGATGAAGCACAAAAAGCGGATTACATAGAAAAGATGCAAACAGGAAGCGAAAAACAACGTTTTGCAATGATTAACGCCTGGAACAACTGCAACGATATCAGAAACCACATGTCAGAATTTATGAGAGAAAGAAATATCCATAATATAGGAAACTTCATTTATCGTTCTAAAGAATATACAGAAGCACAGAGAAATCTCATGATATCCTTCTGGAGCACTTATCCTGAAGATGCAAAAAAACTAGGAGAAGAAATCAAGAACTCCTGGGCGGAAATAAACAAAGCCGTAGATAACAACTCTTTTGAAGAGCTGAAAGAGTCAATAGTCGTAACTCAAACAAGAATAAAAAAAGACCTGAAAAAACATCGCCAGTCAGTAGAGATGAATCCATCTTTGAACAATTTTGCAAAAATTTACAGAGGAGCTTACTCATATCTTCCTGAAGAATACCTGCAAGCATACTTCAATCTTGCAAGCAAAACACTGGATGAAAAAGACCTTCTCATATGGGGAAAAATACTCAACGGAAAAACTCCCGCAGAAACAGAAAGAACCACACTGGCTGCAAAAATGAAATCAATCGATGACAGCGTTATATTTACGGAAAAACGTGCAATGGAACAATCTCTCGCAGAAATATTATATGATGCAACAGATGAGCCTGAGATGTTTTCTTTGATGTTCAACGACCTGAACCTAATAGCAGCTACTTCAGAGAATATGGACTTTTCAAAACGTAAGAGCTGGAGCTTTACACTCACATCAGAAGACCAATCTAAAAAAATCGTTACCCTGAGGAGAAAACCTGATTTCTCAAAAATCGACAGACTATATAGAAAATACAACAAAAAACTCTCTGATAGAGATATCGACTCCATAATAAAAACAAACTTCATAATCGCAGAAGAAGATATGAAAAAAATGGAACAGCCTCTGAGAGAATTTCTGGCAAACTACGGTCAGGCTGCTATGTTCATCTTCGGTCAGAACGGAACGGAAGAAACAAAAACTGCCGCCTACAAAAAATTCCAAAATCTTATGCCTGAAGAATTAAAACAGGATGGAGTACACTCTGAAGTTCTTGATAACTCCTTTGAAAACGTAGTGTATAACAAATACAGCAGGGAATACTACTTTATCCCCGAAGAGTTCAGAAAATTCTACGTAAGTCAAATGACAGAAAACAAAACATCTTCTGAATGCAAAGCTTTGCTCAAATCATTGAACGCTCCAAAAGACAAAGCAATCCCGCCTGAAGAACCCAGAAAATTCTCAACAGAATTTATCAGAAAAAGACTTGCGATGGAACAGGCTCTTGCAGAATCTGTCTACGAACAGACAGATAACCCGCTTGCATTTGCCCTAACTTATGAACAGCTGGCTTATTTTGCAAAAACACTGCTGCAAATACCACCGTCACAGTTTCCGCAGATGTTTTCCCTGAAATACGACGAATACGACAAAAACGAAACTATAATGTTGGTCAAGGCTCCTATTGATACAAGTGATTTAACATCAAAATATAATAAATATAAAAAAGAACTCTCCCCTAAAGGGAAATCTTTCTTGGAAGAAAAAACCCAAAACTATCTTGCTGATACCTCTATAGTCGATAACTACGGTTCAACACTCGGATACATTACAAAGCCGCAAATTATGAAAATAGTCTGCAACAAAATGGCAATATATCACGGAACGAGAAAACAGTAGCAATAAGCACTACTCAGCGGCTGACTCTTCTTTAGGCTTTTCTTCAACAGGTATCATCAACCCGTTGACAGGATAAGTCCTCTCAACTATTACCTTATCTCCTTCCATAACAATGAAAGAAAGATTTTTTACATCAGACCCTATTGTGAATTTTAGATTATTTGCCAATGCGTTATAAACAAAGTTATCACTCGGAATATCAACCTTGATATCACCAAGCTTTGTAAGCTCTTTATCATCAGGTCTGAAGTTTATTGTAATCACATGCTCGCCATGCTCCCACCCGGGCCCGCATAAAACAGCCAAATCAAAAACGAACTCGGCAGGAAGCTTTAGCGCAACAAAATGATCATAAATATTTATAGCCGTAAGTTTATTATTTTTATAAAAAATTGTTTCTGCAATCAATAAATACTGGTTTTTCATAATATACTCCCGAAAAATTACTTGGTTATTGATTCAAAATTTTCTTGATTATCATCCGCATATCCTGCTGAATAAGATGGTTCCGAGTGGACTATTTCTTTAACAAAGCTTTTTTTTTCAACCTTATTTGAATCAATATACTCATTCATTTTTTCATAATCAAACATATTTTCCCATTTTGCAATAACCGTAGTGGCTACACAGTTTCCTACCAAATTTACGGTAGTACGCCCCATATCCAAAATCTGATCTATACCAAGCAAAATAGCAACTCCGATAACCGGTATATTGAAACTGCTTAATGCCGCAATCAATACAACAAGAGAAACTCTTGGAACTCCGGCAATCCCCTTGCTTGTCAACATAAGAGTCAACATCATCATAATCTGCTGTTCAAGAGTCAAATCAAGCCCTACAACCTGAGCAGAAAACAAAACTGCAAGCGAAAGATAAAGAGTACTTCCGTCAAGATTAAACGTATACCCCGTAGGCATAACAAAACCGACAATATTTTTAGGCACACCGAATTTTTCCATCTGCTCCATTGCTTTAGGAAGAGCAGCCTCGCTTGTAGCCGTTGAAAAAGCAATCAATGCAGGTTCCTGAATAGCCTTAATCAACGCAAGCATCGGGATATTGCATATTCTGCATACCGCAAACAGGACAATAGCAAGAAATAAAATCAACGCCCCGTATAAAACAACTATCAATTTCGCATAAACAAGCAATATATCAAGACCGTTCAATGAAATAGTATAAGCCATAGCCCCAAAAACACCGATAGGAGCAAATAACATAACATATTCAGTAAACTTGAACATTATCTTCGATAAAGAATCAAGCATATTCAAAACAGGTTTTGCTCTGTCTCCGACAGCACAAATAGCTATTGCAAAAAACACGGAAAAGACAACTACCTGAAGAATATCCCCCTTTGCCATAGCTTCGATTACACTTGTCGGAAACATATGAACAAGCGTATCTGTCAATGATGTGCTTACATGCATATGCTGCATATTCGCAAGCGATTTCATACTCTCAGCTGACGCAAAATCGACAGTAAAACCTTCGCCGGGTTTAAAATAATTTCCGGCAAAAAGCCCTATAAACAAAGCAATAGTTGTCACTATTTCAAAATAAATAATCGTTTTTACACCAATTTTTCCGAGCTGCTTGATATTTCCATGTCCGGCTATTCCAACAACAAGAGTCGAAAACAACAACGGAGCAATAATCATCTTCACCATACGCAAAAAAGCATCTGCAAGAGCATGGAGCTTCAACCCGGATTCAGGGAAGAACCATCCTGTCAAAATACCAAGCACTAATGCGATAAATATATAGAGAGTTAATCTGGACTTACCCAAAAAAATTGCTCCTTAAAAATTGCCAATAATTATATTAACAAAAAAAACTCCGAACATAGTAATACAAGCGTAGTATTTTTTTAAGTTTAGTTAATAATAATTACTGAATTCTATCTGACACTAAAACAATAACACTTTACAATTTTTCTTCAAGCCATTTAGCATAATCACTAATCTGTTTTATGAGAAACTCTATATGATTTCCCTGCAGGTCGCTAATTTTTTGCTTCTTCTCTAAAAGGCTCAAGATTTGCTTTTTCTCCTCCAGCTTATTTATTATCTTCGTGAACATGGTTTTTCGATACTCTTCTTCAAGAAATTCACTGAACGTAATCTTCGCAGCGACAAACAATTCAAGATGATTCATCGGACAGTCAAAATCTTCAGTCATTCGCCTAAAAAAAACTTCTTCACCTTTTTTTGTTATCGAAACGGTCTTTTTCTTAAGTCCGCCCTTTGTATAAGATACCTTCTGGTTTATCAATCCGTCTTTTTCCATATTGTTTATCAACGGATAAATAGACCCCATGCTCGCAGAGTATAAATATGGCAATTTTTCATCAAGATTTTTTTTTATTGCATATAAACTCAACTTTTGTTTTTTCAACAAATATAAAATCGATAACTCTAACATAACTGCAAAATCCGTCTTTATTTTTTTAGTGTAGCATAAAATTTTATTTGTTTTATAATAAAAAAAAATACTCGAGAGAAGAATATATGTTATTAAAAATAAAATCTCCAACAATTACAAAATCAAATGATGAAGAAACAATAAATCTTGCAAAAGAATGCAAATTACAGCATATAGCAATTATTATGGACGGGAACAGACGATGGGCAAAACAAAAAAACCTTCCCTCCGTAGCTGGTCACAACCAGGGAGTTGTCGCCCTGAAAAATACGGTCAGAGCAATGAAAGATTTCAAAATACAAAATCTGACCGTCTATGCGTTCTCAACGGAAAATTGGAAAAGAAGCCCCAAAGAAGTAGAATTTCTCATGTTCCTGCTTGGTGAAACCCTCAAAAACGAAACGCAGGAACTCCATGAGAACGATGTGAGAATAAGAATTATCGGAGATACTCAAAAACTTTCTCCATCTTTGCAGGAAATTATCAAAAAATCTGAAGAAAAAACGGCAAACAACAAATCTCTCAACTTACAAATAGCTATCAACTACGGAGGAAGAGCAGAGATAGTCAATGCAATCAAACAAATTGCAAAAGATATAGCCTCAAACAAAATTTCTTCTGATGATATTTCTGAAGACTTGGTTTCTAAATATTTGTACACAAACTACATCCCTGATCCTGATTTGATAATCAGAACCGGCGGAGAATACAGAATCAGCAACTACCTCCTGTGGCAGATTGCCTATTCTGAGTTTTATATCACAAAAATGCTCTGGCCTGATTTTGACAAAGAAGCGCTAAGACTTGCTATATCAGATTTTGCAAAAAGAAACAGACGTTTCGGGAAAGACTGATGAAAAAAATCGTTCTTGCAACAAAAAACAAAAATAAACTAAAAGAAATAAACAGTTTATTCAAATCGTTGCTTGATATAGACGTTGTTTTGCCTGATTCGGACATAGACGTTGAAGAAACAGGAGAAACTTTTCTCGAAAATGCCTCATTGAAAGCATCAGAAACCGCAAAAAAAATGCATCTTCCTTCTCTTGCCGATGACTCGGGACTCTGTGTTGATGCACTCAACGGAAGACCAGGCGTATACTCTTCAAGATATGAAAAAGACGATAACTCAAGAATAAACAAACTCCTCTCGGAATTGAAAGACAAAGATAACCGCTCGGCACATTTCTGTTGCGCAATGGCATTGTCTGATGAAGACGGAAATATATTCTTTACTGCAGAAGGCAGATGTTTCGGCGAAATAATCAACGAAAAAAGAGGCTCAAACGGATTTGGTTATGACCCTGTATTTTTTATTCCGGAGTTGAATAAAACTCTTGCAGAAATATCAATGGAAGAAAAAAATAAAATCAGCCACAGAAGTAAAGCTCTCTCTCAGGTCATAGATTTTTTGAAAACAAAAAACTAAATTCGCAATGAGAATATTTCCATAATTTCTTTATCCGTAAGCTCTGTGATATTTTGTTCTCCCTCAAATAAAGACATATCAAGCAGCTTCTGTTTTGATTTAAGGATATCATCAATCTTCTCTTCGAACGTGCCGATTGTAATCAGCCTGTGAACCATTACGTTTCTCGTCTGCCCGATTCGATAAGTTCTGTCTGTTGCCTGATTTTCAACAGCGGGATTCCACCACAAATCATAATGAATTACATTCGCAGCAGCAGTCAAATTCAATCCCGTTCCTCCTGCTTTCAACGATAAAATCATAATCTTCCTGTCATCATTCTGTTGAAAATCAGATATTAGCTCTTCTCTTTTTATCCTGCTCAAGCTGCCATGGAAAAATGAGGCATCCTGATTAAGCTCTTTTGCGATAATCTGCTGCAAAATCTCACCCATCTCACGGTATTGAGTGAATAACAAAACTTTTTCATTATTATCAACAATATTTCCTAATATCTCCATCGTCATCTGAGTTTTTCCTGAAGACTCTGATGTAAAATGTTTTTCCTTCGTAAAGTGTGCAGGATGATTGCAAATCTGCTTCAATGATGTAATCAGCTTCAGGATATTTCCCTTCCTTGTTATACCCGAAGAAGATTTTATAGAATTCATTGTATTTGACAGAGTCTTTTCATACAGCACTGCCTGCTCTTTTGTAAGATTACAATAATCATCAAGTACAAGTTTTTCAGGCAAATCACCGATTATGGACTTGTCTGTCTTCAACCTGCGCATTAAAAACGGAGATGTAACCTTCTTCAAACGATTGGCTGTTTCAACATCTTTTTCTCTTTCTATCGGCACGCTGTAACTTGAATGAAATTCACCCAATGTCCCGAGATAACCTTTATTGAGAAAATCAAAAATACTCCATAGCTCGCTCAATCTGTTTTCAATCGGCGTACCTGTCATCGCAACATAAGCACCGCCCTTCAAAGTTTTGACGGCAACAGATTGTGCAGTTTGAGGATTTTTGATATTCTGTGCTTCATCAATAATTACAAAAGAATACTCATGCTTTGATAAAACTTCCAGGTCCATACGAACTATCGCATAAGAAGTTATTATCAAATCAGCCTTCATATCAAGTTTTCTATCCAAACCATGATAGATGCAAACCTTCAAACTCGGAGCAAATTTTTCGCACTCCTTCTGCCAGTTTCCAATCAGTGTTGTTGGAACAACAACAATTGACGGAGTTTTCGGCTTATTTTCCTCCTTGTATTTTAGAAGAAGGCTCAAAACCTGAATAGTCTTCCCTAAACCCATATCATCAGCTATACAACAGCCGAAATGTTTCTTTGTATTTGAATATAACCACTTGAAGCCGTTTACCTGATACTTTCTCAACTCTCCGTTCAGAGTCTTCGGAATATCCGTTTCTTCTGGATTTATCATATCAACGAGCGCTTTTCTGAACAACTCGTCATAATCAACTTCAACATCATCAATTGTTTGTGATAATGCGCTGTGCAAAAGCTGCAAACTGTTCATCTTTGTATGCAGAGGTTTTTTAAGCTGTTTTATAAGACTTGTTATCTCTGATGGTTTTAATATGACATACTTATCCCTGTAGTTTATTAACCCCTCAGCCTTTTCAGACAAAGTCATAAACTCTTCAGGAGTAATAATGGTATCTCCTAAAGCAATTTTGTATGAAAAATTCATAATATCATCAAGAGATATCAAAGATGTTCTTGAAAACAATGTCGTAAAGTCAACTTCTTTGTTTAATTTTGTTTGAAGAAGTATCTTAGGACGGACTATATTTTTCAAATCTTTCGGAATTATTATCTCTATTCCTGCTTTTGCCCAAGGAGAAGAACACTCCTGTATCAAATAGAATAATTCCTTCAAGTCTATTTTTGCAGGAGTCTTGGTATAAAGAACAAAAGACAGACGCTCAAACTGTTTTGATAAAATATAAACCTGTGCCGATATTTCAGAAATAATCTTCTTCCTGTTTTCAAAATTTTCATTATCAAAAACATCTTTTATGTTCACAAGACCTGTGTTGGTATCTTTTGTATCAACTATATCTACGTTCAAAAAGAATTCTGTTTCCGTAATTTTTTCAACCCTAATCAGCGGACGATACTGATATTTCAAAATTCCGATTGAATCAAACCATGTTGATAAAGCACTTGCAACATTATTGCTGCCCTTCATCACTTTGTAATTTTGCTTTTTCACAAAGTACAATAACACGGGATTTGGCTTTAGTTTGGCAGCCTTTATCGAAATAAATTTCCAAAGACAAAAGTCCAAATACTTATTCAATAATTCAATGGCAAAATTTTTATTTTTCAAAGTATTGTTTTCTTTGTTGAAAGCAATCGTCTCAGGCATAAAATCAACAATAAAGCTGACAAGATTTTCTATCTCATCATTTGCATAAAGAAGCTCGTATTTTATATTGAAAATATTCTCATTCTCATAATTGACAAATGGTTTGAAATAACAATTTTTCACAGCCTCTTTGACAACAAGAGCAGCATAATTCAAAAATTTCGACGAATGGGAAACAGCAGGGACATCTACAAATTCAGAGAAATTAAGAAAATATTCCAAAACAACATCAGCCTCAATATCAAGTCCCTGCTTTTCTTCAAAAATGATTTCACCTTCTTTTTTTACAGGTACTTCCATCATCTTCACTTTATAACGAAACAAGGAGCCCCTCGACTTCAGATAAAATGAAAAATTTGTATGAGGAGAAATGAACACCCTGAGCTCGTTATTTTCGTTGTAAAAATAGAAATCAGTGTTTCTGAGAACAGCGAGATTGTTATTGAAAGCAAGTGAAGAAAAATCATCTTCAACAGTTTCATACAATGTCATCAAATTAAACTTGAAATCCTTGCCTTTGAAAAACAGAGGATTTTTATCAACAAATTGGAACAACTCTTCAGTATCAAGTTTGCTCAAAACAACAGGCGGCAGCTCTCCGCAGCTATGAACGCCTTCTATACCGACATCTTCACTTTGTTTTTTTGTAAAAGCAGACTGCAGCTTCTCAAGGTTTATGCCGTTCAAAATAAATACAACAGAGTTATCTTCAGCAATATCATCGCTCAAATAGTTGCAAACAGCGACATAAGCACTTTTTACATCTTGAATATCCGTCTTAATATTCATTTGATTCTCTTCAACGGGGAGAAGAGGAAATCCCATATATTCTACGGCATCAAAGAATGAAGGATTCAAATCATTCAACGACAATCTTTTTTTCAATCCTGGTTGTTCTTGAATTAAATCAAACAATTTTTTTTCATCGGACGGGATAGCAAATTCAATCGAAAAATCATGGAGCTGACCGTCTTTTTCTATCGAAAATTCTGCTTTCTTCTCACTATATTCAGCATTTTTTATATAGATTTCTTTATCTATCAGCACTTCATCAAAAACAGATAACTCCAAAAACTTTTTCAGAATATATGAAGATAACTCTATACCGCTGTCCAAAGCCCAAAAAATCTCCAACTGTATGCTTTCGTATCTTTAATATTTTATCCAAAAACAAGACTTATTTCAAATGAAATTATTTTGCCTCATAACCGGACGACCTTGTCCAAAAATCAGGATATAACATAGCAAGAAAAGGTATAAGCTCAAGACGTCCGATTATCATATTCATCGAAAAAATGAATTTTGTCACACTGCTCAAAGAATCAAAATTCCCCATAGGACCTATCGGACCATATCCGGGGCCTGCATTCCCGAGAGTAGTAAAAGTTCCCGTTATCCCGACAACAACATTCTCTTCAATAATAGAAGTTATAATGCATGAAAATATGGCTATCACAAAATAGAAAATCAAAAATCCAAGAATCTGCCTCAAAACATCATGAGATAAAGGCTTTTTGTCTATTTTTATCGGTAAAACTGCCCTTGGGTGGACAATCTGCACAAGTTCCCTTTTCAAATATTTGAATCCGAAAAGAACTCTGACAACTTTTATACCACCGGCTGCAGACCCTGCACATCCGCCCACAAAAAAAGTCGTAAATAACAATACTTTAGCCCCCACACACCAGTTGTTAAAATCAACAGAGGCAAACCCTGCTGTCGATATCAGGGAACAAACCTGAAATATGGCATCTCTTATACTTGTGCTGACCGAATAACCGTCATAAAAGTGTAAAAACAAAGCAATAGATACGGATAAGAACAAAACTATCTTGCACAATAATCGAAACTCTTCGCTTTCCAAGAGATAACGCAGCTTAAACTTTGTCAAAACCTTATATTGCAGGGCAAAGTTTGCTGATGCCAGAAACAAAAAAAAGGAAATAATCCAGACGAATGCCGAATTATTATACCCCATAATGCTCAATCCGTTAGGAGAAAACCCTCCGCCGGATAACGTGGAAAAAGAATTGCAAACGGCATCAAACCCTGGCATTCCAAATGCCATCAGAGCAATTACTTCTAATATTGTGAGAAAAATATACACCCCCCAGAGCGCAGTAGCGGTATGTCTTATTCTCGGAGTAATCTTCTCATCTGTAGGACCTGGTGCTTCGGCAAAAAACATCTGCCTTCCCGCAACTTTGAATTGAGGCAAAATGGCAACAAACAAAACGATAATCCCCATACCTCCTATCCACTGCGTAAATGAGCGCCAGAAAAAGAAAGTCTTCGGATAAATAGTATAATCAGTCAAAATAGACGCCCCTGTCGTGCTTGTACCTGACGCAGCCTCAAAAAATGCATTAATCGGACTCAACCCGAAAAAAATATAAGGAATTGCAGATATAATCGTAAGCAAAAACCACGTTGCACTAACAATAAACAACGCCTCCGGCTTTTTGACATTATTTAAATTCTGATACTCAAGAGTGTATCGTTGCAAAATTAACCCGACAATTACTGTAACAAGTGCGACACCTGCAAATGGCATAATAGCAGACCATTCACGATAATATAACGCTACAAAACACGGAACAAATATCAATCCGCCGTACAAAACCATCATCCAGGATAAGGAATTTAGAATATACTTAAATCTCATAATATTTCTCGTTCTTGAAAAAATCTTTTATCACGGGTGCATTATCAGTTGTTGTAAACACAAAGAGAATATCATTAGCCCGAATAAGCGTGTCCCCCTTCGGTATCAGTATCTTATGCCCTCTTTTTATGGTTGCAACAATCGCATTTGCAGGGAATTTCATATTCATAAGTTCTATACTCTTGAAATTCTCGGCAATAGTAGTTTCAAAAACTTCTCCCTGTCCGCGCTCCACAGTTGCAAGGATATTTATATCAGTTTCTATGAACTTATTATTTACCTCATCAATAGCAGACTGCAAAGGAGAAAGAGCAACATCGACACCGACTTTTTCAAACAACGAAGCGTTTGCAACACTATTTACACGTGTAATCACCTTCTTTACCCCTAGCTGCTTTACAAGCAAAGAACATAGCAGGTTTTTTTCGTCATTGTTCGTTACACATACTGCAATATCACTGTTGCCGATATCTTCCGACTCAAGAAGTTCAATATCCGTACCATCAGCATTCAACACAAGAGACTCTTTGAGATTTTCAGATAAATACTCGCATCTTTCATAATTCTTCTCAATAATCTTTGTCTTTATCTTCAAACTCTCAAGCAGCTCTGCAAGCATAAAACCGACATTTCCGCCGCCGATAATCGCCACACTTCTGATTTGAGAACTCTTTTCATCAATATATTCACGATACAATTCTTCAAGATTTCGCCTGAACCCCATAAACAAAAGCTTATCATCAGCCTGAATAACACTCGAACCAGTAGGAATAAACAACTGTCCCTCTCTTGATATACCGAGAATAAGAGTGTTCTGAGGAAAATGACAATTTTTAATCTGCTTCGATACAAGTTTGCTTGAATTTTTTATTTTATATTCGAGCAGATTAACCTTGCCTCCGGCAAATTCTTCAGCATCAACAGCTTCAGGTATTGTAATAACCCTGAATATCTCTTGTGTCAAGAGTTTCTCCGGCCATATAATATAATCAATACCGGCATCTATATGAAAACCTTCGTTATCTCTGAAATACTCAAACTTGCTGACAAAACATAACGTCTGAACATCCGCAAATTTCCCTGCATTCCAGCATGCAACAATATTTCTCTCATCAACGGGCGATGCTGCAATAAACACATCCGTACTCTCTATTCCCGCTGATTTCAAGACTTTTGTACTTGAGGGATTTCCCTGAACAAAACTCAAATCAAGCTTATTGAATGCATCAGGCAGCTCTTCTGCTTCACTGATAACAGTAATATCATGCTCTATATATAACTTGTTTGCTATTAAATAAGCAGCCTCGGTTGCTCCGTATATAATTACTTTCATACATACCCTTTAAAAAAATAACAGAACAATTTTAAAATAAAATTTAAAATAAGGCAAAGTTCATTTTTTTTTAGTATTATATAAAGATAATAATCGGGAAGAGGATAAAAAGTTATGAACGACTCAAAAATTATTGTAACTGTCTCAGGACAGGATAAAACAGGTATTGTTGCCGGAATTTCGGCTATTCTCGCTGAATATAAAGTAAACATAGAAGATATCAGACAATCAATTATGCAGGATCAGTTTGTTATGTTTCTTATGGCTGATATCTCAAACTCAAAAGCTTCCTATAAAGAACTTAAACAAGCCCTTCTGGATAAATGTGAAGAACTCGGTATGGAAATCTGGGTTCAAAGAAAAGCTATTTTTGACAAAATGCACACTATCTGAAGAAGGGGTTCAAAATGGAATTTTTTAACGCAAAATCTATTCTCGAAACAATTGAGATGATAAAAGTCCACCATCTCGATATTAGAACTGTTACACTGGCATTGAGCCTCCGTGACTGTATTACTGACGATATCAAAAAAACAGGCGATAAAGTCTATAATAAAATAATCAAATACGCAAAAAATCTCAAAACTTATGCAAAAGACCTCGAGAATGAATACAGCATCCCGATTGTAAACACAAGAATAGCCGTAACACCTATGTCAATAATAGGAGAAAGCGCTGATGAATATGACTATGTTTACCTCGCAAAAGTTCTCGATAAAGCAGCCCATGAAGTTGATGTAGACTTTATCGGAGGCTTTGGCGCTCTTGTAGAGAAAGGATGTACAAGAGGCGATAGAGCACTAATCGAGAGTATCCCTCAAGCTCTGAGCGAAACAAACAGAATCTGCTCCTCAGTAAACGTCGCATCATCAAAAGCAGGCATAAATATGAACGCCGTTCTGCTTATGGGTAAAATTATTAAACAAACGGCAAATCTCACTGCAAAAAAAGACGGTATAGGTGCGGCAAAACTGGTTGTTTTCTGCAACACCCCTGGAGATAACCCGTTTATGGCAGGAGCTTTCCACGGATACAGCGAACCTGAGTGTGCGCTGAACATCGGTGTAAGCGGTCCAGGTGTTGTCTTAGCTGCAATCAAATCTCTTCCCAAAGATGCTGACCTCGGCGTTGTTGCAAACAAAATCAAAACTATAGCATTCAAGATTACAACAACAGGAGAACTCATCGGAAGAGAGCTGGCAAACCGTCTTGGCATCCCGTTTGGTGTAATTGATTTATCGCTCGCACCGACCCCTGCTATAGGAGACAGCGTGGCAGGCATACTTGAAGCGATGGGGCTTGAGAGAACAGGCACCCACGGAACGACTGCCGCTCTTGCAATGCTAAATGATGCGGTAAAAAAAGGCGGCATTATGGCAAGTTCTTATGTCGGCGGATTATCAGGCGCTTTCATTCCTGTCAGTGAAGATGCGGGAATGATTGAAGCAGCTCAGTGCGGCGCTCTTACTTTTGATAAACTCGAAGCTATGACCTGCGTCTGCTCGGTAGGACTTGATATGATAGCAATCCCGGGCAACACTCCCGAATCAACCATCTCTGCGATGATAGCTGATGAGATGGCTATCGGAATGATAAACAAAAAAACTACGGCTGTCAGAGTTATACCGGTCCCGGGAAAAGGTGTTGGAGATAGAGCTTATTATGGCGGACTGCTCGGCGAAGCGCCGATTCTTGATGTTCACAAATTTGACTCTTCTGTTTTTGTCAACAGAGGCGGAAGAATTCCTGCGCCTATACATAGCTTGAATAACTAGGAGTAATATTTCTTTACTTATATATCAATTTCTATTTTTTAGCTGACTTTTAATATCCAAGAAAAAATAGGAGATTTTAATTATGCAGATAAACGCTGTTTCAAATAGTTTTTTTAACACAAAAATAAAACATACCAGCTTCGGAGATAAAGAATATAAACATATAACCTCAAAACCAACAGATAAATCTCCTGAAGACTTAAACAAACTTGAGATATATTCACCTGGAGAAACATCTAGAAATATTGATATGTCAAAAATATTCGAAGCTAACATACTCGGAAGATCAAAAAATCTTTCAAAAGAAGCCATCAGACAAATCGAAGCTAAAGCAACAAGAGATGAAATGGGTGAAAATCCATCCGATGCTGTTCTGCTAACTTATCTCATAAACAGCGGCGACCCTGCTGTTTTGACAGAAGATGAAGCCAAACGCCTTGAGCCTTATCTGTTCTTAGACTAAAGTTAATCCTGCTTCACTTCAGTTTTCTCTTCGATTTTCTCAATTTCTGCCTCATTTCTTTTGTTTTCAATAACAGAAGTAATGAACGCAGCTCCGACAATAACAAGCCCCACCATGCCTGTGACAACCTCAGGAACTTCTTTTATTGTGCTAAAGAGCATAATAAACGCAAGAAAACCGATTGCATAATGTGCGCCATGCTCTAAATAAGCATAGTGTTTAAGAGTATTTTTCTCAACCATAAAAATAGTCAAAGACCTGACAAACATCGCTCCGATAGCAAGCCCGATAGTGATGATTATGATATCTTTGCTTATCGCAAAAGCACCAAGAACACCATCAAGAGAAAAAGAAGCATCAATCAGCTCGAGATATAAAAAACTTACAAATCCTGTTTTGGCAGCACCTTCAACAAGAGAACGTTTTTTTGATTCTTCCTCAAAACGCTCCAGCATATGGCTGATACCATCTATTATCAAAAACAAAACAACACCGAGAATCCCTGCAACAAGGACACCTACCTTATGTTCAGGAGCATTGTAGTGAGCAAAGATAACAAGACATATCAAAGTCAACATAGCTTCTATTGACTTAATCTTATCAAAGTGAACGAAAAAGTTCTCAACAGGTGCAATCCAGTGAACTTCTTTTTTTTCATTTATAAAATAAGTCAAAAACAGCATCATCAAAAAAGTTCCGCCGAATGAAACAAGCGGTGCATGCGCAACATGAAGATAATGTGTATACTGAGTAACATCATATACAGCCATCTTCACGACTTCTACAATATTATGATGCGAGAAAATTGCTACAACAAGAACGGGGAATAAAAATCTCATCCCGAAAACAGCTATCGCAATACCCCATGTAAGAAACCTATGCCGCCACTCATGCGACATATGCTCAAGTTTCATCGCATTAACAACAGCATTATCAAAAGAGAGAGTAACCTCTAATATACTTAAAAACAGAACAATAAATAAAGCCAGAAATCCGCTTCCGGGATGCATATGTTCTGCCCATATATAAGCACATATAAAACCAACTACGGTAACAAATATAGATTCTTTAAAATAAGCTAACAATTTTTTTCCTCCAGTTGTTTTAAAATTATCATACAATAAACTTTTTCGAAAAAATATTTTATTATATATTAATCAGGTAAACGGATTATGGATAGTGAAATGATTCACAACAGCCAACAAGTATTCAACGACTTTACAAGATTTCGTATGAACAAAACAAGACCTGCCGCCTCAGGTCAAATGACTGTAGATTCTCACTATCAACATGATAAAAAAAATGATGAGTTTGTAAAAAAAAATAAAAAAGAAAAATTCAACCTTCCCGTTCTCATTGGAAGCCTTATCGGAACAATGCTGCCTATTGCTGTCATGATTAAGAAACAGGGGCTCAAACTCCCATCAGACATAAAAACAAAACCATTCCTTGAGAAAGCAAAAGATTTATACAAAACTTTCAACAAAATAGAATTCGAAGAAAAAGAATTAATCTCAATGAGCCTTGGCGGTCTGCTCGGCGGAGCGCTCGCAGGAGCTGCTACGGATAAAGAAAAAAATCCGCAAAATAGAAAAAACAGAATAAAAGAATTTATCTTCCAGGCTCTGAATGTTTCAATACCGACAATCCTAACAGGTGCCCTTGTCAGACAGGTTAGCAAACATGCAACAAAATATAAAATTCCTCTTCAAATAGCAGCACCTATAATCGGGGTCGGGGCCGGCATGCCTGCGGCTGCCGCAATTTCAAATAAAATAAATAAAACTTTTATTGACCCTGAAGATAAAGGGAAAAAAATTCATCCTAAAAACTACTTAGTTCATGCTGACGATGCAGTAAGCGCACTGGTCCTTGCAAAAGTACCGCTTGTTGATAAACTTCCGATAAAAGCAATTCTTCCGGTAATATTTACGAACTGCGGATACGAAACAGGTACTGCAAAAGACTAGATTCTATCTTATTTTTTGAAGATACAAACTTCCTCCGATATTCCTATTTATCAGAGGGAATATATCCTGTATCAAATTTTTTTGATGCAACATCACCGGCCACAGAACTATTTTCCAGGAATCATTGTATGCCAAAAACTGTTTCAAAAAGAATACCTCATTCCAGAACCGTCCCTCTCTCACCCAGCAATCAGGATAAACAAAAGGATAGACAACGTCATGAAAATGCACATACACACCTTTTTTCAAATTAGGTAATATTCTATCAAAAATAAACATCACATCGCTGTTAAGTTTCACAACATGCGAAGAATCAATGAACAACAAATCTCCACAATCTAAAGCCCCGCAAATCAAATCAGGACTTAAATCCTGCAAATTCGATTTGATAAGGTTAATTTCTCTCGCATCAACAAGCTTTAGAAGTCTTCTCTCGGGCTCAGGTTCAATAAAAGTAAAATCAACATCCCTGAGTTCGGCAAACATATCACATGTATCAAGCATCATAGCTGATGAAAAACCGCATCCGACTTCTACAATCCTTTTTGGCTGCGTTTTTCTCAAAAACATATTCAAAATAATCCCATCGCCGTAAGAAAAAAACTTATTCTCATAATAATATCTTGTATTGCCGTTTTGCCCAAGCCCGCTTTCTGTTTCTGCAAACATCCAGGGATTATAAAATTTTTTCATCTCATTGCATAGAGCAAGCTGTTCATCAATATTCAAACGTATCGAAGAATCAACATCAACAGGTTTATTGGCACAATATTTTTCTTCATCCTCTTTTGATGGAAGAGGCGAATAAAAATGCCCGTGCGGAACATATCTCTGAAAATAATCATCCATATTTTCAACACATTTTTTTTGCATAAATATTTTTTACCGAATTTTATAATGACAATATTCTAATCAATTTTTATTTATCTATCAACAAAATTTAGCATATTGTATATAATATAAAACATGAACAACAACTTTCCTAAAAAAATACTCATAATAAGACAGGGTGCAATAGGCGATGTAGTTCACACAACCGAAACCTATCGCAGCATAAAAAGACTTATGCCTGACTCTGAAATTCACTATCTCACAACAAAGACACCTGCAGAGCTGCTCTATGGCGACCCTGATTTGACAAAACTTATCATATTGCAGGACAGGAGTTATAAAGGATTGTTTAAACTCGCTAAAGAACTGAAGCAAGAACAATACGACCTCATAATCAACCTCCAGCCTTCTATCAGGTTCAAAATTTTCTCATTTCTTTGCTTTTCAAAACAAACCGTTACTTACAAAAAAAACTTCAAATATCATGCCGTTGAGAACTTTTTTTTAACAGCGAAAAAAGCGATTAAAAATCTTGAGTTAAAGAAAGAACTCTGTCTTTATATCGATGAAGAAAGCATTTCAAAAACAAAAAAAATGATTCCTCCCCAACATCCGATTGTGGTTCTGAATACCCAAAGCGGACCGGTAAGACACGGCAGAAAATGGAAGATGGAATATTTTCGAGAACTGGCAGACTCATTGATAAAAGAGTATAATGCGCAAATTATTATCATCGGTTCAAAAGAAGATGCAAAAAAACTTGATATCTTCAAAAACTGTAACCCCAATATTCACATCGTCGCAGGCAGATTAAATTTGAGAGAGACAGCTGCACTTCTGGCACAGTGTGATTTTATGATTTCCGGTGATACCGGACCTCTGCATATAGCAACGGCAACAGGACACCCTGTGTGCATAGGGTTATTCGGTGCAATGCCTATCAAACGAACAGGCCCCTGGGGAGAAAAGCACTTTGCTATCACATCTAATCTCAAGTGCATCCCTTGCAACAGAAGGAAATGCAAATTTGAAAAAAGCGAGTTCAATCCCTGCATGAACAATCTGCAGCCCGAAGATGTTATGACGTTCATAAGAGAAAAGAACTTAATAACAAAAAGTTATTGATAAAACATCTTGACTATGTATAATGATAATTGACCTGCGCCCGTAGCTCAGCTGGATAGAGTGTTTGGCTACGAACCAAAAGGTCGGGGGTTCGAATCCCTCCGGGCGCGAGTTTTTGAAGAGTCTTTTGACTCTTTTTTTGTTGCAAATCAATCAGAGTTTATTTCTTTTGCATATTTTTCATTTGCCGATGAGAGTATTTTCTTTTTCTTCTTATAATCTTCTTTGCTAAAATCAGATAGCCCGAGTTTGTTCTTATCTTCCTGCGTCATATTTTTGAAAACATTATTTGTCCTGTTAAATATTCCTTGAGGCTTGAACCCAGAAGAAGAAATATGTCCGTACATTTTTGGTGGCACTGATGATGACTTCGGGTTAAAAAGATAATTCATGGCAACAGCAATATCAGTACGATGCAAGCCTTGAGCACAGGCGATATAGAACTTTCCTTTATTCATAACATCAAATAATTCAGGAAGTTTTTCAATTATGTCTTTTGAATTCATACTTTCTGAATCAATAGGAATATGATAATATTTGAGTCCGTTTTTTTTGCAAATATCCTCATATACAGAGGAAGCATCTCCGCCACGTAAATCTATTACATTCTTAATTCCGGCTTTTTTCAGTACGGGAATAAACTTTCGTCCCTGTCTGCCTGATAGTGTACTTCCTCTGACTCCGTCATCATTCAGAGGGTGCAGATTTGGAATACCTGACTTTTCTAACAAATCATAGTTGAATGAATATGACTCTTTGCCAAGATTTCTCAGTCGGTATAAAAGATATGAAGAAAGAAACACTTCTGAAAAAGGTATTTTTTTTGGTGTTTTTATCTCTTTATCATGCAAATTTGTTGTTCGTTCTCGGATGGTTGAAGAAAATACCGTATGGTTATTATTTGTATGCGGTCGAAATACTATATTCATATAATCAAAATTTTATCTGTTTTTCTATCTAAATCTGAAAATATAAAAACAAAACATCAAAAAAATTGACAAATATTACAAAATTTTATTAACCAGACTTAAAGTAGCTTTTCTTTTGGGTATCTCATCCAACATCTGTTTAAGATTATCCCATCCGAGTTTTGTGGCAAACTCTTCACTCAGACGGGGAATACCCATTTTCTTATCTGTATAACATATATCGTTAACTGCCGAAAATATCTTATTTGCAATAGCCGTTGTTTTGTTTTTTGAAGTTCCTGCTTCTAACTTCGGAACGGATAAAGGATGTGGATTGAAAAAATAATTTAAGGCAAGCGCCGTATCAGTCCTGTGCATACCGGTTGCACATCCGATATAAAAATCACCTTTTTTAAGCGTTTCAACAAACTCAGGTATCAGGTCTATATTTTCTTGAGTCCATTTCTCATCATAAGCAATCGGAAACTTCATATATTCAAGCCCGCTCTTGGCACAAATTTCTCCGTTTTTAAGAGGATCTCCGTCACTTTTGAGGTCAATAACTCTCTTGATGCCATAATCCTTCAATTTTGCTATTACTTTGCGGCCTTTTCTCGAAAACGGACTGCTGCCTCTTATGCCTGTTTCATCTGTCGTTATGGCAAAGTTCTCGATGTTCAATTCTTTTGCAGGTAAAAACTTTGATGATTTTGTATCATCAACTTTAATAACAGACGTCGTCAGCTCCTTTATTGTTTCATCATCATAAACACCAGCCTGATTTAAAATCCTGTTTCTCAGAATATCCAGCGCAGGATCAAGCGCTCCCTTTGCAACAAATCTGTGAGTTTGATCTGGATTATATTTTTGTATATTAATAGCAGCCTTTGATGCAGCACTAATCGCATCACTTGCCTCTTTTGAAAATTCCGTTATACCTCTTTGAGCAGCCTCAGAAGAAGGGATTGCTCTTGTTGCAGAAGATTTTGCACAAGCTTGCGTCATCTCAGGTATTTTCTGCACATCAGAAACTTTTGAATAATCCATAATAAACCCCGTACGAAACTATATATTATAATAAAAACAACCAAAGAATAAAAAATGCCAATAAAAACATGTCATTCTTAAGATAAAAATACTTACTTCGCTTGTGCTCAATATGTTTCAGTTCTTTTTTTTGCTTCTTTATATTTTGCCCTGAAATATTCTTTTTTTTCTCCAAAAGATACAAAAAACATCAATTTATAAAAGAAATATTTAAAAAATTCTTTTATTTTTTTAGAATGAAATAATTTTGTGCATAAATCACAGGCCTGTTCATCAAAAGACAACTCCTCACTAAGGATAGTATCATCTTTAACAAAGACAGACCCGAGTGTATATATAGTTCCGCCATCAAGCCATTTGCCTGTGCGTGCACCTTTATAATATTTTTTTACAACATCAATAACCATATCATTGTATGTGCAAAATGGATAAGCAAACCATTCAAAGCCGCTTTTATCAAGATTTTTCATATAGTCAGGAGCGACTATCTCCTCCTCGAGTTTTTTGTAGTCCGATATTTCCTCAAGGTGAGGATGAGATTTCGTGTGATATTGAAGACGTCCGCCTATTTTCATCAAATTTTTCAAATCATCCTCATTCAAGAAAAACTCATCACCCTGCTGGGCTTTATCATAAAAATCTTTGACCAGGAACAGCTCAAATGGATAGCCAAAGTGTTTGAGAATAGGAGCGGCGTATGTCAAAACCGATTTATACCCGTCATCAAAAGTAATCACAACCTGATTTGCATCTGAGGGATTATAGTCTTCAAGATAGACGACAGTCTTATCTTGAAGACCAAGCATATGCTTGGTGAATTTTTCAAGACTGATTGAGATTTCATCGTCAACTTCAGGTTTTACGTGGTGATAGAGGAGAATCATTGATAATACTCCTCTTCTATTTTCTTTAGTTCCATTTTGTATTTCACATATTTTTCTAAATGAAATTTTTTCTTCCCAAAAGATAACTTCCACATGATTTTGTGAAAATACTTCTTGAACATCAGCTCTCTTTTTGAATAAAAACAAACTCCACTTTTATAATTATTTTTATATAAATCATGTATTAAATAAAGACGCTCATCAGATAAATCTTCAACTTTATCAAATAAAGCTTCAATATATCGACAAAAATCTTCTCTATCAAGTCCCAATTTATCAGGCATTTTCATTTTGTTATCCTTTGCATAGTTCAGCAAATTTTTGTTCACATCAAACAAAAAAGGTCCTACGCCCAGATTAATTGGGAACAATGTTCTATACGCATCAATATATATCACATCTAACTTTTGAATATCATCTGCAAGAAATTGCAAATAATTATATACATTTATTTTATTTATAATCGTTACCTTTATTCCTTCTTTAGCAAAAATCAAAGAATGAGAGATTGAAGATACGGCACAGGCAATATGTTCTGCATTTTGTAACAAATTAATCTGATCAGACACGGAATATTGTTCCGGCGAAATTGAAACAAAACCGTTTTTATTAAAAAACTTTTCAATTTTATCTTCTCCGATATCTCTATCTTGTAGCCAGTTTCGACGTGATAAATATATTTTCTTTGGTGTTTTTATCTTGGATTCCTTTGACATAGCAGATGAAATAATACGTTCTATTAAAAGCTTATACTCTTTCGTATAAAAAATCCCGCCTTCTGTACATACATCAGGAATAATCAAAGATTTAAATTTTGTCGGTTTTGTAATAAACATTATCTGACTCTCTTTTATTCCTATTAATTTTAATAGTTGCAAATAAGAACCCGATAAATTACACTCCTTAAACATAGATAGAAAAACTATTTTTATATCCTTATATTTTTCAGGATTTTGAACAATCGGCCATAGCCTGGCAACAGACTCAAGAAGCGCAAATCCCCACTGTTGAAGAAAAAGCCCTCCATATAAAACCGTTTCATTACAGTAAATGCTATTATCAAAGTCATATGAGCCATACATTCTAGAATTATATTCAACACCATTATCTTGTTTTGTATAATTATGAAAAAGTCCTGTTGACTTAGAATTTGCAATATAGTTCAAAGAACTGTCAACAACACCTCCGAATGAAACCGGATTTTGCTCCCAGCCGCAAAACACAGGAGGAAGACAGGTTGCATCATCATATGCTCTTATTTCCAGTTTTCTATCGGAGAAATATTCCTGTTGTTCTGCAAAATCAAGTATTTTCGATGAACACTCATCCCCGAACAAATATTTCCTGTTAATCTTTTTCATAAAAGCCCTATACTACAGTAGCATACAAAACGGTAGAGTATTCATTTTCTCTGTGATGACCGAGTTCAAATTTATATCCCAAATTTAATGAATTCAGATATAAAATTATCTCAAATAAATGCTCCGGTTTATGATATACACAAATTGCCAGATTCGGTTTTTGAGCTCTCAATGTTTCAACACATCCTTCAAGAGCCTCCGGTTCTGCTCCTTCTATATCCATCTTAATAAAGTCCACCTTTGAAATATTTTCTTCTTTTAGAAAATCATCAAGTTTTACAAGAGAACATTCAACAACATTAACCCCTTCAGGTTTCCAGAATAAAGAAGAGCCTCTGCCATTTTGAGCAATTTCAAAAGTATCTTTTTTATTCCACAAACCACAGTTATATAATTTTATGTTTTTCTTTTCTCTCAGCTGTTCTACAGCCTCTTCAAAACAAACCGGTTCAGGTTCAAACCCAACAACCATACCATCATCTCCGACAATATTCGAGAACTCTAAAGTAGGTTCTACCCATTCAGAAACTCCGGCATCAATAATTACATCTCCTTTTTTCAAAAGCACATTAGGATTCAAATATTCTTCATAAGATGATTTATGAATTTTAGTCTTCTTTTTTTCATAAGGTTCAGAAAGGAATTTAACTCTTGATTTAAATACCTTCTTGCTTTCTTTATCTCTCAAAAGAGATATAGCTTCATCCAATTCTTTTTTATATTTCTGTCCAAAATTTTTCTCTTTTTTCCTAAATTTAAGTTTAAGCCCAACAAATCTCAATACTTTATGATTTCCATCATTCTTTACTGAGAATAATGACTGTATACAACTTTTCATAACAAATTTTCCCCCATACTCTTTGTTGCTCTCTTTCAACTTTGTGCTCAAGAATGCTTTCATCCTCGGAGTCAGCCACTCACTGCCGTCTTTGTCCACTCTGTTTCTCATCTCTGCATAAAAAGGCGCCTTATGCTCAGGGATTGCTCCAAATGTCAAAAAAGCGTGCGCATTGTAACAATGCGATTCGGGGCATTTATGCCCGACCGGACGAAAATGAATCGGAGAGTCAATATCTTCAAACACATTCTGCAAGACTTCCCCGCAATAACACTGCCTCAAATCCCCTGTTGCAAGATCAAGCGTGCAGGTCCAATCACCCGCATAGCAAAACTCCCTGCGTTTTTGATTGAATACGGAGAGTTTGTATTCAAACATCTTTGAGTCAAACTGCGACCAGATTTTTTTGTATTCTTCCCTTGAATAATTCGTCAGAATCGGCAGCTCGTATTTTGTGTTATCTCTTGCGACAGTGACATGACACAGCGCACCAACCTGCTCGAGGCAAATTTTCTTCATCTCTTCTATTTCAGGGATAACCTCATCACTCGGTGTCAGCTCTAAAGAGAAGGAGCATCCAGCCTCACGAACTTTTCTGATGTTATCAAAAAATTTTTCCATCATCTTGAGCCTTTTCAACTCGAGATACTGAAATGAAAATTTGAATAAAAGCCTCTCAAGCAGCTCTTTTGGCAGCTGAATAATCTCATCAAAACGTTTTGATACAGTACCGTTTGTGACAACCATAACATAATGCCCCTCTTCGAGAAAACGTCTTATTATATCAGTCATCTCAGGAGGAAGGAGAGTTTCCCCGTTCCCGCATAAGTTCAAACAGCAAATACCCCCTAGCCTTTCCTTACTCAATGCCTTTGCCATATGCTCAGGCGTATATTTAAAAACAGGAAGTGCATCAGAAAATTTTCGCTGCTGCGTAATATAGCAGTAATGGCATCTCAAATTGCATGTTGTAACAGGAACATTGCAGTCTATAAAACGTTTTATTTTCTCTTCTTGCATAATCAGCACCAAATTGTATTGTATAGTTTGCCGGTATCTTTTGTTGATGAGAGATATTCTTTCAAAAATTCTTCATATGATAACATATCACAATATCTGACATCTGATGATGTAATACTATCACAAACAGAATTCAACTCTGATTTTATATCATCAGGGGAGTTTAAAATTTTTACATTCTCAAAAAACTTGAGCGATTGCTCAAAAATCCCTGATACTTTCCCATAGCTGTTATCAAAGAGAAAAACCTTTTTCCCGAGAAGCGTAGCAACAAGCCCTACATGCAAGCGGTCAGTCACAACAACTTCGACTGAATCTATTGCCTGCATAAAAAGCTTTGACAATATACGAACAACACCTGAATCGGTACATGAGCTGCAAGCAAACAAAGATAAGTCTATCGCAGGGACATAAAGTTCCGATATTGATTTTTCCTCATCGCCCCTCATGAAATAGCCGACTTTCTTACCCTTTTGTTCAACAGTTTTCAACTTGAGCTCGTCAACAACCCGCCTGAAAAGAGATTTATATATTTGATACAATTCTTTGTATAAAAACATAAGATTTTCATCAGATATATCTTCAAGATTTTTCTTGAGAAGATTTTTATCAAAACTGTTTTGTCTATATCTGCTCAAATCCAAACTGAATGCCATATCATCAGTAAGGAAGAATTTTGCTCTTGAGTTTTTCGAGATGCAGTAGTCAAAGCTGCGTTTTTCTCTGCAAAAAACAATAAATCTCTCATCAAGAACATCAAGCAGGTCATCACATTCATAGAAGCTTGAGGGTAAGATTACGGCTTTTCTCAAGTTCGGTTTCTCAAAAATTTCTTTCACCTGTTGATAATTCCAGTATTTAACAAACAGCCCGCCGCCCCCATAGACAAGGTCAAACGGCTTGTCATCGATATCATTTGGAGAATTGTAAGCATCATATATTCTATAAGAGAATTTGTTATCCTCAAGCATCTGATACTCTGATTCTGCAATAACAACATCCCCGAGGTTTCCGTTGTTCGGATAGAAAAAGAAATCATCAAGTTCTTTGAGAGAATTCAAAATGCGCTCATCGAGAGGTCTTTTTATGTCTTTCGAGAATGTTGTTTCTTTCTCAAAAGATTTGTATATGCTTTTCTTTGAGGCAAAAATGTTATCCAAAAGAAGAGAGATAAAGTCTTTTTTTTGCTCTTCAAGAGTTTTTTTCAGCAATGATTTACGTCTTTTGAAAGACAACTTTATGCCAAGAAGGCGGACAATCTTTTTATCTTCCGTTTTTTCTACAGAGAAAATATTGAGAAAAGGTTTCTTCAAACCAAGCTCGTGTATTTTCCAGTATCTTTTCTTTTTGATGTTTTTTATCCAAAAGTCATTATTAAAGTATTCTCCAATGTTAATTTTGCGCACAAGAGAATTTGCGTATGCAAGAACTTTCTTTTTATACGACTTATGAGAATTCTTATAATCATCATAAAGACAGGCGCAAAACAATCTTGTCAAAACTATTTCGTTTGTTTTGCACAAATTATATTTCTTTAAAAACTCATATGTATTTTCAAAATTTTTCATACAATCAAGAAAATGAATTGATTTTGAAGAAACATTCTCTGACATAATAGAATTTTGTCTTTTTCGATAAAAATACAAATATTCATTCAAACAGTATGTCTTTGGAGCAAGAGCCATATATTTCGTATAAAAAGAAAAATCCTCATGAATGAGTCCTTCCGGAAAATCAATATTATACTTGTCAATAATCGACTTCCGATATATTTTGTTCCAGACTGTATGTGTAAGATTATAAAAACTTTCATTTTTCAGAGTTATCTTCCCTCTGTATTTTAGAGAATGCCACAATCTTTCTTCTTCATAAAAATCATCAACGCCATCATCACAAACTATAGCTGCCGCATAACAAACAGAATCCACATCATCAGAAAAATGTCCGATTGCTTTTTCATAAGTTTCCAAATCTATCCAATCATCGCTGTCAACAAATGAAACAAACTCACCCGTTGCATTTTTCAACCCAGTATTTCTCGCAGCAGATAACCCGCCGTTTTGTCTTGTGATAACTTTTATCCTTGTATCTTTTTTTGCATACTCTTCAAGAATTTTTGACGAACTATCAGTTGAGCCGTCGTCAACACAGATTATTTCAAGATTTTTGTATGTTTGGTTGATTATACTATCGAGGCATTTTGATAGATATTTTTCCACATTGTATACTGGAACTATTACACTAATTGTAGTCAAGCGAATCTCCTTAAATTCAGTCTAATTTTCAGATAAAAAATATTTATATACAAATAATTTGTAATTTTATAAATAGAAAAAAGCTTGTTTTTCACTATCTCATAATAATTCTTAAGCGTTTCATCATTGAGAATGTAACAAATATATTTTTTTTTATATTGTTTTTCTATTTGTTTAAATTCAGCAAGAATTATATTTTTAAATTTATTTTTTATTAATTTTTTACCGGAAAAAATATTATTATAATAATAAATATATGTTTCTATTTTCCACTTTAAAAATGGACTTTCTAATTCTACAAAAACATTTTTTGCATTCAAAAATTTTTCTACAACACCTACTACTTCTATTATATCAAGACATTCTTTACCTCGTTTGAAACGTTCCGTACAGCTTGAAGAATGAAACAATCTGTAGTTATATAAACAATCCATACAATATGTTATCCTTCTTGCATTCAAAAAACTTTTCATATGAAAAATAACATCTTCAAATTCTAACTTGTCATCAAATTTTATATCGTTAGTTTTCAGAAAAGATGCTCTATAAAATTTATTCCAAGGAGAAAATCTCTTAAAAATTATATCCTTAACATCTTTATAAACAAAAACTGATTTGTCTTTCAAAAAATTTATATAATCATCACACCGCCAATAAGGTGCATCCATAAGTGAACTATTTTTATTATCATCAAATAAATAAGCCCCAAAAATTACAAAATCGGAACAAGTTGATAATATTTTATCTAAAAGAACTTCACATGCATTCAACGAAAGCCAATCATCAGAGTCAACGAACATAATATATTCACCTTTGGCAAGATTTATTCCCAAATTTCTTGCAACACCCTGCCCTGAATTTGTTTGCGACAGAATTTTTATCCTTGTATCTTTTTTGGCATACTCTTCTAATATCATTGGAGAACTATCAGTTGAGCCGTCGTCAACACAAATTATTTCAAGATTTTTGTATGTTTGGTTGATTATACTATCGAGGCATTTTGATAGATATTTTTCCACATTGTATACCGGAACTATTACAGATATAAGACTATTCAAGATTTCTTTCCCCATAGGTTATGACATCAAAATTTTTCTTAACAACGTTTTTTATAAATTCAACAATCAACTTACAATACATAATAGAAGCAGGAGAATTTCGGAATCCATCCTTCCACCAATTATCAGCTTCAACATACGGATGATGAAGTTGAAACAATTCTATACCTTTATTTACTTTTTTTCTATTTAGCTTACATTCAAAATCAATAACAATTAATCCAAAATTCTTTTTATATCTTATTTCTGATAAAATTTTATACAAATTATTTATATATTCTTCCTGTTCATTGCCAACACAAGCTAAAACAAAATAGATACAAATATTTTGATTTTTCAAAAGAAGTTTTAGATTATTTATCCGTTTTTCAAATCTTTCCACAAATTTTGATTTTTCTGTTTCAGAACAGTCTTGGTCATGATTAAACCCAAGGTTATATTTAGTATTTATCCAATAACCTAAAGACTTGTCATACACAAGATTATCAAAATAATCATCAAAGTTATTTTTTAACAGTTTTATAACAGAAGAAGTTGGAGTAACTGCCAAATCAAAAGGATAAGATAGTTCACCTTGCTCTTTTGTTCGTTTGAGTCCATATTTTGTCAAAACATATCTTGGAAAACAACTCCATCCTAAACTAATAAAATTATATTCTTTGGCAGAAATTAAAAATTCTTCTCTTGTATATTTTTCTCGAAATTTCTTCCTTTTTTCAGAGAACAAAATAAAACACGAGAGCATTCGTATGAAAAAATTTATAAATTTTATCACTTAAGCAGCCCTCGCAAATTTTCTAAAGATTTTTTGTATATATCAGATGCAAGATCTTTCAGCTTTATTTGTTTCTTTTCATATTCTTCTTTTGACATATTGATGGCATCAGCCATCGCCCCTGCAAGGTCAGAATTTTGCTCATATACAATACTGTTTTCAGAGTCAAAGCCATATACTCCTGCGAATTTTTTGTTTATTAAACATGGTTTTGCAAACCCGTAAATAAGTTGAAAAGAACCTGATGTTCCCGTTTTTATATATCTTTCATGGTCTTGATTCTCTGGATCTAGAAGGGGCAAAAAGAAATCGGCATCCTCAAGAGCTTTGTACATATTTTCAAAATCAAGACACCCTCTAAAATCTATGTATTTTTTTATCTCCCCTGGAAGATAATATAACCTCCCTGTTTGACAAACTACAGTAACTTTAAAATTTGAAAAACCTTTAGCATTCAAATCTTGTATTGCGTTCATCAACAAATCATAGTTTTTCCTTTGTCTTTGAATATTTCCTATTACAATAAAATCGGTCACATCTTCATTTTTGGGAGTAATTTTTATATCTCCGAAATAATGAGGATTAACGACTGAAGGTTTTGGGGTTATTTCGACAGGTAAATCGGCAAGAATAATATTCTTGCTGTATTTCTTTGTCAACTCATCAATAGCATCAGGCTGATGAACTATGCTTATAAAACTCTTCTTCGGCTTTTGAATTTTCCCGAGATATTCAAAATAACTCGAATTTCTATTGGCAAGATGATTTATAGTTATATCAGAATTTAAAACAACATAGTCATAAGCTGAAATTCTTTTATTTTTCAACAAATATTTTATTGCAAGTTTTTTCATCCCAAAAACATGCAAACTATCTGATTTAAAAGCAGCAAAAGGATTTATAGAATATTCAAAAGGTGACATAACAACATCTACCTTATATCCTAAATCAATAAAATACTTTGTATACCCTGGCATTACTTCACCATGGCAATTGTTCATCTCTGCTAACAACACTGCTTTTTCTTTGAAATTTTTTTTAAAAAAGTCCTCTATACTTTTTTTATCCTGCGATTTCAAAAGTTCAAAACGATACTTCCATCCCAGAAGAGTTAAAACCTTATGATTATCACCATTTGATAAAGAGAAGAGTTTTCGCATAATATGAGACACATCAGGTCTGATACTGAGTTTTGCAAAACCAAAATTCAAAATAATTTTTTCTTTTCTGAAAAGACGGGCAAACTTTTTATCAGAAACAAACATCGGAGAATAATCAGGCGAAAGATTCTCTTCTATCATCATTTGTACATTTTTCTTATAACTCTCATAAGATACAAACTCTTCATATTTTTTCCTTGAATTTGCTCCCATCTGAGTTAATTTTTCTCGATTGTTGATAGCTGACTCGATAGCGTAAGAAAGCGCTTGAACACTGCCTGTTTCCACTACCCATCCGTTTGAGTCATCTACAAGATATTTTGCTCCGACATTCTCGCTTACTATCAAAGGTTTTCCGAGCATACACGCTTCAAGAGCGACAAGAGAACAAGATTCATCATACGAGGGAACAACAAACACATCCGTACGTTCAAACAAACTGCGTTTTTCTTCCCCATCTACACTACCGTGATAAAAAATATTATCTTCTTCCCGTATTTTATCCTTAAAAGTATCAAAATATTCCTGATGAAAATTACCTGCAATATGCAAGCGGCATCCAGACCTTATATCTTGAGACAATGAAAGAAATGCATCAATACAAAGATGAAAAGCCTTTCTTGGCTGGATATATCCAACAATAGAAAAATCAATGACATCATCTTTTTTCTGATAAATCACATCTTTGTTATACTCATCTTCGACATAGTTATGCAATACTCTGACATTTTTATTGTAGTTCTTGACTATAAACTCCTTTGCATACTCGCTTACGGCATAAATATTTGTTGAACGCCTCAAAACTTTTTCGATTTCAGGATATTCATCAATAAACTCAACCAGATTATGTGCTTCATGAATATACCATATAAGAGGAACTTTATTCATAAGGATATCTGCAAATTTATATGTCAAAACCGTGTTTGCTATAACCAAATCAAAGCCTTTTGCATATTCTTCAATTTTTTCAGGATATCTCTCAAATTTCTCAGAAAATATCTTTGTGTCAATACCTGCTTCTTTGAACTTTGACCTCATCGGTCCATCCAAAACAGAAACAACAGAACAAGAATATCCGGAATCAACAAGTACTTTGGCTAAATTTAAAAGAGCGACCTCTCCGCCGGCTATTTGAAAAGCATGAGATATAAGAAGAATTTTTTTCTGCTGATTTATCATAAAATTTACCCTACTTTTTCACGACAACATCTTTTGTTGCCTGCAAATAAGCATATCCATAATGTTTATCAGGCTCAAGATGGGCTCCTGCATCCCATGCATTCCAGGAGTTTATGAAAACAAATCTTTTATCCTCATTATGATGTTCTTCACTCCATGAAATAACATCATCGAGCCATCTCATATACTCTTCAGGAGTAATTTGATATACTGCAGCATTTGAATATGCCTTCATACAAGAGTTGTCATAAGAAGGCATTACAGTTTTGAATAATGTATAATCAATATCATATAAATAATTTTTATTCTTTAAATACTTTGGCATATCAAAAACAAATCCGTCAAAATTCGGATTAACAAAGCGTCTGAGTTTCATCCCGATAAAATCCACATTATGAGGTGGAATCTCCACCATTGCATCCATATTCCAATTTGATGGATTATCTTTTATACCAAAAGTTTGTCCCATAATCATATACAAACCATCGAAGCCGTGTTCTCTCAACAATATCTTGACTCTATCTGTAAATTTGATATATTTTTCTTTATCAAACAGATGCGCAGAATAAATGACCAGTACTGGTTTATCATCAATTTTTATGTATCTGTCATCTTTTAGAAACGGAAGGATATCAGAAACAAATTTTTCTGCATCACTATCATCGATTTGCTGTTTTGAAAGAACCTCTTTCACCCTAATATCCCACAACTTATCAGAATTTTCTCCCATCCAGCATAAGCAAAACGGAAAATTCAGCTTTTTATTATTCAAATAGTTCAACAGAGGTTGTTCAAAAAGCTTTCTGTCTGAAAACCAGTAATAATCAAAGCAAAAACCATACAACCCAAATTGTTTTGCTAGCTCAACTTGTCTGTACATAACATCATCACCAGACAAATCATAACATGAAACATCTATCGGGCAATGCGGTTGATAGTGCCCGACAAAATGAGGAATAGCACTGCATACCTTTTCCCACAGAGTTGATGAACAAAATTTGGTGCTATAAAAAGCTATAAGTTTTGTTTTAGCAAATGAATTATTAATTTCTTCTGACTGCTGCAACGGCACAAATTCCGGTGACTCCTGATAATTCGATTCTAGAATATAATCGAGATATTTCAGTTTATCTTTTGAAGAGGAATATGGTCTGTATTTTTTCTTGAAGCCAAATACAGTCAAAATTTTTCCATAATAATCATTCCTAATGGAAAATATCTTTTGAGGAAGCTTTTGAAATTTATAAAATAAATACAACAAAAAATTCTTTTTCTTTAATAACTTATCAGACGCTTTCAGAAATTTACTCATATCATCAGGCTCAAGACTGCCTGATTTTTTACTGATATAACTCGAAAAATGTATTCTCCAGTATGTAAGAGCATCTGAAGTATAACAAAAATTATATGCAGAAAATGCACACTGCCTCCACAGCCAGAAATCAAGCCAAGGTTTTATAGGTGTATCAAAATTCAACGACTCAAGAATTGATTTTTTTATCATAACAGCAGAAAAAGTAGGCAATATATCATAAGAATAAAAATGCCAAAACATATTTCCTGCTTCTCTCTCAAAAACAGAATGATAATTTTTAACAACACTATCTCTAATACTGCTTCCGATTGTCTCTATCCTGTTGCAAAGGATATCAACATTTTTCTTATTTTTAATATAATCAACTTTTACTCTCAGATGATTTTCATCCCAGTAATCATCACTCTCAAGAAATGCAACATATTCCCCCTTGCACTTTGATATGCCAAGACGCATTGATTCAACAAGCCCCCGGTTCTCGTTATTTGGATGGGTATAGAAATAAAAATTTGAATACTTCGAAGTATATTCTTTGATTATATCAACAGACCCATCAGAAGACCCGTCATCAACTATAATCACTTCAAAATCTCTATATGTTTGATTTATCAGAGAATTCAATGTTTCAGGCAAAAATTTTTCGTAGTTATAACTCGTCACAACAACGCTCACAAAAGGTGATGACTGCATATTTCCTCTCAAAATCCGTGTATACTATTTTTATTTTAAAACAAATACGAATTTTCTTGTTGTTTTGTTAATGTTTTTGAACATAGTTATTTTTTATGTTTAAATTACAAAAGATATTTATATATTTGGGGAGAAATAAGCATATGATTAAAGCCTTAAAGCCTGAGAAAGAAAGAAAGAAAGAAAGAAAGAAAAACAAGGGATATGACTTTATATTCAGCATAGGCGAGGCGTGTAACTGTTCCGTATTTTTGAGAAGAAACAATCTGCAAATAAAATCATACCCTTTTGACTGGCTTGCCAACGCTACGCTTGAAGAAAGAGCAGATTTAATCATTTCCAATTTCTGCAATTTTTTTGAAAAAGAAGATTTTCAAAAAGTCGGTGAGTCAACAGAATACAATCCCTGTGATACATACAAAAATACAAAAACAAAAATATACCACCTACATGACTTCAAACATGGCATAGATTTCGATATATCATTCAAAGAAGCAAAAGAAAAATATGACAGAAGAATAAAAAGACTCTACGAACAAATATCAAACTCAAAAAAAGTTCTTGCTGTTTACTTAGTCAACCCAAACTCATCAGTGTCTGTGCCAGATGAAACTCTCATCAGTGTACAAAAAAAGCTTAAGAATAAATTCTCGAAGAAGCAAGTAGATTTGTTATATATCAAAAGTATTCCTGAACAAGAAGACATAAAAGAAATATTCCTCAACGATAATATAATAAAAATCACAGCAAACTATACTCCGAGAGAAAACACTTCTCATACCCCTGATTGGATGTATATCCCAAATCCAGAAATAATGAAGGAAATTTTATCAGATTTTTATCTAAATAAAAATAAATATTTTGAAATTCGACGCCTAAAAAAAGGATTTGGATTTTATATTCTTCAGAGGATTTTCACAATCTTCAGACTCAAACTCTATCTTTTCGGATTCAGACTTGATATCTGTCTTGGAAAAATCAGAGACTGACAGACTTTTCTAATATCTTTGATATAATCAAATAAAAGATATTAATAGGATAAATATGCAAGACTTGATATCAATCATAATACCATCGTTCAATCATGAAAAATTCATACCCTCGACAATAAAATCCATTATCAACCAGACCTTCAAAACTCTTGAGTTGATAATCATCGACGATAACTCAACCGATAACACCCAAAACGCAGTTTTATCACTAGAGAATGAATGCAAAAAAAGATTTGCAAATTTTGAATTCATAAAAAAAGAACAAAACAGAGGAATCAACAACAGCCTCAATACGGGGATAGATTTAGCAAAAGGAGAATTTGTCTATATCATTGCATCAGATGACATCGCAAAACCTGAAGCAATAGAAACACTCTACAGCTTTATAAAAGATAAAGCGGACTACGCCCTCATCACCGGTGATGGCGAGCTGATTGATGAGAACAACAACAGAATTTTCTGGGACCATGAATTCAATCCTCACAAAAAATATGACCCTGTTGTTGCAAAATACAAAACCACAGCGCAGAGGATGGAAAAATCCGCAAGAATAAATTTTTTGTCAGAACAATACGGTGACTACAAAACCCTGCTGTGGTCAAATTACATCACAAACGGTTATCTCCTGAGAAAATCAGCACTCATCGAAGCAGGCAAATACAGAGAAGATGTTTTGGAAGACTGGTATATGAACCTCCAGCTCGCAAAGAAATATAAATTCAAATTCATAGACAAAATTTTATTTTCTTATCGCTGGCATAGTTCAAATGCAATAAGAACAGAAGCTTCTCAAAAGAAATATTTATCTACGCTGCTTCTTGAAAAAGACTACTGCCTCAAGCATAATCTGAAAGAGGAATGGGAGAAAGCTTTTGAGAAATACAAAAGTATTATGCCACTCTGAATACATCAAAGAATCATTCACAAAGATATTTCGCTGCGCTCAATATGACAATTTCTTCGTCACTCTGAGCGCAAGCGAAGAGTCTTTCTTCTAAACTAACGAATAATCAAGAATCACCGAATCAAGCTCAGACTGAGTTGAAGCAGAGTTAATCGCAGCCTCATACTGTTTATATGTCTTATCAAGAGTGTTCAACTTGTTGAATATCTCAAGATAAAACGCTCCTACCTGCTCCGGTGTCATCTCGGGAGAAGATGTTTCCTGACCGTCTGTATATGTTCTGAAAGACCCTGCAGGGAGATTTGCCTTTGTAATGCTTACAAGATTCAGAAAACCCGTTGCCATTACATCAACCCTGCCAATCGGAGTGTTAACTTTCACAACTCCGAAAGATGTTGTCAAAGACTCTTTGTTTTCAAGTGCCTGTTTGTTTTCGAGAAGTTTTTTAATTCTTTCTTCTTCGAGTTTTTTTGATTTATATTCATCGGTGTTTGAAATATCAGTTAACACACCTTCAACAACCTTAAAGCTGTCCTGATTTTCGTTGAAATACTCATAGTCTATATCAACATAACTTGACCCTGAAAAAGCCCAGTCAGCCCAGCTTGATAAATTGTTATTTTCTATTTTTATATACATATTTACACTCCTTCTCCTATACAGGGATAAAATTTTAATTCTCTTGAATTAATTGATGTTGATCCCGTTATATTTATTTGTAGTTTATAAACAGAGCCCTTTCTCACAGGACAAATACGAGAATGATAAAATGTGGTGCCCGGAGCAGAATATTCACCGATACGTAAAAGTTGATTATCTATGTTAATATATGACTGCACACCAGCAGACTGAGTCATAACACTACTGACAGTAGCATAAATCCAACCGTTAGTTTCTGCTATGTTGTTTGCATTCCATGTTTTGCTAACTCCTTTTGTATAATCAGGCAAAAAAGAAACAGCAGAAACATCATATCCGTTCATATTATAGTTAAATGTCCGCACTTTGGTGATTGCTGCCGATGATACAGTAAAGCTTCCTATCGGAACTTTTGAATATTCTGATATCCCGCTGCCTGTCATCTGATAAGCATTTGTCGGTTCTTTTGATGTATCAAACCAGACAATTCCCTCTTTTTCACTCCACTTTGTAACTTCATAATCCAGAGGCAAACATCCGAACACCCATCCGTTTGTTGCTCCGAAGTTTGTAACTCCAGTTATTCTGAATGCTTTAAATTCCAAATTCGGATAATCACTTGTATAAACAATGTCTGTATTTGTTCCTGATATTGTTTCATTTATATTTACAACCGTTGTCCAGACGTCATATTGGTCAAGAACTTCTATATAGCCTGTCTTGATTCTTTTCGTGTCCAAAGAAGAAGATATCACCCATTTTTTTGCTTTCATAAAAAACGGCATCTCTAACTTTGAATAAGAATTTGCCTTAGAAAATGTTGCATTTGTAACAAACGCACTATAATAAGCAGAACCTGAGGCAATGTTTGTTCCGCTGCTGATAAAGCTATTTTGAGAATTTGATTTAAGAAGAGGTATGGAAAACGGACTTTCAGAACCTTTATCAAACAAAGATTTTTCAACGGTTTCAACACTACCATCTGCTCCTGCAAACACAATATATTCACCATCGTCCATTGAAGATACGGATAAGTCACTCAAAGAAGACAATACAAAACTCTTTCTCTGGGCATTTGTCAAAATCAAATCAGGATAGATTCCTCCAACTTTGAATTTTAATGTTGAATCCTCAAAAGATAACAAATCAGGCTCTCCATGAGATAAATTTCCGCTGTTTATGCAAAAATTTTTTGTTGTTTTATACTTCAGATGCATCAAACACTCATTCAACGTATCAGGGTTGCATGGAGTTCCAAGAGCCGTCGGATTGTCTGACCATAAATAATTCGTCATAAAAAAACTCCTTATTAATCTACTAACCGAAATAAGAATAATCTATTTCAAAATAAATAATAAGAAGTTCAAAACTTAGTAAATCGTTTTATTAATAACTCTTTTTACTTAATAGAAAAAACGACATTCGCAACTGCGTTCACTTTTTTATCAATAGTTGTTGTATCATTGATTCCCCAGTCGCTGACATCGTTCGAGTCACTGCGGGTAATCTGAAAGACGCCCATCTTCACAGAACGTATTTTACCGACATCATTATTTGTTGCTTTCAACATCGCCTGCGCTCTTGCTTTTGCATCTTTTGTTGCATCTTCAAGCAGTTTCACTTTCAAATCGGCAAGCCCAGTATATTGATATTCAGGATTTGATGAGTTGATGTTTATTCCCTTTGATAATAAATCCTGAATGTTTGTCGATAAATCTTTTATTTTGTTTACATCATTTGATTTTATTTTGACAGGCTGCGAAAAATTATAAAACGCTACATCCTGTGTTGAATATCCTGTCTGAGGATTTGTTTTGTAAGTCGGGTAAGAAGTAGGAGGCAAAAATTCTATTTCTTCCTCTTTCACTCCGTTTTTCAATAAATAATTTTTTACCTCAGGTATCTGTGATTTCACAGCGTCATAAGCAGCCGCCTTGTTCGCATTTTTCGAAACAATGTTGAACTGCCAGCTTGCGAAATCGGATTTTACTATCTGATAAGCAGACCCGGTAACAGTTATCCCGTCTTTAGCAAGATTATCAGATGCTGTTTTTGAGCACGCAACCAACCCTAAAGCGAGAACCAAACCGAAAATTACAAGTTGAAAATCTTTTAGAATCTGGTACATAAAATGCCCTGCCATAAAACTTTTACATAAACATACTCTACACTATTTTGTTGTTCTATGCAATCAAACATATTTAGTGTATTGTAAAAACATAACAACATAGGAGATTGTATATGAGAAGAAATATTTTTATTATACTTGCGATTGCCATTCCTCTGAGCATACTGGGATATTTCAAACTGTTCGTCACACAGCAGTTTGTGACAACATCAGATACCATCAAAAAAAATTTCTTCCTCAAAGAAACAAAAGAAGTTTATGTTGTTTGTGTCGGTGCAAAAAATTCGACAAAGGTTATTAAATCACTCCTCAAAACACAACAGGGAAACTCTTTTACATATGAAGGCTGCCCTGTTGATTATACAAAGGCGTTTGTTGTCGATACAGAATTAAATATAAAAAATCCTCAAACAGTATTTTTCAAAAAAAATGAAAAAGATTCAGGAATTTCAACAATCTTCAATATCGAAGGGTATCTCTTTAAAATAAGCAAATCAATCGAGCGTAAAATATACCCGGGCAAAAAAGAACAAGAAGCAAAAATGACTGTATCACTTGTCCTTGATTCAGGAGAACAACGTTTGAAGGAAGCCCAAATAACATCTACCGGCGAACTGGCTCAAGATATTGACCTGATTTGGTGCGGTGATTTGGACGGAGATAAAAAAACAGATCTTCTGCTGAAAGTTTCAGACCAAAATAAACAGGAAAGTCTATATCTGTATACGTCTTCAGAAGTCAAAGAACCTGATTTTGTCAAAGAAATCAGACACTCTCAAAATTAGCGATTTGCTTTTCTTTCTCTTATTTGAGCAACCTTTGTCTTGATATCAGAGGCAAGTTGTTGCTGAATTGCCATAATTTCATCATGAACCTGCTTCATTTGAGGAGTCGGGTCGTCATTATTGATATTTGAACCAATCAGACTGTCTTTCAAAATCTGAATTTTTGTTTCAGCAACTGCAATCAACTCCATAACTTCATTAATTTCCATATTTGTAAAATTAAGTTTTTTCAAATTTGCAGCCATGGTTTCTTTGATTTTTTCACGGTCTTCTTCTATTTTTTTTGTCAGATTTTCTTCTTTCTTTTTTCCAAAAAACATCTTCTATATCTCCTAGTTTTACGCATTAAATTTAAACTTTCTAACCCAATCAACACCGTATCTTGCTACATACAAGAATAAAAGTTCTCTGAACCTCAAATACATCCACAACGGTTTGTCATAGGCCTTATTACATTCAAGAGTACATTTTGCTATCACATCATGCAGTTCTTTTTTGCTCATACCAACACTATCAAAGTCATAGAACGGTGCAAATTCCTGCTGTTGTTCTTTTATTGATATAATCCCGTACTTTTGAGGATCCTCTCTCAATTTTGTATGTTTGCCCATCGTAAAAACACTTCGTCCATAAGAGTGTATAACATCAACATTATCGCATATTATTTTGATGGTTTTTTCTGCATCTTCTACTGTTTCTGCAGGAAAACCGAAGAAAATAAAAGCAAAATTCCATATCCCTGCATCTGTTGAATCTTTCAAAATCTCAAGACGTTTATCGATATCAATACCTTTGTTGATTAACTCCATAACTTTATTTGAACCGGACTCAAAGCCCCAGAGAATCATGGACAATCCGCTTTTGTAAGCTTTTTCAAGAATTTCTTTGCTGAATGCTCTCTCCAGTCTTGCATTGCAAAAATATTTGACATCAACACCGTTTTTCAAAAGCTCATCAGCCAATCCCTCCATATAAGAAGGCCCTACTGACTCATCAATAAACTCAAAATGCCTTATTCCGTATTTTTCTTTTATTTCAGAGAGTTCAGAAACAAACTTTTCAGTATGTTTTACATTGAAGTTCTGACCGAAATCCTGATCGCAAAAACTGCACTTTCTCCAGTAACACCCTCTGCTCGACTGAACAGGCATAACTATATCAGCACAAAAATATTTGCTCAAATCATAACCATCAAGAGATATGTTACTCATATCATCAAGTTTCATGGGAATATCTTTTTTCGTAATAACAGGAGCACCATCTCTGTAGAAGACAAGATTTGGAACATTATCAAACGGAATTTCTCCTGATATAGCTCGCGCCAATTCTACAACAGGTCTTTCTCCTTCTTCTACCAGAACCGAATCAGCAAAGAGTTCAAAAAATTCTTTTTCTTTTGCAAGGTTGTCTATAACTCTACCGAAGAAATTCCCTCCGATATTCACATGCGCTTTTGTTTTTTTCTTCAAAAGATGTGACAGCGTAAGACCTCCGACAATCTGTGTTGATGAGTTTATAGAAATTCCTATATAGTCAACATCTTCTTCAAGCAAATTATCAACTATCTCATCATAATATTCAATGAAGATGTTTGTATCCTTATCAAAACAGTAATATTTGATATTATCATAAGTCAACTTAAACAAAGGATTAGCATAGTTATCAAATGTTATGGAGGTAGGCGTATAAGGCAAAGATGCAATATCAAGACCTGCATCAATAATATTCAACGCTCTGATTAATAAATCCGGATTATAAAAATCTTTCTCATCCTTAAGAATTGATACTGCTTCATGTATTAAATCAGGAATGTTCTCAAGTTCATACTTTTTCTTTGTTAAATATTCTTTTATTTTTGTATACTTCAACATCTTATTCTGAATGTTGAAGGGATAATCCGCAAATTGTTTGGTCGGAGAATGATATTTCGAAATATCCTTCAATAACCCCTGAAACATCTTTGATGACTTGTCTATGGATTTTATCAAAAAAGACTTGTTCAAAATTTTATTGTAAAAATCTATATTTAAATCAAATACTTTTGTTGAAAAACCATTATGCTCAAGCTGACCTTTCAATGAAGGAATGGCAAAATGAGGGCTGAGCGGAGTCCACTGAGGGGAAAATAATAACAAAACTTTCATAAACAAGACCTCTAAGCTGTCTATGTAATTTTAATACCCGTAAGAAATTTATATAACCTATAAAAGAAGGATATATTGCTTTTTGTAACAATTATATAAACATTTGAAATATTTATTCGGATATATACTTTATATATACATACAGAATAAAGGAGAAGTTCTATGGCAAAACGAGTAAGCGTAGTGGGCGCATATGCGAATATTGGCAGCAGCGAGTATGAATACGAAGACGAAGAACAGCTTCAACAACAAAATCAAAAACTTCAGCAACTAAAAAGCAATGACTATATAAGCTCCGGAAAAGTACACCTCTCAAAAGACATGGAAACATCAAAAAAAATTATCAACTCTCTTGATGATAGTATTAAACAAGAATTAATCAGCAGCTTTGACTGCGAAGCTGATTACCAGCTGCAAAAAGATATAGCCGCATACTTTGGCAGCAGAACGGGAATAAACAACCATGAACTGAACGGCACAATTAACATCAACGGAAAAACCATACAGGTTACAAGCAAAAAAAGCGAAGTAGCAGTTGATTTCTTCAACGAAACAAGCGGTATGAACCATGGTGCAATTGATATATTCACATTCACCGACCCTTCAACCGGAGCAGAAATTAAAATAGCAGACGCCAACGGCAATGGTGTCATCGAAACAGAAGAACTTTTCTTCAACGAACTTCTCACAGATATTAATACAGAAATAATGAATACAAACAACAATCCTCAAGAAGAAATTCAACAACCGGATATAAGTGATTTCTTCAATGAAGATAACTATAACAAATCAGATTCTCAAGAAGAGGCAGAAACTGTTTCTCAACAAGAACTGGATATAATAAAACAGGAAATAATAGCAGAAATATACAATGAAATTCTTGAAAATAACCCGAACATAAACCCGTATGAAGCAAGATTAAAAGCTGAAAATCAGGCTGAAGATGAAATTCTAAGCAACTATTCACAACAGCTAAATGGTGAATATACAAGGATTGTAGCGTAATTTTATTAAATTATTAATTTTTGTAACAGAATATACAAAAACAAGAAATTATTTAAATAATATATACTTTATATATATATGTAGTGAACAATAAAGGATGTATAACTATGAAAATGAAAGATTTTATCATCGACAAATATGAATTAGGAATCAAAGGAAACGGCCGTTTGAGCGAAGAACCTCTCAAAATAAGCTCACTAAAAGACTTCCCACTTGAAAAATGCGAATATCTTTCAATGGGCGGCAACGGCAACGGATTTAGTTTATAAGTTTTAGAGAATTGTTAACTATACGAATAAAGGAGATACTAACATGCGTATTTTTGAAGCAGCAGCAACAGGAAATGTACAAAACATCGAAGCGCCGGATCCGGCTGATTACAGCTCTCAGGAAGAGTATGAACAAGCTGTAGAAGACTATGAAAACGAAGTCAAAAACAGTTCAAGTTCAACAGGCTCACAATCAACATCGCTAGGATCAGGACAATTCCTATCAGCAGGTTTAAAAGACAAATATAAATCAAACACCGGTTATGAAAACTTTAGAAAATATTTCAATGACCTTAGTCCAAATATTGTTCAGGATTGCTTGAGCACATTTGACTCACAAGCTGACCTGGCAATGCAGCAGACAATTGCAGAAGCTCTATATGGCAGCGGAAGAGCAACAGTTAACATAAATGAACTGCAAGGCATTCTCAGTTCAAAAGGTATCACCGTTTCAACAGAATATGTATCGGCGCAATACCGTGTTGATGAATTTGCAGTCGGCGGCGATGGATACGTTACAAACGGTGCCATAACAGTTATGACATTCAAAGATGCAAACGGCGGCGAAATCAAAATCGCAGATGCCAACGGCAACGCAGCTCTTGAAACAGATGAGTTGTTTATGAACGAAATTCTCGGCGGTATCACAACTGATATCGGAAATCTTCCGGCAGCAGATGCTGAATCTGAAGGAGTAATAGAGGCAGAAGATATTTCCCATGAATTATATGATATGTTAAGAGATGTTGATAAACCAAATAAAACATCTACATCAAATCAAAAAGAAGAAGATTCAGAAACTATGACGGAAGAAGATTATAATGAAATAAGAAACGAAGCTATAGAAAAAGCTAAAAAAGAACTCAAAGAAGAAAACCCTGAACTGAGCGATACAGAAATAGAAAAAATGGCAGAACATTTGGTTGACACAGCAATACTTCTTCCTGAAGATGTTCAATAAATAATAACTTTAATACAACAGACCACTACAAAAAAAGAGCCTCTTTAGAAAAAGAGGCTCTTTTTTATCCGTTAAATAAGCTTAAAATTCGTTATCAACATATTCCTGTACTTTATCTTCAAATGTTGATTTGTCAAAAATCAAACTTGAATCAATCTGTTCTTTTTTGTTTGTTTTCGGATTAACTACATAAACAGTCGGGAAGTATTGAATTTGATATTCTTCCATCAACTTTTGATTTTTTGCATCTTCAGAGTTGATTGTGACAAAGTTAACCTTGCCTTTGAATTCTTTGCTGACTTCATCATAGATTGGAGCAAGTCTCTGGCAATGAGGACACCAGTCGGCATAAAAATCAATAACGACAAGTTTGTTCTCTTTCATTGCTTTTTCATAAGAAACACCGGTTTTATATTCAGAAGGCAGTTTTGTATCTCCTGCTCCTGCCTGTTCATCTGACTCTTTCATCTCAACTTTCGGTGCTGCCGGATTTTGAGCCTGATATGTATATATTGCATTCAAAATCAAACCTGATGAAACCAGAGCAATAATCAAAGACAGCGTTGCCAGTACAAAATATAGTGCAACTTTTTTCATATTTTTTATCCTCATAAACTAACTAATTCTGACAAAATAAATGTTTATTATTTCGTATTCAAGGTGATAATACCACATGAAAGCGAAAAATGTCTACTTTATTTACATGAACTATCCGACTTTTTTGAAGAAAGAAATACTGTTTGCTGATAAAGAAATAGAAGATGAATTATTTCCATCAGAATTAATTGCACTTCTGTTCATGTGTTTTCCTGAACCCGCATATTTGATGTCATCACTGTTAATAACCTCCTGCCAGGTTCCCGGAGGAAATTTTATGTTCAAATTATTACTATAAAATTTATCATCAAAATTCTTGACAACAAAAAATTCTTCGCCGTCTTTCACAACATGATGAGCATGAACGCTATCCTGTATAACAGTTCCATTATTCGGAATATAACCGTATTTCAACGCCATACTGTTTTCAACCAAATCGTTCATATCATTGCCGAAACGTTCAAGCTGACTGAATATAGCTTTATAATAAGGATTATATTTTATTCTTCCTGGCAAACAATCCTCATATGCAGTTGCAATATCATAACCTTTTTCTTTGATTGATTTCTCCCTTTCAGCAAGTTTTTGTTCCGGAGTCATCTTTGAATAGTCTGATGTTTCCCTGAAAAATTTGAAAGGAACTAAAGAACCTTTTTCATCTCCCTGAAAGAACATCTTTGGTCCTGGAATCGAATATGACGTTCCAAGAGCAAGTTTATGCAACGCTACAGATGCATTAAAAGCATCTTTCACTACATTCATCGGAATGAAGTTAATAATATCATTATCTTTCAAAAAAGCTTCCCATTTTGCAGAATTTGTAATATTTCCCGCAACAAGATTTTCAATAATTCTTTGTCCTGTTTGAGCCGCTCTTTGACCGACCTCCGAACTGGAATGTCCCTTGATGTTATAGAAAAGATTAAGACGCTGCGTAAAAATCTTGCTCAAAAGTCTTGTTCCATCAATATTCCCTATTTCATCATGGCTCATCATATATTTGACACGATTTGTTGAATTTTTCAGAGATGAATCAAACTCATACATATTTCCCTCTCCCTTTATCATCTGATTAAGAGAATGGAAAAATACAAAATCCCACTCACTGTCAAAACCGATTTCATTCAACGGAGGAATCCCCCAGTTGCTGTTTACCCTTTCAACATCATTATCTATCTGTTTTATATAATTTTCATGGCTTATATTTGAAGGTCTTTGAGGAGTGGTTATTTTCTTGCGGTTTCCATCTCCGTCTTCAGCAATCAAAAATGTATCCGGATAGTGTTCGTTCAACTCTGCAACCATCTGCTTTAGAGTAAAATCAGACCCCATATACATAGGTTTTGTCATATCAAACCTGAGCCCGTCAACTTTATAATTTTTTACCCAATGAAGCCCTAGATTTGATATCCAATCCCTGACATATCTATTGTCATCACCTTCATAGTTAAACACAGCGCCGAACGCTCCGTACCCTTTTTCATAAGGACCTGTTCTTGCAAGCATATCGCCGTCTGGTCCCATATGATTCGGAACAATATCCATTATCACATTCAACCCAAGACCGTGTGCATGGTCAATGAGTTCTTTTAGCTTATCAGGACCTCCCAACTTTTCATTTACGGCAAATTTATCAACCCCGTCATAAGACCACCCTTTTGAATAGGTACCGTCTATCGGCATTATTTCGATGGTATTTGCAATACCGCTTTTGGCTATTTTTTCAAAAGCTGCTTTTGCCGATTCAAAATCACCTTCTTTGGTCAGAGTAGGAATATTTACTTCCATAATCCTGAGAGCGCCGACTCCCTGCATGCCTGTGCCGACTTTTCTGCTTATTCTTCGAGGGTCTTTGCCGTTTATCCAGTCAGTATTTTTCCATTTATATTCCCCATGGTCATATAAAGTTGACCATCCCATAATATGCTCTTGTTTTTGAGCATAAGGGTCTTTCACCTTTTCAATAACTCCATCTGATTTGACTATCAGATATCTGTATCTGTCACCTTTTTGAGCAGGAATATCATGAGCAGAAAAAACACCGTCAGATTTGTTTGTCATCTCATAAATATTTGAATTTTTATCTTTAGGGCTTATTTTGACATCTCCGTCTTCTGAATTTTCTACGATTATTCCTCTTTCATCAATATTATCAAAATTCGCCGCTTTCTTTTTACCGGACATAACTTCTATATAAACTTTTTTCGCATCAGGAAAAGAAAACAGTTTGAAATCAGCAGTACCATCAGAATTTAGGCGTGGTTCCCAGCTGTTGTGTTCTTCTACGCTGCGCCCGAAAGATAAAATATTATGGCGAAAAGCAGAAGAAGGAATATTATTCGAAAGAGAAAGAGGTGTTGAGACAGAGTTATCAGACGATTTTATATCATTAGTTTTTGATAATTTGTTATGATTTTTATTAAAAAATAAGCGTTCTCTTAACTCGTTATCTACAAACATACACACCTCTCAAGAATTTATACAAAAATATTATTACAGTGTAAATATATAAAAAGCAAACATAAAATTATTTGCTATGATTAAAAGCTTTATTAAAAAAAATATACAAAAAAAGAGGTATAGCTGATATCAGTTATACCTCTTTTTCTCTATGCTTTTCTTTTTAGAATAAGGAATTCTTTAAATTCAATTGGTTTTCCTTCTTCTTTATTTACAATATCACCGTCTTTATTAACGATATATTCTGTTTTGCTATCAGGGTTGTATGCATCAACATAAACAGTGCCTTCTTCGAGTTTGAAAGGAAGACCAACATCGAATTTATCTTTCTTATCAGAAGCAGTAGGCTTGATATATCCATGAGACATATCAATTTTATCGAGAGTAACTTTTTGAGGGTTGACTCTTCTTGTATCCGAGAATCCTTCATTGCTTGCAAGAGCAATTACATCCGTCTTATCATTGTAACGATAAAGACCGAACACCCTCTGATCATGCTGATGTCCATGATTTTCAAAACCGTCTGCCTCAGGATTAGCAGGAGATTTCAAAACAATTGTTTCGCCATCAACAAGAGGTGACAAGCTTTCATCCAATCTCAAATTGAGAGCTCTTGAAACTTCTTTTACATTCTCTTCAGCATATTTTCTATATTCGGGATTTTTTCTGTTTCTGTTCTCTTCCTCAACCATTCCGCCTATATACTCAAAGCGGCCTCTTCCTCTGTTTTGAAGATACTGGTTTTTGGATTTTGATTCAAAACCTGTCAATCCGAGTTCATCACCTGAGAACAATGTCGGAGTTCCCGGAAGAAGAGCTTTTAAGAAATACATTGCATCGCCTTTTATCATAGCAGGTTTCAAGAATGCTTCTTCAACATCGGCTTCTTTCACTTTTGTTGAGAAAAACTTCTTAGCTTCACCTTCAGGCATTGCATTGAGGATATCTTTCCAGTTATCCTGGAATCCTCTAACGGCAAAATATTCACCGTTATTTCTTGTCTTTGCCAAATCATCAACAGTTTGTATAAACTGTGTCATATATTTATCAGGAGTGTTTTCAGGAAGTGTTTGTTTTACGGCATCTAAAATTGCAGCCTCCATAGCAAGAGCTTCAGGAGATACTATTTTAAATAATCTGTTGCCTACGGCAAGACGTTCCTGTTCTTTAAGGTTAACAAGATGAGCTCTTTGTTCGCCCGTCAGTTTTCCTTCTTTTTCTTTTTCATATATTTTTGATATTTCATCATTAATTCTGACTGCTTCTTCGATATAAGGAGTATAGAATTCAGAACCTTCCATCATATCCTTTAGTTCATCGGTAACGGATGGTTCAAGCTTGCTGCCCATATAATTTGAATATGCCAGTTTGGTATTCAGAGCAAACCCATGATGAATTCTTGGTTTGTCATGGTTGCCGCCTGCGATGTGTGAGTTATTGACGTTGTATTTCGGTCCGCTGAACAAAAATCCGGGTGTACCATTCCAGGCGTAGAGGAGTTTTTCTGTCAACTTACCTATAGGGGCATTGTATCCGCCTTCACCGCTACCAAGTTCCGGGAATCCTCCGTATATTCCGTGTAAAATCGAGTATTGATAATTGTAGTTTGTTTGAGTAGTAAATCCAGAATCTACTACAAATTTTTCTTCGACAGTTCCGGCATTAGGATATTTGGGTGAGCCTGAAGCTAATATTCCTGCATCCGTGAATTCACCGATTTTGTAAGCATGTTTATTGTATTTATCAACTCCTTTGTTAAATTTATTCCAGAAGCTGATTATTGAATCCATACATTCTTCAGAATTTGCTTTTGTTCCGATACTTTCTATATCAGCAATATCTTTCGCTGCGTCAATACGCCAGTTCAGACCTGCTTGAGCTTTATCTGCAAGGAGTTTGGCTACTCTCAAATCATCGGCACTAGCTCCTTTGATAACATCTTTTTCAAGATATTCAACATAAGGCTGAAGTTTGTTTATATTTATTGATTTTAAACCTTCTTCCAAGCGAGCAACAAGTTTTCTTGCAACTTCTTCATGAGTAGAACCGTTAATATCAAGACTATTTAGACCTATTTGATTCAATCTCTGTACATCCTGATGGTCATCATTGTCAAAATATGAATCAGTCAACGCATTAACAATAAGAAATTTGGTAATATCATCAGAAATCAAATCATACACTTCTGCGTTATTATAATTCAATTTATTACCTGATAATAGTCTGCGTCCGGTTTTATCAGAACGGTCAAGCAACTCCAGAACTTCTATTGCTTTTGCTTTGAGAGCACCGTTATAAATTCTGTCTTCTGCAAGTTCTTTAAAGACCGGTGAACCGAGAATTGATGTTAATTCAGGAGAAAATTCTATAGCTTCAAGCGGGAAGGCTTTTAGTCCTTCTTCGATAGAAGCAACAGGAGCAGGAATATTGTAATAATCATAATCACCGCTCATATAGTTCTCAAGAGTTTTATCGGATGGATTTGAGAGAGATAAAACACTTTGAGGGAGGTTCCCTTTTTCTACAGCTTCTTTGATTTTAGCTTTATAATCATCGACCGTCTTTGCGCCATGCAGCTGTTGGGCATTATAAGAATTAATAATATTTGATGTTTTTCTTGTCCAATATTCTCCTATGCCAACAATATAATCCTGAACTTCTTTTTCAGCTTTTTTGACTGCAGCAACTTTCAGAGCACCTGCTTCTCCACCGCCGGCATTTTCATATACATCGGAAAGTTTATCTTGAGGAGTCATAAATCTTAATTTTGCAATATCCTTGTTTCCGACCCAGAGATTGGCTTTTCTGTCTTTATTTGAAGTTGTCAATGAAAATTTATTCCAATCAAGAAGAGAGTATTTGAACTCATCAGAATCATCATATTTTCTGAATTTTTGCTCTAACTCTTCCGGAGACACCTGAAATTTGTATGGTTGTACTCCATCCATATAATCTTTTATTTCATTCGGATCTTCAACATTTGCAATATCATATTTATCAAACAATTTTTGTCTGTCGAGTTGTTCTGCAGAGGTTAATCTTCTGTCAAACAGTTGAATATAAGTCGGTTGCGACGGGTCATAACTTTCGTTTTTCTCACCATGTGTTGATCTTGGCATACCGTTTTCATCGACATTCCAAACTCTCGGACTGTTGATAATTCTTATATCCCAGTTATCTTTAGCCTTTTCATCAAGAGGTAAAACGCCGTATCCTATAGGTTCATTTTCGTTGCCAAAAAATTCAAACCAGTTATAATACGGAGAATTTGCTCCATATTTATGAACGTCGATAAGGTGTATTCCCTCCAAACCTTCATTGACAAAAGCACCATCAAGAATCAATCCCATTCCGTTTTTATACAAATCAACGACAAGGTCCTTATAATCTTTTTCGGTACCGAGCGACGGCTTCAGCTGATAAGCATTATTTGTCCAATATCCTATAGGAAGAGGACCTGATGCAAACAGCGGAGTTGTCATGATATTTTTTGCTCCGACTGATTTAATATAAGGAACAGCATCCGCAATATCTCTGATTGTTCCGCCGTAGTTTGTATAATGAGTAGAACGCCAGTTATTCGTATTAAACTCTATAAAGTCATCTTCACCAATTTTTCTGACCTTTTTGTTTTCCCCTTTCGGATTCATATTATAGGGGACAACATGATACATCGTTTGAGGTCCCTTGAGAGAAGATGCATAAAGTTCCTGAGCTATATTGTATGTTTCTCCGTCAACAGTCGCATTTTGGAGATTATCGGTATATGGTTCTCCATCTATAATAAATCTATATCCGAGAATAAAATCGTCATCCTCGGGACCGAGATAAACATCACTGTCTTTCGGGTTAAATACGGCTTTATTGTTTCTATCAAGAGGAATTTGATATTTTCTGCCGGTACCGTCTTCGTTGATATTTTCAACGTCAATTATATTTCCGTTTTTATCTTTGAGAAGTCTTACAAGCTCTACTTTTGCATCATTATATCTTGCATTAGGAAGATAGAAGTTATATAAACGTTCTCCATGGTCGTTTTCTACAATCTTATGACCGCTAAACCCTATTGACTGTCTTTTATCAGGTCTTGTTGTTGTTAAAGATTTATTTTTATTTGGATTTACAGCGTTTATTGATGATACATAAAACATAGAGCTTCCCTTTTTATACACTTCCCTATAATTGTGATAACGTAAAACATGAAAAAAAATTGCCGTTTTTTAAAGAAATTATTACATTTTATTATTAATTTCTATAAATTTTGTTTATAAACACCTTTAGCTTCTTTTTCTATGTTTGGAGTATTTATTTCGAAAACATGGAAACTGGCTGGAGCCAATTCCAACTCTACTCTGTTTTCTGCGGCTGAAATATTATCACCTTTTGTATAAACGGGAGCCAAATCATTCAGCTGTTGATCCTGCTTCAACCCAGGAACGGTAACGCTTGCTTTATGAGAGGCATTTACGTCTTTGTTTGCTAAAATCAAGAGAGTTTTCCCATTCAAACTTCTTGCATAAGAGATAATTTTTTCTCCATCTCCTCTTTTTTCATCCAGAGGTATGAATGAACCCTTGGTGATAATATCATTATACTGTTTTCTGACTTTTGACATAGCTGTCATAAACTCACCGATTTCAGGATTTTCTCCGCCGGGTTTTCTTGATTTATTAAATAAATCAAGCTTTTCATTGTGAACAAAGTACTTCAGATTGCCTGTATCAGATTCTCTTGCTATTTTATCTCTGAATTTATACACATATCGATCGCCTGATTCAAACCCTGTTACAAAATACGGGTTTGTCATAGGAAGAGTCATCTGAAGCCCTGTTGTCATATTGCAATAAGGGGCACCGCCGTTTGTCATCGGGCTCTTATCATCATGTGTGGCAAATGAGCCTATTAGCGACTTATCTTTTGGAAGGCGTTTTGACATCTCAAGATTTTCAATCACATAATCATTCAGTTCCTTGCCTGTTTTCCATTCGTTAAATATGTGATACTGACCATAATAAGAGTCAAAGCCTGCGGCAAGCAAATCTTCAGGTCTATCTTTAGGCATATTCAACATCGGGGATGCATCTTCGTATGTATAAGATTCTGCAAGGAATGCAAATTCAGGGTCTTTGCTTCTTGCATAAGGAATGATTTCATCCCAGAATTCTACAGGTTTTGCCCTTGCAACGTCGGCTCTGATTCCGTCAATGCCAAGTTCCTGATAGAGGTCGATTACTCTTTTATGATAATCAACGAGTTCCTTATTCAAAACTCTTTTGCTTTCATCCTGCCAAGGGTCAAACATTCTGATGTCATCCCAGCCTTGAGGTGTCTTAGGATTACCTTTTTCATCAGTTGCCATCAGCTCCGGTTTAGCTTTGTACATATCAACAGAAGCACAGCTAGGTAAGTCAATCATTACGGCGATACCGCGTTTATGACATTCATCTATAAACTGTTTTGCTTCTTCTTTTACGCTGCGAGGGTCATTCGGATCATCCAGCTTTGGATCTATTCCCAAATAATCTTTAGGCGCATAAATAGAACCTGCCGTTCCGAGAGCTACCTCTTTGCCCGGTTCATGAATCGGCAGCATATGAATTGTATTGACTCCATATCCTACCAGTTCATCAAGACGTTCTATTGCATTAATAAAAGTACCTGTTTCTTCTTCACCGTCAATTACATCATCGCCGTTTGTATCTTTTGCATTGAAAGTTCTCGGTATCATTGCATAAATAACAGCTTCATTATTCTGGAAGAGTGTTCTCAGATGATTTTTATAAGGTGTTGCTGACTTTTTCTCAGGCTCAAGAGTTACCTGTGAAACGCCGTCAGGTCTTTGTGTTTTCATAAAATTCTCCAGCAGTGGTGACATCTTTTTTTGAGGTGTAACAGATGTTGAAGCAACAGGCTGCACTGTATTCGAATAAGCATTGTTTGCAACCTGTTTATTATATTGTTCGGCAAGAACAGGAGGTTGATAGTATGACGTAATAGCAGGAATCGAATAGAATGCTTGCGTCTGAGGATTTGTCATACTAACAGTCTGATATGAAGGAGTTGTTGTTTGCAGATTGCTCTGAAACATATTGCCTGAATAATAAGAAGGAATATAAGAAATATTATTTAGCATTATTGTTTACTCCTTCCCTTTTATATTCATATACATCAGTATTAAATTTATTTTTTCTTCCCATCAGAGCTATACCTATTGCTGTAACTCCAGTTAATACCGCTGCAGCCATGCCTGCTCGTTTTAACCATATTTTGTATGATACAGTATCACTTGCAGCCTTTTTGACAAAATCAACCAAGCCTAAACCTGCAGACATTGTAGCATCATTAATAGTAAAGCGTTTAAATCCGCTCATTGAAGAATTGACAACCTGTGTTAATTCTTTAACCATCTCTGTGTTACCTTCTACCTTTTGACCTGTCTGCCACCAGAGTCTTGCTGCATTCTTTTTGAAGAAATCAACAAATTTATCCGAGTGTTTTTCGAGCTCGCCGACATCTGAGGCTTCCTGTTTTAATAAAACAAAGAAGTCTTTAAATTTGCCATTATCTGAGAGATATTGCCAGAATTTTTTAATAGTGTCATCTGAATCATTCCTAAATTCAAGACCTATGTAATCTTTAGCCATCTCAAGAAGTTTAACATTCTTAACTTTTTTCAATTCATCAAATGAAGTCATGTTCAATTCAGGCTTAATCGGATTTTCAAGAGATGAATACAATACCTTCATAATGAGATTTGAATCATCTATCTGATCAGCAACTTCTGCTGAAAGATGCTGTCTGATCTCAGGTTTAAGCGGAGCAAAAAGAACATCCATCAACCTTGATAAGCCTTCTTTATCTTTCGGTTTTAATAAATCGTATTGTTCAAACTTATTGAAGAAAGAACTGGCATCCTCATTGTTGAAGACAATATCTTTCAACATTCTGGAGACATTTGACACTTTTTGTTTATCAGCCAAATCAACAGGCGAATAAACCTCTTTTACAAGATTCATTATATCAGGATCTGTTCCGTCAGAAATCTTTGATAAAATGTTCATTGCCGTAATCGGTCTTGAGAAAGAAAGGTGAGTATTGAACACTTTATTTGCTACAAGAGTTCTATCGCTGTTCAACGATCTTATAAACCCGCTTTCCAGAGTTCCAAAGCGTTTACCTGAAAGCTGTTCAAGTTGTCTCAGCTGTTTTAACGTCAACTCTTCCGTTCCGTCTATATATCTCATAGCTTCCTGAGCCAATTTCATATCTTTTGCTGTTGATGCAGAATAGAATTTGACAATGCCTTTAATTGCTTCCGCTGATTGTTCTGGAGAAGAAACAATTTTTTTCAATCTTCTTGTCACAATATCATCAGCTGCTTTGGCAGGTGTTTTCTGATTAGCCAAAATTTGAAGCTCATCATTGCTGAATCCGAGAGCTTTCACCAACGGAGAAGATGCTTTCTTCCAGTTGTTTGCAGTCGCTGAACCGTCTACATCATTAAGTGTTGCAGATAAGAATTTTAAGAGATGTTTCTTTCTGTCATAATACGTACCGGATACTTTATAGAGATTTCTGAAATCATCATACAGATGTTCTGGAATTTCTATTTCCCTGCTGTCAGTAAACACCCCATTTGCAACAGTTTTGAGGAGAACGCTCTTATCAATATCTTTGACAGGCGTAGATTTTATAACTACTTTTTTGAGGAAACGAGAAAACTCTTTCTTCGTCAGGAATGCTTCTGGGCCGTCTGCTAATTGACCTTTTATAAATTCTCTCAGCATTTTTTTAGTTTCACTGTTAGCTGTAACGCCAAGAAGATTATCTACTTTGCCATACAAATCTTTTGTAATTTTAATTCTGTCAGAAGCACCGTCAAAAAGATGATCAAGTTCTTTTCCTACTTCATCATCAAGTTTTGTTCCTAACATAGAAGAAGATATTTTCTTAATAAGATTATCTTTTGCTCCTTCTGTGATATATGGAGTATTTTTCAATGTAACATCTATATCAGAAAGGAAATCTTTGTTTAAAGACGGTTCTTTTTCAAAACCTCTTCTTGCTTTTGCAATCATAAATTTTTCTACCGCCGGATCAAAAACTCTGCTGCCGAGTTGGTCAGCAAGCAAACTTGAGAGAATAGGAGTAGCAAAACCGGCTGTTAACATAGTCCATGTATTGCTTTGAGTTGCAATTTGCTGCATTTTGCTTCTAATCGCACCTTCTCTGTTTTCTATATTTGTCGGAATACCAAGTTTATCACCAACTTCATTAAGTTTATCATTATCATAGAGTTCCCAACAAATATATTGAGGATCCTGGAAGAACGGTTTTACTCTGCCATAGCTGTCTTCATATTTCTGATTGGGGTCAAAACCTTTTGTCAATTTAACTGCAGAACCAACCAGCTTTGGCCATAAAGCCATAGAACCGAACCATGTGGCAAATCCTACAAACTCCATTCCTTTTTTAAACGGAGATGCGGCACTGGCAGCAAGGATTGCAGCAATTCCAAGACTGCCAAGTTTCAAACCAAGGTCATTTATTCTTCCTATAGAATAATCATTGCCTTTTCCCTGAGCGGCATCAACAAAGAACTTTGCTTCCTGAAATGGCTTCTTAACTGCATATTTTGTTGATTCCCACATATTTGAAGGTATCAATCTGCCTTTTGGTTGGAGAGGCTTTGCTCCGACTTTCAATGCTGCTATTGAAGGATCATTTGAACTTGAGGCTGCTTTTCTCTGACTGATTATATCAGCTGTATAATTTTGAATAATCATATTACTCATTTCTGAACACCTCCGTTATTATCAGAGGAATGTTCCTGAAATTTATGATTTTTCAGAGAGGTTTTTGCAAGAATAGTTGAAACAGCAACGGCAGGAAGAATCAAAGATGATAAAATAGCCGTTCTGCCAAGAATTTTTGATGTTCTTGAAACACCTTCTTTTATTCCTTTTGCTCCCCACAATTCTTTAAACGAATCGACTATAGGTTTTTTCAAATTTTCTGAGAGAGAAGCTTTAAGCTCTAAAAATCTTATTTTTGGTTTCTTATTTTTGTTACCGAGTCCTTTTATTGCACTCCAGATGCCGTGTCCATTCATATCACCGCCTATTTTTTGGAAACTTTTCTGAGAAGAAAGTCCAAGACCGGTCATAACAAAAGGAGCGGTAATAATATATTTCCATCCGTTTGCCATAGCAATAGTTTCTTTGATTTTTTCACCTACAACAGTGTCAGAATCGTTTAATTTTGTTTTGTTATCTACACCGAAGCTTTTTGCTATTTCATCAAATTGAGAATTGATTTTTTCTGCCTCGGGCTTGTGGTAATTGTAGGCTAGTCCCAAATTTGTAAAATCTTTGCTTTCTAACCAGTTATGATATTCAACTTTCTGATTATCAGGCAATTTCAGCGGAGTATCAGCCCTTAAATCGACCATATGTTTATATTTCTGGTTCATATCGATATTTCTGAAAGATTTCAGAGGAATATCAATGACTGCTTTTGCGGCTGTTGCTGCAATATAATACATTGCAACGCCGAGAGCTATTCTTTTTGTAACAGCATTTGTTGCATTTCTTGCTGTAATATTATTTCCGTTTTTTCCTGCCAGAAACATGAGTGCAAGAACAGGACCGCCGATAAAATAAGGGATTTTTGTTATTTTCAAAAACTCAAAAAAGTTTGCGTCAGGATCTCCCTGCAAACCACGTGAAACATATCCCGGAAGCTGCTTAAGCTGTTCTTTATTTATTCTCATTTTTTCTGAAAAAGTATCCGGTAAAAGCTCATCCTTTTGATGTTCTTTCAACTCCGGATAAACTTCAGTTAAACTTTCTCCAAATGTGGATTTGGACTGATTTCTAACTGCTCCCAAATTGTTATTTATAGAACTTACTTGCATATACAACCTATACCTAACCTACATTTATATATAAAAATCCTCAAAAAAAAATTTGTCAAAAATAGATATATTATTAAGATTTTTTTACAAAAAACTATCTGACAATTAATTTCTCATTATTTTCCATCGGATTTCAACCGTATACAATACACTAATAACAAACTAATTTACCGAATTATTTATTTAAGAAATACTCCATATGGGGCAATGTTTTTTCTCAAAAAAACATTATTATTTAAATATAGTTTTATATTGGATATTTTATGGATGAAACTGCTCTGAATTTTCTTTTTCAAAGTTGGGAAAACATTTCTTCTTTTGATTTTTCAAAAGAAGATAAAAAGGAAAACCTCCTTTCATCGTGGTTATTGAATGATAAATACCAAAAAATAAAAGCAAATATTAATATCTCAAAAAATAAAGTAAAACTCAAACAAATTTTAGAGTAGGCTTATTTTATTGCTCTCAGGCATTTTAAAGACCTTTGTGAATAAAATTCATTTTTTAATTTTTTGTCTTTCCTGAATTTTTTATTCACTTCTTCATCCTGTTTGATAATGCCCCAGTTACTGTTTATCGGGTTTAGAGTAGCATGCCCTTCATATGTTATGTACTTCAAAAGAGCACCTATCATGGTTTCTGATGGAAACTCCATCAACGTTTCCGATGACAAATATTTTGCCATATTTATTCCCGCAACAAGACCTGAAGCTATAGCCTCAGTGTATCCTTCCGTGCCTGTCATCTGACCGCAGAAAAATAAATTTTCTCTCTTCTTCGATTGAAGTGTCCGTTTCAGAACCTTGGGAGAAAACAAAAACGTATTCTTATGCATAACTCCGTATCTGACAATATTCACATGCTCCATGCCCGGAATTGATTGCAAAAGTTCTTTCTGGGCACTCCATTTCAAATTGGTCTGAAAGCCAACAAGATTGTAAAGACTTGCGCACAAATTATCCTGTCTGAGTTGAACAACGGCATAATTTTTTTCCCCTGTTCTGTCATCAACCAAACCTACAGGTTTCAACGGGCCATATCTCAAAGTATCAACGCCTCTTGAGGCAAGAACTTCTATCGGCAGGCATGATTCAAAAAATTTTGCTTTTTTTTCAAAATCTTTCAGCTCTATTTTAGGGGAATTAATCAAAATATCATAAAACTTCAAATACTGTTCCTTATTCATAGGACAGTTGATATAAGAAGCATCTCCCTTATTATACCTGTTTGCATAAAAAGCTTTTGAAAAATCAAGACTCTCTTTTTCTACAATTGGGGCTATAGCGTCATAAAAAGATAAATATTCACTATTAACAAAATTCTTAATATCATCTGAAAGTTCTTCAGAGCATAAAGGACCGGCTGCAATAATCACAGGAGTAGTTGAATCGGGAATTTTTTTTATCTCTTTTCTGATAAAATTTATCTTGGGATTTGATTTTATTTTCTCTTCTATTTTTGATGAAAAAAGCTCTCTATCTATAGCAAGTGCATTGCCTGCTGGTACAGCCACTTCATCAGCTGTTTTTATTAACTCAGACTCAAGAATTCTCAGTTCTTGTTTTAACAAACCGCTTGCCACAAGAACATCATTTGAGCCAAGACTGTTAGAACAAACCAGCTCAGCAGGTTTATCAGTCTTATGAGCACCTGTTGTGTTTTCAGGACGCATTTCGTATAGGTCAACATCGATACCCCTTTTTGCCAGCTGCAGAGCAGCTTCACTGCCTGCTAATCCCGCACCGATTACAACAACTTTCATATCACTCTTCCGTAAAACTCTTGAAGGGTCTTGAGTCATTATAATTTGTCATATTTATGAATGTATACAAAATTCCAGACAAGAAATTTTTGGACCCTATCTCAAGTATAATCTTCAAAGCATCTTTGGTATTTTTTACAGGATAATTCAGACGTTCGGAAGTCAGATTATCATAGAAGTTGCAAATGTTGACAATTTGACTCGGCAAACCGATAAGATCCCCTGATATCCCGTAAGGATAGCCTGAGCCGTCATTATTCTCATGATGTTCAAGAGCAACTTTGCATATCGGTTCTGAGAGATGAAAATCTTTATGCAAAATCTTATAACCTATCTGTGTATGCAGGTTGAGCAAATTCACATCCTGTGTTGAAAGATTTGTCTTCTTCAATATGCTCTCATCAATACGGGTTTTTCCAATATCATGCAAAAGAGCAGCAAGAACGATATCATTCACCTCTGACTCTGTCATTTTCATTTTTATTGTCAGAGCTGCAGCCATAATAGCCACATTCAAACCGTGAACATCGTCATATTCGCCTATTATCTTCAACTGTGACTTATAAATCATTGTATCTAATACGGGAATTATTGTTTCGAGGATTAAATCTCTCGTTTTCAAAAACAAATCAACCTTTTTTACAGATGTTTTTCTCTTGAAATCATTCATCGCCCGTTTGAAACTTTTTTTCATCTTTATTTGATTTTCAGGAGTAATAATCGAATAAAGATTTATTTGTTTATTAAAGAGCTGCTCGTCTATTTCTATTTCCAGCACATTATCTGATACATCATCATCGTCATCTTCTTCCGTTGAAAACTCATCTTTTGAAAAAGTTTCATCCTCTTCTTCGGCTTCAGGCAATGATTCTTGTTTTTTTGTGCCGGTTTTAAGAGTATCAGAAGGTTTATTCTCCTTTTCTTGAATACTCAAATCATCTGTATCCTCTCCGGCAGACTTGAGCGTTTTTTTCTCCTCTTCACCGTCAACTTTTGAATAAACAGCATCCAATGACCTCAGCTGCATAAGCTTACCAGGAGTAATAATTTCTCCTGCACTAAACAATTTCTCGCCATCTTCATTATACAAATCAACAGAGAAAATTTTTTGATCAGCCAGTTCATTTACGGAAACAAGTTGCACGGCTCAACTCCAATACATAATCTCTGTATTATTATACACTCTTCTCTAATCAAAACATATACTTCGTTTAAAGAGTTTTTAAGAAATCAATTCTCATGAGTTTTTTGGTCTTGTTTAATAAACTCACACATCTTCTCTAAACGAACATCTTCCATCGAGTCAAGAATACCTTGAACATCCTTAATTTTCCCGAGAGCAAGCCCTACTTCGGCAAGGAGTACACAATCATTGCATAAAACAACCCCGTCACCATACATAACAGACCCTGCAACAGACTTCTCTTCTCCGCAGCATGTGCACACAAAATATTCATCGGCAGATGCGGGATTATCATCTATATCATCCTGCTTCATCTGGGCAACAACCTTCTGCATCTCCTCGACTATTTTCATCTGTTCTTCTTTATCCATAAATTTATTCCTCAAAAAGGATAACCATTTCTGTTTTTCATTTTAATATAAATTGATTAAAATTTTTATTTAAAATAAAATATCTTTGTTTGAGGAGTAAAAAATGAGAGCAGCTGTTGTAAAAAACCTGAAAGAATTTGATATAAAAGACCTTCAAAAACCAACGCTGAAAGATATGGGAGCTATAATAAAAATCATTGGCTGCGGTCTGTGCGGCTCTGATATAGTAAAACTCCTGCATGGTTCCCACATAAACAAAGTTCTGGGTCATGAAGTTCTTGGAACAATCGAAGAAATAAACTCAACTACCTCCTTTAAAAAAGGAGATAAAGTCGTCCTTGCGCATCATATCCCGTGTTTTAATTGCGATTATTGCAGAAAACACAACTACTCCATGTGCGAAAAATTTAAAAAAACGAATATTACTCCCGGAGGCTTTGCTGAATATATCTATATAACCGAAGACCACCTCAAGAATACTGTGTTCCACGCACCGCAGAATTTAAACGACTCAACCTCTGTCTTTATGGAGCCTCTTGCATGCTGCCTTAGAGCAATCAAAAGAGCAAATACAGAGAAAAATGACAATGTCATGGTCATAGGACTAGGTTCTATAGGACTTCTTATGGGACAGGCAGCAAAATGCTACGGCGCAAAAGTCAGCGGATGCGATATTCTCGATGAAAGAATTGCTCTAGCCCAAAAAGTCGGATTTGACAATGTTTTTAAATCAGACTCCGATGAAAAAACTTCATCTGAATTCAAATCGAAAACAAAAAAAACAGGAGCAGATATAGTATTCCTTACATCGGGAAGCAAAAGCTCCCTATCCCTTGCACTGAAATGCGTTAGAAACGGCGGTGTCATACTTGTCTTTGCAAGCATATCAGATGACAACCTCGGGTTTGCTAACAACCAGATTTATTATCGTGAGCTGACTGTACTCGGCAGTTATTCTCCGGCATGCTCTGATCTCGAAGAAGCCTTAACCCTTTTAAAGGATGGCAAAATTAACGTAAATGGCTTCACAAAAGAATATTCTCTCGATAATATAAACAATGCAATATCTGATACACTGAATAAAAAAATATTAAAGGCGTACATAAAAATATGAAAATGAATGCAATTAGATTCTACGGACCGAACAATCTCAAATACGAACAGGTTGACATAAAAGAACCAAACGATGATGAAATTCTTGTCAAAGTTAAAGCTGCTCTAACCTGCGGTACGGACATAAAAACCTTCAGAAGAGGACACCCCGTCCTAATTAAAGAAATCCCGTCAGGCTTCGGGCATGAGTTTTCGGGAATAGTTGAAAAAACAGGGAAAAACATAACTCACCTGAAACCAGGTGACAGAGTCGTATGTGCAAATTCCGCACCATGCTATGACTGTTACTATTGCAGAATAGGAAAGTATAATCTGTGCGAAAATCTTGAATTTCTAAATGGAGCTTACGCTGAATATGTGCTTGTACCTGCTCAAATAGCAAAATATAACACCTACAAAATCCCGGATACTCTAAGTTTTGCCGAAGCTGCACTAACAGAACCGTTTGCCAACGTGGTTCATGGTTTTGAAAGAACAGGAATAAATAAGGGCGATACAGTAGGTATAGTCGGTATAGGACCTATCGGACTAATGTTCATAAAACTTGCAAAAGCAAAAGGAGCAAGAGTTATCGCAGCCGGACGTAACCCGCTAAAACTAAAGATGGCTAAAGAATTCGCAGGCGCTGATGAGGTTATAAACCTCAGAGAAAACCCGAATCCGCAAGAACTTGTCAAAAACTTCAGCAAAGAAGGTAAAGGACTTGATTTTGTCATAGAAGCAGTCGGGTTACCTGAGATATGGGAGCAGGTTTTTTCTCTTGTTCACAAAGGAGGAACTGTACACTTATTCGGAGGATGCAAGTCAGGAAGCACCGTTACCGTCGATACAAGAAGAATACATTACGATGAAATCAGTGTAATTAGTGTATTCCACCATACTCCGGAATATTTCAAAAAATCACTGAACCTGATAGCCTCAGGAGAAATAGACCTTAAACCTCTTATCACAGCAAAAATGCCTCTACGTGATGCACAAAAAGCTCTCGAAATGCAAGAAGCAGGCAAAGCGCTAAAAGTCTTGATAGAACCGTAAAACACAGATTTATTAAGTTTTGTAAAGCTATTTTGCAAAACTAACAATATTTTTTCTTGTTTGATATTAAAATAGTTGTAGGGAATAAATGTTGGTGGATATAAATTATGCAGACTACGAGGCTACATCAATCGGAATTTTACAAGCATCGCCCAAAGAGTGTGATTAAGCGAGCTGAAAATGAAAATAAGAGTGTGCAAAATAATAATAAATCCGCAAGTATGAGTACGAGCGGATTTTTTAGTGCAAAAAATACAACAAATGCTGACACAACAAGTTTTCAAGGAAATGTTGGTCAAAAAATATTAACAAGCAAACCATTTTTAAGCTTTGCTAAAATGTCAAAAAGTCAGGCAATGGTTGAAGCCTTTTCTGCTCTGATTTTGGCAGGAGTCCTTAGACCGGCGACAATACTGGCAACCGGAAAAGGCAAAGATGACAAAGATACACAGTATGCAGCAGTTCATGGCATTGCCTCAGCATCTATCGGTTATGCCTTCACTGTTGCCATCACCTCACCAATTAAAAAAGGCGCAGAAAAATTAATGAAAAAACTCAAAGATAATCCTGATTTTATGAAAGGAAGTTATCTCAAAGCAGGAAAAGACGCCTCAGAAGAGGTAGCGAAAAAAGCGGCAAAATATGCAGACAACTTCAAACTGGTTGCAGAATATGCTCCACAGATGGTGTTGGTTCCGTTCAGAGCTGCTCTTACGGTCGCTTTGATTCCTCCGATTATGAAGGTGCTTTTCCCGAACCATAAAAAAACTCAAAAAGCTGAAGAAAAATCAGCCCAAACGGCACAAAATCAAGTAAAGGAGCAGGCTAATGCAAGTAAATAGAATTCAACCTAACATGTCTGCTCGAAATAAGAGCAACGTAACCTTCGCAGGAGTACCAAAAGTTCTATCACAGGCCAGCGATAAACTAAGCGACACTGTAGAACTCGGTTTGGAAAAAGTTGCAAAATCAAAAGGTATCGAAAAATTTATAAGAAAAGTTACCGACGCAGGAAAATCCGGCTGGCTCAGACAGGGATGTATCATCGGAGTAAGTACTGTTCTCAGCTCATTCTATATCATACAAACTCTTACTAATAAAAATATAGAAGAAAAGAACAAAAAACCTCTTGCAATAAACAACGCCATAACCTGGGCTATTCCGACGGCAGGCGCTATCGCTCTTGATAAACCTATTCTCAAATTGTTCGGAAAACTCGGTGATGCCTTTGAAAAAGCAAATGAAGGCGGAAAAGGCAAAAAATATCTGGATTGGGCAGCAAAACATTATAAAGACGGTGATTTTGCAGCCCTCAAAAAAGGTGTTGCAAGAAACGCAGCAACAGGTTTGTGCTTCGCATTTATGTACAGATACATTACTCCTGTAATTGCAACTCCTCTGACAAAGAAAATAACAGCAAAAATACAAAAAAGAAAAGAAGAAAAAGAAATGGCTCAACAACCTGCTGTTCAAAAAATAAGCGTAAATCCTCAAGAACAGCTTGTCAAAGCAGGTCAACTCAGCAGAACAAAAAATGCTCAAGCAATGAGCACTTTCAAAAGCTTCCTAAAATAATTTTTGCTTACCCCCTTCAGCATTATTTTTGGTATAATTTCGATGTAAAAAATTTATATCAAAATTGTTATGACAAAAAAACGACTCGACAACCTGCTGATTGAAAGAGGGCTTTTTGAAACAAAAAGCAAAGCTCAAGCTGCAATAATGGCAGGAGATGTAAAAATTAACGGAGAAAAAATTACTAAAGCAGGTTTCCAAATCAAAGATACAGAAGATTTGAATATTGAAATCCAAACCATGCCTTATGTGAGCAGAGGAGGTTTCAAACTGGAAAAAGCAATCAAGTCTTTCAACATAAATTTTTCAAACAAAATCTGCCTTGATGCCGGTGCTTCAACGGGAGGGTTTACAGATTGCCTTCTGCAAAACGGAGCCATAAAAGTTTATGCGGTTGACGTAGGATACGGACAGATTGCCTGGAAACTGAGGGAAGACCCGAGGGTAAAAGTTATAGAAAAAATAAACATAAAAAACTGTCAAATTGAAGACATATATAATGAAACAGATGAAAAAGCAGAATTTGCAGTAATGGATTTGTCTTTTATCTCTATTACAAAAGTTCTTCCGAACATAAAAAAAATGCTGTCAAAACAGCAAATGATTGCACTCATCAAACCGCAGTTTGAGGCAGGAAGAGAGCAAATAGGCAAAAATGGCGTTGTTAGCGACAAAAACGTACATATAGATGTAATTAAATCAATCATTAACTATGCCAAAACCATCAATCTATTCCCGCAAAATCTAACTTATTCTTCAATCAAAGGTCCTGCAGGAAACATAGAATATTTGATTTACTTAACAGATGAGCCAAATTCTCTTGATGATGATAAAATACAAAGTGTAGCAGATGAAGCGTTCGAGATACTAAATTGATTATAAAATCAGAAAATAATGACTTTGTTAATATAGAAAAAATCAGCGTAATATACAACGCAGAAATTCCACAATCCCTAACTATAGCGAAAGAAGCCGAAAAAGATTTGCTATCCAGGGAGGTTGATGTTGAGCTGCAAGCTTTATATCCATCAAGAACAAAGAAAACAAAAGAATTTTCAAGAGATATCTCGCTTGCTATTGCAATAGGCGGAGATGGAACACTCATCAGCATAGCAAGATTCTATGCCCAATTTGATATTCCCGTCCTTGGAATAAACCACGGCAGACTCGGCTTTCTCTCCCAACTATCAAAGGATAACATAAAAGAAGGCTTTGACAGCTTGTTCAACGGCAACTTCCAAATAGAAGAAAGACTCATGCTAAATGTATTTGACAGCCCGAATGAGAGTTTCAACTTCAATGCCCTGAATGATGTTGTAATAAAAGGCGGCGCACTCGCAAGAACAGAAAAACTATATCTTTATCTGAATGACAGACATGTCTGTGACTACCTTGCTGACGGACTGATTGTATCAACTCCGACAGGCTCAACAGCATACACACTATCAGCAGGAGGCCCTATAGTAACTCCCTGCCTCGATGTCATGGTTATAGTTCCTATTTGTCCTCATTCTCTGAGCACACGTCCGCTTGTTATTCCGGGAGATGAAAAAATTACTGTAAAAACAGACTCTCACTGGTCAGAACTCTATATCACCGCTGATGGTCAAAAGAACTATGAACTCGACAAGAAAAATGTAATAGAAATAAAAAAACACCCCAAAAAAGCAAAACTGATTATAATAGACAGGAAAAACAACAGTTTTTATTCGGTATTGCGCCAAAAACTCCACTGGGGAGTATCTCCTAGGGAAGGTGCCGTATGATAAAATCAATCTTCATCAAAAATTTTACACTAATAGATAAACTGCATCTCAACTTTGATAAACATCTGAATGTCATTACAGGAGAAACTGGTTCGGGAAAAAGTATTATCATCGGTGCAGTTGATATAGTGTTAGGAGAACGTGCGTCAAAAGAAGTTATCAAAACAGGCGAAGAAAAAGCTTTTATCGAAATGGTTCTCGAAGTTGATGACATGAATATACTCTCTTTCATCAAAAACAATGATATAGACCTTGAATTTGACAATGAAATAATTATATCAAGAGAAATAACTCAAAACTCAACAAAAACACGTATCAACGGAGTTCTTGTCACACAGAATTTTATGCAGGAACTGAGGCATATGCTCATAGACATCCACTCCCAGCATCAGACCTACAAATATCTCAACCCGAAAACTCACCTCCATCTACTTGATAACTACGGAGATGCCGAACATCAGCAACTTATAACAAACTATAAAGAAAAATATTCACAGCTTCTGAAATTAAAAAATGAGTACAAAAATAAAACAGAAAATCTTGAAGCAGCAAGATCACAAATAGATTTTCTCAAATTTCAAATAGAAGAAATTGAAAATGCCAAAATTACAGACACAAATGAATACGATGAACTAAAAAAACAGCGTGAAGTTATTGTAAACACAGAATCTCTCAAAGAAGTCAGCTACGGAGGATATTATGCGCTATATGACAGCGAAAACAGCATAATAAGCCTGCTCGATTCAATAGAAAGAAATCTTACCAAAGCTTCTAATCTTGATGAAAGACTTGCCCCTCTTGCGGAAAATATAGCAAACAGCTCAATATCTCTGAAAGAAACAGCTGATGAGCTGAGGAGTTACTCGGAAAATCTTGAAACAAACGCTCAGCTGCTTGAAGAAATCGAAGAAAGAATCAATCTCCTCGATAAACTACGCAGAAAATACGGAGCAACACTCGAACAAATACTTGCGAACTACGAAAAATACAAATCCCAGCTCGAAGATGTAGAAATCTCTGATGAAAAAATTTTGGAGTTAGAGAAAAACATCAAACAAACAGAAGATGAAACAGACAAACTAGCTCAAAAAATATCAGAAAACAGACGAACTCTTGCTCAGAATCTTTCAGAACTTGTCAAACAGGAAATCCATTCTCTTGAAATGCCAAGAGCCGACTTCAAAATCGAAGTAAACAAAACGGAAAAAAATCAAAACGGAGCTGATGATGTCGAATTTCTAATCATTACAAACCCTGGCGAACCTTTCAAACCGTTGTCAAAAATAGCAAGCGGCGGAGAAATCTCAAGAATAATGCTTGCCCTCAAAAGTATATTTGCCAAAAGTGATAAAATAAACACAGTTATCTTTGATGAAATAGACACGGGAATAAGCGGAAAAGCCTCGCAGGCTGTCGCAGAAGAACTTGTAAAGCTATCATCAGACCATCAGATTCTCTGCATAACGCACCAACCGATTATCGCAGCAATGGGACACAAGCATTTTTATGTACAAAAAATTCAGAAAGAAAATACAACAACAGTAGAAGTTTCAACACTGAGCGACGAAGGAAGAATAAAAACTCTCTCTTGGTTAGCTGGCGGTAATCTCAGCGAAGACAGTAAAAACTTTGCTCAAAAACTCCTTGAGCAGGCTCGAGAGTTCAAAGAACAGTATAACTAAACTTTAAGTTTGTATCGATGCGTTTCTATCATCACGGCAAGCACAGAAATATCAGCCGGCTTAACCCCTCCGATACGGGCAGCCTGTGCAAGTGTTACAGGATTAATCTTTGATAGCTTATCTTTTGTTTCTTGAGAAACATGCTCTAAAGACTGAAAATCAAAATTTTTTGGTATTTTTATTTTTTCCATCTTTGAGAGCTGTTCAACTTGCTGTGACTGGCGTTTGATATATCCCTCATATTTGAACTCAATCTCAACCTGCTCAGCAATCTCTTTTGAAAGATTTAGCCTTTTCGTTTCAGGATCAAGTTCCTTCAACACATCATAAGTTATATTCGGACGCTTGATTATATCAGAAAGCCTGACCCCTCTGTCTATATTCTCGCCGTATTTTGCGAGAACAGAGTTTACCTCTTCATCAGGAGAAATCTTTTGTGTCAAAAAACGCTGTTTTTCTTTTTCTATGCTTTCTTTCTTATCCAAAAATCTCTGCCATCTCGCATCAGAAATCAATCCGACTTCACGTCCTATCTCGGTAAGACGCAAATCAGCATTATCCTGCCTGAGAATAAGTCTGTACTCTGAACGAGAAGTAAGCATTCGATAAGGGTCTTCGATATCTTTTGTTACCAAATCATCAACAAGTGTCCCGATATAAGAACTATCTCGAGAAAGAGTAAGCATCTCCTGTCCGCCGAGAAATCTGACAGCGTTTATCCCGGCAAGAAGCCCCTGTGCAGCGGCTTCTTCATATCCGCTTGTTCCGTTAATCTGCCCCGCACAAAACAGCCCTCTCATCTTCTTTGTCATAAGAGTATGCTCCAGCTGCACTGCAGGCATATAATCATATTCAACGGCATAAGCAGGTTTCAGAACATGCACATGCTCTAATCCAGGAAGAGTCTTTATCATCTGTAGCTGAACTTCTGCGGGCAAACTCGACGAAAATCCCTGAACATAAGTTTCATAGGTATTTTTACCCTCAGGTTCAATAAAAATATGATGAGAAGGATTCGAGGCAAATCGCACGACTTTATCTTCAATCGACGGACAATATCTCGGTCCGACACCTTTTATCAACCCTGCATACATCGGTGATTTATCAAGATTACTCTTTATAATCTCATGAGTTTTCTCATTTGTTCTTGTCAGATAACACGGTACCTGAGGACGAATTGGTCTGTTTGGTTCAAAAGAAAAGAAACTCGGATTCTCATCCCCGGGTTGAACACTCATTTTGTCGTAATCAATTGTCCTTGAATCAACCCTAGGAGGTGTTCCTGTCTTAAGCTTCTTGACAACAAAACCATGCTCTATCAAACTCTCTGATAATCCGACTGCCGCAAATTCTCCGAGTCGTCCCGCAGAAAAAGACTTAAATCCGATAAATATCTTTCCGTTCAAAGACGTTCCCGTTGTCAATATAACAGCCGGTGCATAATACTCAAGCCCTAACTCATCAACAACACCGCAGACATGCCCGTCTTTAGCAAGAAGTTTTGTAACCATACACTGCTTCAAACTCAGATTTGTCTCTTTCTCAAGGACATTCCTCATATAAGCCATATACTCTTTCTTATCTGATTGTGCTCGAAGAGCACGAACAGCAGGTCCTTTTGATGAGTTCAGCATCTTCAGCTGAACATACGTTGCATCGGCAGCTATTCCCATAACACCGCCCAAGGCATCAATTTCTCTAACGAGATTTGATTTTGCAGGACCGCCTATCGCAGGATTGCATGGCATCATCGCAAGATTTTCTATATTCAAACTAATCAAAAGAGTTTTTGCTCCGAGTCTGCTTGCGGCAACTGCCGCTTCACAACCGGCATGCCCGCCGCCGACCACAATCACATCATATTCAAACATTGTATTCTCTTATTATTTTCTCGACTATCTCTTCCTGACTCATCTCATCGATATAATACCAGTGAATTTCAGGATTTGCTCTAAACCATGTCAGCTGTCTTTTTGCATAATTTCTTGTATGTTTTTTTATCAGCTCGACAGCTTCATCTAAGGATATTTTACCATCAAAATATTCACAAATTTCTTTATAACCTAAAGTTTTTAAAATCGGAAGAGTCCGCCCGTATTTTTGCACAAGATTTTGAACCTCTTCAACAAGCCCCGATTCAATCATCTTATCAACCCGTCTGTTCGCTCTATCATACAAATAAGATCTCTCTCTGGCATTCAATCCTGCATAAAAAACTTCATAAGGCGGCTTTGACATTGAACTAATCTCTGACATGGTCTTCCCTGTCGCATGGAAAATCTCTAAAGCTCTCGTCACACGAACATTATCGTTATAATGAAGTTTATCGGCAGTTGTTTTGTCTATTGATGCAAGCTTGTTATAAAGAGCCTGTCTGCCGTAATCTTCAACAAACTTATCCATCTCGGCTCTAAAATTCTCATCAGCAGGAACATCAGGAATGTTCAAACCACCCAAAAGAGAACGGACATAAAACCCCGTTCCGCCTACTACTATCGGTGTTTTTCCTTTTGAGATAATTTTTTCAACGGCATCAGTTGCATCTTTTTTATAATCCCCTGCACTATACAATGTTTCAGGAGGAATTATATCAATCATATAATGAGGTATAGAGCACATTTCCTCAACTGTCGGTTTTGCTGTTCCAATATTGAAATCCCTATAAATCAGCCTTGAATCTGCTGAAATAATCTCTCCATCTATTCTTTTTGCCAGCTCAACGGAAACAGCCGTCTTACCCGACGCAGTCGAACCTACTATCGCAAGAACTTTCATTATTTTCCTCAACAAACACAAACAAAAGCATCAGATAATAAAGAATAAACAAAAACATAACCGTAATTGCAATCAGCTGAAGAAGAAGATTGCTTCCGGCAACAGATGAGATAAGACTCAAAATCATATTTGCCCCAAGATAAATCAAATACAAAAGAATTACCTGAAGAGGCTTTTTCAACATAAGTTTCAAATTTAAAAAGAAAGCTTTCAGAGGATTCAGCGTACATAAAGCAATCATCGGAGCCCAAAGCATAGTAATAAGGGAAAAGAAAGCACCTGCTGATACCGTAAGCATATTCCATTTTAAATAAATTAATTTATCGGTTTCAGATAGCGAAGATAAGAACTTGTACAGAGCCTGCTTATCAGAAAAAACAGCCATAAGATTTTCAGGAACCTGAGGCACTCCAAACAATTTTACACCTAAAAGTCCTGCCAACAAAAATATCAAACAAAACAGCAGAAAATACAAAAACAATCCGCCTAAGTAAGAAAGAAAATTTTTCCCGACTCCCGGCAAAAACTCTTTCATAAGAACAAAAGAATATTCTTTTTTCCGGGCTGTTTTATTATCTTGCTTATAAGACACTGCTATTTTCGCAAACATTTCAAACCATCCGCTCCAGAACACAACAACAAGCCCGATTATATTCGCAAAAATAATTCCAAACTTCAAAGACCGAATCTCTGCACCACTCACGGCAGGGAGAAGCATTGTGATTATCCAGAAGAAAAATATAAGAGGATACGCAAGTACCAGATTATTCTTCGTCAGTCCCCATGAATCTTTTAATATTTTTATCATTTTAATATCCTCGAACACTCCTTTTTTGATTATATCAAAAAATCTTTCCCGGGATATCCCTATGAGGATAAAAACAGTATATTACGATTTGTAACGTACTAAAAACCAGTGATAGCAATGATTTTGATTTTTTGTCAAAAAACATCCTAAAGTTAACAAAAATATGTCCGATAAAAAAAACATACGAATTAAAAAATTCACTTTTCAATTGTCTGTTGTCTTATAAGGATTATTAAAATGCAAAAGGTTATGTTTAGTCTGGTTGTTTTGGCTGTTGTCATTCTGGCTTCTTTTGGTAATGTAGCTCAAGCTGCTTATGAATCAATCACATCTGATTATAAAATTCAAAAAGCACTTTTGGTTCTTGATGCACACGGAGAAGGCGCTACAGTCAGAACGTTGGTAAGAAAAAATATTCAAATCAAATTCACAGACCTGGCTATGATGTCACCTGCATATATGAGATATAATGCTCTTGCTGCAAAAGACAGCAGAAACAATCAGTATATCTTCATCGACAACAAACACAAAAGCGCTCCTGTTGAAGCACTGGCTGCTCTTCTCGCTCATGAAGCAACTCACCAGAACATTGTATACGGAGCATCTATTGATGAAGAAACACAAGCTCACTGCAATGAAGCCAAATTCTGGATAAAAGTTACTGCAAGCAATCCTTCTCTCAAAAACAATCCTCATCCGCTTGTAGTCAGAGAAAATACTTTAGCTGAAAGATATGGCGACAAAGGAAGAGATGCTATTCAAACAATGGTTGCATCAAACAGCAGCTATGCTAATCTTCCTCAAAGAGTTCCTTCATCTGGTCGTTAATCCTAATTCTCTTGATATATTTGAAATAAAGTCGATACAAATTTTGAATAACCAACCTTGAAAACAAAACAAGATTAATCCCTAAAACAAAAGACAAAATTGAACACAAGCCTCTTGCAGAACATGCAAAGGCTTTTTTATTATGCAATTCTTCTTCATACAATTTTTTTGAATCTTTGATATTATTTTTCAACGATAACAGTGAAAAAATCTGTGTTCTCAGACACTGCTCACGGACCTGCTCTATAAACTCTTGAGAATACTCATTTTTTGTAGCCTCAAAAAATTTATCCAAAATAGCAAGGTGCGACTTTGAATAATCATATTCATCAAAAGAACGCTTGCTCTTTGAATTCATATCATACAGATAATAAAACAGCCTCTCTTTTGAATAGATAAACGGGAAATTGTCTATCAGCCTGAGAGCAAACTCATAATCCTCATGATGCACTGATTTATCATTGAAATATCCGACTTTTTCTATTACTGACTTGTTCATCATCGAAGCACCCGGGTTATAGAAATACGGGTGAAAGTACTTCACTTCTCTCAACAGCCCATGAAAATTCTGCTCCGGAGGGAAGTGAACAATCTCATAGTCTGGATTCATCATATAAAAATTCGTAAGCAAAACTTTCTCATCAAACTCAGAGTTAACAAACAACTCATAATCATGCTCAAGCCTATTTGGATGCCACAAATCATCAGAGTCAATGAAAGCTATCACATCAGCTCTTGCAGTTCTTATACCATAGTTTCTGGCTGCTGAAGCGCCTGAATTTTTCTGATGCAAAAGAACTACTCTGTCATCATCAAAAGATTTGACAATACTTACAGAGTCATCAGTTGAACCGTCATCAACAATAATAAACTCAAACTCCTTAAATGTCTGCCCGAGTACGGACAACATTGTCTTTTTGATTGTCTTACTGGCATTATACAGAGGGGTGACAACTGATATTTTAGGACATTCTATTCTTTCCATGAAATATTTTCCTTAACAATTTTTGCAGGATTACCTGCTACAATACAATTTTGAGGGACATCTTTTGTCACGACAGCTCCTGCTGCAACTATCGAACCTTTGCCTACTCTTACTCCTTTCAGGATTAAAGCCCTTGACCCGACCCAAACATTGTCCTCTATCACCACAGGAACATCTTTGTTAACTATATTTTCTCCTTGATAAATCGGATGCCCGTCACCTGAAAAAATCTGGCACTCCCACCCGAAAATACAATTATCACCAATAGTTATATCATCATGAGCAAGAATTTTAATATTAGATGTAAAAGTACTCCTGCCGATTTTAAGTGTTTTTCCTTTTCCGACAAAAACCATGGCTCCTGACTGTATCATCGCCTTGCCTGTCAAAATAAAAGATGAGTCTTCTTGCATTATCAGCTTTGATTTTCGTCTTTTAGAAAAAATATGAGTAAAAAAACCAAAGTTCAAACGAGCCCCTTTTTCTGCAACAATCTTTGATGAAGATGTTAAAAATAATTCAACATTTTTGTTTATCAATATCAACCTGTTTAAATCAACTGTTTTGTTGAACCTTAAATTCAAATAAAGCGCTCTCAATATGTTCAAAGGACACAAATAACTAAGCTTTGACATGCTCTTTTCTCACAACAATCAACGAATTTACATACATTATACCCAAAATTATCCAAAACGGAATAATCTCAACATTCATCAAATAGCTGTCAACCAAAGATGCAACAAGAGCAAAAGCTACAAGCTCGAGAAGCAACAAAGAGTTAATATCCATAAAACGAGAGCTTATTGTATTCTTGAATGCCCTCCAGGCAATGGCAAAAAGTGTAGAGAAATAAAATACAACGCCCAACAACCCGTAATCAAAGAAAATTTGAACATATGAGTTGTGCGGATGATAAATTATCGGAGAATTTGCTATATCAAACCTCTGAGAAAACAGGGTGAACAAAGTACTGCTCGCAGCGCCTATGCCATGCCCGAAAATTATGGATAAATCAAATCCCTGCTGTGAAAAGAGATATTCAAGCAGCATGGGGCGGTAGTTGCTGCTCTCCTGATCTGCAAAACGAGCAAGCATCCTATCAACAATCCCCCAGGAAAAAATAAAATCCATCGTAAAAAACAAAATACCAAGTACACATACAAAACCAAACACTCTGAAAGCTGTATGCATAATATTTTTTGACAATACAACAAAATTAAATAAATAAATCATTGTTAAAAATGCAATATTTGTACGGGAAAAAGTTAGAAGAGTTGTTATATATATCAAAAACAATGCAAGCTTTGTCAAATTTTTCAAAAAATCATTTTTCGAAAAATAGAAAAATCTGAGCAAAAACAGGGAAACACAGACATTCAAAAAACCTAACAAATTTGAGTTCGACGAAATCCCTTTGAGCCTCTTGATTCCTGAAACAACTTCAATAAAACGAAGATCAGAAGCAACAAATCCTAGAATAGATACAAAAGCAGCACCGATAAAGAAAGTCAAAAGAATAACCGCAAGCTGATAATTTATCTTCTTCGACTCTTTCATCGCAAGATTTACACTCAAATAAACACCTATTATCAAAAAGGTCAAAAAGATAAATATATCTATTGAATAAATCGTCGGTAAAAGGGGATCTCGCTTCTGCAAATACAAATTCAAATTGTACGTAAAATTTGGAGAATGAGCATAGTTTACAACAGCATAAACAATATTCAACAGATAAAAAAGAGCTAACCCTAAAAAAGGATATAAATAATTTTTCAAATGCTCCCTATTCCAAACAATCAATATTACCGGAATAATAAACAACAAAACAAGTATACGATAATTAAACGTAATCGGAGAGAACTTGTTCAATAAATATTGAAATATCTGATAAAAAAACAATACCCCCAACGGCAATATAGGAAACTTGTACGCCCCAAGCATACAAATATAAAAATAAACACACAAAAATAAAATTCCCAAAACTGCTTTTATCAAATTATCAGCAGTAATAAATCCGCCGGCATCAGTTATGGCATCAGGAAAAATAAGAAATAAAACACTTGGAATAATAATCCCGAGAACCAAAATCAGCAATATTCTAATATATCTGTTTTGAAACATATTTCTTACATCTTTGAAACAAACGATTTTTCATCTTCTCTGATGATAGAACCTATCAAATTAATTGAATAACTCGATAACATCTTGGTTATGAATTTGAGTTTTGATTGTTTTATCTTTTTCGAATGCAGGAAGATTACACCGTCACTCAACCTCGCAATAATCGGAAACTCAACAGGCAGCATGCCAGATGGAGTATCAACAATAACCCAGTCAAATTCTTTCCTGATTTTGTTGATAAAAAATGCATAAGCATCAGAAGAAAAGAACGCATAAGGGTCATCAACCAAATCTTTGTTTGCATAAACAAACAAATTATTATTTAGCGGTGTTCCAAATTTTTTCACATCAACTTTGATATCTTCATCAGGCAATTTCTTACTCAAAGCAGCTTCAATGCGAATCAGAGTATCTGAAAAATTCTCTTTCAGCTCTAATCCTCTTGTATTTGCGACACTCGGATTTCTGAAGTTATTATCCAAAAATGCAACCTTATAGTTTTGCATGGCAAGAATTGTCGCAAGATCAAATATTGTTCCGCCTGTATTAAACCTCACAAAAGGAGAGGTGAAAGCAATCACTTTCGTGTTGTTTTTGAGCGTTCCGAACAACAAATTGTTTACAATGTTTCTATAAGATATTGCCAATAAATCAGCACGTTCCTGTTCTGACATCATCGCATTTATCCATGGTATAGAACCAATAATGGGCTTCTTCGTAATATCTTCTATATCTTCAATGCTATCACATTCATCATTCAGCTCATTTTTCAACATCGCAAAGGCAAACCCGAAAAATAACCCCAATATTACGGATAAAATCACATACTGGACTCTCGTCGGAGGAATTGGTTCCTTTGAAAATGTAGGCGGATCAATATCAAAAATATTACTTGTTACATCAGCTTCACTCAAAGCGGCTTCCATCTGCTTAAGCTTCATTTCATCAAATGCAAGACTCAAATTCTTCTCTTTCTGCATAAGATTATTTAATGTATATTCAACCTCAGGCAATCTGTCATAAGTTGAAGCTACATTCTCAAGAGAATAACGAACAGCCTTCTCCTGAGCTACCAGTGATTGATATTCAGCCTGTCTTGCAGCAAGATTCCTCACCACCTCGGATTTTACAGGGTCAAAAACTTTCAAAGCTCCCTGTATTGTCTTTCCGTTTATATCGGCTATTCTTTCCGTCAAATAGTCAACTTTTTCGTTTATAGCAATGAGCTTTGGATTTGTATCAGCCCAAACTGATTGCTTTTCTATTTTTTCCTGCATGGCTCTGTTCAACTCAGCCTGCAAGTCTATCAAAATCTTGTTGTCATAGCCGATAAGCATATCTTTAACATCAGCATTTTTGACCCCGAGCTGTTTTTGCAGCGAATAAATTTCTCTTGATAAACCGTCTTTTTCCATCTGAGCCTTTGTAAGCAAAATTAAAAGTTCATTTTTGTTGACAACAAGTTCTTCGGCTTCTTTATCAACAATAATAACTTTATTTGCCTCTTTGTATTGTTTTATCTGAAATCTGACTTTATCAAGTTCCTGTTCTATTTCATCAACTCTTACATCTATATATTTTCTGCGTTTTTTGATGTTGTTTCTGTTTGTTTCAGTAACTATGTCTTTGTACTGGAATACAATTTCTTTCAACAGTGCCTGAGCCACCTCAGGATCATTCCACGTAAAATAAAGTTCAATAATATCGGTTCCGATTTTATTTTTTATTTTCAAACTGCTGCTGAAATCAAGTATCTTCTTCTCTGGATTTAACTCAGGATAATGAGCATCAACAAACTTTGTCAGCCGATCATTCATCTGACTTGATTTCAGGATTTCAATCTGCGTCAAAATAGGATTACCGGTCATTGAAAGAGGATCTACGTTGTTAAAGTTTTCAAAATTACTGTCTGTTATAAAGTTCTTTGCAGTAGCTTTCTTTACCCACAATCTGGATTTAGAAATATAATTCGGAGTGTAGAAAAACGTAACATATACCCCTGACCAAATTAAGGAGATTATCACAAATAATACAATTATCCCCTTCCCTTTATTTATTATTGATAATAATTTCTTAAAACTGTCCAACTGTACTCACCCCAATATATCTAATGGTATTATCATATGATTGTAATAATTTTGGCAACTCTTTTAAGTATCTTAAAATTAATTCTCGGCGTTGAAAAACAAAACTCGCCTAAAAGCTTTCTTGCACCTATCTTATTACCATTTCTGGCAATGTTTGAAATCAAATCCAAAAACTTCAACGATGCAAGTATCTCCCTTTTTTTGTTAAGTTTCTTATCATTGAAATCATAACTGTTTATTTTCTCAACAATAAACCTGCTGCCTCTTATCAGTTTATCTTCACTATCCTTTGAATTCATCAGACTGTTTGGATTTTGCCTGTATCTGAAACCGTATTGATTGTTCAAAACATCTATACTGCACGCTGAAAACAATCTTACATACAAATCAAAATCTTCTGCAATATCCAAATCCTCGGAAAAATATCCGACTCTCTCAAACACTTCTCTTTTGATAATCAAAGACTGAACAGTCGCAAAAATTTCAGATGCAAAAAGAGAATACACCTTATTTTGAACATTGAAATTCAATTTCGGCTGTTTTTTGAACGGAACCATAGAACTGTCGCAAAACTCAGGAATACCAATATAAATCCCGTCGATATCCTTGCTTAACAACAGATTATATGCTGTTTTGAATGACTTTTTCAAACATTCATCATCACCGTCCATAAAAGAAATAAAACGCCCTCTTGCATTTTTTATTCCGGTATTTCTGGCTGCAGACACTCCCTTTTTCGCAGAACATAATATTCTCATTGCATCAACCTGCATCTTCTTGAGAACTTCTACAGTATTATCTGTCGAGGAGTCATCAACAACTACTATTTCATAGTTGTCCAACCCGAGGTTAATTATCGAAAAAACAGCCTCTTCAATATAATCTGCACAATTATAAGCAGGTATGACAAAAGAAATATCTATATTATCCATTTTTGCAAAATCCGAACAACGCAACTACATAACCGAAATTAAAATTCATCAAAAATCTCGAATCAAATGCCTTGTCTTTGTTTCTGACAAGAGAATAAAAACAATACTCAAGAATATTCTTGAACAAAAAGACAACACGGAACAGTGAAAATCCAAATCTTCTCAAAAAAGAATGCACTCTTGTCCTGATTAAATAATCAGATACTCCATTGTAAAATGTCATAATAAAAAATGAGTCAATACTAAGCCTCTCAGGCTGAATGAGGTGTCTGACAAAAATATTCGGAAAGTATATTATCAATCTCTGTTTTTTCTCTGCCCAGAAATTAACAAGGGTTTCCTCTCCTGCCAGCATTTTTTTGCCAATTCTCCCGAGCTTAGAATCAAACCCTCCTATTGATGCCAAAAATTCTTTCTCAACACAAAAGCAAGCACCTATCGGATAACGTACAAGCTTTTTTCTGTAATTTTTGTTTACAACAAGAATCTCTTCACCAAAGTCATATGCTCCTATCCAATCTTCACTCTTCTTTGTCAGCCAATCAGGTTTTTTACTTTCGTATTCAATAAAACTCCTGCCCCCGACAACGGCAACGCCTGCATTTTCCGAGAGGAATTTATTCAACGCTTCCAATCCTTCTTCATTCACGAGAGCATCATCATCTAAATACAACAAGTATTTTCCCCTTGCTTCTTTGATGGCTCTATTCCTGGCAAAAGACAGCCCCTGCTGATGCTCCTGAAAATAAAAAATATTGTCTGCAAGTTTTCTATAAGACTCAACAACTTCACCTGTTTTATCAACAGAGTTGTTATCTATCACAAGAACTTCATAAAGACTCTTATCAAGAGTACTGTTAACTATACACTCCAGACACTTCTTCAAATAATCTTCTCTGTTATATGTACAAACAACCACACTCAGCAACATTTCAACGCATACTCTCCGTTTTCAATCCGAGTTTCAATACCAAAATATAATAAAAAAACAAAAAATTTCCGACTAAATACCTTCTCCACAAACGCCCCGGTTCAAGACATAATCTGAATACCCATTCAAGTCCGAACTTACGCATAAACAAAGGTGCCCGCCTTATCTTTTGTGATAAAAAATCCAAAATAGCACCACCGCCAACAAACAATTTTACACAGGCAAGCTTCCTCTTGTTTTCTCTTATCCACTTCTCCTGCATAGGCACCCCCATGCCAGCTATCAAAATATCCGGATTTGAGTTATTTATCTTCTCAAGAACTCCGTCATCAAGCCCGTAACCAGAATGAACACCGACAATCTGAATTCCTTCAAATTTTTCTTTTAATTTCGAAGCCGCTTCTTCTGCTACTCCATCCTTAGCACCTAGAAGAAATATTTTGTAGCCCTTCTTTGTCGCCATCTTTGCTATTTTGGGAATAAAATCCGTCCCGTTCAGATTTTTTTTCAAAACAAGCTTTTCTATCTTTGAGGCTATTTTTATCCCGATGCCATCGTTCAATAAATAATCGCATGAATTCAGAATCTCAAAGTATTCTCTGTCTTTCTGCGCTAAGTTGAAACAATGAGCATTCAGAAAAAATAACTCAACACTTCTTCTTTCATCAATATCCTTTGATAACAGAGATAAAACCTCTTCCTCACTATCAAACAAATCTATGTCTATATTCAACAGCTTGCTTTTCATGATTAAGGCGATACCACATTGTAAAAACGAGTAGGATTAAACATCATAGCCCATCCATTGTACATAGAAGCAAACATGCTGATAGGCGTCAAAATTCTTGTAGCATAGTCAAACGCTTTTCCAACAAGCGGACGCGGTTTTTCAGGAACATATACAATGTCATTAGGACGAAGCATAAAATCCCTGTGCTTCGGGTCAACTTTGATAGTTGTCAAAATACCATTTTCATCAACTCTGCTCAAAAATACATACTTCGGAGCATAAGCAATTTCCGTCAAATATCCGCCCGCTTGAGTAATGGCAGAGTTTATATTCAAAGATAAATTTGAATTCAACATAACTAACCCAGGGTTGTTAACATAACCGTAAACTTTTACGGGAATAGACCCCGGAGAAAAAGACGCAGCGGCAAACTTTTTATACGCAGCATCCGTAACGGCAAGAGGAGTGCTTACACTTGGAACAATGACAGAATCCCCTGCCATAAGGTAAATATCCTGATTTGTATTACCTTCCAATAAATCAAATAAGTTAACTTCAAACTCTGTGCCATCAGAAGAATTTTTGATTTTTATATGCTCTAAATCAGCATCATATCTGACACCGCCTGCTGCAACCAAAACGTTTGACAAAAGCGGAGATGATCTTTCCAACCTGATTTGTCTGTCAGTATTATATGACGCCTGACGTTGAGTGTTTGTGTTCATCTCATAGCTTCCAGGATTCATGACTGCCCCGCTGACATAAATCATAAAAGATTTTGTATCAGAAAGCGTTATTGTAACCTTGGGATCTCTCAAATAATAAACAAGTGCCGCCGTGATAATATCATTTACTTCACTTATTGTTTTGCCGGCGACATTTATCTCTCCAATAGGTCCATAGGTAATTATCCCATCAGGAGGTATAACTATCGACTTTGCATCATATTCTTCCGCATCAATTACACTTATTGAAATTACATCATTAGGTCCCAAAATATACTTTCTTGCAACAAAATTCTTATCCAAAGACACCCCGCCCTTTAAATTTACTGTTTTAAAATCAACGGCAGGTCGCAAATCTTCTATTGCAAAAACATCAGAAACAGATGACATCATCAATATAAATAATAAAAATAATATTCTAAAAAATGCTTTCATATTAACCTTTTTCACCCACACTTTTCCCCAGTTAATATACATTCTAACACTATTCGGTTTTTTATAAACTTTTGTAAAAATTCTTTAATATTTTACCCCTAAACTATGAATAATTCTATCTTTACGGTTTTTATATATATAAGAAGAGATTAGCATTGATAACCACAAGGAACTTGAGAAATTGGAAAAACTAATTATTAAAAAACTGAAAAGAAACAAAAAAAACAGTTTATCTTCTATCAGAGAAGTAATTAATTGGATTGAAATTAACAAAAACCATCTTCAAGACCAACCGTTCTGGTTGTCCACTCACTTCTGTCCAAAGAGTGAAAAACCGCTCCAATGGATAGTTAAAAGACTTTTTGATATTACATGCGCCTCTTTAGGTTTGATTGCCATACTGCCATTCCTTGCAATTGTCGCAATCGCAATAAAATTAGAATCAAAAGGTCCCGCTCTCTTTAAACAAAAAAGAGTCGGCAGATTCGGAAAAGAATTTTATATGTATAAATTCAGAAGCATGGATTTGAATGCAGAAGACAGACTCAAAGACCTGCTCAAATATAATGAAACAAACGAAGGCATGTTCAAAATGGCTGATGACCCGAGAGTTACAAAAGTCGGAAAATTCATCAGAAAATACTCAATCGATGAACTTCCACAGCTCATAAACGTCATCAAAGGCGAAATGTCTCTCATCGGTCCAAGACCATGTCTGAGCAGAGAGTTAAAAACTTATAAAAACTGGCACTACGTCAGATTTGCCACTCTCCCGGGTCTTACAGGACTCTGGCAGGTCAGCGGACGTTCTTCAATCAAAGATTTTGATAAAGCAGTCAGCCTGGATTACCAATATATCAACAACTGGAACATCGGACTTGATATATCAATCCTCTTTAGAACAATACCGGCTGTATTGTTCCCGGGCAAAACAGCATCATAAAAATTTTACAAACAACAAAAATAACTACGCACTCATATAATCTGTCGGCTGAATATCAAAATCAGAAGGCGGAGGTCCTACCTCCTTGACAAGTTTTTTCACAACTTTGTGCATCTGACAGACAAAAGAATAATTTCCTCTGCCAATATCGCACATATCGCAGTTGCCGTTTATTTGATAACAAAAAACAGCCTGCTCGGTCCAATTTTTTGAAATAGAATCTGATATCCCCTCGTTTTGAGGAAGAAAAAGCCCGAGGTCTTCTATTTTCTCTCTACGCAAAGATCTTCTAAACATATCTTCACCTGCTGTAAGTTATTGATATATTGTATATTATTATATTCAAATGTTGCTCATCCAAATGTTGTATATTTTATAATATCTCTTGAATAAGAGAAAACACCTTGTCTTTTCCGACTCCGGTCTTCGAAGAAAACACTATCGGCTCAGAATCAAACTCCGTTTTGATGATTTTCAGATATTTATTCAAATCAGAATTTTTAACTCCGTCAGTTTTATTTACAACAACAAAAAACGGAATTTCGTGATACGCAAGCCATTCATGCATCTGGATATCATTCTTCTGAATCTCATAGCGTCCGTCAACCAGATGAAAAACAAACCTGAGCTGCTCTCTCTGTGTCAGATAAATCTCAAAATTTTTCCGCCATCTTTCCTGTTCTGTTTGAGATACTTTTGCATAACCGTAACCGGGCATATCCGTTATAACAAAAGAATTATTAATAAGATAATAATTCAAAAGTCTGGTTTTCCCGGGAGTATTGCTCGTTTTAGCAAGACTTTTTCTTGAGCACAAGCAGTTGATAAAAGACGACTTCCCGACATTAGACCGTCCTATGAGAGCTATCTCAGGCAAATTATGAACAAAAGCACTCTTTATATCAGGAGAACTTTTTATGTATTCAGCTGATGTAATTTTCATTGATTATTTCTTTTTTGAAAGGCGTTGCCAGCTCGAAGTCAAAAAACCGTATAGTTTATTATCATACACATACATTTGAACTTTGTCTTCTTTGTTGTTTATATGTGCTTGCATAAAAAAACCGTCGGTAATAAAATTCGACCCTTCAACATATATAAACTGAACTATTTTCTTTTTAATAAAATCTATAGCCTGAGAATTGAATATTTCAAATGATTTCCAGATATTCATAACAACCCCGAGCTTGTGTGTTCTATTATTTCATTATAAACGAAAAAACTTATTTATCATAGCATATGACAAAAATTTTTGAGAATATCAACCATTATATGGAATGTGTTTTGAATATTTTCTGTTATTTTAACTATACAACTCTTAAAGAAATATTGTATAATATGAGTCAGGAGTCCTTTTTATAGAGCGAGTAATATGCCCCAAGTCATGCAAAATTTGGTGTTGGAAGATATACTAAGCAACACCGATAAGGAAACAAATTCGGTAAAAAAAGCTGATAACCTTATGCTTTGTGCACAAATATACAGAAACACAAAGGACTACGACAGTGCAATCAAAGCAGTAGAAGAGGCTCAAAAAATTTATTCAAAAATAAACAGCATCAACGCAACAATAAAATGCCTGCTTGAGCTGGCTTTATTAAACTACAAAAAATATCCGGACAGAATAATCAGAGCGCTGACCCTGATAAACGATGCAAAATATCTTATTGAAACAACTCCATCCGCTGAAAAAAAAGAACTCACGGCAATGCTGCTTCACTACAACGGAATTATAGAATTCCAAGAAAATCATCAGACAGAGGCGCTTGAACTATTCAAAAAAGCAGAAGAAATAACACCAAAAAACACCCTTGAATATGCAAAACTACTTGATGACTTTGCTCTGTATAACCTGCGCCAGAAAAAGTATCAAGTAGCTGAAAAACAACTCATCTCCTCAATAAAAATTAAAAAAAATCATGAAACAAATCCATTCCAAATAGCAAAAACAGCTGTTATGCTCGGAAGATATTTTGCAAACATTGAAAATAATGAAGAAGCCATTGAGTACTTAAACATGGCTCTCGAGGCAGCCGAGTGCTTCAGCGACCATGCATTAAAAAGCAGAATATATGATGAGATGGCAAATGTTTATCTTTCAATGAAAGATACAACAAATGCAATGGTTTTCCACCAAAAGGCTCTTGCTGAATTTAACGATAAAATGAATCCAAAACTCAGAGCTTATAACTGCTGCACCCAGATAGAGCTGTTTATTACAGAAAAAAAATACAACGAAGCAATGAATATCCTCAAACAGGATATAGAACCATTTTTTACAACTGATAGAGAACATGCTATTACCTACAGATTATATGGAAAACTCTTCGGATATCAGAAGGATTATGAAAAATCCTTGCAATATCTGCATCAGGCAATCGAGTTATACAAAAAAATTGATAATAACATCGAACTGATAAAATGCTATACGGACCTCTCTGAGGTTTATAGAGCATCAGGAGATCATCAAATGGCTCTATCAAGCCTTGAAGAAGCACTTGATGTCGCAAAGATTTATGACCTGCAAATTCTTGCTCAAAAAATAGAAGACCTGATTTTTGAAACTGATAAAGATGAATGGGCTAATATAATAAATAAAAACTCAAATAAAGAGCAATCTTCCAGCGAAGATATGGCATTCCTTGAAACAATGAACATCCTTGGTTCATTAACACAATCTGATATAACTTACAAAGATTCTCTTTTTGCCCTGTTGAGAATAGGACGTTTTATTTCTGCAGCAACAAATATAGATGAACTGCTTGAAAGAATTGCGGAAGAAACAAAAATAGCTCTCGATGCAGAAAGATGTACAATATTTATGTACGATAAAGAAAAAAATGAACTTTACTCAAAAATAGCACTAGGAATAGACTCTAAAGAACTAAGATTTCCAGCCAACAAAGGTCTGGCAGGATATGTTGCAACAACCGGAGAAACAGTTAATATAAGAAATGCTTATGAAGATGATCGTTTCAATAAAGAAATCGATAAACAAACCGGATACAAAACAAAAACTATCCTGTGTATGCCATTCAGAAACATTAACCATGAAATAGTCGGAGTATTCCAAATGCTCGGGAAAAAAGGCGACAAAATCTTCTCAGAAAAAGATGAAGACCTTCTTCTGACAATAGGTTCAAACGCAGGAATTGCTCTTGAAAATGCAAGATTGTTCGAAGAACAAAAAATGCTTCTGGAGGAGCAAAAAAAATCTCTAATCAGTTTTATAGACACTCTTGCCGCCTCTATAGATGCCCGTGACAGTATAACGGCAGGTCACTCAAACAGAGTCAGACTGTATTCAAAAGCAATCGCAGAAGCAATGAATCTTCCTTCTGAAAAAATAGAATTGATAGAGTACTCTGCAATATTGCATGATATAGGCAAAATCGGTGTTCAGGATAATGTTTTGTTCAAACAGGGGAAATTGACTGAAGAGGAATATGCCCATATCCAGCAGCATGTAAGAATAACACATGATATTCTCGAAAAAATGTACTTCCAAAAATCAATGAAAGATGTACCGATTATCGCATCTTCTCACCATGAAAAATTTGACGGAACAGGATACTATAGAGGACTTAAAGGAGACGAAATCCCACTTGGAGGAAGAATTCTTGCAATTGCCGATGTTTTCGATGCTATCACATCGGAACGTTATTACCGCAGCAGGATGCCTATTTATGAAGCATTAAATTTATTCAAAAAAAACAGGGGCTCTCATTTTGACCCTTCACTGGTCGATGTCTTTTTCTCCCTTTCTCTGGATAAAATCCTGGATATTCTGCTTTCTGCATATAATATATCTCTTAAAACAGAACAGGGAGAATATTTTTCAAAATATTCAATCAAAAATCTTTATGATGCAATGACAAAAAAAGCAGACCAAAGAAGCGTAATTGAAAATCTCCTGATTGAAAATTTTGACAAACTCTATACTCTGAGCGAAAAATAATAGATATTGAATAATAAATATTCTTTTCGTACAATTATTATGCATAAGATAAATAGAGGATGTTTGATATGAAAAAATCCATTAAAGATTTAGGAGATATCAAAGGAAAGAAAGCTCTTGTAAGAGTTGATATGAATGTTCCTTTGGATGCTCAAAAAAATGTTACAGATGATACAAGAATCAGAGCTATTCTGCCTACAGTAAAATACTTGCAGGAAAAAGGAGCCAAAATAATCCTGGTAGCTCACCTTGGAAGACCAAAAGGCGATAACAACGCTGATTTAACTCTCGACCCTGTTGCAAAAAGATTATCAGAACTTCTCGGATGTCCTGTTATGAAATTGAATGATTCAATAGGTGACGAAGTAAAAGCAAAAGTAGACACTCTCAAAGACGGAGAAGTTGCACTTCTCGAAAATATCAGATTCTATCCTGAAGAAACAAAGAATAACCCTGAATTTGCTCAAAAATTGGCAAGTTTGGCTGATTTCTATGTAAACGATGCTTTCGGCGCAGCACATAGGGCTCACGCCTCTACAGAAGGTGTTACAAAATATCTCTCACCTTGTGTATCAGGTCTTTTGATGGAAAAAGAACTTACTGCTCTCGGCAGTCTGCTTGAAAATCCGCAGCATCCTTTTGTTGCAATAGTCGGCGGCAGCAAAGTTTCTACAAAAATCGGCGTACTTGATAACCTGCTTGATAAAGTAGATACTCTTATCGTAGGCGGCGGGATGGTATTTACATTCCTCAAAGCTCAGGGATATAAAATCGGAAACTCTCTGGTTGAAGATGACAAACTCGATGTAGCAAAAGATCTTCTCAAAAAAGCAGAAGAAAAAGGCGTAAAATTGGTTCTCGTCAAAGATATTCTTATTGCCGATAAATTTGATGCTTCAGCAAACGTCAAAACAATTAAACTGGGTGACATCCCTGACGGCTGGTTGGGTGTTGACTCAGGAGAAGAAACTAATAAAGAAATCGGAGAAATTCTTCTTCAAGCAAAAACTATCCTCTGGAATGGTCCTGTAGGCGTATTTGAAATAGACAAATTCGCAGAAGGAACAAAAGCAGTTGCTCAATATGTTGCAGAAGCCACAAAGAAAGGTGCTGTAAGCGTCCTTGGCGGTGGTGATACAGTTGCATCTATTGAAAAATTCCATATGGATAAAGCTAATTACTCTCACATCTCAACAGGTGGCGGAGCTAGCTTGGAGTTTATCGAAGGAAAAGAACTGCCAGGTGTTGCAGCTCTTGATGACAAGTAATTTTCTTAAACAAAATTACAAAAAAGAGAGAAGAAAAATCTTCTCTCTTTTTTATTTTTCAGAAATAAGCTTATTCTTCCTCGTCTTCTTCATCTTCATCATCAAGGGCATCCGAGTTTAATTCTTCCTCAATGAACATAGCGACTCTGTTAAATTCTTCATCATCATCAATCGACTCAAAAACATAACCGTCATCTTCTTTGATGAGCTTCATAATAACAATTTCCTGTTCTTCATCTTCGTCATGTTCACCTTCTTCATCAAGATAAATCAACACACCGTATTCTTGATCGCCCATGGCAACAACATCTATCAACTCAAAGCTGTGGATGTTCCCATCTTCGTCTTCTGTTTTGATAATGTTTGATTCAAGTTCATTCAATTTTTCTTCTGACATGTTTCAACTCCTTCTATCTAAAAATTGTTGCAATATTAATACCGCTGATGTTATATCAACAAGAGATTTGTTCTTTGTATACTTTTTCCCCTGCAAAGCAAGCGCCTGTTCAGCCTGCTTTGAGGTAAGACGTTCATCTTCAAAAAAGACTTCAAGGCCTGTCATATTTTTTATCTTATCCCCAAAGGTCTTGCAATCCTCTGCTTGAGGACCAACCGTACCGTTCATATTCTTCGGAAAACCTACAACAATACCCAACACATCATGTTCTTTGCAAAGAGCAGCAATACGCAAAAGTGACTGTTCCTCAGGTTCACGGGCAATTGCTTCAAGAGGCTGAGCGGTAATCAAAAGAGGGTCACTCAAAGCAACTCCTATTCTTTTTGTTCCGACATCTAGTCCTATATATCGCTGCATTAATAACTGCTCCATTTTTCTATCATCAAGTCTATCATGAAGTTGAGTTTATCTTCAGGAATAAGTTTTTCTGTATTTTTCTTATAATTTGTAAAAATATTTGTAGGCGAATTTTTATTGGTCTTATGTTTGTTCAACTCCCGCAAGAATGCTTCCAATACTGTTTTTCGCAAGATATTAAGCAAAAAACGAATATCCTTCAAAGAGTCTTTTGCTGTATTCTTTATTTCTTCTGCAACAAAAGAAACACTGTTTCTGAGGGCAACATCCTCTTGTATATCAGCAAGATAAGCACATGTTTTCATCCGGTTGAATAATATGTCAAGCTGTTTTTCATCAAATATTTTGACCAAATATTCATCAATTTTATTATCTATATCAATGACAGATAAACTTTCTTCTTTTTCGACAGCAGAAAAAATATCCTCAATCATATTCTTTGAACATTCATTATCAGATTCTTCAAAAAACCAGCTTGAAAATATATTGCTCTGCTCTATTAATTTGTAATCAGGTAAAACGATTTCATCAGCCCATTTTTTCACACATCCGTCAATATCTAAATCAGCAGGATGTATATCATAGAGTGTATGTTTCCAACAGCTGTACTCATAAGGTATTGAATATTGCTGTTTCTTAGTCAAAAGTTCAGCCTCAGAGAGTATCTTCTTTGCATATTCAGGAGTAATTTCAATAGTAATTGATTGATTATTTAGCCGGTCTAAAATTTTGTTGAAATCAAACTCTGTTATACAGAAAAAACCAAAGCAGTCGATAACTCCGTCTATGTCATCAACAATTGTATTTACAACAGATAACAGTCCGTTTGAGTCAATTCGAGAACAAACTACACACTGGCTGCCGACTCCATCAGGATAAGTCGTGAAAAATGTGTAAGGTTTGGAATCCTCGCACATTCTTTCTCCTCTGTTCCCATAGTTTCCTTCTTCAGAAGAAATACCAAGCAGCTTAAGTTTTTTCAAAGCTAAAGAAGCCTGCTTACGCAAGTTTGCATTTGTGGAATAAGTCAAAATATCTTCAAGACATCCAAGAGCATTATGGGACTTCGTTTCGCTCAAAATATTAATACACAGCTCTTTAACACTTTCATCGTCTATCGACTCGGCAACAGTACTCAAGATATTAGCAAGACTATCTCCGGGATAATCATAAACAAGAGATTTTATAAGAGAAATTTGTTCCTCTTTGCTCACAGCAAACATAAAATCGATTAAATCAACCTGAGCCTCAGGGTTGCTTAATGCTGTTTCCATCAATTTCTGAGTTTCCGAATCAATAAGCTTTTGCGGGTCATCCATATAATCAAGCAAATCTTCTGCCGTAATATGCTCTCCAAGAGATTTCAGAAGAATACAGGACGCCTCTTTTAGCCTGTCAGAAGAGTCTGAAGATTTTATATATTCCCAGAGAATATCTTTTGAGTGCTCAAGAGAGTTCATCTCAAGAAGCAAAAATGAAACTTTTTGAATTTTATTCTCATCGTCAGTATTCAGTTCTTTCAGAAGAGTATGAACGACAAGTTCAAGATTTCCAAGATTTTTCAGTTCTTTTGTCAACTCCATCTGATGTTGTATATCAGATATATCAATATTCAGCCGGTCTATAATATCTATAACTTTGGCACGAAGTTCAAGTTTTGATAGACTCATGATTTTTTTCCCTGCCAGAATATCTGTAAAAGTTTTTTTGCATCATCAGATAAAGCACTTCCTTCTATAATCAGGTACTGGACACAAATCAAAGTGCACTCAGAGCAAATATTCACACCGGGACCTTTAATCATCTTCAATACAGAGGTATTAGGTCTTCCGCAAAAAGAACAATAAACAGGCGGCTCACTCTGTGCTGAGTCCTCTTTGTGGTGAACTTCTTCTTTCTTATCTCTTGCTCCGCTCAAAGAAACTACTTTGTTCTCTTCTTCGCTCATTTGTTTTACCTGAATATGTAGCTAAGTATCATTTTATACGATTTTTCAAAATTTTAAAAGCATAATACAAAAAAATAGAGCGTTTATCATATAAACGCTCTATTTTATAACTTATTAAAATTCTATTTATTAACGATAGAATTTTGTTTTTTTGCTACAGCCCCAGGAATATTCTGCCAGTTAGCAGACATAATTTTCTTGAATGCCTTGAGTGCTGTATCTTCCAATTCACCGAGTTCGTCAGCTTTCATAATCAACTCTCTCAAAGGAAGCAGTGCTCTCTGGTCACGGAGAAGTCCGAGAGCAGCAGCTGCACCGGCTCTAACGAGTTCATTTTCGTTTTCTTTCTGCATAACTTCAATCAACGCAGGAACGGCTCTTTGATCGCCAAGTTTACCCAATGAAGTAACAGCATAAATTCTAACATTTACCCATTCATCTTTAAGCATTTCGATAACAGGTTCAACAGCTTTTTTATTGTTCAATTCACCAAGAGCTCTTGTTGCATCACATCTTACATTAACTTTTTCATGAGAAAGAGAAGCAATCAATGCATCCGTAGCGACATCACCGATTTCAATCAACGCATCTGTAGCAGTAATGCAAACCTGAGAGTTTTCATCATTCAACGCTTCAACAAGAGGTTCAACTACTTCAGCACCGCCGAGTTTGCCCAAAGCTCTTGCTGCACGAACACGAACATCTACGTTACGATCTTCACGAAGAGATGTAATCAACGGCCATGTTGCTGTTTCATCTCCGAGTTCACCGAGAGCTCTTGCTGCATATAATCTGACAGATCCGTTTTTGTCATTTTTTAAAACATCAATTAGTGGTTCAACAGCTCTTGAATCACCCATTTCACCGAGGATTCTTGCTGCATTGTATCTAACTTTTTCAGAGTTGCTTGTTTGCAATTCTTTAATTAAGTCTTCAAATGATTTTTTTACTTGTTTTTTTCTGCTATTAACACTAATTGTCATTAAAAATTTTCCTCCGACATTTGTTATCCATTAACAACAGCCGACAAACATTAGAGTAAAAAACTCATAAAACATTCATCAACCTTCACTATACCTTCATATCTATAAAGTATTTTTTTTTGATTTTATTGCCATATTTTTTTTGTTTTTTTAAATTTTGTTAACTTTTTCTGTAGAGTGATTAAACGTAGATTGAACACTTAATGTGTCTGTATATTATATAATAACATATTTTGAGAAATTGTCTATAGTTATATTAGTCATTAAGATAATTGTTTTTTTATTTTTATCTGTGTTTTAGCTTATTTCATAAAAAATTTATTAATTTTTTTTAATTTTTTACCGGAATTTTTATCAAAAACTCGCTTCCTTCTCCATATTTACTTTTTACATCTATAATACCGCCGTGTTTTTCAATTATTTTGAAACAAATGGAAAGCCCAAGACCAGTTCCGACACCGACACCCTTTGTTGTAAATCCCGGGTCAAATATTTTTGAAAGGTTTTCTTCTTTAATACCGGTGCCATTATCTTTAAAGCTCAAAACAAGCGTATTTCCTTCAAGAAAAGATGAAATGATTATTTTCCCTCCGGTTTCTATGCTTTGTGAAGCGTTTATAAGCAAATTCATAAAAACCTGATTTAAAAGGTTAGGATGACACTTAATCTTAGGTATGTTTCCAAGATGAGTTTCTATCGCTATTCTGTTCTTGAATTCATGATTCAAGAGTTCCAGAGTACTCAAGATTCCCTCATTTATATCAGCATCCTGCATATCTGCTTCATCAAGACGTGCAAAGTTTTTCAAGGATTTAACAACTTTATTTATTCTGTCTATGGCTTTTGTGACTATATCAAGAGAATTCTCAATAACACCAAACTTACCTGCCTCTTCTTCTTTATGTTCCAGAGATAATACACATTTTTTTATCAAATCGTTGTTGCTGTTTATCACACCTATCGGAGTATTTATTTCATGGGCAATTCCCGCCACAAGATGTCCGAGGGATGCCATTTTTTCACTCTGAACCAACTGAAGTTGTGTATCTCTAAGTTCTTTCAATGTATTATCAAGTTCTTCAAACAAATAAGCCTGATTAATTGCTATCGCAAGCTGAGAACAAATATTCACAACCAGTTGTATTTCTTCATCTCTCCAGAGTTTATTTTTCTGAGAATATTCAATCAAAAGATAACCGATTGATTTTTCCCGGTATTTAACAGAAACAAAAAGTTTTTGTCTGTCAGGACTGAGGACAAATTCTTTTGCCATCAATTCCTCTGCGTTTCCAAACAAAGATGTATTATCGTCTAAGCCAAATAGAAAAGTTTTGTTTGTTTTATTTTCATAAAACCTTGCAGAAGACGCACCAAGGGTATAGATTGTTTCTTCGATTGATTTTTCTATAATTTCATTCTTATCTATCGTATCTCTGATTGAAGCAGAAACACGATTAAGCAAAGAAGCCTTTATTGTTTGATTTTCCGCTTCTTTTTTCATAAATTTATACAAATTTGCCTGAGTTTTCAGTTCATTCAATTCTTCTTTGATTGTTGAGAGATCATCAGCATAAGATATTATAAAAAGTTTTTTATCATCTTCGGCATTCAACACTTTGAGGATAACTTTTCTAAATTGTCTGTATGATTCTTCAAAGTCGACAACGGCAAAGTACTGTTCTTTGGATAAAAGTGCCGATTCAACTGGAGAATACTGCAATATATCAGAATCATCCAACACGCATATATCAACGGAGAAGAGATGTTTTATTTCTCTAATATTTGAGACTTTACCGAATTTTTTCAAAAAGCATCTGTTTGCAAAATGAATTGCCCCCTTCTTATCGCATAGAAAGACAAAAGAATCCAATTCATCAAGAAATGTTGCATCAAATTTGTTCATAAGAATATTATACAAAAAGCAGGAGCTTATGTCCTGCTTTATTTTTTAGTCTTCAAAATCTTTCATATAATTTATGTAATCGTCGATAAAGTCCAATCTCATCCTCCATTTTTTTGAATTTTTCTTCATCTTTGAAGAATAAAAGTTTGCCATAGAAATGTCTTCGCGTGCTTTTTGAAATTTTTTCATCCGAGTTTCTCCACATTAAAAACAAACTAAACAAGCGCATAGCACTAAGATTTTTTTTAAATTTAAACTACCTCCTTTTTTCTGCATAGAAAGTATTTTATCATTTTTTTAAATTTATTACAACTGTAGTACACAATTTAATGTAGAAAAATTTTATTTATTTCAAATCATTGCGTATTCTTCTTACAGAATGGGTCAGAATTATTTTCGGCTCAAGTTCAAGAAATCTGTCAAAGCACTCAACAGCCTGTTTTTTATTGCCTTTTTCTTTGTAAAAAATACCGAGCATAAGCCAGTTTGAAGAGACATTAGGCGAGGTTGAACTCTGCTGTTTGTATTTCTGAATTTGAGAGTTCAGACGACCTGATTTATTCAGAGCCTTTGCATAGTTTTCATAATAATATATAAAATTCGGATTATACCTCAACGATTGTTCAAAACAATCAACAGCCCAGGAATATTGACCGAGTTTCATATAAGTTTCTCCAAGATTGTTGTAGAAAACACCTGAAGAAGGACTGTTATCGTTTAGAAGTATAGCCAGTTTGAACTCCTGAACAGCACCATAATAAAACCCCTTCTGCAAATAATCTATACCCCGGTCATTGTGCCAAACAGCATTTTCTCTCGGATCAATAGGATTTATCACATCTCCCCTAAGAAACAGAGAAAAAATTACAACAAAGGCAATTTTACAAAAGCGAAACACTAAGTCCTTCATAAGCCACCTGTGTGTTTTTGAAGAGTTCTTTTGTTTGTTTTTCTATTTCATCTACCGTCTCATCGTTATAAGACGGACCGATGTGGAAGAGATATAACTTCGAAACATTTGCCATCTGGGCAACTTTAACAGCCATATCCGGCGTACTGTGTCCAAAGCCCTGTTTCGGATTTGTTGCACTAAGATAGTCCTCTTTTGTATAGTTTGCATCATGTATCAAAACATCGGCATTTCTGCAGAATTGTATAAGCTTTTTATCACCGCCTATATAGCTTTCTTTATCGCTTGCATAAATCAGTGTTTTGTTCTTGTATGATATTTTGAAAATCAAAACCCCCTCTTTAGGATGAGCATAGGATTTGAAGCATCTGATTTCTATCATATCAGGATTCTGTATGTCATCTGAGGTAATTTGTTTTATTTCCGCAAGTCTGTCAGAATCAGGATCGAGAGACAAAAAAGTTTTTTCATGAAAGTTCCTGATATTTATATCAGCAGGCATTTCATCAAAAGTAAGCGGAAACATTTTATCAAAAGTGAGCAAAGAAAGCGTGTTTTTCAGATTATTATTCTCATTATCAGACCCGAATATATCCAAATTTGTTGACCCTATATAAATAGGATTAAAAAAAGGCAGCCCCTGTATATGATCCTGATGCGTATGACTGAGAAGGATAGTTGCATTAATCTTCTTTCTTGAATATTCATCGGAACCGCTCAAAAGATGTTCTCTCAAAAGATTATCCCCAAGGGATATAATCCCGGTCCCGGCATCGATTATAATAAGCTGCTTGCCTATTTTCACTTCTACACAGGCAGTGTTGCCGCCATATTTCAGTTTATTTTTCTCCGGTGTAGGATAACTTCCTCTAACACCTCTGAATGTTACACAAAAATCGTTCATAATTCCGTACTTTTATCCCAAACTAACCATAGGAAGATTATACCATGCCTTACTGTATAAAAAATAATAAAAATGACCGAACTAATCCGGTCATCAAAAATTTATATTTTATGGATTATAAATAAAATTCTAAACAGCTAAAGCTTCGTTTGAACCCTGAATTTCGTTAATGACATAACGAATAACCCAGTTGTTTTCATTGTCGTATAACAATTCATTTTTGAGAGCTTGAAGAGATGCGCTGCCTATTCTAATCAAACTCATAGCTACGACCGATCTTTTTACACCTTTTGCATCAACCAGATTTCTAACCAAGTCAGCTACAGCAGCTTGCCCCAAACTTACGATTTTATTTTCTATTTCGTTTCTCAACTTTGCATCCGATGTTTCAACTTTTTTCAACAAATAATCTATTGTATTAACAGTGTTGAATGTTGTTGAGAATTGAACATTTTCTATTGCCGCTTGCATTTGAATAATAACTCCTTAACTTTTTATTTATCTTTCGAAGTTTATTATACATGCAAAAAAAACAAAAACCGTTTTTCCTTACATTTTTTTTATATCTGTGTAAAAATCCGCATCAATACTGGATTATATTATCTATAAACTGAGTAATTGCATCAAAGTTCGGATCATTAATTTTATGCCTGAACTCCGTATCAGCAATAGTAGCAAGGAACATGGTCACAAGGTTCTCATTCCACTTTATACCTGCGCTTTTTATAAATATATCTATAATCTCATCAAAACGGAGAGCTCTTCTATGAGGTCTGTCCTCTCTAACAGCCGTATATGTATCAGAGATAGAAAGCACCTGTGAATAAATTGAAATATCAGTACTTTTCTTTCCGAGAGGATATCCGGAGCCGTCAATATATTCATGATGGTCCTTGATAATATCAAGACAATCATTGAACACCGGAAATGGAGGCAATATAATATTTGTTGCAATATATGGATGGCATTTTATCTGCATCCATTCTTCAGGCGTCAGCTTGCCTGTATTTTCTCTATCAAAGTTAAGATTCAAATACCCGACATCATGAATTAAACTTGCTATAATCAAATTCTTCTGACCTATTTTGGGCAAGCTCAACTCTTGTGAAAAATAAATTACACATTGAGCAACGGCAAGAGAATGTTTCAAAAGATACTTGTCATGTAATTTCAGGCGTTGCAAAAGCGTATGTATTGCCTCAAATAAGTCATTTTCATTCTTATTAAAGAATGATTCATCTTCATCTTCTTGAGAAAAAGTATACTTCAAAGAATCATTTATTTGATAAGTAGTTTTTTTTCGTTCCAACAAATAGGGAACTTCCGAATAATCCGCTGTTTCAAAAGGATAGCGAATATAACTGTAATTAATATAAATATTATCTTTGAACTTATTATAAACAGATATTGCAAGATGGTTTATAATATCCATAACCTTTTTCTCATCCTGAAGAAAAGATAGGATAAGAAACTTATTACCATCAATCGTAAACAAGTCTTTGTCTGCCAGTAGATGCATAGACAACACCTTATGAAAAATATTTTCCAAAAGCTGCCTTGTTTTTGAATTAAAAATTTTATTTGGCGCTACTTCATATTCTATCTGGCAGTAATAAAAAGACTTTTCATAACTCTGAATAGAAGAAAATTTTTCTTCCAAAGAGGCATAAAACACTTCTTTTCTTACACAACATGATTTTAATGGATTGTTTACTGACATTCCGAGATATTTTCCATCTTCTCTGGCTGTAGATAATTTTATTTTAGAATTTTATCTCTAAATTTGCAAATAGCTTCATCTATTTTATCTGTATTTTTGATACCTGCCTGAGCAAAATTCGGACGTCCTCCGCCTTTTCCTCCGCACTCAGCAGCTATTTCGCTGACAATTGACGAAGCATTATACCCGAGTTTCTGCATATTATCAGAAACTCTGACGAGGACAATTCCCTTATCATCAACAACAGACGCAAGAACTAGAACACTATCCTTCAAACGTGATGCAATATCTTCCATCGATGATTTTAATGCATCGGTGCTGACCCCTGAAACTTTTTCACACAAAAGTTTTCCGCCTTCAATGCTGACTGCTTTTTCAGAGATAGAACTCATCTTATATTTTGCAAGTTCGTTCTCAAGTTCTTTTATTTGCTTATGCTGGTCTTTATTATCGGACATAAGTTTTTCCACACGAGAAACAACATCTGCTGCAGGCGTTTTCATCATAGAGGATATTTCATTCAATAAAGAATCATGTGCAGAGAGATATTCTATGGCACTATCAGAGCAAACTGCTTCAATACGTCTTGTTCCTGCAGAAATAGCAGACTCTGATACAATTTTTATTAAACGAATATCACCTGTAGTATGAACATGGGTTCCGCCGCACAACTCTTTGCTTACATCTGCAATAGAAACAACACGAACCTTATCTTCGTATTTTTCACCAAATAAAGCAATAGCGCCCTGATGTTTTGCCTCTTCAATGTCCATAACTCTGGTAACTTGAAGCAAATTCTGAGATATCCATTTATTAATCAGACTTTCTATTTCTTTCAATTCTTCTTTTGTAATTGCTCTATCAAAGCTAAAGTCAAATCTCAACCTTGAATCATCGACATAAGAACCGGCTTGGGCTACAGACTCTCCTACGACTTTTCGCAGAGCCGCCTGCAAAAGGTGAGCAGCAGAGTGATGTGCTGTAATACGTTTTCTGTTTTCTTTGTTTATCAGGGCAAAAACTTTATCACCGAGTTTGATTGAGCCCTTTTCTATTTTAACTTTGTGTATAAATATATTGCTTGATTTCACGGTATCAAATACATGTGCCTCTGCTACAACACAATCATTTTGCTTAATTTCAATAATACCGGTATCACCTACCTGACCGCCTGATTCAGCATAGAAAGGAGTTTTATCAAGAACTATTTCGCCCTCTTCTCCTTCGTGCAATACATCGGCTTCTTTTGACTTTTTCAAAATAGCAATAACTTTTGCATCTTCTGATGGTTTGTCATAACCAACAAACTCTGTTTTCCCGTATTTTTCAAACAAATCAACATAAATCAGCTCTTCAGCAAGATTTATCTTTTCCTGTGCTTTTTTGGCACGTTCTTTCTGTTCTTTCATAGCGGCTTCAAAAGCTTTTTTATCAACTTCTATGTTTCGTTCTTTCGCTATCTCGGTTGTCAGTTCAACAGGAAATCCGTAAGTATCATAAAGCTTGAAAACATCCTCTCCTGTTATATTTGCATTATTTTTAATAGCCTGAACCAGCATATTATCAAGAAGCGCCTGACCTCTATCAAGAGTTTGTTTGAATTTTTCTTCTTCATTCTTGATTGTTGAAATAATTTTATCTCTGTTCTCTCCAAGTTCAGGATAAGCTTCCTTGTAGTTATCAACAACAACATCTACAAGTTTATGCAGAAAAGGAAGCTCTAACCCGAGCATTTTACCATGGCGCAGAGCCCTTCTCATAATCATACGCAAAACGTAGCTTCTGCCTTCATTTCCGGGGGTAATTCCATCAGCAATCATAAAAGACACACATCTAACATGGTCTGTGATTATGCGAAGACTGATATCATCTTTCTCATTTGCTTTATAAGTTTTACCTGCCATTTTGCATACGGCATCAAGAATTGGTCTGAGCAAGTCTGTTTCAAATGTGGAAGCAACACCGTTCATAACCATGGTTATACGCTCTAAGCCCATGCCTGTATCAATGTTCTTGTGAGCAAGCGGAGTATGGTTCCCTTCTTCATCCTGAAATAATTCTGTAAATACAAGGTTCCAGATTTCAACATACCTGTCACATTCGCAGGTTGCTATAGAACAGTTATCACCGCAGGCATACTGTTCACCCAAATCATAGTGAATTTCGCTGCAAGGCCCGCATGAGCCGCTTACTCCGACAGGTCCCCAGAAATTATCTTTTTTCCCTTTTCTGATAATTCTTTCTTCAGGAACTCCTACTTTATCTCTCCAGATTTTGAACGACTCATCATCTGTTTCATAGATGGTTATCCACAACCTTGATTTGTCTATACCAAGTTCATTTGTAATAAAATCCCACGCCCATGGAATAACTTCTTCTTTGAAATAATCTCCGAAGCTGAAATTCCCGAGCATCTCAAAAAAAGTATGATGTCTTGGGGTTCTGCCGACATTTTCTATATCAGAATCTTTACCGCCTGCTCTTGCACATTTTTGTACAGTAGCGACCCTTGGCGGTGTAGGAGGTTTTTCATACCCCAAAAAAATAGGAATAAACTGAGCCATGCCGGCTGTTGTCAAAAGTACCGTCGGATTATCCGGGATAAGGCTTGAACTCGGGTATATTAAATGATTATGCTTATTTTTGAAAAATTCCAAAAATTTCTTTCTTATCTCTGCTCCGCTCATCTTCTTCTGTGTCATTATTTATTCCTTTTTCATACAAATTTTAATCTAATATCATATCTTTTTAATAAAATTCTACATCAAACAAAAAATTTTTTTGCATACCGATTTGTTAAGAGAAAAATTACAAATAATAGCTTCCAAAAATTCATCATAATATAATAAATTGTAAGATTTGAAAAAGAGGAAAAAACATTGTACAACGTAGCAATCATCGGAGCAGGCCCTGCGGGGATTTTTTCTGCGCTTGAACTCGTCAAAAAACATCCTGAGTGGAAAATTTTGATTCTTGAAAAGGGAACAAGAATAGAAAAAAGAAAATGTATGATTAGAAACGGAGCCCCGAGCTGTCCTCCTTGCAAAAAATGCGGACTGCTATGCGGCTGGGGCGGAGCAGGTGCGTTCAGTGACGGAAAACTCACCCTCACTCCTGATGTAGGTGGTCATCTTTCCGAATATATGCCTAGACAAAAAGTCGAAGAACTCATCAAATATACTGATGATATATATCTTGAATTTGGAGCAACTGATGTTGTTCATGGCACAAATATGGAAGATGTCGCTGAAATAGAAAGAGCAGCCACTCTTGCGGAACTCAAGCTTGTTTATTCCCCAGTTCGTCACCTTGGAACAGAAAGAAGCCTGATTGTCCTGAAAGCAATGCAGGACTATCTGTCTGAAAAAACAGACATAATTACTGATGAAGCAGCAAAACATCTTATTATTGAAAACGGAGAAATAAGAGGATTCACAACAGATAAGGGCAACACATATTATGCTGAAAATGTAATAGTTGCTCCCGGCAGGGAAGGCGCAGACTGGTTGAGCCATGAGCTGGCTAATACCGACGCCGAACTAGTCAATAACGCAGTAGACGTCGGAGTGAGAGTAGAAATTCCTGCTGCTGTTATGGAGCATATTACCGATAAATTGTATGAATCAAAACTGATATATTATTCTCCAACCTTTGGTGATGAAGTCAGAACATTCTGCATGAACCCTCATGGAGAAGTCGTATGCGAAAACTACAACGGAATAGCAACAGTAAACGGTCACAGCTATGCAGATAAGAAAACAAAAAATACAAACTTCGCACTTCTTGTAAGCAAACGATTCACAGAACCGTTCAAAGAACCGATTCAATACGGTCAGCATGTTGCAAGACTTGCGAATATGTTATCAGGCGGAGTACTGGTGCAGAGATTCGGAGATTTGCTTGATGGACGACGTTCAACACCTGAGAGAATGCGAAACAGCATACTGACTCCGACACTGACATCTGCAACACCCGGAGATTTGAGCCTTGTTCTTCCTCACAGACACCTCAGCAGCATAATAGAAATGCTGCTTGCGCTTGATAAAATTGCCCCCGGTGTAGCTGCAAGACACACGCTTTTATATGGAATAGAGGTAAAATTCTACAGCTCGAGAGTAAAGATTGATAATAACCTTGAAACATGCGGCGTAAAAAACCTTTATGCCATAGGCGACGGTGCAGGACTGACAAGAGGACTTATACAGGCTTCAGCCTCAGGAATACTCGCTGCAAACAGCATTTGCAACAAATAATTTCAAAAGCCTTATACCTGTAATATTCGAGAGTTTTACCCGATTATAACCTAATAGGCATGGTATTTTTTTGAAAAAGGGTATTGCGTAAATCTCGAAAATATGTATAATTAAACTTGTTCAGTGTAAGGAGGTTCATTTATGAACAAAGAAGAATTAGTAAAAGAAATAGCTAAAAAAGCAAAAGTATCTCAAAAAGATGCAACAGAAGTTTTGGGAGCAATCTTGGACACTATCGAAAAAACTGTAGCTAAAGGTAAAAAAGTTACTTTGGTTGGTTTCGGTACTTTCGAAGCTCGCAAAAGAGCAGCCAGAACTGGTCGTAACCCTCAAACTGGCAGCGAAATCAAAATCCCTGCTAAGACAGTTCCTGCTTTCTCTGCTGGTAAAAAATTCAAAGAATTGGTTAACTAATTCTTTTTTATCAACAAAAGAGGTATCCTATACAGGATACCTCTTTTTATATATTTTTAATTTTAAATCTTGCCTTTCAATACCTTCCCGAGTTTTTTCAGAGCGCTTTTCAAATTGCCTTCATAAGTATCTTTCAAATTATCTTTTATGTTTTTATCATCAAGAGTGCGCAAAAAAGTATCGGTAATATTATCAATACGCTCAGGTACCTGTGTTTTCATACTCAAATAATGATGCTTTTCAGGTGAAGAATACAAAGAAAACTCGGCAACATCTTCTCCTTTTTTCAAAAGAGGAAATCCTCCTCCATCAGGAAAGAATCCTTTATTCAACGCCCATCTTTCAGTAACATTCAAACCAGCATCATCAACCGCTTTTCTAATAGTTTCCCTTAGTTCAACATGCTCATAGGGAGCTTGTTGAACTATAGCATTTTGCATCTTGCCGACAGGTATTACTTTCATAAAAATCCTCCATACCAAAACCATTATACTAACAGGATAGTAAAATCCTTAAAAAAATTAAACATAATATTAACAAAGTTAACAGTTATACTTATTTTTATTTTTTATACTTTTCGGGCATTAAACTCATCTCAAATTAATTTAATATAATATTAAATCCTCAACCCTTTAATCTGCTTGCTACTCGCTTTATATCCGTAAATCATTGTATTTACGGATTTTTATTGCAAAAAAGAGAAGGATAAAAATCCTTCTCTTTCTGTTTTTTTATTACAACTTATTTCTTCACAGGAACAAGTTTCAACCTTAACTCTTGCAGCTGTGATTCATCAGCCTCAGCAGGAGCATCCGTCATAAGGCATTTTGCCTGAGAGTTTTTCGGGAATGCTATTACATCACGGATTGACTCGCTGTTTGTCAAAAGAGCGACAACACGGTCTAATCCGAGTGCAATACCGGCATGCGGTGGTGTTCCATATCTGAATGCATTAATCATAAATCCGAATTTAGCCTGAATTTCTTCCTCTTTCAAACCAAGAGCATGGAAGACTTTTTCCTGCATCTCCGGAGTATGTATTCTAACGCTTCCGCCGCCGATTTCATTGCCGTTGTAAATAATATCATAAGCCAATGCACGGCAGTTTCCTTTGTCTGACTCAAGTTTATCAACATCTTCAGGGTTCGGAGAAGTAAAAGGATGGTGCATCGCCATATATCGTCCTTCTTCCTCGCTGTATTCAAACATAGGAAAATCAGTAACCCACAGCAAGTCATGTTTTGACTCGTCAATCATATTGAGTTTCTTACCGAAATAGAGTCTGAAACGTCCGAGAACATTGAATACAACACTTGCTTTATCGGCAACAAAGAAAACAATATCGCCCTTTTGAGCTTCGGCACGTTTTTGAATTTCAGCCATCTCTGCCTCCGTGAGGTATTTCAAAATAGGAGACTTGACACTTCCATCTTCACAATATGTTACCCACGCAAGTCCTTTTGCTCCGAAAGAGATTGCCATGTTTCTGATATCATCCATATCTTTTCTGCTATAACCTGCAATCCCGGGGATTTTGATTGCTCTTGCCGTTCCGCCGTTTTTGATTACATCAGAGAAAGCAACAAAAGAACTCTTTTCCATAATATCCGATACATCAAAAAGTTCTAAACCAAAACGGGTATCAGGCTTATCAGAGCCGAATCTGTCCATTGCTTCTTTGTATTTTATGCGCTTAATCGGTGTTTGAACCTCAACTCCTGCAGTTTTGAAAATATTTTTGATAAGACCTTCCATCATAGAAAGAACATCATCCTGCTTTACAAAAGACATTTCTATATCAACCTGTGTAAACTCAGGCTGTCTGTCAGCTCTCAAATCTTCATCTCTGAAACATCTTGCAATCTGGAAATATCTTTCAACTCCGCCTACCATCAAAAGTTGTTTGAAAATCTGCGGTGATTGAGGAAGAGCATAGAATTTGTTCGGATGAACACGGCTCGGAACGAGATAATCTCTTGCTCCTTCAGGTGTTGTTTTTATCAGGATTGGCGTTTCAACTTCCATAAAATCAATCGAATCAAGATAATCTCTGATAGTTTTGGTTATTTTATGTCTAAGAGAAAGATTGTTGAGAATCTTACCTCTTCTTATATCAAGATAGCGGTATTTCAATCTCAAATCTTCGCTGACTGTTTCATCATCAAGCTGGAAAGGCAGGACATCTGCTTTTGACAAAACTTCAACACTGACAGGATACATCTCAATTGTACCTGTTTTCAGCGTCTCGTTGTATGTATCCTCAGGACGTTTTGATACAACACCTTTTACTGTAATAACATCTTCACTTCTGAGCTTTTGAAAAACGCTATGAACTTCAGGATTAATATTAGGATCTGATACAACCTGAAAAATTCCGCTTCTATCTCTCAATTCTACAAATTTTATACCGCCTAAATCTCTAACGATAGAAACCCATCCTGAGAGTTGAATTTCTTTTGATATATCCTCTTCACTCAAAGAAGCTGCCCAGTGGGTTTTCATTGTGGTTAACTCACTCATATTTTTTCCAATTCTTAATCTTCTTCACTAACACTACATTATATTATTATGCAATAAAAAAAAAATTGTGTTACCACAATTTTTAAAAAATTAATAATTAATGTAGAGTTATAGATTTTTTCATAGGATAAATTAAAAATTTTGATAATATTTTCCCACTCTTGCAACAGAAGTCTCACGATGTTCAACTTCTACCTCTATTACATTCTTTAAATTCTTCAGGAAAAACAACTGCTTGTCATAGTCATAGCTGTTAATCTTCTTATTCACCATATCTATATGATTGATATAAAAAGAAATTTTTCTCAAAAAAGAGTTGAGATGAGATGACGGAAGTTTTGATAAAATCATCTTTGTTTTTTCATCAACATCTTCTTTGGTTTTTATATCGCAAAAATCTACAGCATTCTCAAACTGCATATAGTATAACCTTCCAACCGAATTAATTAACCTTCCATATTAATATAAAAACAATTTATGTAAAAAAATTGCTTTTTTTCAAAAAATTTTTTGTAACTAAATATTAAGATACTTCTTTATTCATATATCAATTTTTAACAACAAACTGTTTTTATATAAATACAAAATGTGGAAGGTTATAAGTATGAATATTATTCCAAATAATAATCCGGAAAAAAAGGTAAAAAATCCAAGGCTGTCATTTCAACCATGTACATCAGGCAGAATGGTTCAGCCACCTTATTTTCAGAATTACTATCCTTTTGCAAATTATCTAAACGCACCTTTGAATGATTGCTATGGCGTCCCAAAACAAAAGAAATCAGGCAAACTTGCTACCGCACTCAAAGTATTGGCCGGTGGTGTCGCCGGATTTATGGCATTTCGTTTTATTTCAAAAAATTCAAACGGTATCAAAAATTTCTTCACAAAACTAATCGGAAAATAAAAAAACCTCTTGTATTTCTACAAGAGGATATAGGCTAAGAATGAAATTCCAAAAGAATTTCATTTTTTTTGAGTAAAACTTATATATTTTTATAATAACAATTATTATGCCTCATTTCAATATAATCTAAACTTTTTTATTTAAAAATATAAAAAAAGTGTTTTATAATTATGCATATATAGTTATTTTGAGATATTTTATGGCAAAGAAAAAAACAAAATGGGTATGTCAAAACTGCGGATATGAGTCACCTGCTTACCTCGGAAAATGTCCTGAGTGCAGCAAATGGGGAACTCTTATTGAAGAAACGGATGAAACTGTTTCTGCTTCATCAATCAAAAAACAAAACAAAGTCGCAACATCAAAAAGCGAACCGACACTGCTCAATGATATTACTGCTGACAAATCGGAACGTTTTTCCTCAGGTTATGAAGAATTTGACCGGGTACTCGGCGGCGGTTTCGTGAAAGGTTCGCTTATTTTAACGGCAGGAGAACCGGGCATAGGAAAATCAACGCTTATTCTGCAATCCTGCGGATACCTCTCATCAAAAGGCAAAAAAATTCTCTATGTTTCTGCTGAAGAATCGGAAAAACAGCTCAAAATCAGAGCTGAACGTCTGAATATACATGCTGACAATTTGTTTATTCTCTCAGAAACCTGTCTTGAAAACATTTTTGAAACAGTCAAAGACCTAAAGCCTGATTTCCTTGTAATCGATAGTATTCAAGCAATTTATTCTCAGGAGATTACAAGCTCATCAGGCAGCGTTTCGCAGGTAAGAGAATGCTGCTATTCTCTTATGAATCTTGCAAAATATATGAACATTACAACGGTCATCATCGGGCATGTCACAAAAGACGGGACAATCGCAGGACCCAAAATTTTAGAACATATGGTTGATGCTGTTATATGTTTTGAAGGAGACAGATACCGAGAATATCGAATTTTGCGCTCAACCAAAAACCGATTTGGATCAACAAATGAAGTAGGTTTGTTCAATATGGGCGAGCACGGACTCAAAGAGGTAAAAAATCCGGGAGAAATTTTCATAGCGGAACGCAGCGAGGACACTGCACCAGGGAGCATAATCGTTGTTGCAAACGAAGGAAACAGACCTCTTCTTGTAGAAATTCAGGCGCTCGTAAGCCAAACTTTTTATCCTGCACCAAGACGTGTATCAACCGGTATAGAATACAATAGAGTACTGAAAATCATTGCGGTCCTTGAAAAAAGAATAGGGCTCAACCTCAGCAAGCATGATATCTATGTAAACGTAGTAGGCGGAATAGACATCGATGATTCTGCAGCTGATTTAGGCGTGGCTCTTGCAATTATGACATCATTCAGAGATATATCAATAGACCATAAAACAGCTGTCTTTGGAGAAATAGGTTTGACAGGGGAAATCCGTTCCTGCACTCAGGCTGAAATAAGAATAAAAGAAGCATATAAACTCGGATTTGAAAAAATAATTATACCAAAGGGCAATGCTCCATCAAATTTGAACCTGAAAAACCTGAAAATAGTATGCGTATCAAGGCTTATTGAAGCTGTTTCATCAGCTCTGCAGCAGGAAAAACCTTAAACATAAGATAACAAAAAGACGGAGAAAATTCTCCGTCTTTTTGTATTTTATCCAATCAAATTTAGTTTGTTCCGACAGTCCAGCTGTTCAAATACTCTATCATCTGAGGAGTAAGAGTATCTATTTCAACACCAAGTGATTTGAGTTTCAACTCGGCAATTTTTATATCATTCTCTTTTGAGAGAACATGGAATTTATTCTCAAGTTTGCCTTTATTTTTCACAATAAACTCAGCACCGAGAGCCTGATTTGAAAAACTCATATCCATAACGCTTGCCGGATGCCCCTCTGCTGCGACGAGGTTAACAAGACGTCCTTCGCACAAAACAAGAACGGATTTACCGTTATCAAGTTTATATTCATCAAGATAAGGTCTTATTCTTTTGATTTCCTTAGCATGAGGTTTCAAACCCGCTACATCAAATTCATGGTCAAAGTGTCCTGCATTGCAGACCATCGCATTATGTTTCATGCTCAACAGGTGCTCTACACTGATAACATGCCTGTTACCGGTAACAGTAATGAACAAATCTCCGAGTTTTGCTGCTTCTGCCATCGGCATAACACGATAACCTTCCATAACGGCTTCAAGAGCTTTCAGCGGATCAACTTCCGTTACGATGACATTAGCACCGAGCCCTCGTGCTCTCATTGCACAGCCCTTGCCGCACCAACCGTAACCGACGATAACAACAGTCTTGCCTGATATAAGGATATTTGCAGCCCTCAAAACACCGTCTAAAGAACTCTGACCTGTACCGTATCTGTTATCATAGAGGTGCTTTGTCAGCGATTCATTAATCCCTACTGCAGGAAATGCAAGCTTACCTTCTCTTTCAAGAGCTTTCAGCCTGATAATTCCCGTTGTTGTTTCTTCCGTAGAGCCGATTATCTCATGAAGCTGCTCAGGTCTGTTTTGATGAATAAAAGACACTGCATCACCGCCGTCATCGACAAACATCTGAGGATGCCAGTCAAACATAATATTCAAATGTTTTTTATAAGTTTCAATATCTTCGCCTGCTTTTGCAAAAACTCTCACGCCATAATCACGATATAAAGAAGCAGCCACATCATCCTGGGTTGAAAGAGGATTTGAAGCAATAGCAAGAAGCTCAGCCCCTCCTTCTTTTAAAGCGATACCCAAATTAGCCGTTTCTTTGGTGATGTGGTTGCATATAGCAATCTTCATCCCTTTGAAAGGTTGTTCTTTTTTAAATCTTTCTTTTATCTGGCATAAAACAGGCATATCCTGCATAGCCCATTCAATCTGTTTTTTCCCCTGGTCAGCAAGATTTATGTCTTTTATGTCACAATCATTTTTTGTAATCATTCTGTATTTCCCTTCTTTTTGTAAATAAAAATCCTAAGATAATTCTAACAAAAAAATTCCACATGGTCTAAATTTCCGCAAGCTCCATTATATGTATGATGACTATTAAAACCAGTACTTTAAAATTATATATAGGAGTTTGTTGTTGCAAAAAGAGACACACTTTAATGAGCGTTTTTCAAAACCTTGAGCATACAAAAAATCAAAGAAAACTTTCAGAGAATGAAATACAAGATCTCTGGAAGGAATTTTTGATTGATAAAACAAACAAAAAAAATAGAGAAGCTCTCATCATGCAATATCTGCCGCTTGTAAAATATATCGTAGGGCGTATGAGGGTAAATCTCCCATCAACAATTCTGACAGAAGACATTGCCGGATATGGGGTTGAAGGTTTAATAAGTGCAATAGACAGATATTCCAATGATAAAAATACAAAATTTGAAACATATGCGATTACGAGAATAAGAGGAACCATCATCGATAAAATCCGTTCACAAGACTGGATTCCTCGAGGAATAAGAAAAAGATTCAAAGACATACAGCAAACAAGCCAGCTTCTTCAGGAAAAACTCGGAAGGCAACCTTCAAATCAAGAAATAGCAGACCAGATGGAATTACCTCTTGAAAAAGTCGAAGAAGCAATTGCAGAAATGAGCAAAAATTCGCTTATGTCATTATATGACAAAAAAGGCTCATCAGAAGACGGTGTCGAGATTATCGATACAATAAAAGACGATAGAAAAGCAGAACCGTTAGAAAAACTTGAAGAACAGGATGTAAAAAAAGAATTGCAACAGGCTCTTTTAAGATTACCTGAAAGAGAAAAGGTTATTTTAACGCTTTATTATCACAACAACATGACTCTCAAAGAAATAGGCGAAGCAATAGATGTATCAGAATCAAGAGTATGCCAGCTGCATGCCCAGGCAATCGTAAAATTAAAGAATTTGCTCAACTCAAATAGTCAAAGGTTAAAAAGAAGCATAATATGAACACAGAAAACACAAAATTAGCATACGCTGATATAATTATCCTCGATAACGGAGGATATCTCGGAGCTGTTTTGATAACAGATCAAAAAGGTTTTCCTGTCGAATTCAGATATACGGATCCGATTATACCGACAAAAATTCAAAAAGTCCTGTATGGAAAAGGAATACAAAAATATTTGAAAGTTGATGTCATATTAGACAGTCTGCTCAAAATTTTATCAAACAACTTTGAGCTGTTGATAGTCAGTGATGAAGAGTTATTAAGCTATGATGGAGAGCTTTCGGCTCCTATTTTGAGAATATCACAGACAAAATCACCGATTATCGGAGAAAAAGGGGCACTATCAAAAATAAAAGATACGGAATATCTCATTCAAACAACCTCATCACAATCACCGATAAGAGTACAGCTCAGAGAGGGTGATAAAAATTTGTCTGATGAAAATGCAATAAACACTATGGCCGAATTTTTATGTAATATGAGCGATTTTATTGATGTATATGAACCTCTATCAAGAGTAAAGCAAAGCATTGACCTGATATGTCAAAAAGATATTCAATAAAAGAAATATTTAGGGCTATCAACACAAATCTTACAAAAAGATTTTATTTCAAAGATTTGTATTTTTTTATGCTGAAAAAATTTTTGAAACAACCAGAGATAAAAATTTGCTTTCTGCCCAAACAACGACCTTTCTCAAAGGAAATACCCCTGATTGAAAACATAAAAACAAAAACTCTCCCAAAACAAAAACTTATAGTGAGAGAAACCAGCTTACCAAAAAACGCAAAAACATCAGACAACCTGACCGGAGAAAAACCGCTTGTAACCGTCAAATCTGCTCTGGACTTTGACTACAGCATAAAATGGATTACCCTGAACCTTGAATCATTAATAGTCAACAGGCTCTATGAAACAGACCTTTCTTCAAAATTTAATGCGGAAGATTTTGAATTGCCTGATTTCAAAAAAGAACTAAATATAAATAACATTGATAAAACAGAACTGACTCTGCCCCAAAAAGCTTTTGTAATAGAAGAACTGCTAAGATTCATTCCCTATAAAAATAAACTGCCTGTTGATTTAATCTACAATATCCCCCAACAAAAAGAAGCAGCAATCTCAAGCGAATTTGATTCAGATATGATGACATTGTTCAAAAATTCTCTTGCTCAAAGCGCCAAAACAACCCTGCATAATGTAGAAATTCTATCTATCTACGAGCACTTCTATCCGAATCTGTACTCAATGATTAGAAGAGATGGAAGAACTAAAAAGCTATTATGTTTTTTGGACAAGAAAAAATCAAAAACACCTCCCGGAAAGAGTTATTATTTCATAATGGGTAAACGTCTTGATACAAAAAAAACCTATACAACATTAGTAGAAAATTAATAATCTATTGAAATAAGCCGAAAAATTCTGTATAACTAAAGTATGTCAAGAAAAATCGTAATAGTACTATTATCTTTACTGATGTTAATGAATATTACGGCTTCAGCAATAAGCGATGATGAAGCTTTTCTCAACAACGCAGAAAGAAAGCTGTTTAATACAACATATCAAAAAAATACAATCACAAAAAGACTCTCACGTCTTGAAAAAAGTATATATGGAGAAGAAAAGAATAACCTCTCTACAAACATAAGAATAAACAACCTTAAAAAGGTTTCAACCCTAAAAGAACAAAAAAACAAGCAAATTCCTGCCGTAGCACATCAACCTCAAAAACATACGGAAAAACAACGTGCAGAACAAAAACAACCGCAAATAGAAATAACACTGCCGCCGACTCCTCAGGAAAAAACTCAGGATATAGGATATTATCCTGCTATTGACAGATTGGAGCAGCAGGTTTTGAAAACAACTTATAAAACAGAAGATATCTATCCAAGACTAAAAAGACTCGAACAAGCTGTCTACAAAAAAACATTTGAAGACAAAGATTTGGCATGGAGAACAGACAATCTCAATTCAACGATTTTCAAAGAAGCACCGCCAAAAGAAATCTCTGAAGAAGAATATGATATGAACGAACAAACTCTTTCCGCACTAATCAGCGAACTTGAAACAGCTGTTCTAACGCAGACATATCCGCAGGAAAACTCTTTGAACAGAATAAGACGCCTTGAACGAAATATCTACAATACAACATATGAGGATGATAGCACTTATACCAGACTCGAGCGAATTGTTACAACAATCGAAGCAACACAGAAACCGAGAACATATGAATATGCCTATCCATCAAGAGGTTTTGGCTACAACAGCCCGTACCACACAGTAAGCCAATCATCAGGAAGAGCCTCATCAAACGATATGCTTCCTATGATATTTCTATTTCTGTTGATGGGGTTGTTATAATTTAATCAAACAGATTATCAAGACGATTTTTTATTTCTTCAGGATCCATCTCATTGGTAATTTTATTTAAGTCAAGAGCAATTTGATAATATCTTGCCGCTTCGATATAATCACCTCTGATTACAATAGCACGTGCCTTGTTATAATGAGCAAGAGCATAATTAGGATTGCATTTGATTGCCTCATCAAACATAGTCAGTGCATTCATCACCATACCTTTATCATCAAGATAAATAACACCGAGATTATTATAAGCAATATCATATGTCGGGTCATATTTTATAGCAAGCTCATATTCAGATATAGCTTCATCAATCATCCCTTTACCGCCGTAAAGATATCCCAAATTACAATGTATTTTGGCATTCTCCGGTTCCAAATCCAGAGCAAGTTTATAAACAGCAAGCGCACTCTCAAAATCGCCCTTATCATAAAATGCACTGCCAAGATTGATGTATATATCAATGTTCTTAGGCGTGAGAATAAAAGCATTCTGATAAGCAGAAATTGCTGCATCATAATTTCTCTCAACCTCAGAGAAAATATACCCTAACGTCTGAGAAACAACACTTGTCCAATCATTATTCGGATTGAGCATAATCGCATGGTGATAGTTCAAAATTGCTTCTTTAACTTCACCTTTCATATACTTAATACCTGCAAGATTGCTATAATATGAAGGGTTATTCGGATTCAGCTCGATTAACTTCTTATACATCAATAAAGAGTTGTCATAATCCCCTCTTTCTTCATAAATCGCAGCAAGAGATTTGTATGCCTGCAAATTGAGCGGATCATACCACAAAGCCATTCGATACTCGTTAATCGCCTCCTCATAACGATAAGTCTCCGCATATACATCAGCAAGAAGAAGATACATAGGAACAAATCCCGGCGCCTCTTCAATTGACTGCATATACAAATCTATGGCATTCTGATATTCCTTCTTTTGTGTATAAAAATATCCTTTCATTATTACTCCGAAAAACTTGAAATAACCGAGCTTATAAGCAAGTTCCTCCTGCGCCGCTTTATCAAAAGGAAGCAGCAATACAGACATCAGAAAATAATAAAAAGATTTCAAGTTATTGCCAAAAGATTTATTTGATACAACACTGTTAAGGATATAAAGCTTATAATAAGCCTGAGATGAGCACAATCCGCCATAGTCAACAGAAAGTTCGGCAAACTCAACAGCTTCTCTGAAACGGTCTTTTTTTACAAATATGTTGCATTTCAAAAGATAAGCCTCGGCAAGATTTTTTTTGTACTCAATCGCAAGATTTACATGACTGAGAGCTTTATCAAGCTCACCCTTCAAATAAAAAGCAAGCCCCATCTTATAATGTATGCTGCCAGAATCTATATCAAGCTCAAGTGCCCTTTGATATTGGGTGATTGCTTCGTCGATAAAATTAACGGGCTGGTATATGTCCTTATGCTCTTTCAAATACAAATCGCCAATTTGAACATGCAACTGTGCATTATCAGGATTCTTCTGCAGCTCTGACATATATTTATCAAGTGCCTGCTTAAATTCGCTTGTTTTAGAGATATCTTTACTATTATCAGTCTTGTTCATTGCTTTCCTTTTATCTGAGCGATTCTGCTTCTTTCATTGCCTGATGAACTTTCATCTCATGTTCCAAGCATAATTTTATTATCTTATTTCTGTCTTCTTCTTTGATGTTCTTTATTTTAAACATCGACACAAAACTGTCATTATCTTCTACAGTCTGCAGAACAACCCCGTTGCCGGTAATTTCAAAATCGGTATTTGGTATCTTGAAAGAAAATCCATATACACTCTCAGGGGATATTGTTCCGTCAGAAACCATCTTGAAGCCGCCGCCGCTTATATTCAAAGTTTTGGTAACAAGACAAAGACGTCCGTCTTGATACAAAGATATATCAAGAGGAATATCCGCTCTGACATACTGACGGCGCTGAATTACTATAAACTCATCACTCAATTCAAGCGTAAAAGATTCTTCATAAGGGGTATTTATGACCAAAGATGCCATAATAATTACTTTGCTGGAAAAATAAATTGATAACTCTACTTCCTGACCTTCTCTGAAATAATACATCTTTGAATTATATTTTTCAGGAAACATAATCCTCAATCTGTCTTTTTCTACCCCGACTATATGTGATTCTATCTCAATCTCTTCCGGAAAGCCCGTCAATTTCATCAGAACTTTTTGACCGGTTTTAAGATTCTTGATTTTCATTAAAAATACCTTTTACAAACCATTATACGTTTATTTTAAGGCATTCAAAACTTTTTATCAACAATATAAAAATATTAATACAGGTTTTTCCCCTCTTTAGAGTACATATTTTTTCTGTCTTTGACTATCTTTTCAAGAACAGACCGCTCATAGTTATCCAGCAGATTTTGCTCATATGAAGAAAATCTGTTTATTGCCGAAAATATATTATCTTTGTTGTACTCAACCATATCAGTAGCCATCTTTATATTTGAACAGGCAAGGCGGGTCATATCACGAAATCCGCTTGAAGCAAGCAATTTTGCTGCTTCGCCTATATCAGGTTTCTCATAGTTTGATATCATATAAAACAAACTCTGTGATAATATCATCGGTACATGACTAATCAATGCCACTGCCTCATCATGCACATCCGGTTTCATAATAACAGCTCTGGCTCCTGTTTTTGATATTACGCTCTCGAGAAGCGCTATTTCATCTTTTTGTCCTTCTTCATCATCAGGAGTCAAAACCCATTTTGCCCCTTCAAAAAGATGCTCATCTGCCGAATCAAAACCGCTGTTTTCTGTCCCGGCCATCGGATGAGAGCCGATAAAGTTCAGATTCAAATTTTTTGCATATTCGCATATAAAACCTTTTACACTCGCAGCATCTGCTACAACTGTATCTTTTGACAAAATACCTGACAGCTTGGATAAAATATCACAAACAGTTGAAATAGGAGTACAGACAAAAACCACATCACAACCTGTTGCCGCCTCCATTTCGGATGTTACCGTCCGAGCAAGAGATAATTCCTGTATTTTTTTTACGGTCTCAGGGGTAGAAGATATTGCAATAAGTTCAACCCCCTTATTTTGCAGAGATTTTAGCAAAGATGCCCCTATCAGACCGAGACCTATTATTGCTATTTTTTTCATAAATTAAACAACCGCATGTTTGTTACTGTAGTCAATTCTGCCTATCAGCTGATTAATAGATGCCATAACTTTTTTGAACTGCTCTATGTTCAAACTCTGAGCCCCGTCAGAATAAGCTCTGTCAGGATCATGGTGAACTTCCATCATAATCCCGTGAGCACCCGCAACCAAAGCAGCCTTGCTCATCGGCTCTATCAAATATCTCTTGCCAGTTCCATGACTCGGGTCAACAATAATCGGCAGGTGGGAATATTTTTTGATAATCGGAACGGCAGCAAGGTCAAGAGTATTTCTTGTATAAGTCGAATCAAAACCTTTTATTCCTCTTTCACAGAGGATTACATTAGGATTTCCATTGTACAAAATATGTTCGGCAGCAAGCAAAAATTCTCTTATCGTAGCGGCTGGACCTCTTTTTAGCATAACAGGTTTGCTATACTTTCCGACTGCTTTCAACAGCTTGAAATTCTGCATATTTCTTGCCCCGATTTGGACTATATCGGCATAATCTTCAACCAACGGCAAATCAAGAGTATCCATAACTTCCGTTACTACAAGCAAGCCTGTTTTTTCTCTTGCTTCAGCAAGATACTGCAGCCCTTTTTCTTCCATCCCCTGAAAATCATATGGTGATGTTCTCGGTTTGAAAGCACCGCCTCTGAGAATCTGGCACCCCATCTCTTTTGCCGCATAGGCAACTTCCAAGAGTCCGTCTATTTCTCTTTCTACGCTGCAAGGTCCCGCCATAATAACAGGACGTTCAAGACCTCCTATTTTCACACCGTTAGGAAATTCTATTACGGTATCCTCTTTCTGGCTTTCTCTGCTTGCAAGTTTGAAAGGTTCCTGAATAAGTTTTACTTCTCTAACACCCTCAAATGAGTTCAAAGAATGCGGCTGCACAAGTCTTTTATCACCTATTGCAGCAATAACAGTCATAACATCACCATAGTTCAAATTAATTCTAAAACCATGACTTTTAAGATGTTCTACAACATTGTCAATCTGTTGCTTGGTAGCACCGGGTTCCATAATAATAATCATTCTTTGACTCTGCCTTTCTCTTTTTCACAAAATTGCTGTATAATAAACTATTCTATTATAATATTAAAAAAAATAAAAAGCAGATAAATAATGAAATCCAAAAATAAAAACACAGGACGCCTTGGTGAAGAACTTGCCGTGGAATATCTTAAGAAAAAAGGTTTAAAAATTCTTCACACAAACTGGCAAATACACAATCAAGGTGAAATAGACATAATCGCAGAACAAAAAGACACTATTATATTCATCGAAGTAAAAACAAGAACCTCGCTTAATTTCGGTTATCCTCTTGAATCAATAAATAACAAAAAACTTGAACAATTGAAAAAAACCGCCCTTTTGTTTTTATCACAAAATAAAAATCACTATGATAACATTCGCTTTGATGCAGTATCAATCATTCTCAAACCTGAGATAAAAATATATCATCTTGAAAATATAATTTAGGATTTAAGAGAAAGAATCTCATTTCTTCTAGGATCAATTGTTTGTGTATTATCTTCTTGTTTTGAATTTTTAGAAATAATATGCTGCGTAAGCTTCTTATTAATAATCGGCAGCAATATACCGAGAGCTACCCCTGAATATATATATCCGCTAAGCTGGGCAATATTCAGCTTCTTAATCATCTTCCTCGTCGGTTCATCCATCCGTCTAAGTATATCTTTCATATTTAAAGAAGAAACATCAACGCCGTTTCTTAAAGATTTTTTTACATAATCAGAGCCGTATATCAAATCATTATGATTTTTCATCTCCATAGAAAGATATTTTTTCAAACCTTTCTTGCCTGATATTGACTCAGGCTTAATCAGATTTTTATCAAGTTTATATGCAACAGACTTAGATACAATACCTCCGATAATAAGCCAGTTCGCAAACCCCATAAAATCTCTGAAGACAGACTCTCTCAGCTCATGTTTATCTCTCGCTGCCAAAAATCTGCCGATAATTGTCATTCCATAAACAACTTTCAGCTGCGGAACATTTGCAACGGGCCCGTTAAATTGAAGTTTTTGAGGAAGCTGTTTCAAATTACCGATGGTTGATACAACGAAAGCCGCCATGCCTGCCGATGCAGCACCTTTAAGAGCTTTAAAACCAAAGCTCTTATCTTTCTCTGATTTTTGTCCCTTAACAGCAGAAAAACCGTCTTTACCTGTTTTTTTCTTTGTTAACCAGCTGTTCAAAGGCTGCATAGACATTGCTACGGCTGATGCAATAACAAGCCCTATAACAGTTTGTTTTCCGGTCATTTTTTTCAAATATTTCAGAAAGTTATTATCTGCAATATTATCAGCCTGCTTAAATTCTTTAAGCACCTTATCCTGCAAAAAAGCACGCCCCATTGAATAGGTATCTTTTATTAAAGCTTTTGCCCCGATATCAATAGTTTCCCCATTTTTTGCAAGCATTTCTATGCTGTCTGTTTCTCCTGTATACGCAACCAGTTTGGTAAAAAGATTTTTTTGCGAATCCCTTGATAAAATATAATCATTGCTTTCAACGAGATATTTCGACATTGTATCGATAATATCTTCTTTTGCAGGATTAAGCATCGTATCACCTGAGATACCATCAAAAATATTTCGCAAATATGCTTTCGCAAGAGCCGGTTTGTCTTTGCTTCCGACACTGTTGACAGCATCCGAAAAAGCTGAGGCAAAAGCATCCATTGTCTTATTATTCGCTTCTATTTTATATAGAGGCACATCGTATTTGTTCTTCAAAAAAGGAGAAAGCATGACAGCCGCCAGAGAACCAAATAACCCGACTCCGGCAAGCAAAACAGAAGAACTGGCTTCTCGTCTTGCCGTTTCTATTCCAACTTCAGGCGTTCTGCTCATATCAATAATGGTTCTCGGTATAACCATCGACGCAAGATCAACAAAAAAGGCACCGAATATCTTCTGATTGTTCAAAAAATTCATTGTATTAGTCAATGCAGCTGAATTTTTGAAACTCAGATTATCCTGTTTCTTTCCTCTGTTAATATATTGATTATTTCCTACCGGAGTTATCTTCATATTTTATTCGTTTGATGCCCTCATATCATTTGTTTTATATAACATAAAAAAATTTTTGTTTCACAGAAATAGAAACTGCTTTTTATTATATGACTGTTTGAATACTCAAATTCATTTCATATAGCGAGTTTCCAGTATTATACCAATTCTGCTGCCTTTCAATAAAAAATCTCCACATCATTATAACGGAGCTGAAAAAATTTTTTTGCTATTTTGACAATAAAAAGCTTAACATTGCAGTTAAATTATTAAAATATTTCTAATTTGCAAGCCAAAAATAATACAATATCTTTCTGTTTTTAGAAATTGTTTTTATAATTTTAAAGACATATAGTAAATATTTACCCAAATAGCATTTAATATCTCTTAATATTAGAGATTATATATAAATCACAGCTGTTTTGCTCAAAACCCATCTGTCCTCATCAGACGTTGAAGTATAAATCAAAATTACAACATTTCTATCATTATTGATAACAATAGGTTTTGCATCAACAGAAACAGAACTTGTATAAGAAAGTTTTTCAAGAGGATGTTTTTTATTTGCAATATAAATATCACGAAAATCAAACACTTTACCGTCATTTGCAAAAATTACCCTGATTTTCAACTTTTCAACAGATTTTTTAGAAATATTCATCACCTGAAAATTCAATACTGCTTCTATCGAATTTTCAGGACCTGAGCTTCTCAAATATTCGGTATTAACATTTGATATACGAACATCTTTCAACAAAACCGTCTTATTAACAAATTTATCGGTATTTTTGATAAAAAGCCCGTACTGAACAATATCTTTTTCGGAAAGAGTTTCTCTGTTCGCTGATATTCGTTTGCGAAGAGCATTATTAAAAACATCGGCATTCACACCTTCCTTATTCAAAAGATAAGCATCCGTATATTTTTTTACTGCTTCATCGAGATTGCCTTCTATTTCCGCAATCAGACCAAGTTTGAAAAATGCTGACGCAGTCTTTTTCTTCTCTAGCGAGCTGTTCAAATATTCAACAGCCTTTGAAATCTCATCCCCAGAGTAATAATAATCACCTACCCGTTCATAAACAAAAGCCAGTTCATTTTGTATTTTTTTATACTGAGTACTTTCAGGATTATAAAAACCAAGAGCAGATTCATACATCTTTGCTGCATCAAGATATTCACTCTTATCTACAGCCATTTCAGCCAGCAAAATCAGCAACTCGGCTTTTTTCATCTTATCATTATTCCGGGTATTCGGAATTTCTGATAAAATAACTTTCGCTATTTGATATTCATCCAAATTTATATATAATCTGACAAGCTCATATTTTGCAAGAAAATCTCCCTTTGGAGATAAACCGACAGCCCTGTATAATTCAACTTTTGCCCTGTTTTCCTCTCCTATTTCATAATAAAGTTTTCCCAAATCTATATGAAGAGAAGCATTATCGGGATTTTCTCTTACTTTATTCTCGAGTATATGCAATTTGTTAAACAACTCTTTGGGATCAGCAGCTTTTGTCTGTGCGGTTTCAACTTTTTCTGACTTGCTATCAACAAAACCTGAAACAGTCTTGATTGTTAACCCAACAGCAACAAGAGCAAGCAGACAACAAATTATAAAAAATATTCTCAGCTTGACATCACGTTTTAATAATAAAATAAGAACTCTTAACATACTATTCACTAAAATCCTGCTGTATTGAAATAGAATCGACTTTATCTATATTATACACAACCTGAAAAGCCGTTTTGGTAGGATTTTTTGAACTCACATCAGCCTTAAAAGAAATTTTTATTTTGCTTTCTTCATCTCTGAGAGTCTTTTTTACCGTCATATCAAGAATATTATCAAACTTATCATAAAGCTGACCGATAACAGCACTTGTATCCGCTTCATCTACAATAAGCAAAACCTTGATTGTCGCAAACTTTTTCCTATTAGGCTTTATTACGGCATCCTGAAACTTTCTGACAAAAACAAGAACAAATACACAAAAAATAGTGGCAACAAGTGCAATATAATAATCACCCGTTCCCAAAGCCATACCGACACTGGCACTGAGCCACAAACTTGCAGCAGTAGTCAGACCAAACACCGATGCGCCATGCCGGAGCACAGTTCCCCCGCCTATAAAACCTATCCCCGTAATAATCTGCGCTGCTACACGAGCTGAATCGCCAACAGCCATCTGAGCTCCATTTACCATAAATTTGGGAAAAGCATAAATTGACAGAATAGTAAAAACACATGCCCCCATAACAACAAGAATATGTGTTCTCAATCCTGCCCACTTGCTTGTGTATTCTCTTTCAAAACCTATAATAAAGCCGCATACCAGTGCAGCAAACAAACGAAGGGTTATATCTACCGTGTTATATTCGGTAAAAATCGTCTCAACATTTGGCGATATCAAGTTTCTCTACCTTTCTCTGCTTTTCGGATCAAGAATATCTCTTATTGTATCACCAATCAAATTAAATGATAAAATTGCAATAAAAATTAAAAAACCTGGAGTCAACAACCATGGGCGATATAAAATATTTATATAATCCTGCGCCTCTTTCAACATATTACCCCAGCTTGCATCAGGCTGTTGAATACCAAGCCCCAAAAAACTCAAACTAGACTCTGCAAGAATATACCCTGGCACACTCAATGTTATTGCAACAATCACATAACTAAGAGTCTGAGGGAGAATATGCTTGATAATAATCCTCATCGAACTTGCCCCGAGAGTTTTTGATGCCTGAACAAACTCCTGTTTCTTTATCGACAGAACCATTCCCCTGATAACACGACTAAAACCTGACCACCCTAAAAATGCAAGAATAATGACAATAAGAGTAAATCTCTGCGTACTACTCATGCCGGCAGGCAAAAGAGCCGCAAGAATTATCAGAAGATAAAAACTCGGAATAGACATTATTGCCTCAGCAAAACGCATCATAAGCGCATCAACCCTGCCTCCGAAATATCCTGAAATTCCGCCATAAAGCATCCCTATCGGGAAGGATATGAACAAAGCAAGAAACCCTATTGTCAGAGAAATTCGCCCGCCATATAAAATTCTCGAAAAATTATCCCTCCCGTTTATATCAGTCCCGAGAAGATGAATTTCTCCGCCCTTATCAACCTGAAACAGATGAATATTGCATGGAATAAAACCCAGTATTTTATATTCATAGCCCTTTGCAAAAAAATGAACATAATATTTTTTCGTACGATCCTGATTGTATTCAATCTGATATGTTTCAGGGTTAAAACTCCGCACATAATTATAAACATACGGACGGGAAAGTTTATAATCTGACGTAACATTATAAACCTTCGTAGGCGGCGCATAAGACAGCTGCCTGTTTGAATAACTTTCCGAATACGGTGCAAGAAACGGAGCAAATATTATAGAAAGATACAACACTCCAAGCATAATTAATGCCCCAAGTGCAAATTTGTCTTTAATAAGTCTGAGGAAAACACCCCTGTTTAGCTCTTTATATTGTTCTTCAGGCATTATCCCCTCCTATCCTCGGGTCAACTATCCGAAGAACAATATCCGCAATCAAATTTCCCATAACAAGCATTATAGACCCGACCATCAAAGAAGCCATAACAAGATTTATATCAGATTTCATAACAGCCTCCAAAACAAGCCTGCCTAACCCGGGATATTGAAATACATATTCTGTCAGTGCAGCCCCGCTTAATAACGAAGCAAACTCAAAACCAAGCAGCGTAACCATCGGGTTGATAGCATTTCTCAATGCATGTTTATAAATAACCTTATTCTCGCTCAAACCTTTTGCTCTCGCCATTTTGATATAATCAGACTCAAGTACATCAAGCAAATTTCCCCTCATCTGACGTTGAAGTCCGGCAAGACTGATAGTAAACAAAACAAACGTAGGTAAAATAAGATGATGAATTATATCAACAATTTTCATAAACCAGTTCATTTCGCTAAAATTCGATGAGGTTAAACCACCGGATGGAAACCATCCTGTTTTTACGGCAAAAACAAGAAGCAAAAGAGCAAAGAAAAATGAAGGTATTGCCATACCTAATGACGATAAAAGAGTCATAAACCTGTCAATAGGCTTACGCCAGTTCATCGCAGCATAAATGCCAAGAGGTATCCCAACCATCCAGCTCATAAAAATAGTCGTAAACGCAAGCAATAATGTATTTGGAACTCTCTCCATCATCCTGTTTATTACTGGTTCTCCAGATGTAGAAATTCCCAAATCACCATGCAAAAAACTCCACGCCCACTTGAAATACTGCTGGTAAACAGGCAAATCCAACCCCAACCTCTGTTTTTCAGCTTCGAGAGTCTGGGCTGTAATACTCGGGTTCATCCTTAATTCGGCAAGAGGGTCTACAGGACTCAGTTTTATAATTACAAAACTGATTATTGATACCATAATCAAAAGAGGTATCGCCTGAAGTGTTCTTTTCAATATGTAAGATAAAATACTCATTTTACATATATCTCCTCAAGATTGTGAACTATCCCTCCAAGAGGTGTCGGATGGAGATTTCCGAATTTGTTTCTGACAGCAATAATAATCAGTGGAGAATAAAGATAAATCAACGGCTTTTGCTCATAGATTATTGCCTGATATCTGTCATAATATTTTTTACGTGATTTAAAATCTATAACCCCGGCCCCTAAATCAAAAATCTTATCCATCTCTTTTTCCCAAGGAGCAACATCTGCCATATCTTCTTTGCTTTTTCTCATATTAAAAAGGTGCAGAGTACCGTCGCTTGCCCACACATTACGCCCGCTGTGAGGTTCGAGAGGACTTCCTGTCAGACCCATAATACAAGCGTCCCAATCATAGCTGTCGGTTAACTTTCCTATAAGTGAGTTATATTCAATAGGCCTAAAATTCACCTTCATACCTATATCGGTGAGGTCTTGTTTTATCATAACACCGATAGACTCTCTTTCCGTATTTCCTGCATTTGTAAGAAGATTAAACTCAACCCGTCGCCCGTGTTTATCAAACAAATATCCGTCTTTATCATAATAAAAACCGGATTTCAACAAATATTCTTTAGCTTTTTCTATATCTCTCTTATGTCCTTTTGCTACCTCTTCATTCAAATAAATTGAAGATAGCCCTTCTGCTCCGAAAGCTTCCGCACCTACACCGTATAAAATATTTGATACAATTGTTTCTCTATCAATTGCATAATCAACAGCAGTCCTAAAATTCAAATCATTGAACCATTCCTGCTTATGAGAAGGAACATAATATTTTCCGTTTTTATCTTTCCTTTGATTGAGATTGAATACAACAAAAATTGTTCCCGTATTAGCTCCAAGATTGTATATTGTATAGTTTCCCTTCTTCTCCATCTGCTTAAATCTTGCAACACTGTTGCCTCTTACATTTAGAACATCTATCTCTTTTGATTCAAACTTCAACAACTCATTGTTCAAATCTCCGACAATATAAACAATATACTTATCAAGATAAGGAAGCTTATTACCGTCTTTATCCATCATATAATAATCGGAATTCCTCTCAAATATAACCCTCTGAGCCGGGATATATTCTTTTAGCCTGAATGCACCGCTTGTTACAAAACTCTCTGGCTCTGCAGATGTATCCCAAAATGAGAAAAATGCATCTTTTCCTTTTTTTACTACAGGCTCAAGTATGTGCTTCGGAGCAATTGAGGCAGACAACTGTCTGAGAAAAGGAGCAAACGGCTTTGGCGTTCTAAATTTCACAGTATATTTATCTACTTTCTCAACACTTGGCAACTTTCCTTCTATGAACAAGTTATCCCTCATACTTGTATTGCCGTAACCGGCAAAAATAATATCTTTCCAGGTAAATATGACATCATCGGCAGTAATCTCGACACCGTCAGACCACTTCATTCCCCGTCTTAAAACAACCGTGTATTCAAGCTGGTTGGGATTAATGATAATTTCTTTTGCCATCTTTGGAATAACTTCTCCACTATAGGCATCCGTTGAAACAAGCCCGTCAAACATAAGACTGCCCATATCAGAAGAGGTTGAATCTTTTGCATTCCACGGATTAAAAGTCTTCGGACCTTCTCCGATTGTCGAAGTTTTGAGTTCTCCGCCGTATTTTCCGACTTCACCTCTTGCAACAAGAAAATCTCTCCCGTTCTTGAATACGGTTTTGAATGGTGGAAGACTCTCCCCTCTATAAGAAATCAAAGAAGATGTTAAAGCCCTATCGGCAGTTTTTTCACCCGGAACTCTGTCAACAGAAATACAAGCCCTGAGAATAAACAACAAAATTATTATTAAAAAAATTATCTTCAGATACTTTCTCATCAATAACCCTCTCCTTTAATTATTATATACTTTATTACTTTTGAGCAAGATTTTTTATTGTTAAGTTGTTTAAACTTTTTATCAATTTTTTAGGATTATTTTGTCAATAATTTTCGACAAAATGTTTTATTAAATATATAGAGATTATATACAGGGGATATAAATGAGAGAGATAGAATTAAACACGGTATTGAACATTATTCCTGATCCTGAGAAAAATGTTTATGATATTTCAACAAGAAAATCAGTTGAAGAAATAAAAAGAATTGTACGAATTTTCAAACTGGCAGAAGCACAAAAAGCAGAAAAAATTCTCACTGCGACAGAAGATGCTATCTGTATGAATCTGGTACTCAGCATAAACTGATTCTAGAATTCATAGAAAGAATGAATATAACTCACGTCTTCTTTGAATCCAAGTGAACGATACATCCTCATTGATGCATTATTTTCGGAAGCTGTCGTCGCATTAATCTCGACAACAGAGAGTTTTCCTTCGACTACCCGTTCAATAATCGTTCCAACTGATTGTTTCAGGAGAAAAGAGCCCAAGCCCATTGAAGTAAACTCTTCCCTGCAGCCAATCAGCGGAATATTTGCAATTTGAGGACTGCTCAAATTCGCAAAACAAAAAGCAACCGGGCATTCATTATCTAATAGTAAAAATGATGCATCTTTAAGCATATCACCGTATATATCTTTTGTAATTTTTTCCAATACATCACGACAACCGCTCAGACTCAAAAATCTTCTGTCATAGAGTGCATCGGTTGTATCTTTGAAAGCTTTATGTATTAAAACAACAGCTGACTCATAATATTTCTCGCTCCATCTGACAAGTTTCAAATCAGATGGAGTTTTCACATGTTTATTTTTGAATATTTTCAAAGAAGTTGTATCATCAAGGTTAAATCTGAATATAGACTGCGAAACAAGTTTGAAGCCGAATTTTGTAATATATTTAGCATATTCGCTCTGTTCTCCTAGCATAGGATAACTAATCAAAACGATTTCTTTCGGATCAGTAAAATTTATCAATGCCTTAATCAAAAGATTGTTTTTCTCAACAAGATTCTCAAAAGACAAAGAATGAATGACATTCAGCTCAATTGTTTCATCTATTTCAGATATGGAATAAATCAATATCGACTCGGGAATATCATCGTCATATAGAACAAGAGCATTCAACAGCCCCTGAGAGAGTGCCGCCGAAAAAGTATCAAAGTCAATCGGATAAAACTCAAAGCCGTAAACCCCAACAGCTTTTGATTCAAAATCTTCATAGATTTGTTTTATCTTATAACTGTTTTTCCCTGATAGTTTATAAACACTATAAGCCATTTTTCACCGAAAAAATTTTAAGCTGCGTTTATTATAAAATTATTTTTTTATTAATACAAATACATTAAGGGTATTTTACGAAAATAAAATTTGATATAATAAAAAAGCATGTCTAGGATGTTTTGAAATGGCAAAAATCAAAAAAATTCCAAAATCAAAAATCAAAAATCTGAAAGCAGAAATACAACTCGGTTTTGAAAGAAATCTCATCAAGTCAAATCCGATGATTGTTGATTTGCTGCAAAACAACAGACAAATATACTATGCTTCTTATGACAGCAATGAGCTCCTTGGTGCCATATCTCTTTATTCCGAAGGATTAAAGAAAACAAAATGGGAGTACAAAGGTCTGTACATCGGAGATTTTCCGCATGAAATAACAAAAAAACTGATAAATTATACCGTTAATAAATACGGAGGCGCAGGTGCAGAACGTTTTGTTGTCTATATTCCGGAGCGTTACAACCAGCTGATTGAACTTCTCAAAAAAGAGTGTATGTTCAGAGGTTGCGGAGATATAGATGTTTTCAAAAAAAATATAGAAAACTATTCTGATGAATTTCCCCAAATAGCTCTGCAGGATTTCAAAGAAGAAGATACAGTTCCTCTGCTCGAATTATACAACTACTGTTTGTTCCCTCAGTTCAGACAGTCACTTTCAACAGATAAAAACTACTGGAAAAAACGTCTTGCAAAAGCCTGCGATAAAAAAGTTCTTTATATCAGCAATATTATGGAAGGATATTATTCCCTGCATAATCCATCCGAGAACGTTTTTTATGCCGATATACTTATGTCTGAATTTTATCAAAGTATGTACAACGCCCTCGTGCAATATGCCATCGCAAAAGTCAAAAGCATAAATCCAAAAGCCGACTTGTATTTTGCCGTAAAAAAATTCCATCAAAGTTCAAAAAACTATCTGACAGTAATGAAAGATTTTCAATTTGAACTTGATGAAAGTTATGCAACGATGGTTCGGGATTACTGGGATTTGATAAAACAAAATACAAAAGAAGAAAAAGCATCATCACTGCTGTTTGATAAAATGGGAAGCCCTGCATAATGCCTTATTTCATATTTTTTCTTCTCAGTTCCGGATGGGTTTGTTTTCTTCTATTTATGGCTTACATAAAAAATTCTTCAATCCTGTATCAATTTGTCTTTTATATTATCGGCATAACCTGCCATCAGGCACCAGAAAAGAGTTTTTATTTTATGAATAATCAAATTCCAGTATGCGGAAGATGTTTCGGAATTTATGCAGGACTGGTAGCAGGATTGTTAATATACCCGGTATTCAAAAATATCAAAAATACATCAACACCGAGCATCAAACTCCTGCCCGTTTTTATACTGCCCGTATTAATAGATGGAGCATTCAATCTTCTTGAAACAAATATCGAAAGAATGCTGACAGGCTTGATTTTTGGAATAGGTGTTGTCTTTTATCTTCTTCCGCTGATAAATGATATGTTTTATTCTAAACGTTAAGGACTTCTGATGGTTTCAAAAACACACATTCTGATGAAGAATTTTTATCAAAATATCGTTTGATATCTTCTTCATTTTGTTTTATGACATCAAAAGTATTGTAGTGCATTGGAATAACTTTCTTGGCATTCAACCACTTTGCCGCAAAAGAAGCTTCCTTTGGTCCCATTGTATAAAAACCGCCCACAGGAAGCAGCGCAACATCAGGAAAATACATCTCTCCTATTGTCTTCATATCCTGATGAAGCCCAGTATCTCCGGCATGGTAAATTGTCTTGCCGTCAATATTCATAACAATGGATGCAGGTACTCCTACATAATCATCAGAACCGGGAACGGCACTTGAGTGAGTTGCATTATAAAACCATACCTCACCCCAGGGAAATTCAAGTTTTCCGCCAATATTAACACCGAGAGTTTTTACACCCTGTTTTGCACACCATGAAGCCAGCTCCACAATAGCCGTAATTTTTGCTCCTTTTGCCTTTGCAATGGCAACGGCATCTCCAAGATGATCCCCATGCCCGTGAGTTACGAGTATATCATCAACTTTAAGTGAATTTATATCAATATTTGCAAGAGGATTGTGAGATATAAACGGATCAATCAAAATCCCGTAGCCGTTATATTTAATATAAAAAGCGCTATGTCCGATATATTGTAATTCAACAGTCATATTTAAGCTCCTTATGTCAGTTACTTAACAACTATATTCACAAGTCTGTTAGGCACAACAATAACTTTCACGACCTGTTTGCCTTCCATAAAAGCCTTTGCTTTATCATTTTCAAGAGCGAGTTTTTCAAGGATTGATTTATCTAAATCAGGTTCTACTTCAAGCTTATCACGGAGTTTACCGTTTACCTGAATAACAACGGTGATGGACTTCGTTACAGCAAGTTTTTCATCATACTTTGGCCATTCGCTCAGATGAACAGAATCTTTTCCACCCAAATCACACCAGGCTTCTTCAGTAATATGAGGAACAATTGGTGACATGAGCTTGATTAAAGACTCCATAGCAAAGCTCAACACGGCTTTATCTACATCAGTGTATTCCTTTTTCGAATTTGTATACTCATAGAGAATGTTCACAAATTCTCTTATCTTACTGATAGCAGTATTAAACTGGAACTCATGAGATATATCCTGAGAAACTTTTTTGATGGCAATATGAGTTTCTCTCAAAAGATTTTCACTTTCCTCTGACATATCTTCTAATGCAGGCAGTTTATAATTCAAAGATACAACATCTTTGAGAGAATAAATCAAACGCCATACACGGTTGAGGAATTTGTAGCATCCGTCAACTCCTGAATCAGACCAGTCCAAATCTCTCTGCGGTGGAGAATCGCTGAGAATAAACAATCTTGCTGTATCTGCACCGTAGTTTTTGAATATTTCATCAGGGTCAACAGTATTGCCCTTTGATTTACTCATCTTTGACCCGTCTTTCAAGACCATCCCCTGAGTCAGGAGGTTTGTAAACGGTTCATCAAAATTCAACAGCCCTCTGTCTCTCAGAGCTTTTGTGAAAAATCTTGAATACAGCAGGTGCAAAATAGCATGCTCTATACCGCCGACATACTGGTTCACTGGAAGCCAGTAATTTACTTTATCCTTGCTGAAAGGCATCTCCGTGTTGTGAGGGTCTACATATCTCAAATAATACCAGCTCGAGCAAATAAATGTATCCATCGTATCTGTTTCTCTCGTTGCAGGACCGCCGCATTTCGGACATGTTGTTTTCATGAATGTAGGAGATGTAACAATCGGAGACTTACCCTGAACGGTAATATCAATATCCGTCGGCAAAAGAACCGGCAAATCTTTTTCATCAACAGGCTGGATACCGCAGTGTTCGCAGTACACAACAGGAATAGGAGAACCCCAGTACCTCTGACGTGATATCAACCAGTCACGGAGGCGATATTGAGTCTTCGCTTTTCCAAAACCTTTTTCTTCAGCATATTTGATAATTTCTTCTTTTGCTTTCGTATTTTCAAGTCCGTTGAAAGATTGTGAATTAACGAGAACACCCGGGTCAATATAAGCCTCTGTCAGCTCTTCAGATGGGTTAGAAGGATTTTCTATAACTTTTTTTATCGGGAGGTTGAATTTTTTTGCAAAAGCAAAATCTCTCTCATCATGCGCAGGTACAGCCATAACAGCCCCCGTTCCGTATTCAATCAGTACATAATCTGATGTCCAGAGAGGAACTTTATCACCGGTAAATGGATTTATAACATGAGTTCCGAGAGGAACACCCGTTTTGGTTCTTTCTGTTGATAATCTTTCTATTTCGGAAGCTTTTCTTGCATAAGACTGATATTCTTCTACAGCCTTTTTATTCTCGGGAGTTGTAAGCTTATCAATATCTTTATACTCAGGAGCAACAACCATATATGTAATACCATATACGGTATCAGGTCTTGTTGTGTAAACAGGAATTTCCAACCCGTCAACTTCGGCAACCTTAAATTTGAGAATAGCGCCCTTTGACTTTCCTATCCAGTTCTTCTGCATTATCTTGACGCTCTCAGGCCAGCCTTTCAAGTCATCTATGCTCTGCAAAAGCTCTTCAGCATAATCGGTAATTTTCAAAAACCACTGTGAGAGATATTTTTTCTCAACAACATCATCACATCGCCAGCACTTGCCGTCGATAACCTGTTCATTCGCAAGAACAGTCGCACACTTGTGACACCAGTTCACTGCAGCTTCTTTTTTATAAGCAAGTCCGGCTTTATAGAGCTGCAAAAACAGCCACTGCGTCCATCTGTAATATTCAGGCGTTGATGTTGAAATTTCTCTTGACCAGTCATAAAACAAACCGAGAGTTTTGAGCTGATCTCTCATATAGTCAATATTTTTATTTGTCCAAATTGCAGGATGACTGTTTGCTTTAATCGCCGCATTTTCTGCAGGAAGACCAAAGCTGTCCCAACCAATCGGATGAAGAACATTGTAGTTATTCATTCTGTAATAACGAGCAATAACATCCGTAATTGTATAGTTTCTTACATGCCCCATATGCAAACGTCCTGATGGGTACGGAAACATAGATAATGCATAATACTTAGGCTTATCAGACACGTCAGGCGTTGCGTTTATATTTTTTTCTTCCCAGATTTTCTGCCATTTTTTCTCAATTTGCTGTGGAAAATATTGCTCTTTAACCACTTGATGCTCCTTCTTAATTCCATTTTTTATACAGAAAAATTATACCCTAAAAAAATAAAAAAGTATTGTCTATGACAATACTTAAAAAAATTAGTTTAACTCTATTTTCTCTCTCTAATATATCTCTGATTTATTTCTGAAAATCTGCAAAAGCCGCATTTGGTGCCGATGCTTGTCCGACAGCAGAAGCGGTATTTTCTTCAGGAAGTTGAGCTAAAGCCTGTGTTTGTTCTTCTGCATCATTTGCTTCTTCTTCAACGCCATTGACTGGTTCTTCTCCGGCATTGACAACCTCTGTTTGTTTTTCATCTGCTTCCTTTATTTCTGCAGAAGGAGCAGGTTGAGGAGATTTAGCTGGTTCAGCAGTCTCAACAGGCTGTTTGTCCTCTGCTCTGTCTTTAATGACATGCGATGCAGCCAGTGCAAAAGAAGCAATGGCACCTATAGTACCAACTGTCCCTATAGCTTTTATAACATTATGATTTTTACCGACATGATTCAACACTCCTGAAACAATTCCCATAATTCCTGATGTCAAAAAGAGATTTGTTGTATTTTCAGGTGTTGATTTTGAATAAGTATCTTTTGCAAGCTGTTTCAACTCTGCAAATTTTGACTTTTTTTCTTTTGGCTGAGTTTGAACAGCCTCTGGTGTTTGTTGAGGTTGTTGAGATTTTACCTCAGCTGGTTGAATATTTTCTCCGGTAAATTTTATAGAAGAAACTGCCGATAAATTCATTTTTTTACTCCTATTTGAATACCTTCTTATTCTATCATAAAATCAAACATAAACGAAATTTGCCAGTAGTTGAAGAAATATTAATAAAAATCTGTATGTAAAAAATAATTTATCATATATAATAAACCTGTTGTAAAAGTTAACAAGAGATAAACAAATGCTCGCAAAAAGAATAATCCCCTGCCTTGATATAAAAAACGGTCAAACGGTAAAAGGTGTCAATTTTGAGAACTTGCAATACGCAGGGAATCCCGTTGAACTAGCAAAAAGGTACTCTGATGAAGGTGCAGACGAGCTTGTTTTTCTTGATATTACGGCCACAAATGAAGGGAGAAAAACAACTGTCGAGCTGGTAAAAAAAGTAGCCAAAGAAGTGTTTATCCCATTCACAGTAGGCGGAGGCATAAACACAATTGAAGACATAAGAAAATTATTATTAGCAGGTGCAGATAAAATTTCTCTCAACTCGGCAGCCGTAAAGAATCCTGATTTAATAAAAGAATCATCAAGGACCTTCGGCTCTCAATGTATAGTAGTTGCAGTTGATTCAAAAAGAGTTGATGGTGACTTTTATGTTTTTATCAATGCAGGTCAAAAAAATACGGGAATAAAAGTTCTGGACTGGATAAAACAGGTTCAGGACTATGGAGCAGGAGAAATTCTTCTGACATCTATGGATGCTGATGGCACAAAACAGGGTTTTGACATTGAGGTAACAAAACTTGTCAGCGAACACTCAAGAATACCTGTTATTGCCTCAGGAGGAGCAGGGGCTGATCCAAAACATTTCGAAGATGTATTCAAAAGTGGTCTTGCTGATGCGGCACTTGCTGCGTCAATTTTCCACTTTAACCTTCTTCCGATAAAAGAACTCAAGTCTTATTTGAACAGGCATGACATATCAGTCAGAATTTAGCTTTTCTTTGTTTTTGACGCCTGCTTTTCAGAAAGGGTTTTCTTGCCTGTAATCGTCTTCATCAATCTGAAGTACTTACCTTTCAATCCGTCGCTTTCAAGATTTTCTTTTTCTACGGCAAGGATTTCATCTTTTGATTTTTCCCCAAGAGGCAACCCTGTTGATTTTCTTGTTATTGTTTCATTGATGAGAGCATAAGCAGCACCAATCAGGGACATATTAAACAGAGATTTGCTGTATGGAACTTTGAACACATTATTCAATAAAGATAACAGGAACGAACCGTAGAGAATTCCATAACCTCTTTGGATAGCTCTTTCTTTTGCCTTTTGTGTAGCCTCTGTTTTATCCTGATTTTTCTGCATAACAAGGTTGTAGTTATCAGCAATCAAGAAATAACTGGTTGCAGCACTTGCGCTGAGTTTTGTGATTTTTGCAAGATTATGATTTGAATAGTTTGACTTGGTAACATTATCAAAAGAACCCAAGAGCTGTTCGTTAACTCTCTTTGAAAAATCTGCATCTTCAGGAATTTTTTTGATAAAGTTAATGTTATTTGAAATCATCTTCTTCTGAGAAGATATTTCATCTTTTGCTTTTTTCAGAATGCCTGATTCAAGTTCAGACAATTCAGAAGCCGGTTTTGATGACAGTTTTGACAACTCATCTTTTGACATAGTTTTGAATGCTTCAGAAACAGCCTTATCAGCATCACGCAATTTTGCCGATTTATGAGTTACCATATCAGCGATATTCTTAGTAAAGTTATAAGGCATCATAGCCCACTTCCAGACGGTCCTTACCGGGAATATCAAAATATCATTAACAATAGGATTAACAACTTTTCTGTCTTTTTTACCCAGATTAATCATATCTGACGTCTGGTCTTTTACTATATCATAATACTTATCTGCGACTTTTGAAAAACCGTTTTTTCTCAGTCTTGTCATAGCTTTATCAAAATCTGCCCGAGAAATAAGGTCATCTTCTTTGATTATGTTATTATATCCTTTTTTAATCGGCTCAATAATACTTTTACCGAAATCAGTTGCTTTAAACTTGTTAGCTGCAAAACCTAATGCCCATAACCCGCCGAGAACGGCACCAACCTTCGGCCATATAGAAGACTTTTTCTTTTCGTCCGTTTTATTATTGCCTTCATTCTGCTCTTTTGAGTTTGTAAAATATACCTGAGAAGGCTGATTTGTTCTTTCAAAAGGTCTGAAGACCTCTGAACGTGAATTTTTATTTATACCTTTTGAACTCTTGAACACAACAGGGTTGTAGGAGTCTGCTTTTGATATATTCGACGAAAAATCTTCCACTGACTTTTTCGGTTCAACCCGCTGTTTATTATCATCTTTTTTAGCACCTTCCTGTTTTGAAGCGAGTTCTTTTGCTCTTTTTTCCGATAAGAAAGTTATCGGCTTGTTAGTTAACAAACGAGAGAATACTTCGGCAACAAGAACAATGCCGGTTGATACAGTAGCTGAAAGAGCCGGACTCTTGTTGATGACCTTGCCTAAAGCTCCTAAAGATACAAATGTTGCATAAGCGGTGAACACAACTCTCGCAACTTCCTGTTTGATACGTCTTGTCTTCTCTTTTGATGCCTCTTTGTCGTCATCATTTATCAATCTCGTCAGGTTATACGCATCGTTCCCGAGATAAACGGCAGGAATCAATCCTGTAACAAGTCTGTTGAGTCCTCTTTCTTTATCAGTACTATAATTTGATATGAGAGGATTCAATCTGCGATGACCGGCTTTAAATAAATCATCCGGAGTAGCGCCATCCTTAACTTTCTCAAGAAGAGAAGAAATTGAAGCAACTTTTGCATTGTTTGCAATATCTGTTCTTCTTTTTTGTAAAAAATTTGAGTTTAATAAATTATTTACAGTTTTTGACTCAGCCATGCCAGGAACTTTTTTTGCTGATTTCAGAATAAATTCGAAAATATCAGCAGGCATACCTGTGATTGGATAGAGTAAAGATTCTCCAAAAGATTTTGCAACTGATTTTTGAGAAAGCGTGATGACATCATCTTTTACACTGACCAAATCAGTATTTTTGGCAAGATTGTCTATTTCCTTTCGCAGAAATTTCCCCGCATCATCTCCAAATGCTTGAGAATATTTTTCAATCGCAGGGGTCAGACCTTCATAAACTTTTTTGACGGAAGATAAAGAAAAGCCCTTAAATGACAATTCCGAAGAATTTGAATTTAAGGGCTTTTCTTTAAAAGAATTATTGGAACGGGTGTACATCTTACTCTCATAAAAAGAGGGACTATGACCCTGGGACTTTTGACGTCCCTTAGATAAAAATTTTTTATTAATGTCTACCGAATTACTTATTTGCATATCTCATTCCTGTACTCTGATGTAAGAATCACATAAGAAATTTCTTTATGCAAGTAACAAAATATTAAAATAAAATTACTTGAATAGGCTTCTAAGTGACCCCGAAAGATAAAACACCTCTAAATAAATTTTTTTGACAGTCTGTATAAATATTTAAAAGTCAATTAAGCGGAAAACCCGCATTAGAGAATAGTTTTCATAAATATTTTTATATTACAAAATGTAACAAGTTTTTTAATATCAGGCAATTATATATTTGATATATACTTTATATATATGTAAGGGTTATTTAAAAGATTTCAAAACAAAAACCTACTACCTAACCTAACTAACCTTCCCTAACCTAAAAACCCTAACAAAACTTTTACTCCCAGTCGGGAGCTTTTTTTTTGCCTATTTTTTGAAAATCTTTGAGCAGGCATTTTTTATCTTTGAAGCAACATCAACAATGCCCTCAACAATTTTTTCTTTTGTTTGCTCACGTTTAAGTTGTTTCTGGTAGTCAGCCATAAGCCGTTTATATCCGGGAGAATTATGATTTGCGAGCGTAAATATACTTACTTTCTTTAATCGTTTTCCAAAACTTACGGATGATACAGGCGATAACTTCATACAAAAACCTTTCTTTATAAAACTAGCAATATTAATAAATAACTACAAAAATATATTACAAAATGTAACAAGTTTTTTAATGTCAGGCAATTATATATTTGATATATACTTTATATATATGTAAGGGTTATTTAAAAGATTTCAAAACAAAAACCTACTACCTAACCTAACTAACCTTCCCTAACCTAAAAACCCTAACAAAACTTTTACTCCCAGTCGGGAGCTTTTTTTTGCATAAAAAAAGGAAGAACTTTTTTAGTTCTTCCTTTTTTCCTAAAATGGTCTTGTTTGATTTAACTTGTTTCTCAATTCTCTGAATCGGTCCATATCTTCTTGGGTTTTTACGGCTTCTTTGAAGATAACCTGTGTTGATGGATGAACCATAAGTATATAGTCAATATGAACTTCGAGAAAGTTATATTTTCTCGGCGGTCCATGCCCGTCTTTGTTCATAATCTCAGCATCAGTAACAGCCAAAAATCTTCTTTCACGGTCATTCAATAAATCCGTCAGCTCTCTGTTCGTATTTGTATACTTCGAAACATAAACCGTTCCTTTTATATTATGATCAACCGTGAGTATCAAAACCTCAATAGGTATTGTATCTGCGTGTTTTGCCATCTTAACTCGTTAAATAATATATAAACTAACTATCACTCACAATAGTATAATATAAAAGTAAATATAAGGCTAGATATTTAATACTTATAAAGTATCTTTTTCTTCTGCACCTTCATCATCTTCGTTGTATTCTTTTTCCTCGTTATCAAAATCATCTTCATCTTTGATATTTTCTTCGAGAGATTTTTTCTTGATAACTTTAGGCATATTAATCATCGCCAAAGAAGCAAGTGCGGCACGAAGCTGTGCACTCTGGTCAACATAAGGCTTTTCCTGAAAAGTTTCTTCTGTTTCCTGACCGCCTCTTACATCAATATATTCATTTGATGAATATTTTTGAGAATTTGTTTTCGAAGCAATTCCCGTATCATCAGAACTCTTGAAGCTCAATGCACTTCCAGAGCCAACGCCGATTGCTCTGTTGTCAACCATTACAAACCTCTTTTTTGCCCACCTTACTAACTATTATACCAGTAGCAGAAAAATAGTTCAAGACCTATTCATCAAGTAACAGGATTGTTCTATCTGCAATATTTGTATTCGTAGTTGAATTTTTGTCTCATCAAGTTTTTATAATATGTAAGCTCTGACTCTGGCGGAGTATTTCCTGTTTTTAGCAAATCTGCCATAAAAGCATTAACTTTTAAAGAAAGTGATACATAATTGTTCATTTCACTCATAGGAATATAACAATTATCAAGCTTAACTGACCTGTTTGTATCCTGATCTGTAACTTCTTGTCCTTTCATTGAAAAATGACATCTTCCGTTTGCAATTCCATGGATTATATTGTGAGATGTATTGTTTGTTGGATTGCAGACTTTCAATTTTTGATAAAACTCATCAGACGTAAAAAAAGCATGTGCACTAAGCGTTCCTAAAACCAGCAAAGAACAAAATAATATAAATTTTTTCATAACATTACCTTCCTTAATATCAACAAACTTTATTATATCATTCCGTTTTGTAACAAACTATTTAAATTTAATTTTCCAACTGTTTTGTTGATATAATATCAACATATAGATAATCTTTTAATGCTCTTGGGAATTAGTATGTCAAAAAAAGTAAAGTTTTCTCTTATATTCATAACATTTTTGCTGATAGTTTCAATCATCGGATTCTGGCAGGCAAAAAAAATTACTGCAAATTTTGAGAAACCTCAAACAAATACAAACCAGGAATCTGAAAAAATCAAAATAAAAGACATGCTTATTACCGAAACAAAAGACGGGCAAAAATACTGGGAAGTTTTTGCTGCCCTTGGCGAATACACAAATACAAAAAACAAAGCAACTCTTACTGATGTTGTCGGCAATTTCTATAAAGAAGGAAAAGTATCAGTCAGTTTTAAAGCCGATACAGGGATGTATGAAAGCGATGCAAAAAGAATTACCCTCGATTCAAAAGCTCTAATAATTGCTGAAGACGGAACCTCTCTTTCGGCAGACAAAATCGTATGGGAAGGAGCTACCGATAAAATAAATGCCTTCGGGCATGTCCAAATAATCAAAAGCGATATGCTTTATGCAACCTGCGACAGATCAGAGTTTACCTCTGACTTTCAAAAATTCAAAACATTTGATAACACAACAACAAAAGTCTATAGCAAATAAAAGAGAACCTGGAATATGAAAAAAAATATCAAAGATACAATAATAATTACACTGCTGGCTCTTGGTATAATCCTGCCCGCTCTCGCTTCAAATGTTGAAATAGAATCGGCAAAACAAACCTATGATGCAGCAAACAACGCAACGAAATTTACCGGTAACGTAAAAGTCAAAATGGATGACATCACAATCAAGAGTCCTACTGCAGACATAAAGATGAATTCTGAAGGAAAACTCGATGTTGCAACATTCAAACCAAATGCTTATGCAATAAAAGACAACGGAGTAAACCAGCATGAACTCAAAGCAAACACAATGAGCCTGTCTCTTCTTGCAAAAAAAATGAAAGCTATTGGAAATACAACATCTATCTTCAGCGAAAAAAGAAAACCGATGGTAACAGTACATGCGGATTCTCAGGAATTTGACATTAAAACAAATTTGATGAAAGCTATCGGCAATGTAAAAATCGACTATAAAGATGTAAAAGCATCTTCAAATGAAGCACAGGTTACCGTTGACTCAAAAGGAAACGTCAAAAAAGTAAAACTTATCGGCAACGGCGTCATCATCCAAGATCCAAACGTAATAAAAGCAGATAACTTCTTATATAACCCCGTATCAAATGATATAGTAGCAACAGGAAATACTTATACAAAAGCTAAATTGGAAGACGGAGAAGTTGTTGATATCTATGCAAACTACCAGCAAATGGACAGAATATCAAACACTTTTATGGCAAGCGGAAAGGTAAAAATTGTCTATCAGGACTATGTCGCAGTAGGTCCTAAAGCAACATTCTTTCCTGATAAAAAAACAAAAAAACCGAATGAAATAGTCTTCTATGGCAGAACAAAAATAAAAGAAGGCGACAAAGAGGTCGAAGCTGATAAAATAGTAATTACGATGAACCCAAAGAACTTCACTGCCGAAGGTAATGTCAAAACAAGCTTCGCAAACGTAAAAGGATTGGATTCTTCTGTTGAAGAATAAAAGGATTTAACTATGTCAATAAAAGCACTTAATCTTAAAAAAATATATGATGACAGAACAGTTGTAAACGATGTTTCTTTCAACGTTGAACGAGGTGAAGTTGTTGGACTGCTCGGACCGAATGGAGCGGGAAAAACAACAACTTTTTATATGCTTACGGGACTCGTAAAAGCAAACGAAGGAAAAATTCTTATCAACGGAAAAGACCTCACCTACGCTCCAATACACGTAAGAGCAATTGCAGGGGTAGGTTATCTTCCGCAGGAAACGTCAATTTTCAGACAGCTCTCGGTTGAAGACAACATCAACCTCGTTCTCGAGCTGAATAAAAAACTGAATAAAAAACAAAAAAAAGAAAAACTTGAAGAACTCTTGGAAGACTTTGGCATCACAAAACTGAGAAAAAGCTCTGCCATACAACTTTCAGGAGGTGAAAGACGACGTGTCGAAATAGCAAGAGCCCTGGCAGCAAGCCCGCAGTTTATCCTCCTTGATGAACCGTTCACAGGTATTGACCCCATTGCAATTATGGATATACAACAACAAATCAGAGGGCTGACAAAAAAGAACATCGGTATACTGATTACCGACCACAACCCTAAAGCAACCCTCTCAATCACAAATCGGGCATATATTATTTTCGATGGAAAAATTAAAGTCCAGGGAACAAACACAGAAGTAGCAAACGACCCGATAGCAAAAAAATTCTATCTCGGAGAAGACTTTGAGTTATAAATTATGAAACTTCTTGATAAATACATCCTAAAACAAATATTTGCAGCAACTCTCGTAGGGATTATCCTCTTCATAGTTGTATGGATATCGCCTGAAATTCTCTTCAAAATAATCAAAAGAACAGTAGCCGGCGAATATACAATCGCCGTTGCAATAAAAAGATTTATTTTTGAAATCCCTGAAATTCTTGGCAAAGCCATCCCGGTAGGTTTGCTGCTCGGGAACTTGTTTATCTTTGATAAACTGAGCAAAGACTTCGAGCTTACTATCCTTAGGAACATAGGAATAAGCCTAAAGCGAATACTGGCCCCTGTTATTGCACTCAGTATTATTTTCAGCATACTTTGTTTTGTTACTTATGACAAACTAATTCCTATTGCTGCAAAAAAACTCGAAGCGCTCAACAACGACAGAGAAACAATACAGTTTGTTTACATGAAAAAAACAAAGGAAGAAAAACCAGAACAAATAATAATTGTATCAAACTACAGGGACTATAAAATTAAAGGTGTTACCGTCCTGAATTTTTCCCAACATAACCTGAGTAATAAACCTCTGATGGACAGGGTTTACAGTGCAGAATATGCTCTTTACACGCCGGATTACTGGGAATTAAAAGACGGAGTCGAATACTTCATCAATGATGTAAACATCTACGAAGATATTACAAAATTTGATTCCATAAAAATCCTCGATAAAGAAACATCAGCAAGAGTCTACAAAATTATGCAGCTCTCGACAAAAAAACATGAAACCTTCACAAATGATGAGTTGAAAGAATATATAAGCCTGTTGAAAAAAGAAAAGCTTACTGATGAATATTTATACAATCAAAATAAACTATACCAGCGTTATTTTCAGGTCATAAGCTGTATATTTCTTGCTATATGCGGGGTGGTACTCGGTTTTGGACGTCCGAGAGAAAAAAGACTCATCGGCTTTACCTCTGCAGTAGGCGTAATATTTATGTACTATCTAATCAACCCGTTTCTTGATTTACTCGCACAATACGGAGTTCTTCCCCCCATGCTGACAGCAGCAATCCCATGCCTGCTGGTTATTGCAGCAACGCTTACCGCGGCAAAATTAAAACAACTAATCTAATCCACATGGACTAAAGCTTTATTCTGCAATAGTGACCCATGGGAGGATGATTGTTTATATAAAAAAAGTAAAAATATAAATAACAGGCTGAGGCAAATCTCAATGAAATAAGCTAACCTGTAGAGTACATAATATCTGCATACGTGCTTATAAAAAGGAGAGTTAAGACTATGAACAAATTATTAGACTTATTAATATTTGTTGAGTATGAACCTCAGCCTGTTTCCTACAATTTTTGCGAAGACAGGATGAATAATATAATCAAAAACTACATCTATTATCCGCAAAAGAGGTTTTTAGAGATAACAAGATAAGAGGAGGTTGGGGGAGGAATAGAGCACCCGCTTGCTTTATCATAAGCGGTTTTAATAAAACAAAGACCGGGTCGGTTAAATGGTCCCGGTCTTTCTATTTGCCTCCTGAACACTTTTTAGCGCTGTTTTTCCGCTTATATGCTCAATGAAAAATTCAAGAATACAAACTCTATCCAACAATTTTTCTATCTCTGCATGACCGTATTCAGAAAACTCCGGAGCGAATTTTTCAACAAATTGAAGAAGAACTCGACGTTTTTCATCATCACCGGAAACAAAACCGACACGACCGAAAAGAATAACACTGCAAAAATCAGTAGCAAGCATGGAAGGAACAACATCATCTTTTTCAACAACACAAAAAGATGCTCTATCATCGTTCTTTACAGAATCAATCTTATGCCCTTCTGAGGCACAGTGGAAATATACTTTTCCATCGCAAAAAATATAATTCAAAGGTACTGTATAAGGATACCCTCCATCGCCTATAAGCCCGAGAACCCCATAAGATGAATTAGACAACACTTTTATTGCTTCTTTCTCAGACATTTGCTGATTTTTTCTTCTCATATCACGGAACATAAAAACTCCTCTTCTAAAAAAGCGCCGGATTAGAAATCCAACGCTTTTTAATGAAAAATAATTTAAACTACTTGCCTGCTTTCATCAAATTGCAGTTTTCATCTCTTTTTCTTTCCTGATCTTTATAAATCTTGAGTCTGTTAATAACTTCATCAAAATCAACTTTATGCCCGTCAAAATCAGGACCGTCAACGCAGGCAAACTTAACCTCACCGCCGACTGTAACACGACAAGCACCGCACATGCCGGTACCATCAACCATAATGGGATTCATACTTACTATTGTTGAAATGTTATAAGGTCTTGTCATATCTGCAACTGCCTTCATCATAGGCATAGGTCCAACGGCAATAACCTGATTTATTTTTTCTTCCTTAATCAATTCATCAAGAACCTGAGTAACAAATCCTTCACGACCTAAAGAACCGTCATTTGTCGTAATAAATACCTTATCACAAGCGCTTTCCATCTTCTCTTCCCAGAAAATAAGATCCTTATTTCTTGCCCCCATAATCATATAAACCTTATTTCCTGCTTCTTTATAGGCCTTCGCCATCAAATAACACGGAGCAGCGCCATATCCTCCGGCAACACAAACAACCGTACCGAGTTTTTCAACATGAGTAGGTACTCCTAAAGGTCCTACAATATCTTCAATTTCATCACCGACATTCAATTTTTCAAGCTGCTTTGTGGTATAACCTACGGCCATAAAAACAATCGTCAATTCATTTTTTTCTTTATTTACGTCTGCAATCGTCAGAGGAATTCTTTCCCCTTCCTGATTGACTCTCAATATAATAAACTGCCCTGCCTTAGCGTTTCTTGTAATATAAGGTGCATCAATTCTGATTTCAAACTGATTCGGACAAACTTCTTTTTTGTATAAAATCTTATAACCCACGACTGAAACTCCTGTCTTAAATTAACCATTTGTTTACTACTAATAGTATAACCGCTCAAGAGAAAAGAACAAGTTTTTAATATTGCTCTTTACTCTGAATTTGGCTATCATAATAAAAAATAAAAGAAGAGAGGACGCTCTTTTGAATATCGCTCAAGTAACAAAAATTCATTCTGATTTCTACTATGTCAAATTTTCTGATAAAGTATACGAATGTAAAATACGCGAAATTTTGAAAAAATCAAACAAAGAAATCTTTATCGGAGATTTTGTCAAATTTGAAATAACAGACGAAAAATCTCTTACCGGCATTATATTTGACATAGAAAAAAGAAAAAACTTCATTCCCCGTCCTGCAGTCGCAAATCTTGACCAGATAATCATAATTTCAGCAATAAAAGAACCCGATTTTGACTACACCCAGCTCGATAGATACCTTGCGTTCGCAAACCTCAACAACATCAATGCAATAATCTGCATAAACAAAACTGACTTATCATCTGACCATCAAAAACTATCAGATATCAAAAATCTCTACGAGTCGCTGAATTATAAAATTATTGATGTTTCAGCCAAAACAAAAGACAATCTTGACTCCCTCAAAAACATTCTCAAAAATAAATTTTCCGTATTCTGCGGACAATCAGGAGTAGGAAAATCAAGCCTGCTCAACGCAATATCACCCAATTTGCATCTGAGAGTAAAATCTGTCAGTACAAAAACAACAAGAGGCACTCACACAACACGCCACAGCGAAATTCTTGAAATAAATTTAGGAGCTGAAAAAGCTTCAATCGCCGATACTCCGGGATTTAGTCTTCTAAAATTTGACTGCATTCTACCTCAAAATATAACAAATTTATTTCCTGATATACTTGAATTCAGTTCTTATTGCAGGTACAATAATTGTCTGCACCTTGAAGAAGACGGATGTCATGTAAAAAACAATTTAGAAAAAATTGCTCAATCAAGATATAAAAGTTACAAAAACTTTGTCGAAGAAGCACTCAAATATAAAGAAAAACTCTCAAAAGAGGGAAATAAAAAAGAAACAACAACAAAAACCATTGATAAATCTCAGAAAAAAATAGAAATAGCCAAACTTGGCATAAAAAAACGGGAAAAATCAAGAAGATTCAATAAACAAAATCTGGTTTATGAGCATATGGAAGATGAAGAACATGAATAAAGAATTTGAACAAGTTTTTGAAAACTACAAACAGGATATCAGACAAAATCTCAAAAGATATTTGTCCGTAAGGAAACCTGAAAACCTCTGGAAATCAATGTATTACACGGTTTCAGCAAAAAGCAAGCTCCTCCGCCCGGTTATGGCGCTTGAGTGTTGCAGACTTTGTTCAGGATCTTATGAACCTGCCATGCCATCAGCCTGTGCAATAGAAATGCTGCACTCTCAAAGCCTTATTCATGATGATCTTCCATGCATGGATAATGATGACTACAGACGAGGACAGCTTTCAAATCACAAAGTTTTTGGTGAAGCTGTAGCTGTACTGGCAGGTGATGCCCTTTTGAGCTACGGTCCTCAGATAATAATAGAACATACCCCTCAAGACATAGACCGTCTTGCCATTGTTCACAAATATGTTCAAACAGCAGGTGCTTTCGGACTGGTAGGCGGACAAGTAGCCGATATCGAGGCTGAAGAAACGGAAATAAACACAGATGAACTCAACTACATCCATGAGCATAAAACAGCAAGACTCTTTGAGTTCGCTGTTTATGCAGGTGCTGTATGCGGAAAAGCGACACCTGAACAAACAAAAGCTTTCTTAGTTTATGCACAAAAAATGGGTCTGGCGTTCCAGATATCTGATGATATTCTCGATATTATCGCAACAAAAGAAGAAATCGGAAAAACTCCTGGGAAAGACATTCTCAGCGGCAAAAAAACTTATCCGCATATCTATGGTATTGAAGAGTCAAAAAAACGAACTCTCGAGCTGTGTGAAGAAGCATCAAATATACTAAATGTAAACAATTTTGATAGTTTAATATTAGAAGGTATACTGAATATAATAAGAACAAGGATAGAGAAGAATAAATAAAAATGATTTTGGATACGGGAGCAGAAATAGCATTATCAGGTCTTTTTGGAGCACTTATCGCTCAAATTTTGAAATTTATTGTGTACTTAATCAAAAACAGACACATCAATTTTAAAATACTATCAACGACCGGTGGTATGCCAAGCAGTCACAGCGCTATGGTTTCAGCTTTAACCACATCCGTAGGACTTGTTGAAGGCTGGTGGAGTCCGCTTTTTTCGGTTTCACTTGCATTCTCTCTCGTTGTTATGTATGATGCTGCGGGAGTTCGTCTTGCTGCAGGCAGAATGGCAGCAACTCTCAACAAACTTGTTGAAGATATATATGAGAATAAAGGACATACAATAACAAAACTGAAAGAACTCCTCGGACACACTCCAAAAGAAGTTTTCGCAGGAGCAATGCTCGGGATAGCAATAGGTTTATATTTCCACTACTACCTCATCAAGCATATGTAAGTTTTTTCACTGTTTCAATTATTTTATCCGTGTTGATATCAAGACATTTCAACTCTTCGCAAGAACAGCTTCGTTTATCCCACAGGCATGGACGACAGTCAATTGAAGAATTAGTCACAACTTTGAAGTTTTCATCCTCCGCTATCAGCTTTTTCTCGTCTGTTCCAGCAAAAATGGCACATAATTTTGCCCTCACACAAACACCTATGTGCATCGGAGCAGAATCAACACAAACAACAGCATCAGAGAGTTTCATCAATGCAGCAAGTTCAATAAGATTCTTTGTCTTCCCGAATAAGTTAAAACAGCTTACTTTAGAAGAAATATTATCAATAATCTCCTTATCATCAGGACCGCCTGCAAGATAAACATTAAATCCGCAGTCTTTGAGTTTTTCTATAATCTCGCACCATTTTTCGGCTGAAAAACTCTTGATTATATTCTTTCTAATGCTCATCAAACTGACTCCAGGATGAATCAGAACATTTTTTTTGCCATTTTCTTCAAAGAGATTTCCGACCGAGTACAAATCGGAGTGCGCAAGTTCAATAGTCGGAAGATTAAATTCTGCACCATCCTCCAAACCTCTGACAAGATCATGATACATTCTCGCTGCATATTGTTTTTTATTCAATTTTACCGCATTAGAAAGCAGCAGACGGCTCATAAAACCGCATTCATATCCGATACGTTGTTTTATACCCATCAAAAACAAAATGACGGAAATAAACGGCGACGCCCCTGAAGATAAAGCTATATCAAAATGTTTTTTTCTAACATCAAATATAAGTTTCAAAAGCTCGGTATACTTATTCTTGTTTTTTATATCACAAGGAATAACCTCATCAATAAAAGGCGTAAGATTTTTTATACCTGCACTCCTCGGTTCAAGAACAAGAGAAATAGACGACTCAGGATAGAGAGTTTTTAGAGAATCAATAACAGGCAAAAAAAGTATCTCATCTCCCAAACCTCCGAAATTCATCAGCAAAATGTTTTTATGCGGCATCTTTTCCCTCTTTATTTTTATTCATAACAACAACAAATAACGCACTCATAAACCAGAACAAAACCTGAATCTGAGGGCGAAACCAAATAGTATCAACAAAACCGTGTGTCATCATACCGACTATACCGACAAGAACCAGCACAAAAAGAATTTTATCGGAAAAAGATACAATCTTTGCCCCCAAACTCTTCACAGCTGACACAATCATAAACAATATAAATGCTAACAGAGCACTTAAGCCGATAATCCCTGTTTCAACAGCTGTTTCCAAGAACACACTGTAAGCTCCTAGAGCATCAAAACCGCTGCGCATATACAATCCGTAAATCTCACGAAAAACCTTATTGCCAATGCCTATACCAACCCAGAAATTATCAAGGAACATCCGAAAACTCGACTGATAAACATTCATTCTGAAAGAATTGCTGCTATCTTCCCTCATTGCAAAAATTGACATAATACGAGCCTGCAGAGCCTCAGAAGAAGCAACAAGAAAGATAACACCTAAAATACTAATCAAAACAGAAGCAATCCAAATCTTCTTGAGATATTTTTTATCACGAAAATCATTCCATACAAAATAAGAAAAAACTGAAAACAACACAACCAACTCCGCTAATAAAGCGACATAAGCCCCCCTGCACCCGCTGAATAATATACCTAAAGCACAGCAAACAAGCATCAATAAAACAACAAAAGACATCCTGTATCTCTTATCTTTCAACAAACTAAACAAACCGCCTGCAAGAATCGGAAACCCGGAAAGAAGATACCCCGCCAATAAATTAGGATTAAACGGTTTCAATGTGCCATAAACTCTTGTCAGCACCTGCTCTGCATTCAGATGACTCGTATCCTGCCACCCTGAAATTTCTTCAACACCAACAAAGTTCTGTCGAATTACATACAACGACTCAAAAGAAATAACAGCACACAAAAGAAAAATAAAATAATACCCTCGCCTAAAATCCTCCGATAGTATATGCTTCATCACACAATAAAACATCAAATACGTAATCATCTTGCTCAGCCCCCACAAACTCTGCGGCAACAGAGAAGCAAACGCCGTAGACAAAAACATGGCAAAAAACCACGCCAAGATGAGAACATCAAGAAAATCAACTCTTATTCGATATTCTTCGAGCAAAATTTTGACTAAAAACAACGCAAAAGACAGCCAAATAAAAATACCTATAATTGTCGAAGAAACAAACAAAGAAGATACAAAAACCAAAGAACATACAACTACAATTAAATAATCCAAATTTGATAAAATAAGACTGTTTTTCAATCCGCTTGGAATAATCTTCTGCAAAAAAAACAAACAGCTGTTCAAAAATTTCAGAATAAAACAGTTGTTAATATCTGACTCGGTTTTTCGTATATCAAACATCTATTCTTTTACCCTAACATCAGATACAACACCGTTTATTCGATATTTAAATCCTTCCATTATAATCGGCAGCCCTATTTTTATTTTATTTCCGCCAATTACGGCACCATCATCAGTGATTATTGCATCATCTTTCACCGTAACAACATAGTTGTATAAATAAGGCATTGACGGGTCATCAACGGCAACAGCCTTCTTTGTTCCGTCAAATATCACAACTTTTGAATGAGTCTTCTTAACGTTTACTATCTCAAGTTTCTTATATGGAACATTCCTTATTGTCAAAAACGCTTCTTTTTCCGCAGAAATCGGATCTTCATCGCTCGTCAGACGCACCGATTGAAACGTTACATCAAATTCAACAGTTGATTCGCTCTTGATTGCTTTGTCTGATGTTTTATGCAAATTCATCTTTACAGACAAAACGCCAACAAGAAGCAAAAAGATTAAAACTAAAACAGTATAGTCAACCCAATTAAATTTCTTGCTCATCTTTTTTATAACCCTTTTCTAAAATTCTATTTCTTCAATCTGTTCTTTCAACTCTTCTCGAGATGTTGTAGCACATCCAAAGTGTCTGATTACAATACTTGCAGCCAAATTACCCAAAATCATCGCTTCTTCGGGGCGTGCTCCGGCTGCCAACGCAGCAGTGAAAGTAGCAACAACGGTATCACCGGCACCTGTAACATCAAATACATCCGTCCTGTTAAATGCCGGTATCTTGTGAGTTTCACCATTTTTCAAAAACAGCATCATACCGTAAGACCCTCTTGTAATCAGTATCATATCTGCATTAGTCTGGGCAAGCAGGTCCGCACCGGCTTTATTCAGAGTTATATCATCAACAATCCTGTATCCGACAGCTTTCTCAGCATCAGGCTGATTTGGAGTCAACACGGTTGCATTTTTAAAACGGCGCATATCACTCTGAGCATCAACGGCAACAATAATCCCATGTTCTCTTGCCGTATCAATTGTTGCCTTGATTATACCATCTGTCATCATCCCTATTCCATAATCAGATAAAATAACAGCATCAAAATTAGGAATGGCTTTCTTTATCTGGGCGATAACTTTTTCTTCCGTTTCTTTTGACACAGGGTCATTCATCTCACGGTCTATTCTGACAATCTGCTGGGTAACAGACTGCGTAGAAGAACCTGAAATTCTTGTTTTTGTCGTAGTTGGTCTGGTCTTATCCTGAACCATATATCTTGTATCAATATTCGCCTTCTTCAGTGCATCCAACAAAATCGGCGCATGATAATCATCCCCATAAACTCCTATTGCACCGCATTGCTCATCGCTAAGAGTCGCTGCATTGTGTATAGCATTTGCTCCGCCACCGAGAATAACTTTTGTTTCAGTATGTTTCAAAATTAAAACAGGAGCCTCTCTTGATATACGGGAGGCAACACCGTACATCATCTCATCAATTGCCAAATCACCAACAACAAGAGTCTTGACTCCTCTGAGAGAATCTATTCTTTTTTTTAATCCCGCTATATCTAAATTAGGCATATTTTTCTCCAATTATCAATCCAATATCAAATACCATAAATTATTAAACTAATATAATATATTGATGTATTCGCTTATATATTTTAATATAATGATTATAAAACTAACATAGAGAATATAACAAGTTATTTGGAGCAAAATATAATGCAGATGACACCGGACTACGAAGTAGACAGTGAAACTCCTTTCAAATCTAAAAAATTTGTGTTCAAAATATATCCTGAATTTGTCGAATACATCGACCAGATGGATGTATCTCAAAGAAACGAGTTCATTAATCAGGCAATAGAACAACATCTCGCCGCCTACTCAAGATGGCAAAAATACGATACTCTCATATCAAAACTCCGCCAAATAGCTGTATATTCCCTAATAATTGCCATCTGTATACCAATTTTGATTTTTTCCTTCAAACTTTTGGTTAACGAATCAAAAAATACAGACAGGAAAATGCAATATAATTTTGAAAAAGTTATAGAAAGCTATCAAACAAGATAAATAAAAAAGACGCATAAGCGTCTTTTTTATTTTGCCCTAAAACTTTGATACCCACTGATTATTTTTGATATAAAATCTCCATTTCAATTCAGTTCCAGAACTAATACCTATCCTTGTCGTACAAACAATTTCAGACTCAGGAACAGTTTTTCCCTCCTCTATTCTCAACGCTGATAAAGGAGAAGTCAAATCAACCTCATTCAACTCACGGGTAATCTCCATTGCGCGGCACAACTTTCCGGGGCCATTCGTTCCGCCAAAATCTCCGATAGGTTCAATCGCCCTGATTAAAACGGCACATCCCCTGCCTTCTTCCTCCGTAACAACATTCATACAGTTGTACATCCCGTAAATTAAATAAACATAAGCAAGTCCCGGCGACTTGAACAGTGTTGCCGCCCTTTTGGTTTTTCCTCGAAATGCATGACAAGCTGGATCTTCCTGAGTATATGCCTCTGTTTCAACAATCATTCCTTTCAAAACTTCTCCTGAGTCAAACTCCCTGCACAACACACACCCCAAGAGAGATTTTGCTACATCCAAGGTATTTTTTGAATAAAAACTCTTACAAATTATTGTCATTTTTACACTTTTTCTTTTCTCTTTCTCATACCATAGTACTATTATCTTCAAAAATCTACTACTTTTTTAATTTATTATTATGAAACAAAACCCGTTTTTTTAACCAAAAACCTCCAGAAAAAACTCCTTAATAAAAAAATAATATTCCTCTTAAACACTGATTTTATTGGACTTCTAAACTTTTTGTAATATTTGTTAATAATATCTATTGACATTCGAAATTATATAGTGTATTATGTACACATAATCAAGAGTGTTTGAAATACACTAAATAGAAACGGAGATGATTCTAAATGAATATCAATTCAATAAATACATACCTGAACACAAGGATAGAAAGAAATACAAGAATGGAAAGAAACACCAGAATGGAAGGTTCTAGAAATACAAGAATGGAAGGATCTAGAAACACCAGAATGGAAAGAGAAGCAGTTATGAGCAATGGATGTGGCTCAAAGTTAAACATTCTAGCATAAATTTACTCCATACCTAATAATAAACTAAAACCAAAGAATAGAATGCCGTCTGAACAAGACGGCTTTTTTTTATGAAAATGCCTGATGTTCAGCAAATCTTATCTTTTCATCACCGGCATAAAACGCTGTACCGCCTACACAAACACGGTTAATTTTACCATCGAAAAAGCCCAAACAAACTTTTATTTCAGAGGGTCTGTTCATTGAATACCCTTGTTCAAAAACAAGCTTATTAGCCTGTGCCCGAGTTATTTTATTATATCTGTAAAGATAACACGCAAGAGCTCCGTTTGATGTTCCGGTCGCCGCCTCTTCATCTATATCATAAAGCGGCGCAAAATTTCTGCAATGAGCTGTTCCTCCGTACTTTGTCTGCTCGGTAAACACATGAACGCCTACCGTATCATATTTTTTGCTGACAGATGATATCTTTAAAAAATCAGGTCTAAGATTGAACAGAACATCTAAACTCCTGACAGGAAGCAATATATCTCTCAACCCCGTAGAAACTATTTGTACCGGCAAATTTTCAATCAAATCAGACTCTTTTAATCCAAAACACGGTAGAATTTCTTCTTTAGGAATCTCGTCATAGAACTCTGGCAAATTCTGGGTCATAAAAACACTTTCGTTCTCTACATTTATATCTATTTCTCCTGCCTTTGTCGACAGAAAATAATTCCCATCCTCAAGAAGCCCCTGTTTTTTCAACAGAGAAAAAGCTGCAATCGTCGCATGACCGCACAAATCAACCTCTGCTGCCGGTGTAAAAAATCTGATTTCATAATGAGAACCATCAACTCTGTTCAAAAATGCTGTTTCAGAAAAACCTGCAATTGATGCAATCTTTAGCATTTCTTTTTCCGAAAAATCAGACCTTAAAACAACACCGGCAGGATTACCTCCCTCCGGTGTTGTTGCAAAAGAATTCATAATAAATACTTGTATCATAACTTATCCGAGAATCAGCCTGCGAGCAAATTCTACAACACTGTAAATAACACAGGCAATCATCATACACACTGGAATTGTCAAAACCCAGGCAAAAACAATATTTTTGACTATACTCCATTTTACTGCCGAAGCTTTAATTGTAGAACCTACACCCATTATTGATGAAGAGATAACATGAGTCGTGCTGAGAGGAATCCCAAAATGCGATGCAGTAAGTATTATTGATGCAGCAGATGTTTCAGCTGCAAAGCCATGAATAGGCTTCAGCTTAATAATCTTGCTTCCCATCGTTCTGATAATCTTCCATCCGCCGGACATAGTTCCTAAAGCAATTGTTGCCGCACAAACACAAATTACATAAATAGGTATCTCAAAATCACCGTCAGGACTCTTCTCAAGTACACCACCGACAAGCAAAGCAAGAGAGATTATACCCATCGTCTTCTGAGCATCGTTTGACCCGTGAGATAAAGCCATCAAACCTGAAGACAACAACTGAAAGCGTCTGAACCTTCTGTTAACCTTATCGGGATTTTTCTTATAAAACAATCTGAGCAAAAATAACATAAAGATAAAACCTACAACAAAACCGACAATCGGTGATGCAAACATAGGTATAATAACTTTATCTATAAGTGTCAAAAAACTCACACAGCCGATACCTGAGTGCATAACCCCTGCGCCGAGCAAACCTCCGATTAGGGCATGAGAAGAACTTGAAGGCAACCCCAAGAACCATGTGAACAAATTCCACACAACAGCAGCCAAAAGAGCGCATAATATAACCTTCAGCGTAACGGCATCAGGATTAACAATCCCTGAACCTATTGTTTTTGCAACGTGTGTTCCAAGCAAAGCGCCGACAAAATCAAGACTACCGCCGAATATTACCGCTGCCCTCGGAGAAAGAACTCTTGTCGATACGATTGTGGCAATAGCATTCGCCGCATCATGAAAACCGTTAATATATTCAAATACCAACGCAGTCACGATGACCATTATCAAGAAAATTACCATTAAAGTCATAACCGTTTCTCTCTTTAGTTTTGTTTCAATACTACATTAACTACTTCATCAGACACTGAGAAGCACAAATCAAGCGCATTCTCTATATCTTTGTAAATATCTCTGATTTTGATTACATCAAGAGCCTCATATTTACCTGAAAAGAGCTCATCCATCGCATGAAACAGAATTTCATCACCATGGGCTTCTATCTCTTTCATTCTGATATTGCTCTCCGTGATGTCTTTTATCGAGCTGACTTTTCTCAGATGCTGAACAATATAAATCAACTCTGAACAAGCTTTCACAAGAGTTTCGCCCTGACTTTTCATATTGCCTGTATAACGTTCAAGACGATAGACCCTCAAATTCATACAAGCTTTCACTATCTTCTTTGTTATTTTATTCAAATGAGTTGCTATGCTCTGAATGTCTTCTCTGTCTATGGGTGTAACAAAGGTATTGTTCAACTGGGTTAAAGTTTCTTTTGCAAGGTCATTACTTTTATGTTTCAACCCTTTAGCTTCAATAATATGCTTCTCAACCAGACCATCCGTCATAATCGCATTGAATAAACGTGCTGCTTCTTCACAAACCTTTGCACTGTCTTCAAACAGAGCATAAAAAACCTTCTCTTCAGGAGGTAATATATAACTTAATAAATTAAATTTTGACATATTTTTCCCTTTCCATTTTTTCTTAAATTACCTAACCAACAAGTATACCTGCTATCGCTGCAGATAAATATGACGCAAGCGTTCCGCATATCAATGCGCGAACACCGAGTACGGCCAAATCTTTTTTCCTGTTTGGAGCTATCTCTCCAATACCACCAACCTGAATTGCTATCGAGCCCAAATTTGCAAACCCGCAAAGTGCAAAACTCGCAATAACAATCGACTTCTGCGACAACAAACCGCTGCTGTTCATCGCAAGCAAATCAATATAAGCAACAAACTCGTTCAATACAAGCTTTGTTCCCATCAACCCTCCGACAGAAGCTGCCTCTTTGAAGGGAACGCCCATCAAATATGCAAAAACGGAGAATATTGCACCAAGTATCTCCCTCAAACTCAAATGAGCAAAATCAAGCCCAAGGAATGAAGAAATATGAAACCAGTTAACAACCAGACGCCCTGCAAAACCGAGAATCCAATCAATCATCGCAATTAGGGCAATCAAACCGATTAACATGGCAATAATACTCAAAGATATTCTCATACCATCGCTTGCCCCATGAGAAATAGCATCAATCAGATTGACATAAGTCTTCTCAACTTTGAGTTTGACCTCTCCTTTTGTTTCTGACTTCTCTGTCTCAGGATAAACTATCTTCGATATAACCAATGCCCCCGGAGCAGCCATAATGCTCGCAGCAAGCAGATATTCGGCAGGCACACCCATTGATATATAAATTGCCATAACTCCGCCCGCTATACAGGCCATAGAACCTGACATGGAAGCAAGAAGTTCTGAGCGGGTCATCCCTGCCACATACGGCTTTATCATAATCTGAGCCTCAACCTGACCGACAAACGCACTTGCCACATTCGACAACGCTTCTGCTCCGCTTACTCCCATAATCTTATACATCAACTTGGCAATCACTGCGATTACTCTTTGCATTATTCCGAGATGATAGAAAATATTTACCAAAACAACAATAAAAATTATTGTCGGGATTATTTTTATTGCAAAAATAAAACTGCTTCCGAAAATTGATGTCAATAAATCAGGTTTATCAGCAAGAAAACCAAAAACAAAACGACCGCCGTCATCGGAAAAATCAAGCAATTTCTTTATAAAATACCCTATTCCTTCAAAAATCGCCTTTCCTAAAGATGTCTTTAAAATAAAAACGGCCAGGAATAACTGCAATCCAAGACCGACCAATACTGTTCTTAAATTAATAGCTTTTTTGTTATTTGACATCAAAAACGCTATACCGAGAATAAAAACTATCCCTATCAACCCAAAAAAACGATCCACTCGTAATTCCTCAAAAGTCTTTATACTCTTATTCTACTAAAAAATATTTTTTTCATGTGCGTTTGTTAAGTTAAGCAAAGAAATTTCAAATAAAATAAAGTGTCTGAATGAGTTCAAATATTGCTGAAAATTATATACTAAACAAATAAATAGTATAATCACGGAGGATGTAACTGTGGCAAGGAAAGCACTTAAAATAAAAGAAGAGATACCTCAGTTATACGAAGTCAAACCGATAAAAACAAAACCATATAACGATATAGACCTCAATCACTGGAAAGATTATGACCATATAGATACAGGCACTCTATGGATGTATCAATCTCGTGCAAAAGGAAACGGACACTCCTTTGACTACCACGGCAACTACATACCTCAAATTGCCCAGCAGCTCTACGAAAGATACACAAAAAAGGGAGATGTTATCCTCGATATGTTCCTCGGCTCAGGGACATCTGCCATCGAAGCTCTGAATATGCACAGAAGATGCATTGGCATAGAACTGAATCCGAATGTTGTAGAATATACTTCCTCAAAATTTTCTCAAAAAGATTTATGCACTGATATCAGAATAATAAACGGCGACAGCGCATCAGAAGAAATTAAAGAAAAAATTCAGACAAATCTTGAACTTATGACAGAAAAAAAGGCACAATTTGTCGTTTTGCACCCGCCTTATGATGACATAATCAAATTCAGCGACAACGAAAAAGACCTTTCAAACTGCAAATCAACTCAGGAATTTTATGACCTCTTCGGAAAAGTTGCCAAAACAGCCTACGATTTCCTTGAGAAAAAAAGATTTGCAGCCCTCATCATCGGTGATAAATACGCAAACGGAGAACTCATTCCGCTTGGATTCAAATGCATGGAAGCAATGAATAACGCAGGTTTCACAACAAAATCAATTATTATAAAAAACATCGAAGGCAACGAAAAAGCAAAAGGAAAAACTGCAAACCTCTGGAGATACAGAGCTCTTGCAGGCGGTTTCAATATCTTCAAGCATGAATATATCATGGTATTCGAGAAAAGATAGCTATTTTTTCTCTCTTAACTTGAATCTGAACAAATAAACCAACGCTCCGATACCCACAAGAATAAGCCCCGGAATTGTATACTGCGACTTGTGTACCAAAAGATTTATGCAGATGAACGTTGCCATAAAACAATATGCAAGAGGCAAATAAGGATATAAAATCGCCTTGTACGGACGGTTTATATCAGGATATTTCTTTCTGAAATAAACTAATCCGCCTATTGTCAAAATATAGAACAATAAAGCAACAAAAATAACATAATCCAATAAATCAGAATAAGACCCCGTCAATACAAGGAATGATGCCCATATCCCCTGCAAAATCAAGGCATTTCCGGGAACATGATTTTTGTTTAATTCGGCAAGATAGTTGAAAAACAATCCGTCTTTTGCCATTGCATAATAAATTCTTGCTCCCGAGAGAATCACGCCGTTTACACATCCGAGCGCAGCTATCACAATTATCACAGCGATAATCATTTTACCCCATACGCCGAATATCTCTCCCATAAAAGCAGCTCCGACAATATCTTCAGGAGCATGTTTTATTGCATCAAGAGGCAAAACACCGAGATATATAACATTCACAAGAACATAAATCAAAACAACCCCGCCTATTCCAAAAAACAAAGACAAAGGAAGATTTCTCTCGGGATTTTTTATCTCAGAAGCAATCAGCGTAACATTATACCAGGAATCAGCCGAAAATAACGCACCTACCATCGCAACAGCTATGGCTGAGGAGATGCTGATATTCTCTGGCATTGAGAAAGTCGTAATATTTTCTGTAAATATATGAGGATTGAATCCGAGGCAAATACCGCATAAAATCATACCGACAAGAGCAAGAATCTTTGCTGAAGTAAATATATTCTGGATTATTACCCCGTCTTTTACTCCTCTGATATTGAAATAAGTCAAAACAACTATCAACAAAATAGCCAGCGCCTGCAAAGAAGAAACTGATATCCCATGAAAAGAAATAAGCTTTATATTTGAACTGATTTGAGGGAATAACACCCCGCTGAATTTTGCAAATGCAACAGCAACAGCAGCAATGGTCCCGGTTTGGATTACAAGAAAAGAAACCCATCCGTAAAGAAAACCCGCAAATTTTCCCCAAACTTTCTTCAAATAAACATACTGCCCCCCTGCCTCAGGAATAGATGCGGAATACTCTGCATAACATAATCCCGCTATCAACGTCATAACACCTGCAACAATCCAAACAAGCAAAAGCATCAAAGAAGAGTTGACCTGACGGGCTATATCCGCTGATACAATAAAAATCCCTGAACCAATCATAGAACCTGCAACAATAGCAATTGCATCAAACAAATTCAACGAACGTTCTAAAGCCACTTCCTTCTTTTCTTCCATATCCACCCCTTTTGCAGTGCTAAATATTCTCAAAATATAACACAATCAAAAGTAATAAACAGGATTTGTTACATTATCTTGAAAAATATTAAACAAAAAAACTTGAATACAGACGATAAACAGTATCTGAAAGCAAAATAATAAGAAACAGAATAGTTGAACCCTGAATCAAAAAACAACTCTTCCTCGCTGGCAGCATAATCGAGAAAAAGGCAGCAGCCGGCAAAAGAACAGATGCAAAATACCTTCCCTGTATGCCGTCTATCAAATCTGCTCCCACATGACTCCATACAATGTACATATTGGTGCTTACTACAAAAATAATCAATAAACTCAAAGACAATATAATCAATTTCTGCTTCAACGAAAACATCTCTCTGCCCTTATCATCAACATCTATCGAAAAAAATACATTCAACACAAAAAATATATAATATAAACCATATGCCCACCAATCGAGTCTTATGTTCAACCACCCGAGAACCCCGACCATCTCTCTCAGCATTCTCGAAAAAATCCTCGATGTTCTGAAAAAAGTCTGCAAATACTCAATCGGATGACTCAAAATATAAACCACCTGTTCAACAGGCTTTGCTCCGTTACCGGGAACAAGAACACTTGACGCTATCTTCCCCCACACCAGAGATAAAACTACCGACGGCACAACAACTGTCGCCATTTTCACAAAATATCCGCCGCAAAATTTTTTCTTTGGAATAAGAAAAACAAAAAATACTATCAAAAAATTCTGCTTTACCTGCCCTATAATAAACGCAAGAACAGCAAGCAACACAACCTGTTTCCATCCTATTTTTGAATCATCACCGACACTGTATTGCAAAATTTTGGCAAAAAATAACATACTCGACGACAACAACACAGGATCTGTCGATAAAGACCCTGCAAGCGACAGATTAATTGGCGCAAGCAAAATCAAAACTCCGACCCACTTCAAAAAAGGGAGAGAGCGTATCGCAAAAAAACCAAGGATTAAATAAAAAAGAAAATTAAAAATCTTTCCTCCGAACATAATATACAAAAGAGATGGCGTAAACATCTCCATAAATTTCAGCCCTGTTACCTGCGGCATATATGCAACAGGTGAATACAGAGCAGTATTTATATGGTTAATAAAAATTTTCTCTCCATTTTTTGTATAAGAAGAGGCTTCTGATATGTCCTTAAAAGAAATTTTCTCTTTTAAGCAATCTCTATCAGTCAAAAAATCATAAAATTTAGTAGCTTTTTCTAACTCATGAATAGATTTAGGCAAAAATGAACCCGAGTGTTCTTCATCAGGCTTTTGAACAACTATCTGCCCGTCAATAATCCCCAATGTCCTGTAAAAATGAGCATTCTCATCAGGATACAAAAACGGCGGCGTAAAAATCATTATCATCACACCGAAAAATATCCCCAAAAAGAGAAATACCCGCTCAGGACAGAAAATTTTATTCATCATCGGAACGGCTCTCTTCGACCTGAGATTTGTTATAAAGATAGGATATCAACATCAATACGGCACCAAGAACAAGTAATACAAGAACTTTATATACAGACGCCAAACCTGCTATATCGTAGAAAATTATTTTGAAAATAGCAAGTATGCTTATATATATAGCAGAATTTTTTAGGCTCTTCACATTAAACGCAAGCCCGAACAAACTCAAAGCCGCAAGATAGAAAATCCACATAATCGTAATAATAAAACCGGAACTATCATATAATCCGAATTTTATTAAATAGTCAGCTGTTTCATAGGAAATGAGAAAAAATCCGAGAGTTATCGCAAGATAATCAAACAAATATTTTTTCTCCATCTTCGAATAAACAAGAGCACATGCTATCCCAACAGCAAAAGCAAAAAATCTCAAATTTAATATCGGCAAAAATTCTTCAACAGGAACATATCTTACTCCAAGAAGAACTAAAAATACAGCACTCACACTCCACATCAAATAACTCAACAACCGAAAAATATATGACCCTTTTATATCTGCCAAGAATTTCAAATGCAGCGCATAAATAAACCCGATACATACATTGACCATCGCCTTCAAAGTAACAAACATATCATCAACAGAGTTTGAAACAAGCGACGAATGGGTCATCCATGCGTTAAACTCAAAAATTACATACAAATAAATCATAGTTGAATACAAAAAAGTCAAAAATAATGACACTTGAGAATCTCTGCTTTTTGGACACTTCGCCAAAATCGATGAACACCCGAACATAACTAATGCAGGAACACCAAACAACACAAGTCTTGAATTTAATAAAGGAACATAACCTTCAACAGGTACTATCGAAGTATTCAACCTCAATATTGACACAATACATGTCAACGAGAAAAACAACACCCATTTTGTTAAATACTTTAAATCAAGAAAATATCTCAAAGATGTTATGAACAAAGTTTCAAAGGTCCAGAGAAGAACTCTCGTCATTCCTGCAGAAACAAAAAACGTTCCCATATATACAACAGCTATCAACGCATAAAAATAAGGACGCAATATCTTTTTTTGATTTCTTGAAAGGAAATAACATACAACAGCCAAATAAATAAAAGCATAAGAAAATAAAACAAGCCCAAGCAGCATCCTCTCTCCAGAGAAAACAAGCCAGGATAAAAACGCAAGAATACCAAGATTGATATAACTCGACATATAATGCTCTTTCTCATGCTGAATTTTGTTTGTAAGTATCCTCAACAAATCAAAACTCAAATACATAACCCACAAAATAATCGGGCATATTATGCTGAATTTATCATGTGCAAAAATAGAAGTTCCAAACAAAAGAACGGTTGTTAAAACCAGATTAACAAAATTCAACCACCGCTTGTCAGAATTAACATAGACATAAACTAAAGCTATTGCATTCATAAAAAGCAAATAGCAAAACAAAAAATTCTGAGATAAATTATCATTCAGAAAAAACGGAGTCAAATAACCGCCAAACAACCCTATACCTAATGCTGAATAAGACTTGTATCGTCCCGCAAGAAAATACGTAGATAAAAGCAGAACACAACCGATACCAAGCCCCAGATATGTCGAAAACAGATGAAACACCCCTGTTGCACAATAAGTTGATATGAACAACACAGCAAGCCCTACTCCCAATAAAACTTCTGCATAAGGTTTCATATTATCACTCTTTTTATGCATATTTAAAGAAACAAAAACAAATGCCAAACCGGCGACAAAACCGGCTGCTATTCTCATCAGAGGAGTAAAAACAATAAATTGAGATACAACGGTGATAAATATACCAATAGCTATAACAAGAGCAAGCGCACCTATTTTATTGAAAAGACTTCCAAAAAATATATTCTCAATACTTCTTTTTGACTTTTCATCTTTTTCGAAAACATTAACTGTATGCTGAACTTTTGCAGATTGTTCATCTACATTACCATGTTTTGCAGCATCATCTTCAAATAATGGTGTTTCTTTTGGCTTCTCCGCTGATAATTCTTCTTTATACATAGCAGATTCATCAATTCCAATTTTTGATGAGTCAAGACTGTTTATTTGCTTCTCAAGCTGTTCATATTTTTTTGTTAAATTCTTTTTGAATTCATAAAAATCACAATGAATCCATAATAACCAGAAAATCATTATTAAAATAAATAAAAAAAGAACTATCATCAAATATCTCCAAACACTAAAAAAATCCGCTATAAAGAAATAATACAAATATTTTTTACTAAATGCAAATTAAAAAAACTCTTCAATTTTTAATAAAAACTGTATATTCGAACTCAAAACCTGCTGGAATCAAATAAAAAACAAAATTTGAACTTTTTTCACTATTACTCGTTATAATAAGTAAGCGAATAGCTAAGAAAATTATTTTAGAGGAAAGGGAATTTTTATGAAAAAGAAATTATTATCAATCTTGCTTGCAGGTATTTTGCTGACAGGTTTGACGCTGAATGCAGAGAGTTTCGCAGGTCCTAGAGATCACCACGGACAAAAATACTCTCAACACAAAGAAATGAGACATCAACAGTACAACAAAAAGAAACAGGAGTACAAAAAACAAAAACAGGACCACAAAAAGAAATACCAGCAGAAAAAACAGAATCATAAGAAAAAATATCAACAGAAAAAACAGGAACACAAAAAATTCTTCAAACAAACAAATGACAAAAAGAAATTCAACAGCCGCAGAGATAACTCAAAATTTGGACACAAAGACCATAAACAATACCAGAAAAAAGTAAATCACAAAAAACCCGTAAACCATCACAAAAAATTCGGAAGAAGATAATCAACAAGAAGGCGCATCCAAAGGATGCGCCTTCTTGTATTCAATTCTTATATAGTTTATAAATCAAATGCCTCATATCTTTTCCTCTCACATTTTTTACAAACTCACCTTCGACACAGGCTCCGAGTCTTTTTGCAACATTTCTCGATGCTGTATTTTCAGGACGTATTTCAAAAATAACTTCAGATAAATTTAATTTCTCAAAAGCATATTTCACAAGCGCTCTTGCACACTCTGTTGCATAACCTTTATGCCAGTATTGTTTTTTGAATATGTACCCGATTTCATAATACTCCTTGCCATTTACAACATCAGGCATTAATGCAGCCTGCCCGAAAATATTTGAACTTATCTTATCCTCAACAAGAAAATAACCGGAATTACAACGATTGTATCGTTCAAGATTTTTATTAATCCACTCTTTAACCTCCTCATCACTGAATGAATATTCCCATGCATACATAACTTCAATATCCTGAAGCATCGCTGCAAGCTCGCCAAAATCATTAAATGTCATCCTTCTCAGATAACACCGCTCTGTTTCAAGAAATATGTTTTTATCCATAAAAAACTCTTATATACATAGAAATTATAACACGCTCTTGCCTGTCATCTCATTGAAAGTTTGGAACTCACTGCATTAGAGAAGGAAGATAATCCAAATCTCTTAACTCTCACAACTTACAACTGCCCTCCAACCGACTTATACAAACTCAAAGAGGCAATAATCGCATCTGTCCTGCTCTGAATTTCTTCTTTTTGAAGAGAAAGCAAATTTTCCCTGTTCCTGAGAGTATCAAGATAAGAAACAGCTCCCTTTTTATACTTATAGCATATATCATTATAATACGCCGTTTCACACCCAACACGTTTTTTATCATTTTGATTTTTCACAGTATTGGTTTTCAAATCAGCCAAACTGTCATTTATTTCTTGAATTGACGTCAAAATTGTCTTCTGATATGTATTGAACATCTGGTCATATTTATATTTTCTAGCCCGTAACTGAGCAATCAAACGCCCGCCGTTAAAAATAGGCTGAGTCAACCCTCCTCCATAAGACATAATAAAACTTCTCCAGTCAAACAAAGAAGCCATCCTATAAGCATTAAAGCCTAAAAATCCGGTAATATTTATACTCGGCAGAAGATTTCTTCTTGCTATTTTTACATCAAATGCTGCAGCCTGAAGTTCTGCTTCTGCCCTCAATATATCCGGTCTTTTATCTATTATTTCCGATGGAACGCTCTTTGGCAAATCCTTCAAGAGCTCAACTCCGTCAATAGAACCTCTCTTAAGTTTTGATGAATTTTCACTGCTCTCTCCAGTTAAAACTGCAAGCTGGTTCAATAACTTGATTTGACTATTCTTCAATGTTTCAATATCTGATAAAGCTTCTGTATATAACTTATCAGCAACCGTTACATCTGTTGAAGAAGAAAGCCCGTATTCATAATTAATCTTTGTCAAATCCAAAATTTCTTTTCTAATATCAACAAGCTCACTTTGGAGGGCTATTTGCTTATCAAGATTAATAATATTAAAATACGTTGTCGCAGTCAGCACCGTAAGAGAAATAAAAGCGGCCTTCTCCTCATACATCATCGCCTCATATGCCTTTTGTACCCTCTTTGTAGTAAAACGATTCTTTCCCCAAATATCAACTTCATAATTCACTGTTAAAGGGAATCTTATGTTAGCGGCATAATATGACGGAAAGAACATACCGCCATAAGGTATCCGCCCTGAAAACTTTTCTCTGGAAGCTGTAGGGCCAAAAGTCAATGACGGCAACTCATTTCCGAATGATTCTTTTATATTCTCATGACTTTCCAAAACTTTTAGAGCATTTATTTTTATATCATAATTTGAATCAGCAGTTTTCATAACATATTCTGTCAAAATCGGATCATTAAATTTATCCCACCACTTCTTGTTTATATATTCAACTCTATAATTATCAGGAACATCTTTCCTGCGTTTTTTCCAGGCTTTCTTTTTTCCTTTATTATCACTCTTCGTCACATATGATTTTTGAGTACCGTTTTTTCCATCCTCAATACAGAAAGCAGGCAGGGTATTTGATATAAATAATCCCGTAATTATAAAAATAACCAAAAATTTCTTCATTTTGTCCTCTTAAAAATATTCATCAAACGTTGTTTTATTTGCGGGTTGTTATACATCTGCAGCCTCTTTTGCATCTGAGTAATTGTCATATACAAAACAGGTATCAGGAATAAGTTTAATATTGTAGAAACTATCATCCCTCCAAACACAGCCGTTCCCATGGAAATACGGCTGACAGAACCAACTCCCTGTGCAAACACAAGCGGCGTAATACCCAAAATACATGCAAGAGATGTCATTATAATCGGTCTAAAACGAATGCATGCAGCTTCAACAATCGACTCTCTGAGATTTTTCCCATGCCTGTGAAGCTGGTTTGCAAACTCAACAATTAATATACCGTTTTTACTCGCCAGTCCGATTAACATAACAAGTCCTATCTGGCAGAAAACATCATTATCTATTCCTCTCAAAAATTGAAATAACATCGCACCAAACAGAGCAAGAGGAACAGCAAGCAATATTATCGCCGGTTCAAATAAATTTTCATACTGTGCTGCAAGTATCAAAAATACAAACACAAAGCTCAACATAAATATGAACACAGCCTGACTCCCGGATTCCTGTTGTTCAAGAACTATACCTGACCACTCATAAGAAAATGTCTTTGGCAGTACTTTTTGGGCTATTTTTTCCATTTCCTTAATAGCTTCCCCCATACTTACTCCCTGCATGGCAGAACCTGTAATTTCAGCAGAACGTCGCAGGTTATAGTGATTTATGGTATCTGCAGTATAGATTGTTGAAAAAGATGTAATCGTTGAAAGAGGCATCATTGTCCCTTCTTTAGTTCTTACATAAAATTGTCCGATATTATCCGGAGTTGTTCGAAATTCTTTGTCAGCCTGAATATAAACTCTGTATGCTTTGTTCAAATAAGTAAAATCATTCACATATAAAGAACCAATATAAACCTGAAGAGTGTTATAAATATCACTCAAAGATAACTGAAGCTGTTTGGCTTTCAGTTTATCTATTTTTACGTTCAACTGAGGAGAAGCAGCTGCAAATGAAGTAAACAATCCTGTCAATTTGGGAGAAGAAAGACTCTCTGAAATAACTTCCTGAGTCACTGAACTTATTGTATCAAGAGAATTATTGGCATTATCTTTTATTTCAAACTGAAAACCGCCAACCGTTCCTATACCTTCTATTGCAGGAGGTTCAAAGGCAACAGCAGTAGCATCGGGGAGTTTTGATAGTTTTTTATTTACCCTGTCAACAATGGCTTTTGCTGACAGTTTTTTGCTTCTTCTTTCATGATGAGGTTTTAAATCAACATAAATCATAGCCTTATTCGAAGAGCTTCCGCTAAAACTATAGCCTGTTGCATCAAGGTATCCCTTAATACCTTCTTCTTCCTCAAATATTTTATCAATTTTATCAACAATTCTCTGGGTTTCTTCAAGAGAAGAGCCTTCAGGAGCCTGCACCATTACACTGAAATATGCCTGATCCTCTATTGGGATAAATGACTGAGGAACAATTTTGAACAGACAAAAAGTCGCCGCAAGAAGTATTCCAAAAACGACAAAAACTTTTCTGCTGTTATTAAGCACTATATTCAACAATGTTTTATATTTTTGTATGATTATGCTGATTAAATTATTAAATTTATCAAAGAATTTAAAATTAAACTTGCTCTTTTCCTTCAGCATAATTGCAGACATAGCCGGAGTAAGAGTCACTGAGACAAAGGCTGAGATAGCAATTGAAAAAGCAATCGTCAGCGCAAATTGTTTATACAATTTTCCTGTTGTTCCCGGGAAAAAAGCTATCGGAACAAAAACCGTAATCAACACAAGAGATGTTGCAATAACAGCACTGAAAATTTCTTTCATTCCTTCTACTGCCGCTTCGGCCGGAGATAATTTTTTTTCTTTTATAAACCTCTCAATATTTTCTACAACAATAATCGCATCATCAACTACAAGTCCCGTAGCCAAAACAATTCCAAACAGGGTAAGAGTGTTTATCGAAAAACCGAAAACTTTCAATAACGTGAACGTACCTATTAATGATACGGGTATTGTTATTGATGGAATTATTGTGGTTGTCCATTTTTGCAAAAACAGATAAATTACCGCAACTACAAGCAAAATTGAACCGATAAGAGTAAGAAGAACTTCTCTTATTGATTCTTTGACTATATTACTTGAATCAATTGATACAATAGTCTCCAACCCCGGTGGAAATGACTTTTGAAGTTTCGCCATCTCTTCTTTTACTTTTGTCGACACTTCAATTGCATTAGCGGTAGGAAGTTGCATAATCGCAAACCCTATTGCATCTTTTCCATTGTAGTGGCTTATTGTATTATACGTTTCAGCTCCAAGTTCAGCTCTTCCAACGTCTTTTAGCCTTACAATCATATTTCCGTCCGTTTTAAGAATAATTTCGTTAAATTCCTCAGGAGATTGCAAACGACCCGGAGCCTGTACGCTCATCTGTATTTCCTGTTCTTTTTTACTCGGAGCACCGCCAACCTGCCCTGCAGTAACCTGTACGTTTTGCTCCTGCAGAGCATTAATAACATCTGTTGCTGTCAATCCGGTACTTGCAAGCTTGAACGGGTCAAGCCAGACACGCATAGCAAAAGTTCTATCACCGAATATCAGAACGTTTGCCACACCTTTGACTCTCTGCAAATAGTCTTTTATATATCTGTCGATATAGTTGCATATAAATTGTGTGTCATATTCGCCGTTTTCTGACTTCAAAATATATAGCAAAACAAGCGCTGTTGAATTTTTATAGATAGTGACCCCTGTTTGTTTAACTTCCTGAGGGAGCCTTGCTTCAACCTGTTTTACTCTTGTTTGAACCTCAAGAAGTGCGTCATCAAGACTTCTTCCAGAATCAAAAACAATATTAATCGTACTTGTACCATCATTACTGCTTGAGGAATACATATATTTCATATCCTCGGCACCGTTGATTGCCTGCTCAAGAATTGTCGTAACAGTTGCCTCTACAGTCTGAGCATCCGCACCTATATAGTTTGCCGTTACTGTAATCTGAGACGGAGCAAGTTGAGGGTATTGCTCCACAGGCAAAAGCGGAATACAAATCAAACCTGTAAGCAGAATGATAACGGAACATACGGCGGATAAAATCGGTCTTTTTATGAAGTTTTCAACAAACATTATATCTGTTCCTCTTTCTCAATTCTGACTTTAGCCCCGTCATAGAGTTTTTGAACTCCTTTTATAACAACACAATCACCGCTTTTTAAACCTTTTGTCACAACATATTTCTCCTGTTGTATTTTTCCAAGGGTAATAGGAGTTTGCTTTACAACTTTTTCACCGTTTTCTTCTTTAACAACATAAACAAAATCCTGACCGACAAGATGAATTTTGGCACTGACAGGAATTAACAGACCTTGTGTGTTACTATAGACAACTTTTACTTTGACTGATTGGTCAGCTTTTAAAATTCCATTTTCATTTTTCATAATTGATTTTGTGAGTATTGTCTGTGTTGAAGAATCAACTCTTGGCGAAATAAAAGACAGTGTTGAACTGGCTGCCACCTTATTTTCATTATCTAAAATCTGAACAGGCAGCCCGGGTTTTATTTCAAAAACTCTATCTGCAGGAAGCCCCACATTCAGTTCAAGAGTTTCATTTTGTGTAACAGAAAGCATTTTTGTTTCAGGAGTAACATGGTCACCGATTTTCACAGGGATGTCTCCTATTATGCCTGAGAATGGCGCAGTGATTTTGTGATAACCAAGCTGCACTTCCTGTTCTTTTATCTGTGCTTCATTTGTTTCATAGTCTGATTTCGCCTTTTTATAGGCATTTTCGTAATTTTCCATATCCTGTTTGCTTACTGTTTTCTTTTCATACAAATCAGAATATCTTTCATATTGTATTTTTGCAGTTTCATAGTTCAAAAGAAGGGCAGAGCGTTTTACAACATAAGAATTAAGCAATGCCTCCTGTTTTCTTGGGTCAATAACCAGAAGAAGATCTCCTGTTTTTACCCTGTCACCTGCTTTGACATTAATCTGCGAAATTTGACCGGATACTTGAGGCTGAAGCAGAACAGATTGTCTCGAGATAAGTATTCCTTGATAGAGCTGAGAATTTTCCAGTTTTTGCGGTTTGAGAATTTCAACATAAACTACAGCTTTTTCAGGAACAACATCATTTTTATCTCTCAGAAGAAGAGCTAATGCAGCTATAGCAAGAACCAGTAAGATTGTTATCAGTATAATATTTTTTTTATTTATTTTCATATATGCCTCTTTTTTCTGTAAAATACACACAAAAGTATAGTCTTATTCAAAATGAATATGGCTTTAATGTTGATAAATCCGTTTTAAAAAATTCAAGAGTTAGAATTCAAACATTTTTATTAATTACCCTCATAAGCCTTTTCAGATTGAATATTATCCTGAAGTTTTTCAACATATGTCCTCATTAATTCCAAAAGTTTTGAACTTTCTGTCGCATCAATTTCATCAAAAGCATGTATTGCAGCATTATCAAGTTTTAGAAAAATTTTATCCGCAAATGCCTGCCCCTTCGAAGTTAAGTGTATGTTTTTGTTTCTTCTGTCGTCCTGTTTTTCTTTTAAACTAACAAGACCGTCTTTATACAAACCGGTAATTACTGTGTTAACTGTTTGCTTAGGCAAAAATGTTTTTTCAGAGAGAAGTTTTTGAGTGCAATTTTCAGGTGTTTCATAAATAAAATTTAAAATAATCAATGTTGAATAAGATAGTCCGACAGATTTTGCATAATCGGCATAAATTGTGTCAAGAGTATATAAAATCTGAAATAACAACTTATATTGTTCTTTTTTGGTTAATTCCGCCATTTAAAAGTCCTTTTTATTAACAGTCCTAAAATAAATTAGTCCAATTTCAGTACTATTTTATAGTATAATTATTTTTAGTCAATATGTGTAAAAAATTTAATACAATAACTCTTAATGATTGTATAAAAGTTGATATAATGACATTTTCCGGAAATTCTTAGCTTAAATATGAAAAAGTCCGGTTTTCCGGTTTGATTTTTGGGGAACACTTAATTTTTTCGACCCGAAAACGCCCACACAAAGCCAACTTTGCCAAAATAATCTATATATCCGTACAAATACAAAAAAAAGAGGCGTTCAGTAGCCTCAAAGTTTCACTCTAGCAGAAAAAGGAGGAGGTGGGATTCGAACCCACGGTGCGCTCGCACGCACGACGGTTTTCAAGACCGCTCCGATAAACCGCTCTGGCACTCCTCCGTGCCGATTTATTAATTTTATAATACTATATAAATTTTTTTATGCAATCTTTTTTTAAATTATATATTTATAATATAATATTGTTATGGACAATAAGATTATAAAAATAACCAAAAATAAATTGAATTTTGTCGGCATATCAGTCAAACCCGACACAACCGAAGACTCGGGGATTGCTGTTCTTGATGAAGACTTGAATATTAAATATATAGACAAAGCTTACAGACTCAACGACATAAAATTCTTTGTAGAAAATCTCAGCAACAAAGACAGCCTGATTATCTCTATTGATATCCCGCTGAATAATATGTTTCTCATCGGAAAATGGAGGCAGGAGTCAAAACATTATCATTGTTTTACTGTCGGAACATCTTACAGTTCAAAACAAATTTGGAGCACAAGACAGAGCTCAAGAGGCTCAGAAATTGCTCAAACATTGAAAGAAGAAGGATATGACGTATTCAGATACAACTCATCCTATTCAAAATGTGCTCTCAGCCTGACATATCCGCTGAAATCTCGTTCACCTGCCGGATGTAAATATTTTCAGGAAATGCTCAAACAAAAACTTGGTATAAGCGGATTAACAAACAATATAATGTCTTTTTCTGCTCTCGATGCCATATTAGGTGCATATACAAGCTGGCAGATTTATTATGGTGAACAAAATAAAACATTCAAAATAGTCAACAACTACAAAGACATCCCCGTAATAAGCCCTATTGAAAAGATATCGTGTTGAACTTATATCCCTTCAAAATAGAATTCTCTTTCAAATTGTGATTGGGACTCTCCAGAGGTAAACTGCCGTATTTTTCATCAATTCTTTTCAACAAAGCTGTTTTTTTAGGGTCTTCATCAAAAAACAACTTTGAATATAAAACGACTCCGTCATTCACTATGTTTGAAGATGATGCTTCAAATACATACGGATATTTCCTCGAATGATAACGATTCGCAAGCGCATTCATCGCCAGAGCGTCAAATTCTTCCTGAATTGACGCCTCAACATCATCATCCTTTGCATGCGTTGTTTCATGCAGTACCGCTTCTGATATTGCCAGTATATCAGCAAAATTACGGGTATTTGAGTATGTTTCATTAATCAATATATTTTTTTGTCCGTTATCTTCCTGAAACTGGGCATGGTGTCCGAGTGAGGGAAGAGGTGCGAATTTTATGGAAATATTTTCATCTCTTATATAATCTACAGCTTCCTTCCCTGAGTTGAAAGCAATATTAACTCCTATATTTTCCATATGGGCCATATCTTCCTGAGAAAACTCAACTTCTGATAAAAAGTTTATAGCCTGTCCTAAAATAAAATTATCCATCCCGGGATTGAAATAATTCATACTTACAGGAGGCATCTCTTTCATAGCAAAAGACTGCACGCCTGGTGAACTTACCTGCTTTTCCGGCTGATTTTTGGCGAAATATGGATTTGAATTGTATGAAACGGGATATATTTTATTTATAAACAAAACAGTTTCTCAAAAACTATACACAGTTTTTTTATTATATCCTTTTTTAAATATTTTTCAACAGCCTGCAAACTAAACCAAGGAACTGCCGGCTGTCTTTATTTTATCTATGCATTTCTTCTGACCGGCAAACTCAATTGATAACTCTCGAACCATATCCAAAGCATCCACATCACGAGCTATTGCGTCTTTCAATGATAAAATCTCTGAAACAGAAAGTTTCTTAATCTCTTCTGACTTTTGCAGCTTCCAGATATTTCTGAAATTACGCTGAGTCTGCTCATCGTATCCAGGAAGCGATGATTTATAAGCCAACCAGTGATAGAATTGATGAGCCAGAATATAAACATTCGGCGTATTTACGCCAAGCAAAAACATATCAGGCAGCTCTGAAGATATTTCAGCATTCTTATCAGAAAAGAGCCTTATCATAACTGACAAACAAAGTGTTTTAAATCCTTTTTGTTTAGGTAAAAAACCTGGAGCAATATTCAAAAGAAGACAAACTTTTTCAATATGCTTCATTCGAACAATAGTTGTTGAGTGGTTTTCAATGTATCTCAATATGTTATCAGGTTCTTTGATGTGTTTTTTCAAAAACTCTTTCGCCTTATGATAAACATTCTTTGCACGCTGCTCATCATGCGCATTGAGTTTCACAACACCTGATTGGCTCAAAAATACATTTGAACTCTTATTTTTCAACGACGAATATTTACGGTACTTAAACATATAATACTTCTGAGAAACGATGCTATATATAAGTTTCAGAAAATTAATAACTTTAAACAATATAAAAATCCTCAAAATAATCCTTATATATAAAAAAACATACAATACAAAATAATTGCTATATCTCAAAAACAAAGGGAACAAAAACGCAGAAAAAAGCGTCTAAAAATATGAAGTGCCGTATTTGTACAGCCGTCTTAGAGTGTAAGACGGCTTTTTTTTACGTCCAAAATCAAAGAATCATACACCTCAACAGTCTGAGGGTGTATTACCAAATCATTATCAATCAGCTTTTTTATCGTAGCCTTATAACACAAAATAATAGCATCATCCATATTTCCATGCTCACTCAGAGCATCCCACAAAAGTTTGGAAATATCTGGTCTTCGAGTTCTTGATTCTATTTTATCAGCAAGAAACACTATCTTCTCAGTCTGAGTCATATTTATTCTGCCAATTGTATGAAATCTGATGGCATCCAAAATTTCTTTATCCTCAATGTCAAAAACTGTTTTTGCAACATAAGCTCCGACCGGAGCATGAAGTGTTTTGGAGTTCTCAAGCTCCATCTTCGTAACATCAATATTATTTTGCGATATAAGCCGCAACAACTCATCATTTGGCAAACATTTCGCACAATCATGAATTAAAGAAGCTATCTCAGCTTTTTCATTTTCAACTCCCAAAAACTTACATATTTCACAAGAAGCTTCATATGCCCCCAAAGAATGTTCGTATCTCTCGTTTGTAAGATTTTGCCTCAAATAAGTTTTAAAAAAATCAATATTCATAACAAACTATAATATACCAATAATCGAATCACTTCTTTTAAATACCATCTCTCTAAACTCAATAGGATTGCTGAGCTCAAAATCAATAACCGACGATACTTCAGAATCGAATATAGAATCTTCAAATTTATCCTGAGTAATTTTTTCAGCAACATAGACTATTCCGGTTACTGATGAAGCTGAAGAGTTTTGCAGAGAATGGTGATATCTGATTGAATCACAAATAATCGCAGGAAGTTGATATTTCTTAGCAAAAGCATACCCCAACTCTGCATGGTCAACCTTGTAGACACTCTGCTCGGCAGTAAGTTTGTCAGTTCCTTTATTAATTAAAAACTCAACATCTTTGTACTTGCTGAGATTATAAATATAAAAAATTGCACGCCCAACATCATGCAAAAGTCCTATGACAAAAGCTTCTTCAGGACTTGCTATTTTCAGATTTTCGGATAAAATTTCACTTGCGACAGCACAGCGAATAGAATGCTTCCAGAGTTCATGTCCTCTTTTTGTCATGACCATGGGTTTCATAGCCATGCCCATAATAACGCCTTTTACCGTCTTTATACCGAGAAGAGATATCGCATCATTAATCTTGGTAACAGGATTTGGTATACCAAAATATGCTGAATTTACCAAATTCAGAATTCTTGCAGACAAAGCTATATCTTTTGATATTGTTTTTGAGAGTTTTGAATAGCTGAACTGATCATCTTTCATTATTTCCATTGCTTCAAGAAAAACTATCGGCATAGCTTCAAGTTCAACAACTACATCCAATATTCTTTTTGATACTTCCTCTGAATTCATAAACACCAATCTTTCAAGTAAGTTATATTTTTTAATTATATATTAAGATGTTTCTTTATGGAAACAAAACTTCCGCATGCGCAGAAAACAACCCCCATAAAAAGTATCGTAGCAATAACAACATTTATTGTCATAGGATTCTGCGGTACGGCAAAAAATTCATACGTCTTGTCTATATATCTCTGCAAAATTAAAACGGGAATAATTGCTATCAACGTACCGGATAAACCGTAAAAAGCACCCTGCAAAACAAGAGGCATTCTGATATACCAGTCACTGACGCCCATAAGACGCATTATTTCTATCTCTTTTCTTTTTGATGCAATTACTATCTGTATTGTATTGTTTATTATAAACATCGTCAAAAAACCGGATACAATAAGTATTATGATAGTAGCCGTATGACTGATGTCACTGACTTCTCGCATTTTTTCGGCAAGCTCATGAGCATATTTGACATCTTCAACCTCTTTAAGCCCCTCTATGCTTTTAGCAACCTGTTTTATATCTTTTTGGCTTTTCACACGAACATGCAGCGTGTCAGGCAGAGGGTTCTCGATGTTCGGCAAATCTACCGTTTTTCTAAAATTTGTCCACGCCTTCTGCTTCGGTATAACATTTATTCTGTCAACAGAAGGAATATTTCTTACTTCATATACGGCATCTTTCAAATTGGCATCCGGTTTGAGATAAACAGATATCTCAAGCACCTTTCCGAGTTCTTTCACTACAGAACCAAGCGCAATACTCGTTCTGAATATACAACCGAAAATAGTCAAAATAGCAGCCATAGTTCCGATGATAAATATATTCATCATGCCTGCCTGTGTAATTCCTTTTATCGTTTCCATAAGGACTCGATAAAAGATTATTATATCCGTAACGATTATGGATGCTTTGCTTCTTCTGTTTGAATTAATACTATCGTTATTCATAAGTTCCCTGTTGAACGTCCTTAATTATTCTACCGTGCTCAAGAGTAATTACTCTTTTTCTGAAATGATTAACCATTGCATGGTCATGGGTTGATATCAGTGTCGTAATACCACGTTGATTTATTTTTTCCAAAATCTCCATAATTTCAAGAGATGTCTGAGGGTCAAGATTTCCTGTCGGTTCATCAGCTATTAATATCGAGGGACCGTTAACAAGTGCTCTTGCAATGCCGACTCTTTGCTGCTCTCCGCCTGATAACTCTGTAGGTTTTGATGTCATTTTGTGACTTAAGCCGACTATTTTCAAAGCGCTCTTTACTCTGTTATCAATATCTCTAGAGCTCAATCCGAGCGTTCTGATTACAAATGCAACGTTATCATACACATTCTGCTTTTCTAACAGCTTATAATCCTGAAAAATTATCCCCATGCAGCGTCTTAAAAGAGGCACCTTGTGTGCGGGCAATCTGACAACATCAATTCCGGCAACAAGCACATTTCCGACACTTGGTTTTTCTTCTCTGTAAAGAAGTTTCATCAAGGTGGATTTTCCTGCTCCGCTTGACCCTGTCAAGAAAACAAATTCACCCTGTTGAATATCCAAATCAATGTTATTCAGGGCAAATGTTCCTTTATATTGTTTACAAACACCTCTTAAGTTTATCATTATTTTATCTCTATAAGTTTCAATGCTTCACTAACAAATTCTTCAGCTACCAACCCATATTTTGACATCAACTCTGAGGATTGTCCACTTTGTCCGAAAACATCATTGGTTCCTATTCTCTTCACCCAGGTCGGCATATTTTCGCTTAAACACTCGCATACAGCTGACCCTAATCCGCCGATAACGGAATGATTTTCAATTACCATAACTTTTTTTGTTTTTACCGCACTCTTAAGAAGAATATCCTTATCAAACGGCTTCACAAAAGGATAGTTGATTATATCAGCCGTAATACCTTTATTTTTCAAAAGCTCTGCACACTTGAATGCTTCTATCAAGGTTTCTCCGTTTGAAACAAGGGTAATATTCCACCCTGTATTCAAAAGCTGGGCACGCCCGTATTCAAGATGATAATTTTCCTGATTGAACAAAGTAGGCAGAGAAGTCCTTGATATTCTTATATAAACAGGTCCTTTATGTTCAACGGCAAACTTCACAGCTGCACGAACTTCCACCTCATCAGACGGAACAAGAACGGTCATATTAGGAATAGTACGCATAAGAGCAACATCCTCAAGCGCCTGATGCGTTGCGCCGTCTTCTCCTACTGTAATACCGCCGTGAGTACCGACTATTTTCACATTAAAATTCGGATAACATATACCGTTTCTAATCTGATCCCATGCCCGCCCTGCAGCAAAAACAGAAAAAGTGGCAACAAAAGGAATTTTACCGCATGTGCTTAAACCTGCTGCGACCCCCATTGCATCCTGCTCTGCAATCCCTGCATTGAAAAATCTTTCAGGGAACTCTTTGGCAAAAAGTTTTGTTTGAGTTGAACATGATAAATCAGCATCGATTGCCACAATATTCTGATTTTCACGTCCGAATTCAACAAGGGCCTTTCCGAAGGCTTCTCTGGTTGATTTTATTTTTATACCCGATTCATTAACCATTGTAATCACCTCTCAGCTCTTGCAGCGCTCTTTCGGTTTCTTCTTCTTTAGGAGCCTTTCCATGCCAGTCAGGGTTATTTTCCATAAATGAAACCCCTTTACCTTTTACTGTGTCACAAATAATCGCTACGGGACATTTGTGTTTTTTGCCCAGTTTGTGAGCCTTTGACACTGCCTGAAAAATTTCCTGATATTTATGTCCGTTTATCTCCATCGCAGCCCAGTCAAATGCTTCAAACCTGGCTTTCAAATCGCCCAATGATTTTATATCATCAACCTGTCCGTCTATTTGCAGGTTGTTTCTATCAACAAACAATATCAAATTATCAAGCTTATGCTGGGATGCACCCATAATCGCTTCCCATATCTGCCCCTCCTGCATCTCTCCATCTCCGCAGTAACAGTAAACATAAGAATCTTTTTTATCAAGTTTTAACCCAAGAGCCATACCGCATGCCATAGATAACCCCTGACCGAGTGAGCCGCTTGAAACTTCAACACCCGGGAGATAACCATAAGAGGGATGCCCCTGCAATCTCGTTCCGAGCTTTCTGAATGTCATTAACTCTTCAACGGGAAAATATTCAAATTCAGCCAGCACTGCATACAATGCTGCTGATGCATGTCCCTTTGATAAAACAAACCTGTCCCTATCCTCAAACTCAGGATGCTCGTTCCACTCCTTATAATGGCGCATACACTTTCCATACAGAGTAACAAGAATATCAACTGCCGATAAGGAACCTCCCGGGTGGCCAGATTTTGCATTTGCAATCATGTTTATAACATGCATTCTCACCATTGTTGCAATAAGCCCGAGTTCTTTTATTTCCGATTTTGAGAGTTTATCATGATTAAACATTTCTATTTTCTTTCTTTATCTTATTACTATTTAAAATAACTCTAAAAACAAATAATGGCAATGAGGGGAACATCCTCGAAAATCGTTTCGGTTCTTTGAGCAATCTGTATAACCACTCACAGCCCAAACTCCTGAAAATTTTCGGAGCCCGCATCACTCGCCCCGACCAAACATCAAAACTGCCTCCTACACCTATCATCAAACATCCGAGATTTTCTTTATACTTTCTAATAACAATCTCCTGTTTGGGAACGCCCATTGCGACAAACAAAATCTGCGTACCTGCTGTCTTTATATCGTCAACAATAGCAGGTTCTTCCTCTTCGTTGTAATATCCGCTTCTGACATATGATACTATAAGCTTTGGATATTTGTTTTTGAGATTTTCAACAGCTTTCAGGACCACATCCTCTTTGGCACCCCAGAAACCCACTTTCCATCCCTGTTCAGCAGCCATAGAAATCAAATCTTCACTGAATTCAATCCCAGGAATACGATGAACATCAGCTCCGAATGACTTTACAGCCATAACAAGCCCTGCTCCGTCAGGAAGGACTATATCCGCTTTTTGAAGAGAAGTTTTTAAATCAGAGTTCTTCTCTCCCATCATTATCATCTCTGGATTAAGAGTAACAACCTGAGCCGATTTCTTTTCTTCAATATAACTCTCTGCACATGACAAGCCTTCTTCTTTTGTTATCAAATCCAATTCATAATCAAATATCTTGAAACGCTTATTCACTTCTTCTTCTCTAATCACTTGTCATCACTTAATATTTTACACAACAACTCATTATTTTGTCGAGATTTTGTAACTTCTTTTAAGCAAAAAAACGAACTGCCCTGTTGCGAATAAGCTTTCATATTCTCAACAGCATTTGAAAATCCCCTGTTAATTATCTCTACAGGTATCAAAGGAATATTTGCCTGACTTGCAAGATTTTCAACTTTTATATCATAAGATACCGCCAACACTCTTGCACCGCTTTTTATTGCAACCAAACAGGCATGATAGCGCATGGCAATCACAAATCTGCTCTCTGATATAACCCTGATAATATCATCGCATGAAAGATTGATGAACAACTCGGCATCGATATTTCGAAGCTTCAGTTCCTGCTGCATCTTTCTGCATACATTCATATCGGAACTAATCTGAAGAGGAAGAATCTTTATGTTATAACCGCGAAAATCCTCTGCAATAACATCAGCCATATTTTGAATTTTTTCTTTGTTCATACCGCTCCAGCTGCGGAGTTGAATAACAACCTGATTTTTCTTTTCTCTCTCAGGAAACTCTAATCCCCACAGAGCATCTGCAGTCAAAACAGCCTCAATTCCCGCCTTTGAAAGCTCATTGAAACTTCTTTGATCTCTCACGGCTATTTTATTTACACGCTTCAACAGAAATTTGGTAAACAACCTTCCGAGAGGTGTTCTGATTGGTCCAATCCCCTGCGAATAGAGCATCACTTTTTTTTGAAACAACAACCCCAAAAAAATTATCCCGAGATAATAAAAAAGACTCTTCACACTCGTCACATCCTGCAGCAAGCTGCCGCCGCCACTTACAAGAACATCACAGAACATTATCTTCTGCAGCACTGCAATCGGATTAAAAGAACCGACACTCTCAACTCCGTATAGAGCTGATGTTTTCTTTGGATTTCGGGATAAAACTGTAATATAAGCTCCCTGAGATTTCAGAGTATCAACGATAATACTCAAAACTTTTTCATCGCCAAAATTATCAAACCCGAAATATCCCGATAAAACAACCTTCTTCATATTGCATCCAACTAAATTTTATTTCTGAATTCTGAATAAATCTCATCTTTATACGGCAAAGATTTTATGGCGCCGATTTGTTTTGCCTGATATTTTGCTACAACAGATGCAAGCTGTGCAGCCTCAAACGGCGGATATCCCGAAGCTATACCATGCAAAAATCCTCCGTTAAAAGCATCGCCGTTATTTGTCGTATCTACGGGATTGGTTATAATACTCGGGAAGTGTTTTATCTCTCCGTTATAACCAACCGTATAACCTTCTTTTCCGTTTCTTACGACAACAACGGAAACACCTCTGTCATTCATATACCTGATGATTTTCTCGGGCGCAGGCAGCTCTATCAAACTCTGAGCATCATGCTCGGCATTCAAAAGCAATATATCTACATACTCAACTATACTGTCAAAATAATCTCTCGCACCGTTTAAATCAACTGTTGATGAAGAATAATTCGGGTCATAAGCTGTCAGGATTCCGTTTTCTTTGGCATATTTGAAGGACTCCCTCAATGCCTCATCATAAGACGGAGATAAAGATTGTATCATACCCGAAGAATACAAAATTCTTGCCTTCTCAAGATAATCAAAAGAAACATCATCAACAGACAAATTTAAAACAGCTGTTTTCTTTCTGTAATACGCAAACTCTTTTGTTTTATCACAATCATTCGGTCTTGCAACAAAATACACACCGTTTACACCTTCAACTATTTTGATGTGGCTCGTATCAAGACCGTCCATCTGCATTGACTCAAGTAAAAAATCTTTGAAATAATCATTTCCTATTCTTGATATAAAACCGACTCGAGAGCCCAATCTCGCAGCAGCAACAGCAGCGCACAGAGCATCCCCTCCGTAATATTTATTAAAACTCTGGGCATAAGTAAGACTATCTTGTGCCGATAACTCGACCAAACCTTCGCCTATGCATATAATATCAAAATTTTCGTTCATAAATAAATTGCCTTATTCAAATACCGACAAATTAACATAAAAATCATGACACGGTCAAACATTGCCATTTTCTTCCAAATAATCTTCAAGTTTTTTTACAATCTGCTCTGACCTGCTCTTTATCAACTTGTAGTCAGCTCCGTCATAAAGATTTTTGCCTATGCCGACAGCTTTTGCCCCGGCTTTAATGTATTCTATGCAATCCTCTTCATCAACTCCGCCTGCTGGTATGAGATTCAAAAACGGCATAGCCTTCAGCAAATCCGCTATATAATCAACACCGCCTAAAGCTTTTACGGGGAAAAGTTTAATAAAATTAATTCCGTATTTCCAAGCCTGATATGCCTCATTTGCCGTTGATGCACTTGTTATCAGAGAAAATCCGTAATTTTTGCTCAGCTTCAACAAATTCAACTCCATAACAGGCGAACTGATTAACCTCGCACCTGCAAGAATCGATTTTTCAACCTGCTGGCAGGAAATAACAGAACCTGCAGATACAACAATTTCTTTGTTCTTTGAGAGTTCTTCTATTGCAACAATCGATGCCGTATTTGAATAAACTATCTCTATAATTTTTATTCCGCCGTCAATCATAGCATTGGCTATTTCTATAGCACGCTTTGAGTCATTTTCTCTGATAACGCCTATTATTTTATTCTTCTCTATGCATTCTCTGATATATTTTGACATTACATCTCCCCGATTAAATTTTTTCAAAATTATACCTCATTCTATATGCTAAACAAAAAATAGTAAACAAAACCCATCTTTTTCATATTAAAAAATATTAAGCCGCCATCTTTTGAAATAGTACTCTAAGGCTTTTATTTTATTAAAATTTAGTGTATTTTAAAAAAGTATTATCCTAATGAAATCAAATACCATGAGACTAGACAAATTTTTGAAAGTATCAAGACTAATAAAAAGAAGAACAGTAGCAAACGAAGTTTCAGATCAAGGACGTGTTCTTGTCAATAACAATCAGGCAAAACCTTCAAAAGATATTAAAGCAGGAGATATTATCACTATCGAATATTTTTCAAAAAATTTAACCATAAGAGTTCTCGAAGTCCCGGAACGAAATATCTCTGTTCAGCAGGCAAAAGAACTCTATGAAATCATAGAAGATACTACAGATACAAAATAAAAGGAGGAAAGAATATGCCGACTTATATTGAAGACGTACAAGCCAGACAAATCTTGGACTCAAGAGGAAACCCTACGGTAGAAGTAGATGTAACGCTTTCCTGCGGAGTAACGGGTCGTGCAGCCGTTCCATCAGGAGCATCTACAGGTATTCATGAAGCACTCGAATTAAGAGACGGCGACAACTCGATGTATGGAGGGAAAAGTGTTCTACAAGCCGTAGACAATGTAAATACAATTATTTCAAAAGAACTCATCGACCTGGATGCAAGCAAACAATATGAAATTGACCAAACAATGCTTGATTTGGACGGAACTCCAAACAAAAGCAAACTTGGCGCTAATGCAATCTTAGGGGTTTCTCTAGCCTGCGCAAAAGCTGCCTCTCTGGCTTATGAAACACCGTTATATCGCTACCTTGGTGGGATAAACGCCACAACACTTCCGGTTCCAATGATGAATATCCTCAACGGCGGTGCTCATGCTGATAACAACGTTGATGTGCAGGAGTTTATGATTGCACCTGTAGGCGCCTCATGTTTTCAGGAAGCTATCAGAATGGGAGCAGAAACTTTCCATGCTCTCAAAGCTGTACTGAAAGAAAAAGGTCTTGTCACGGCTGTCGGCGATGAAGGCGGTTTTGCGCCAAATCTTTCTTCAAATACTGAAGCGCTTGATGTTATCCTCAATGCAATAGACAGAGCAGGATATAATACAGACAAGATAAAAATCTGCCTTGATGTTGCAAGCTCTGAACTGTATGATAACGGGAAATATAACCTTGAAGGAGAAGGAAAAACTCTCTCAAGAGAACAGATGGTTGAGTTTCTCTCTGATTGGGTAAATCAATATCCGATTATATCAATAGAAGACGGTATGGCAGAAGATGACTGGAGCGGATGGAAAATGCTTACGGAAGCACTCGGAAATAAATGCCAGCTCGTCGGAGATGACCTTTTTGTCACAAACACAAAACTTCTCGAAAAAGGCATAAAAGAAAACATCGCAAACTCTATTCTCATCAAAGTAAATCAAATAGGTACACTCTCTGAAACGCTTGCAGCAATCAATATGGCACAAAAAGCTGGTTATACTGCAATCTCTTCTCACAGATCAGGTGAGACAGAAGATACATTCATAGCAGACCTAGCTGTCGCAACAAACTGCGGACAAATCAAAACAGGCTCTGCATCAAGATCTGATAGAATTGCAAAATACAACCAGTTAATCAGAATCGAACAGGAACTCGGTTCTGCGGCAAAATATTTAGGGTTGAATGCGTTCAACGGTCAAAACAGCCAATGCAAAGTCTGCATATAAAAATTCATTCAAAAAGTCCCGAAGAAATTCGGGACTTTTTGGTTTAGTGATTTCTTGGTGCTTGTTCCGACTTTATGCTATCATTGAAGAATGAAAATTGAGATAAAAACGAAAATAAAAACAGATTCGCCTGAAATTCTCTCAAGAGTTTATACTCCTGGAGTTGGAGAATGCTGTATCGAAATAAAAAAAGATTCCCAAAAGCTGATGGAGCTTACAAATTATGCAAACTCTATCGCTGTTCCGGGATTCGAAAGAGACAAAACGAATATAGAACAAACTGTTCTGAAATACATAAAAAAAGGATTTTCTGCTTATCCTCTGATTCTGAAAGAAAATTCAAAAATAGCGCCTCAAAAGATTTTTGAAAGCCTGACACCGACTTTTTCAGCTTTTGATACAACACATCTAAAAGCCGAAGGAAATTTCATACAAACGACTCCTGATGAAATTTCCTTACCGCAAAAAGAGGATGACTATAACAAAAATAAGCTCTCTCAAGATGTAAAAAAAGATTCAATAGAACTTCATTCAAAACTAAGAGGAGTTATAAAATCAGAAGAATCATCATACGATAGAAAACTAATAGGAGTAATCAGCGACGGCAGTGCGGTACTCGGTTTTGGCAACATTGGAGCCAAACCGGCCATGCCTGTAATGGAAGGGAAATCAGCTCTGTTCAAAGAACTCGGAGGAGTAGATGCATTTCCTATCTGTATAAACAGCAGCAATACAGAAGAACTCATAGACATCATCGATGCAATATCGCCTACATTCTCAGGAATAAACCTCGAAGATATATGCGCTCCGAAATGCTTTGAGGTGGAAGAAAGCTTAATCAAACGCACAAACATACCTATTTTTCATGATGACCAACATGGAACTGCCATAATAGTCCTAGCAGCAGTCATCAATTTTTTGCGTCTGACAAAAAAAGATAAACATAAAATAAAAATAGCAATGAGCGGAGCGGGGGCTGCGGCACAATCAGTGGCAAAACTTCTGCTCGAATACGGTATCAACGACATATCCTTATCAGATATAAACGGAACTGTTTATGCAGGAAGAGAAAACAACGATAAATATCTTGAACAACTTGCACAAAAAACAAATCAGGAAAAAATAAAAGGAAATCTGACCGACATAATAAAAAATGCCGATATATTCATAGGACTCTCTGCTGCAAATATAGTCACTCCTGATATGATAAAATCAATGGCGCCTCAATCAGCAGTATTTGCTCTCGCAAATCCGACGCCTGAGATTATGCCGGATCTTGCAAAAAATGCAGGAGCTCTTGTAGTAGCAACAGGCCGTTCTGATTTTGAAAACCAGATAAATAACTCTCTGGCTTTTCCGGGGATATTTCGAGGAGTGCTTGAGTCAGGCATAAAAATTATTGACAACAAAATCAAAATCAATGCAGCAAAAGCAATAGCTTACCTTATCAAAGACAACGAGCTTGCTCCAGATTATATTCTTCCGAAAGCTCTCGATAAAAGAGTTCCTGATGCTGTAGCATCATCGGTAAGCAAATAATTACGCCTTTTTTTTCGATGATTTTGCACTACTCTTCTCTTCATAAGGAGCAGTATCAGCATTTTCTGTTTCTTCTTCTGCTGGCTCTTCCTTCAGCGTCTCATCCGAATCATCTTCGGATGTATGGTCAATAACTTCAATAACATCTTCTTCCGACTCAACAAAAAAATCATCCCAATCATCATCTTCTTCTTCATCTGAAAAAGGCTCGTCTATAGAATCTTCTATAATCACATGTTCCTCATCAAACTCATCATCTTCATGGTCATACAAATTCGGATGATTTTCATCAGATGACACGGATGTTTGAGATTCAGGAAGCTGTTGTTTTGCTCTGATTACAGGAATGCTTGCAACAAGGGCAATCTCATTTCCTTCACTTGCCAAATCAATATTCAAGAGCTCCTTGTCTATTTCTACATATTTAGAAATAACCTCCACAAGCTCATCTCTCATACGTTCAAGCGTAGCAGGATCAAGCTTTGTTCTGTCATGCATAAGAACAAGCCTCAGACGATTACACGCAGAGTCTTTAGGATTTTCGGGACGGGTAAGCGTCGAGCTGATAAGTCTGTTACACCCTGATATAATATCTTTAAATATATCACTCAACATTTTTTTCATTTTACAATCCACTCCCTACAGTTTATTTATTTTTCTTCGACAATCCGAAAAAACTTTTCAATTTATCTACCCAGGTTTCAGGTTCTTCAAGATCCATAAGAGGAACATCTTCGCCGGCTATACGTTTTGCAACATTCATATAAGCCTGTGAAGCCTTTGCCTTATCATCATAAACTATAGGTTCACCTTTATTTGTACTTGTAATAATTCCTGTATCTTCAGGGATAACACCGATTAGATTGACCGAGAGAATTTCTTTAACATCATCTACACTCATCATATCATTTGTTTTTATCATATTCGGACGAACTCTGTTCAACAAAAGTTTGTAACTTTTTATTTCTTCCTTAGCCTCAAGAAGTCCGATAATTCTATCAGCATCACGAACAGCCGACATCTCCGGCGTCGTAACGACTATAGCCTCTGATGCCCCTGCTGTTGCATTCAAAAAGCCCTGTTCAATACCGGCAGGAGAATCAACAATTATAAAATCAAATTTTTTCTTAAGTTTTTCACATATATCTTTCATCTGCTCTTCCGTAACAGCTGACTTATCTCTTGTTTGAGCTGCAGCAAGGAGGACAAGATTCGGATTTTTCTTGTCTTTAACAAGAGCCTGTTTCAGCTTACAGTTGCCTTCAACAACATCAACAATAGTGTATACAATTCTGTTTTCAAGCCCGAGCAGCAAATCAAGATTTCTCAATCCGATATCGGTATCGATAAGAGCTACCTTGAAACCGTTTTTCGCAAGAGCTGTTCCGATGTTGGCACTTGACGTAGTTTTTCCTACTCCGCCTTTTCCTGATGTAACAACTATTACACGACCCTCTGTCATTTATGCCTCCTCAAATTGTTATTTTATTTTATCGCTATTCATTGTGAAAACTATTATTTCACCATCGCAAATTCTTGCCTCTTCAGGTGTAAATGTGTCTGTCGGAGCACTCACAAATTCTATATTCGCTCTGTCCGGACGCCGTGCATAACACCCAGAAATACGAAGCTGTATAGCATCAAGTTTTAGTGCTCTGATTACAGCACTTTCATTACCCTGCGCACCGGCATGGGCTATCCCTTTCAGCTCGCCCCAAACAGTAATATCTCCAGACGCTATAATCTCTGACCCCGGATTGCAATCACCGATAATAACTACATTTCCGTCATGAGAAACAATCTGACCTGAGCGAATTGTCTGTTTTACATAAACCGTTTCAAATTTCTTCGTATCTTCTGATAAAACAAATTCCTTTTCTTCTTCATCCTCTTCCTGAGCTTCTTCTGAGTGTTGTTCTGAAGATATTTCCGTATTTTCTTCTATTTTATCTTCTTCTTCAGAAGGCTGCTCTTCTTCTGAGTTTTCCTCATCAGAAGGCGGTTCAAGAGGAATATATGACACCATCTGAGAATTGTTCGTTTCTTCGTTTTTTTCTGTTTGCATATTTTCGACAAAAGCAGGATTAGACGAAAATAATATATTAACAGCCTCTTCTTCACTCATTGGAGTCTGTGTTCCAGATAAGTCATGATTTTCAGATTCGACTTCTTTCGGAACTTCTCTGAATACGCCGTTAGCAACAGAAATCCCCACACTCAATGCAGCGCCTCTGGTCAAATCAGACTCGGTGTATATAAAATCTATTTCCGAATCAACACTGCTGATTAGAGATTTTAGACTCAGAAGCTGAGGATGATTTACCTCTATTTTTCCCATATTCAAAACAATTTTTTTTGAATTGAAATTACCGGTTTCTAACTCTTTGCTCAATAAAAATAACATCTCTGATGGCGATTGAGCCTGTGATATGTCAATATACCCCGTTGTCATATTTCTCCCGTCTATTCCTTCTTTAACATACGTTAATTATAAATCAAGAAAAAAACTTTTTTCAGTTAATATTAAGTTTTTCTAACATAACATAAAAAAAGCAGCTGTAAAATACAGCTGCTTTTGATATTTTAATTAATTTTTATCAGTCCTTTTTGTTCTTAATCCAGAAACCTTCTGTTCCCTTAGGAACAACTCTCGTAAATCCGAGGATATTATTCTTCACTTCATATCCTTCAGGCAGCTCTCTTGTTCCGTTTGTAAGCTTAAAGATATTATTTTGAATTGTATAAGAATATCCTGCCTCTGCAATAGCATTTCTTCTGAATTTTGCATTCTTCGGAAGCATACCGGTTTCATTAATCTGCTTTACCTGCTCTTTTGTAAGACGGCGGAATGCCAGTCTGAAAAATCCAATTTTTGGAGGTTCTTTTTGAGTGGATAACTCAACACTATCCCCCTTGTTTTCTGCAGGTTTCGGAGCAGGAGCATTGAATGCATCAAATGGAGTTTTGGCAACTGCCTCTGTACCTTTGAACGAAGCTGAATTTACATTTATTCCATCTACATTCATAATTTAATATCTCCTTTTTTATTAATATTATATACAATTTTAACGTTTAAATATAAAAAAAATTGACACTTTTTCACAAAATTGTTTAAAAACTTTAAATTAAAACCAAAAGACTGTAAATATTCTTGTATTATAATATAATTTTGGTATCGTATCAATTAATATCTTTCATTTTTTATGTATAAATATCTCAAAATACTCTTCATAAGCATTCTACTTATTATATTGGGGCAAAGTTTTAATAAAACCTGTGCCCAGGATAACACTTCCAATAATTTTATAAATATAGTATACCCGGCGCAAAATGCATCAATAAAAGCATCTTCAACATTTTTTGTCGGAAGCACGCACCCGAAAGCCACGCTAAAAATCAACGGAAATACGGCAAAAGTACATCCTAACGGTGCTTTTGTCGAAATAGTTCCTCTTATGCAAGGAGAAAACTCTTTCACTTTTCACAGCACACTTGATGGAACAACAACCATAAAAAACTATAAACTCAAACGCCCAAATACGCTAAAAACACTTTCAACAACAACTCTTGAGATAGATAACTCATCAATATACCCGAACAAATCACTCACGCTTACCCCTTCAGACACTCTTGAAGTAAAATTCAGAGGAACGGGCTCAAAAGACTTTATCAAAAAAACACCGATAACTGCCTATTTCAAAATAGGAAATACTACTGTCAATATGATTGAAGAGAAAAACGGATTTTTCAAAGGGACATACAAAATCAAAAAAACTGACGATTTTGACAAAACGCCCATAAAAATCTTTTTTGAAACAGAAGGAATAAACATTCAAAAAACGACCCCGGGAACACTCTCAACCATAGACGAAGACTTCTATGTCATCGGAAGGGTTATCTCGGATGATGCGGTAGTCAGATTGAATCCGGATACAAACGCAGCAAGATTATCACCCATGAAAAAAGGAACTCTTCTCCCACTCAACGGAGAATATGGCGACTACTTCAGAATAAAACTCTCTGACAGAAAAAAAGTCTGGATACTCAAAAAAGATATAGAAATGGCTGAACTGACCGACTGCCCTCCTATAAGCGATTTATCAAAAATCAACATCTACTCTGATGACTCAAGCTTTTTCATAGTTATTCCCGTTGAATATCAAGCGCCAATACTTATTAATAACATCTCTCAAAATAAACTCATACTGGATATCTACGGTGTCAAAGAAAATATTCTTCCAAAAGAAACAACAACCATAAAAAACAACATAATCACTCTCAGCTACAGCCAGCCTGATCCAAAAGCGGCAAGAATCAAAATAGACACTGATTACAAACACCTATGGGGATATGACTATTTCTTCAAAGGGAAAAACCTGATTATCGAACTTAAGAAAGAACCTCAAATAGATACAAAAAAGCCTCTTGAAAACCTTATTATCGCCATTGACCCTGGTCATGGAGGAAGCGAAAAAGGTTCTCTCGGACCGACAGGCGTCCCTGAAAAAGACATAAACCTACAAATAGCAAAACATCTCAAAAAAGAACTCGAAACAGCAGGGGCAAAAGTTATTATGACCCGTTCTCAGGATGTTGAAGCGGCACTTAGTTCAAGAGTAAATACAGCAAACGACAACAAAGCTCTTTTACTTATCAGCCTGCATAATAACGCACTTCCTGACGGACAAAACCCTTATATAACTCATGGAACATCAGCCTACTACTACCATCCGCAGTCCTTCGGACTCGCTCAAAAAATACAAAAAAATCTGGTCGCTGATTTGGGTCTTATGAACAATGGGATTCATCGCCAGAGCTTTGCTCTAACAAGACCGACAAAACCAATCTCAGTGCTGGTTGAAATAGCTTATATGATAAACCCTGATGAATACTCAAAACTCCTTGACGACAACTTCCGCAAAGATGTGGCAAAGTCAATAAAGAAAAGTCTTGATCAGTATATGATTTATTCAAGAATAAATTAATTTTAAGAAAGGTATTTATTTTAAAAATTTTCCATGTATAATGTTTCTATAATCAAACTTTGAGGATATTCAAAGTTTCACATAAATCACTTTATGCCTTGGTAGCTCAGCTGGATAGAGCAACCGCCTTCTAAGCGGTAGGTCATGCGTTCGAATCGCATCCAGGGTATTTTTTATTTCAATGGTTTTCAGATTTTCTGAAAACCATTATTTATTTTCTGCTCTTAATTTGCGATTTTAAACACGATTAATACTGGTGCGACGGCATTATATGGGATGAAACCGCACAAAACCTGATAACTGATAAAGGCTGGTCAGTTTCTTGCTCTTATGATGTCAAACTGGCAGATGACGCGGGCGGAACAGAAAATAATATTCCGTATGATATTGAGTTCTTAGACGGTGTATTTACCCACCTTGCAATCGTGGACAATCCGCGCTATGAGCGGGCGAATATTGTTTTTAATTCAAAGACGGCGATATTGAGCACTCAAGAAACAGAATTTGAGAATATTTTAAGTGAAGCGATAGCCGAAGTTTTGGAAGAATACAATGGATAAAAAACAAGCTGAACAACGCTCATAATCAATAAATTTTAAGGTTTGATATGACTACAGTAAAAGAATACATAAAAACACTGTTAAAACTTGCTATAAACAACAACCCCGAAGTTTTGAAGGTTATAAGAAACTCAAAAATTAAAAACAACACTGACTTTGAAGCAAAACACCCGAGAGATGAAAACGGCAGGTTTACAGATAAGGATAAAGCTAATAAAAACAAAGAACAATACCTATCTGGTGAAAATGTTTATGACAATTTTATAGATATTCATAAGGCTTTTCAAGAAAAAGAACCGCCGTCGTGGAATGGGCAATCGGTACAAGAAGCTCTTGACTATCTCGGAATAAAAGATGGAAGTGGTATAAAAATTAAATCTCCGATAGAAGAAATTTCAATCTATAAAAGCCATATGGAACATTTGATTGATGAAAATAATGCTTACAGAAAAAAGTATCTCAACCAGGCACTGAGAACAATTCAGGCGCCTAATCTGATATTTAAAAGCGGTAACTACAAAAATTATTTGAAAATCTTTAGTGATGAAAAAAATAAAATTAAACCCCATTTGCAAATTGTCAAAACTAAAGAAGATGGAAATTTTTATGTCACAACAATGAAACCCACAAAAAAACAGGTTAAAAAAATCATATTAGAAGGACAAGTCATATACGACTTGTCCAGCATGTCCAGTACAAAAAGTACCGACACTAATATTGTAACAAATTCACCAACAGGTTTCAACCCTGATGTAAAGATACATGAAGTATCCAATGATAAGTGGATAACTATTCACCCGAACGGGGAAGACAGCAAAGGACGCCCTCTTTTGCTTAATGACGGCGAAAGCCCAAAAGAAGCCATAGAACGTTCCTATAAATCATCCACCAAATTAAAAGAAAGCAGCTCCGAACATCCTGAAACTAACACTTTGCGTAAACTTTTAATCTCAAATCCTAAAGACGAACATTATTCCAGATTGTTTGACTTGGCACAAAGGGGCAGAGAACGAGGAAAACTCGCTCGACTAATAGCTTGCAAGCGAAGTGTGAATCGCCGCTCAGGTACATTTATTGTGAGCAACCAAACCGGAGAAGTATACAAAAAAGCGAGCAAGTGCGTATCCCTCAAGGAGGCGACAAATCGTGTTTTTTTAGGTACTGCGATGTTCTTGTTTCAATCCACGCTCCCGCAAGGGGAGCGACTCATCCGTATTAACCCTTAATGATACGTCATTGAGTTTCAATCCACGCTCCCGCGAGGGGAGCGACTTACGGACAATTAAGCAGTACAAGCACCGCATTAACCGTTTCAATCCACGCTCCCGCGAGGGGAGCGACTAATCATTTGGTCGACGCAATCAGGTATAGCCTCGTTTCAATCCACGCTCCCGCGAGGGGAGCGACATAATGGCTAAAGGGTGGGCAGAGGACGTCTACAGTTTCAATCCACGCTCCCGCGAGGGGAGCGACATTATTTATATGAGCAGTTAGCCCGCAAGACTGCGGTTTCAATCCACGCTCCCGCGAGGGGAGCGACAGCCGTTTTTATTTTTCCGTCCCACGCAGGAGATGTTTCAATCCACGCTCCCGCAAGGGGAGCGACTCCAAAACCTGAGGCAACAGCTGCAGTCATGGACAGTGTTTCAATCCACGCTCCCGCAAGGGGAGCGACCCGAATCTTGCCTGCTCCTGCTCCTCCATCAGACCTTGTTTCAATCCACGCTCCCGCAAGGGGAGCGACAATTGTTTGCTTTCGCATATTCGTCCGCATACCAGTTTCAATCCACGCTCCCGCAAGGGGAGCGACTAATTTAACTCCTTATTATTATGCTAAAGTTTCGGTTTCAATCCACGCTCCCGCAAGGGGAGCGACATTAAGGTCGTTGTCCACCCTGATTTTGTAAAAAAGTTTCAATCCACGCTCCCGCGAGGGGAGCGACAATAAGGTTGAACAAATAAAATCCAAAATAAATGTTTCAATCCACGCTCCCGCAAGGGGAGCGACTAAATAGCAACTTCCCAACCTTGTAAGGCTGTTTGTTTCAATCCACGCTCCCGCGAGGGGAGCGACCTTCGGTTTTTTCTAATCTTTTAACTAAAGTTTGTTTCAATCCACGCTCCCGCGAGGGGAGCGACATTTTGACATAGAATATAAAGATATAATTTCTAATGGTTTCAATCCACGCTCCCGCGAGGGGAGCGACTGTTTACGCTCAAAAACTAATTTACCTTTTTCATGTTTCAATCCACGCTCCCGCGAGGGGAGCGACACTAATTTTTCTTCATTTATTGCAACGGTAAAAGGTTTCAATCCACGCTCCCGCGAGGGGAGCGACATTTTTCATCAACCTTCCCGTCTAAATACAAGTTGTTTCAATCCACGCTCCCGCGAGGGGAGCGACATCAAACCGGTAGACGACGTTGGCGGGAGTGCGGTTTCAATCCACGCTCCCGCGAGGGGAGCGACGTATATTCGGGAAGAACTTCATCCAATAATGAATGTTTCAATCCACGCTCCCGCGAGGGGAGCGACATCTTAAATCTAATATCTTGAACAGTGCCTCTACAAGTTTCAATCCACGCTCCCGCGAGGGGAGCGACTACGTTTTAAGATTTGGTCGGTCTTATCTTGGATGTTTCAATCCACGCTCCCGCGAGGGGAGCGACAATGGAGTATTTTAAAAAGTTTATAAAGAGACTAAGTTTCAATCCACGCTCCCGCGAGGGGAGCGACAGTATTCAAAGGGAAAATTATAAAATGAAAGAAGTTTCAATCCACGCTCCCGCGAGGGGAGCGACACTTATATATCATATTATCACGTTGGAGAATACGGTGTTTCAATCCACGCTCCCGCGAGGGGAGCGACTTCGTTAATGTATTTTCTTTCTGCTTCTGATTTTAGTTTCAATCCACGCTCCCGCGAGGGGAGCGACAAATCAGCATACTCACCTTTTATATACTTTTGATAGTTTCAATCCACGCTCCCGCGAGGGGAGCGACATTAGTTTGGGATAATTTTGTAAAACAACAAGGAGTTTCAATCCACGCTCCCGCGAGGGGAGCGACTTAAGGTTGTCCATTTTGGTTTTTGCAACCTCGGTTTCAATCCACGCTCCCGCGAGGGGAGCGACTTTGACCTGGTGTAGCATTGGTTATTAATCTATGTTTCAATCCACGCTCCCGCGAGGGGAGCGACATATTACAAAAATGTAACAAAAAATACTTACACGTTTCAATCCACGCTCCCGCGAGGGGAGCGACTGGGTAACGAAATTAAATTCGATAAACGCAATTATAGTTTCAATCCACGCTCCCGCGAGGGGAGCGACGTTCCTGTTCCTGATGTCTGTATGACTGGATTTGTGTTTCAATCCACGCTCCCGCGAGGGGAGCGACTAATCAAGGATAAAAATATTAGGTATTTTATTTAGTTTCAATCCACGCTCCCGCGAGGGGAGCGACATAATTTTCAACAACAACAGCAGGAGTTTGAGCTGTTTCAATCCACGCTCCCGCGAGGGGAGCGACTTTATCAGGGTTATGCTCACACTCTGGACATTTGTTTCAATCCACGCTCCCGCGAGGGGAGCGACGTCTATTGATAGAATAAATACTAAAGGTAATTATGTTTCAATCCACGCTCCCGCGAGGGGAGCGACTAAAACTGATGAGAGCTACAAAAAAGAGTTAGAAGTTTCAATCCACGCTCCCGCGAGGGGAGCGACACGCTGCAGCGTTTGCAACTCCGAATGCTTACGGTTTAGTTTCAATCCACGCTCCCGCGAGGGGAGCGACAAAGGCTATGAGTGTCACTCTTGAGTTACTGGATGTTTCAATCCACGCTCCCGCGAGGGGAGCGACATCACAAAGACATTTCCGCAGATAACGCCGATGATGTTTCAATCCACGCTCCCGCGAGGGGAGCGACAGCAGGCACAAACGCAAGCGGGCAGACTTTAGCGGTTTCAATCCACGCTCCCGCGAGGGGAGCGACCACCCGCAAAGTCGATGCTGACAGTGCGGTCGTCGGTTTCAATCCACGCTCCCGCGAGGGGAGCGACAAGTTCCGCGCCAACATTGACTGCTGCAGCTGCAGGTTTCAATCCACGCTCCCGCGAGGGGAGCGACCCTTCTGCACCTAAAATTAAATAATCTCGGGGGAGTTTCAATCCACGCTCCCGCGAGGGGAGCGACTTATGTTTTTTTTATTAGATTAACGTCATCTATGTTTCAATCCACGCTCCCGCGAGGGGAGCGACCAGTTGCGTAAAATTTTTCGTTTGTCATAATTGCTGTTTCAATCCACGCTCCCGCGAGGGGAGCGACGTCAGATTGCAATTTATACATCATTAATAATCTATGTTTCAATCCACGCTCCCGCGAGGGGAGCGACTGGCAAAACCTTTGCTCTAAGTTTAACAAACCGATTGTTTCAATCCACGCTCCCGCGAGGGGAGCGACCATTTTTTTTCTTTTACCCAAAAATCTAACATTTGTTTCAATCCACGCTCCCGCGAGGGGAGCGACATTTACAGCCAGTAGAAAAGTTAAAACAATCCAAAGTTTCAATCCACGCTCCCGCGAGGGGAGCGACTACAGTTTCGCCGGTCTGTTCGATAATCGGGATGTTTCAATCCACGCTCCCGCGAGGGGAGCGACCAGATAACCCGTGTTAATCAAGGCGGTGAAAAGTTTCAATCCACGCTCCCGCGAGGGGAGCGACGGTTCTTGATTATACAGAATACAAAGAATTCCCGTTTCAATCCACGCTCCCGCGAGGGGAGCGACACGGTTTCGGCTCGCTGTTCTTCTCGAATAAATCTTGTTTCAATCCACGCTCCCGCGAGGGGAGCGACGGATAAGCGGTTTTTTGCCGCTTGAGATAGTACGGGTTTCAATCCACGCTCCCGCGAGGGGAGCGACACGAATCAAAAATCGTCCGGGGCAAAAAGGCAGATGTTTCAATCCACGCTCCCGCGAGGGGAGCGACGACGAAATAAATTATATAGAAAAGTCAGAATCAGTTTCAATCCACGCTCCCGCGAGGGGAGCGACGAAACAGCAAGAATCGAGCAAATAAAAAAGCCAAGTTTCAATCCACGCTCCCGCGAGGGGAGCGACCACATCTCTATCGTCTGTTAACCGTCTTAAAATCGTTTCAATCCACGCTCCCGCGAGGGGAGCGACTGCCGGAGCATTTGAAGCCCAATTGAGAGACTTAAGTTTCAATCCACGCTCCCGCGAGGGGAGCGACATTACCCAGCAGCCCTTACCCGCAGGCTTTTTGAGTTTCAATCCACGCTCCCGCGAGGGGAGCGACTCTGATAACGCTTACACGCAAGAGCAATATCCCGATGTTTCAATCCACGCTCCCGCGAGGGGAGCGACGTAAACAAAGGTTTTTGAGTACCTCCCAGATATTGTTTCAATCCACGCTCCCGCGAGGGGAGCGACCAGTATCCGAGATTGGGGTTTCCACTTGAATCAAGTTTCAATCCACGCTCCCGCGAGGGGAGCGACGTTAATCATATCTTCTGTAACTACTCCCGTAGTAAGGTTTCAATCCACGCTCCCGCGAGGGGAGCGACTGCATTAACTACATTATTTGCATTCTGCATTTGGGTTTCAATCCACGCTCCCGCGAGGGGAGCGACTATAATCGGAATGAATTTTTCCATTAAGTATTCAGTTTCAATCCACGCTCCCGCGAGGGGAGCGACTTACCGATTGCTATCGGATTTTTTACATCACCGAGTTTCAATCCACGCTCCCGCGAGGGGAGCGACGTAAATCTCACTCTTTTGAAACTCTCCAGCCCTGTTTCAATCCACGCTCCCGCGAGGGGAGCGACAAAGAATTTATAAATCAAAACAAAAATTAGGAGGGTTTCAATCCACGCTCCCGCGAGGGGAGCGACGTTGCGGCGAGTATTGCGGCAGTGAGATTAGCAATCAGTTTCAATCCACGCTCCCGCGAGGGGAGCGACAATCAAAAAGGAAAAAACAAAAGAAGAAATAAGGTTTCAATCCACGCTCCCGCGAGGGGAGCGACTCAAAAAGCAGATAGATGTAAAGAAGGATAAAATATGTTTCAATCCACGCTCCCGCGAGGGGAGCGACCAGTCTTGCAACTGTTCAACGTCAAAATCAGCTTGTTTCAATCCACGCTCCCGCGAGGGGAGCGACTAAATTCCAGCACATCTTTTTCTTCAAATACAACAGTTTCAATCCACGCTCCCGCGAGGGGAGCGACTCAAGGCTGTCTGTACGCTTACAGACGGCAAAGAGTTTCAATCCACGCTCCCGCGAGGGGAGCGACACTATGATTCGTTAATCTACGACAGCTACGAGCGGGTTTCAATCCACGCTCCCGCGAGGGGAGCGACGTTATTGCAAATGCAGACTATTCAGCAGCCTTGGTTTCAATCCACGCTCCCGCGAGGGGAGCGACTATAGTAGATGAAATAAACTATCTAGATAAATCGGTTTCAATCCACGCTCCCGCGAGGGGAGCGACGGCAACAGAGAGGTCCCTATGTTAACTTTTTTGGTTTCAATCCACGCTCCCGCGAGGGGAGCGACGATTACTATAGGAGGTAATAAATAATGGCAAAAAGTTTCAATCCACGCTCCCGCGAGGGGAGCGACAATGGACCAAAATTTATATTTTGTCCAAAATTGTACGTTTCAATCCACGCTCCCGCGAGGGGAGCGACATCAAAGAGAGAGCCAACCCCAAAACCGTTAGCTGTTTCAATCCACGCTCCCGCGAGGGGAGCGACTTCCTTCAACATTCGGGCAGGGTTGAGACCGGTAGTTTCAATCCACGCTCCCGCGAGGGGAGCGACGCTCCTTCATCCGGGTCAATAAGGACTACTCCAGTTTCAATCCACGCTCCCGCGAGGGGAGCGACCTAAGTCTATGAGCAATGAGGATAAAAATAACAAAGTTTCAATCCACGCTCCCGCGAGGGGAGCGACAAATCAAGAATCTAATCAGGCTGAAATTATAAAAGTTTCAATCCACGCTCCCGCGAGGGGAGCGACACTTACATAAGTTATTATCACGTAGGAGAATATGGTGTTTCAATCCACGCTCCCGCGAGGGGAGCGACTTGCAAGACCAAGACGGGAAAAGGTATAAAATACCGGTTTCAATCCACGCTCCCGCGAGGGGAGCGACACGAATTACAAATAAATAAAGGAGATTTTGAAAATGTTTCAATCCACGCTCCCGCGAGGGGAGCGACAGTACATTTAAATTATACAATAATAATAACTCTTTCAGAGCATAAATTCGCAGATATAAAAAAATCATTATAAAAAAAATAGTCAATAAACATATAAAACTGCCCTAAATATCTTGAAATACTCACTCTGCGATACTAAAGAGAATTTATGAGAACATGACTATCGCGTCAAATTGATAAAAATCCCTCAGGGTCATATGATTTTTTTGCACCAATATGTTCTACACGTCGATGCCAATTCTTGCCTAGATAATAATAACGGATACTATCTTTTTCATGATTTATTATATCATTTATTTTTTGTTGAAGAATTTTTAGTTGAACAGGGTCAAGGACGCATTCAAAGACTGAATTTTGAACTCTTTGCCCATAGTTTACACATTCTTTTGCGACTTTTCTCAGCCTGCTCTGACCTGATTTCGTTTCTGTATTTATGTCATAAGTAATTAAAACAAGCATAATAAATTCCTTTATTTTATAAAAAATGGAACATACATTTCCATATCGCCTCTTATATATCTTGCTAATAATAGTGATTGCACATATGGAATAAGCCCTATTTTTATTTTTTCCTGAATAAAAGGGTGAACGATTTCTTCCTGTTTTCTTTTGAACCAGGCTTCTAATACAAGTTTTCTTGCATCTTGTTCCATAACTACGGCTCCGTTTTCTTTTTTTATAAAGCTTTTAGCATTTATTTGTTTTCTGTTAATGAGTGATAAAACAAGCCTATCAACCAAATAAGCTCTCAGTTCTTCCATCAAATCAAGAGCAAGTGAAGGTCGTCCAGGTCTGTCTTCGTGCAAAAAACCGACATAAGGGTCAAGACCTACCGATTCAAGAGCAGATTGGACATCAAAAGCTAACATTGTATACAAAAAAGAAAGCAACGCATTCACATTATCAAGAGGAGGTCTTTTGGTTCTTTGGGTGAAGAAAAAATCTGATTTTTGGTGAAGAATAAGCCTATCAAAAATAGAAAAATAAGATTTTGCAGCCTCTCCCTCAATACCTCTAAGACCGTCAATCCGAGATATATCTTGAATTGCTTTTAGTGAATAATCAAGTTTTTGGCATACATTTTGCACATCTGATACATCAGATTTAGATGAATTTTCCCGAATAAATCTTTGCAAAATATTCTTCGAGTTGCATAGTTTTGCAAGTATTATATTTTTTGAAACCGCTAAAGAAATATCCTCCTTTTCAGAGAAAAAATACTGTTTTTTTCGCAGCAGAACATTCCCTTGTATCGGACCTTGAACTCTTGCGAGAAATTTGCCATGTTCATTATGGAAAGAGAGTCCGACTCCGTTTTTAGCGCATAAATTCATCAAAGAAGGGCTTGCTCCGGAACGACCGAAAGTAACTATCCCTTCGAGTGTATGGATCGGCAGCTGAAGTTTCTTTTCCTGTTCAACAGAGACAACAACATTCTCCCCTTCTTTTGAAAGATATGCATCAGGAGTTGTCACATATAAAATATTCAGAAGTTTTTTCATGATAAATTCCTTTTCATATAGTCAAGAGGATCCAGTTTAAAAAAATTCGGCATACATATATCAATCAAAGAGCAACTTTTGCATGATTTTGAAACAACGGCTTTAGGAACGGATTTTTTTCTAAATAATTCATGCATCAAGGAAGAATAGTTTTTAGTTTTTTCTCTTAAAATTTCATCAAAAGTCACTGATTCTCTATGTCTTATTTTATTGTAAAAAATAAAGCCTTCCTTAATTTTTATGTTATACATCTCTTCGAGACACATAGCCTGTGCACACAGCTGAATTTTGTCGCAGTCTATATCCTTTGGTTTACCGTTCTTATATTCTACCGGGGCAGGAATCCAGTGACCTTTTTTGTGAGGAATTTTTATTGTATTTTCTTCATTTTGAGATAAAGTAAACTCTATAATGTCGCAAACGCCATAAAGACCAAGCATCTTTGAAGAAACAGGCATAGCTCGTGAGATAATAATACCGGGTCTTTTTTCTTTCAGATAAGGATTATCTGCTTTTTCATGCAAAAACATCCCATCAATGGTAAGAGTATTTTCTTCCCATTGTTTTTCTATATGAATTAAAGCCCATTGTCGTTGGCAAAAACAGATATGCTGAATGCCCGAGAGCATCAGCATATCATCTTCCGAATAAGTCATATTCAGATTCTTTCTATAATTTCCACTCCTGATGGAAGATTTTCCCTGTCTATAAACACATCATAATCATCGAATGATCTTGGAGTTATATCTTCTGACTTTTTATGTACTTTTATCAGATCAAAGAGTTTGTATGATTGAGTATTACCAAGAGCGCTTTCATGTTTAAAAACTATCAATTTGCGAACACACATTTTTCCTCTTGAAGCAGAATGATCATGTTCAAACATATTTTCAACAGCTTCAAACAACAGTTCCAAATCTTCCTGAGAAAAGCCTGTTTGTTTTGCAAGGTTAGCAGAAACATAACCTTCAGTTTTATAGAGGCCATAGGGGATTATATGTTTTCTTCCCATTGTATTTGCTTTTTCATCAAAATCTTTTTGATCAGTGAGAGCCTGTCGTGTAATAGTAATTTCGCTCTGGAATACAGGGTCAAAACTTTTGGCAAAATTAATCTGAACGGGTCCTCTTACCTGACCGCAGTTGTAGTCTCCTGTAGTCATAACAGCCCCGAATGTTCTTATATCAAAATAATGCTCACACATGAACGTTCTTGCATCAACATTGACTTTTTTCTTATTCGAGTCTTTTATACCGAGCTCTGTATAAGCTTCTTGTTGTTTTGTATTCAAAGGAGCATCGTCTTTGATAAAAATCTTATAACCGTCTTTATCTTCAAATTTAGTTTGAACATAGTTTCTTATTTTTCTCTTAATGCAGACATCGCTGACAAGACCATAGTTTGTTTCTATATCAACACGAGGCATATTGCCTGCATCAGGGTCTCCGTTCGGATTGCCGTTTTCGACATCAAAGAGTACTACAAACTCATATCTGTTGTTTAATTCTGTCATATTTTTTCTCCTTATTATTCAGCTATTTCCGTTTTTTCTTCTGTTTTATTTTCTTTACCTGCGAAAAATGCCTGTTTTTGCTGGTAATAACCTAAGATAAACATCCCCTGTTCTTCAAAATTCAGATGAGATGGTATTTGATCAAAATTATCCAGAATTTTAGCCATCTCTATCTCCAAATAATTTGATGATAATTTTGCAAAATGGTGTTGAGATAATTTTATAAGATAAGGGAACACTGACCTCGGAGATGTTGAGGCAGAAGAAAAGAAACTGTCTTTTATCGACGAATTCCGTTTGCCGAGTGCCTTATACTGTACATTTTCCAAAATTGCAAAAAGTCTGCCGAGAAGATACGGCTTGTTTTTACTGTTTTCATTCAAACTCACTGTCAAATCCTCCTGTATTTTATTATGTCCAAATATTCTATCTTTTCTTTTTAAATAAGCTTTTATAAAAGAAACCCGCGAATAGGATATCTTACCGTCAATTCTTATCCTTTGCAGAATCTGTGAATAAACTGCCGCAGGATATAATCCTCCTTTCATAACCGCATTTAACAAACCGGCACTCAAAATCGGTGAAGGTTTCGAATCTTTTGAACTCTGATTTTTTGTATTGTTCAAAATAAGCCATAAAGAAACAAACTGTGGACTATCGCTTTCAAGCTCCATATCAGAAAGATGCAGAGCAAAATTTTTCATCAAATTTCCGAAAGTATCTTTATAGAAAAATCTGACGGAAATTCTTGCAGCATTAGGTGATAGAGCAAGAACACAGAAGTTGGTGTCAAAATCAAGCTCAGAAGAAATATCATGGACTCTCACACCGTTTCTTATATTTGTCAGTACAGACATTATTTCTGATTCTGTTTCTTTATCTTGTATTTTTTCTTCATCTGCATTTGTTTCATCTGTTTTCTTCGGTGGATTAAAAAACATTCCAAAAGCCGATTCATTAACCTTGTTCGCTGTTTCTGACCAAAAGACAACGGTAGAATCTCCAAGAATAAAACGCTGATTTGAGCCCGGTTTCAACAAATGATTCAGAACAGTGCCGTATTTGAATGCAGCACGTCGTCCGACAGGAGCATTCTGACCCTGTTTTTTGCCGTAAGACTCATAAGCATTATCATTAAATGATACAATATTAGCTCCTGCAACCTGAGTGTCCATTACTCCTTTTATCTTCGGATGAAGACGGGCGATAGAATCTTCTTCTCCGCTAATCATACAGAGACATTTTTCTTCTTCAGATGATGAATAATACTCAAGCCATTTTTTGTTTATTTCTTCTGATTCATGTACTTTTTCTGATGTATTAACAACAAATACAAAATTTGACGAAAAAAGAATATCATCAGAATATCCTTCAACTTCATTCAATACGCTTTCTGCATTATCAACATTCCAATTTTTGAAAAATGATATAACTGCCTGAGCCTCTGGAGATGTAGAACCTTCAAGAATTTTCAGATGCAGCTCTTTTGATGCTTCAAAATAATCTTTTGTTTTGATAACCGGAGATTTCTTATCTTTTTTTGAAATACCAAAGAAATAATCACTCTTATCACTCCAAAAATACGGATTAATACCGCTAGAGCGTGGAGCTTGTTCAGGGAGAGTAAAATACCTTGGTTTTGAACTAGAAGATTCTCTCAAATCAATTATAGAACGAATTGAGCCATCCTGATTCAGACCAATTCCATAACTTACCTTTGCACTGCAAAACCCGAGTTTTGGAATGTCATTTTCTTTTTCAGAACTAAGAACATCGTAATATTTGCATAATTCCTGAATAATCAAACCAACACCTCCTCTCTTTTTGTGTTGATTACTCCATTTTCCATCTTTGCTCTAAAGAAACGCGGAGTTGAGGAGTAATTTTTTATCCCTTTTTTATTTTTCACAAAATCCAAATCATATAGCATAAAACCTAAATCAAGTGATTTATCATGATAAAAACTCTGAGGAATCTCATCATCATCGCTAAGTAGTTCAAAATTTACACTAAATTCGCGACACCCAAAGTAAGGATTGCTAAAACATTGCCCGCTCATCGCCCTTCTTCTGAAAATCTCAGCATGTTTAGCTTCATTATCCTCGTTGCCTGCATCTTCTGTCATCTCAAAGTGAGCTTCGATGACATAGCAAACATCTTTCAACACCATAGACGCCCTTTGTTGACGATTTTCAGATGCAATAATATAAAATCCTTCTTTTGACTCTGCTTTCTTCTGATTGTAGCTGAGTTTTGAAGATAGTTCATTTCTTCTGATGTTCGAGAATTTTATCTCTTTAATCACATGAATTTTGTCTATCTCCCATCTGATAGCAGGTTTCCAGTGAATAGATTCAACGATTGCTCTTGCAGCAGAGGGAGTAATCACATCATAAGACACCCTCTCTGCCTTCATTTCTGGGCGAGAAAACAAAGCATAGTCCCCCCATACCTTGAGTCTGATTCCTTTTTTCAAAGTGTACACCTCCTTTAACTCTACACAAATAAAGCCTCCGCTTCTTTTTCAACAATAATTCCGGTATTCATATCATAGTTATTCATACTTCCAAGAACAGATACCATATCAGATACTTTTTGTATTGCTCCTTTCGATAAAAGAGAACAATATTCTCTATCAAAGAGATTTACCGTATATGTCTGCAAATCTTTCAGAACTTTTGAAGGATATTGAGAGTATTCAATTTCTTCCAAAAGTTTCTTTGCTTTCTCATCAAAAGGTATAACAACAGATTGAGTGTTCTCATCTATAAACTTGAATTTTTCTGATGCTGTTTTGTAGTTAAATATCTCAAGACCTGTTCTATGGCTGAAAGAAAAACAATCCATTATTTTTTCTTCATCAAATCCTGATTCGAGATTGTACAAACTTTTAAAATATTCTTCTATAGCCTCAGGACAGAGTACATCTTCAAATTTTTCAAGCATCAAATGTCCTGTCACGGAACATCGACTCAAAAAACCCTGAGGTCTTGCAAATTCTTCAGCAGAAGAGAATACACGAACAAAACCTTTCTTTAACTCACCATGCCTGTTGCATCGTCCGGCTGATTGAGCTATCGAGTCAATTCCAGCAGAACTTCTGTAGACATAAGGAAAACTTATATCAACACCCGCCTCAATAAGCTGAGTAGACACGACAAAAACATCCTGATTGCTACCAAGGCAATCTCGAATATTTTTAAGAACAATTTTTCTATGAGCAGGGCACATAAAAGTACTCAGATGAAAAATATTCCCGCAGTCGACTTTTTCTTTCATCAGATCATATATATGCCTTGCATGTTTTTTTGTATTTACAATACATAAAACCTGTCCGTGCTCTAGAAGATTTTCAACCAATTTTTCATCACTGATTTTGCCAATTTGAGAAATATCTACTCTCTTAAATTTATTAAACAAGCTTTTAGAATCAGGAATTATTTCCCTTACTGGCAAGGAAAACTTCTCCTTCAGAGCCGGCTGTGTAGCACTGCACAGAACAATACTGCAGTTATATACAGAAACAAGTTCTTCAAGAGCTCTTATACAGGGAGTGAAATATTTTATGGGCAACATCTGTGCTTCATCAAGAATAATAACCTTGTTGGATATATTATGAAGTTTTCTGCACTTTGAGCGCTTATTCGAAAATAAACTCTCAAAAAACTGAACATTTGTAGTGACAACAACAGGAATATCCCAATTCTGTGATGCAAATTTAACTTTTAAATTCTCATCTTCATCATCTGATGAATCAAAACAATAGTTGCTATGATGTTCTAAAATGAGATCATTTCCAAAAATATTACGAAAAACCTGAGCATTTTGCTCAATTATGCTCGTAAAAGGTATCGCATAAATAACCCCGTCTTGATTATTTTTCATTGCATGTTCTAAAGCAAACCCCATAGAAGAGAGTGTTTTCCCTCCGCCTGTCGGAACAGTAAGCTGGAAGATTCCATTTAAAGAATTTTTACCGCATTTTATACACTCATCAAAAATCTTTTGACGCTCAGAATTTATTTCACTTTTTTCATAAGAAAGTCCTGAAATATAATGAAAGAATTTATCATATAAAACATTCATCGAAATATTATTTTCTCTGAAAGAATTTTTTCCGTTTATAAACTCTTCCGTATCAAGAGAATCGGCATCTACAAGACAAGAGTAGAGCATTCTCACGAGAAAAGATAAAGAAAAAGACGGATTGTCGGAATTCTTCATTTTTTCAGGGAAATTGTACTCTTTTTGAAAAATATTTTTGAGCTCTTCTTTTAACACCTCAGAAAAAATTGAATAGTCAGGAATATTATCTTCTTTTATACGAGCATTAAAAGAACCGAAATCATTCACATTCCCAGTATCAGCCAGCCCGCAATGGTGTCCGAGCACACCATATGCAAGTAACCTGAACAATAAATTTCCCGAGTTAACAAGTTCTCTTGCTCCGGCAGTTGAATGGTTTACTCGACGACCGCCATAAAATCTTTTTTGGAAGACATCTGAAAATTTGCCCAAATCATGAAAAAAGCCCATTACATAAGCTAAATCAGCTGCATCAAAACGAGCAGCAAAAAACTCGGACAACTGAGCAGTATTTTTCAAGTGGACTTGCAACGTCTGCCAGCTATTTTCAGAACAACCGTCTTTTGAGTGAGCATAAAAAGTTTTCAATAAATATACCTAACCATCTTAACTCCCTTGTATGCATTATTTTATAAAATTTTTCCAAACCTGTCTACAAATATTTTTTTTAAATTTAATTAAATTTTAAAATACATATTTGATAAAAAATTTTTATAGCAGGATAAATAATATTTTAAAATATTCAAATCTAATCTAAGATAAGATATTATACTCTTATGCCAATTCTGAAAAATATATTGCTAACTTCTTTGTTACTTTCTTCGCTGATCTGTTTTGCCTCTACAGACAAGACATATCGTGTTATCAAAGTTATAGACGGAGATACGGTTTATATTGACTTCAACAAAGACGGTTTTCCTCAAAAAGAAGAAAAAGTCAGACTTAACGGCATTGATACATTTGAAGTTAAACCATCAAAATTTCTTGAATATCAAATGAAAACAATGAACCTCTCTCAAGAGGAAGCTCTTGGACTGGGATATCTCGGGAAAGAATTTGCGAAAAAACACCTTCTCAACAAATATGTACGGGTTGAGTATTCAGGAGATAAAAAATTTTGCGATATGGGCAGACACCTCATGTCCGTGTGGTATGACAACGGCAAAAACTATGAACAGGAAGTGCTGAAAGCAGGGCTAGGTGTCGTATATAGAGATTCAAATATAGCTGATGAGCTTTATCAATATGAAGATATGAACAAAATAAAAAAGAATGCCCAAAAAGCCAGCTCACTCAATCTTGTACTGCTCAATAAAAAGAACGGAAAGTATCATAAACCGACTTGTGAATATGGTCTGATGTCCTCGGATGTAGAATTGATAAAAAAGCCCTTCTTGAAATACCATGGAGCAGGGTGTTGTTTTGAAAATTCAGTCAAAAATAATCACAAATACAAAATATACAACGGCAAATTTAAACCCGATGTAAAAGAAGAACATGTGGAACTCTATTTTCTCAGCCCGTTAAAACAAAAAAATCCTGAAAACAGCTGCAAAAGTGAAGCTTGCAAAGCACTTTTATATAATATAGACCACTCAACAAAATCCATAGATTTTGCAATATACGGAATTGATAAACAAGACAAAATCTTTGATGCTATAGTTAATGCACAGAAAAGAGGTGTTCGTGTTCGTTGGGTAACTGATATGACAGAGCACAACAAAAATATATACAGCGATACCTGCAAACTGATGCAACTAATCACTACCGTAAAAAATGATTATGATAGTGCTGAATCAAAAAATATTCCGGATTATAAATATAAATTGGCTCACCAAGGCGCAATAATGCACAACAAGTTTTTCATTTTTGATGATAAAAAAGTTTTTACAGGTTCTGCAAATATTTCATCAACATGTCTGAGCGGATTTAACTCAAATGTATCAGTTGTAATTGACTCAAAAGAAGTTGCCTCAGTATATAAACAAGAATTTGAACAAATGTATTCAGGGAAATTTCATACAGATAAAAAAGCCATATCAAATAATGAAAATATTAAAATTGATAACATAAATCTATCAGTTTATTTCTCTCCAGCAAATAAAATTACAACATCAAAAATCATTCCAATTATTAAACAAGCACAATACTATATCTATGTTCCGGCTTTTTATCTGACGCATTATTTTATTAGTAAAGAGTTAATTGAAGCAAAGAAAAGAGGTATAGATGTTAAAATCATCGTTGACCAAACAAGTGTAGAAGGAAAATATGTCAATCTATCAGCATTCAAAAAAGCATCAGTGCCTATAAAAGTAGAAAATTGGTCAGGAAAAATGCACATGAAATCAATGATTATTGATGATAATATTTTAATTATCGGTTCTATGAATTTTACAAAACAAGGTGAGATGAAAAATGATGAAAACACATTAGTAATAAAAAATGCACCAATATTAACAAAAGCATATAAAAAACATTTTCTAAAATTATGGAACTCAATCAAATATTCCAATAGCATTAATTAGCTTTAGAGCCTGCTTATTCTTTCGTTTTTCTTTCTTTGTTTTTTCTTCTTTTTCATAATTTGCTTTTATCTTTTTCATATTCTCAGGTTTTATCATATCCTCTAATAACATATCCAAATTCCATCCGACTTTTTTATAAATACCAGGATTATCAGCTTTTCTTGAATCTTCAAATGCTTTTGCCCTAAAAAACAAATACGGATGATGTTCATAAAGTTTTAACCATGTCATTTTACTTTGATATGGACAAAAATAACATCCTGAACGTTTTGACCATTTATAATAGTCTGGCAAACCAATACCAAACTTATCCAATATTTCCATTACATCTTCATGCGTAATCAAGTTATCGACAAAAGGATAAACTTCTTTGATAGAACTATCACCATATTTATTATACTCTGCACGTCGTAATTCATCGTATCTTATTCCTATATAGAGTTTTATTACTCCTCCGCAAGACTTAAATTTTTTATGGACAAATTGTTTGAAAGGCTTTGTTTTTAACTCAACGGTACACCACCGATGAATTGGAGACGGGAGATATCCATAGGTTATCATCAAATGCTCAAAACTTTTTTCAGGCTTTATTCTTGTTATCTTTTTCCCTAAAAATACTTCAATTTTGTTCAAATAATCATATGTCTCAGGCAACTCGCATTCTGTATCACAAAAAACAAGCTCCGTATTCTCAAAAATTTCAGGCATATTCTCTTTCATGAAAAACGCCAAGGCGGTAGAATCCTTTCCTCCTGATAAACTTAGTATATGATACTCTTTCATCTCCTGCTCCTTTATACAAAAAAGTTCTGTAGAAATTCTACAGAACTTTTTCTTCAAAAATAAGAAGCTAAAAACTTACTAATCAAAAACTATCCATTGAATAATATTTAATATAAGATATGATATGTCATGATTTCAAAAAAAACATTACTTTTATCAATAATACTTCTATCATCTCTGACATGCTCTGCTCAGGCCACAGTCATTAACTCTAAAAAATATACATCAGCTAACTTTTTACAAAATAAAGATTATAGCATAGACCTGATGTTTAACTATCCTTATTACAAAACCCCATCAACAAAAGCCAGAACTAAATCAGCTAAGGTTTTGCTTTATGAACTGAAAAATGAAACAAAATCTCTTGATTTTATGATGTATGGAATATACGATCAACCAGACATTTTTAATGAAATTGTTTACTTATGTCATAAACCAAATATAAAATTAAGAGGAATTGTTGATGTAAATACAAAAGGACAAAATGATTATGCAGATACGCATAAACTAAAATCTTTGTGTTGCAAGATTAAAACAGATTTTTCCCAAAAAGATGAAATGAAAAATTACTATGATAAACAAAAGAAACTTGGTTACCTAATGCATAATAAAGTTTTTGTCTTTTCAAATAACCATGTATGGACCGGCTCTACAAATATAAGTTCAACATGTTCTGGAGGCTATAACGCAAATGTTGCTTATCTTATAAAAGATAGACAAGTTGCTGATTTATATAGACAGGAAATCGAGCAAATGTATGAAAGAGAAAAATTTCATACCGATAAAGAAAAAATTGCAAAAAGAAATATTTCATTATCAGATGGAACTCTTTTGAGCGTATACTTTTCTCCTAATGAAAAAATTATGAATGAATCAATTCTACCAAGCTTTAGAAATGCTAAAAAATATATTTATATAGGGATGTTTTACTTTACCAACCAAAAACTTGTTAAAGAACTCATTAGCGCTCATAAAAGAGGTGTTGATGTAAAAGTCATAGTCGATGCATCTTTTGCCAATAACTATAGATACAATATAGATATTATGAGGCAAGAAGGGATAAAAGTTAAAGTAGAAAATTGGGGAGGAAAAATGCATTGCAAAATTGCTGTAATAGATGATGAAAAAGTCCTTACAGGTTCGTTAAACTGGACAAAATCGGCAGTTAATTTTAATGATGAAAACTTTCTTGAAATAAAAAGTAAACGGATAGCAAATGAATCAAAGAATTATCTTGAAAATCTTTGGATGTCCATTCCAGATAAATGGCTAAAAGAAATACCTTATGCAGAGGGACTTGATTCAAAAAATTCTTGCAATGACGGAATTGATAACGACCATAATAACTTAACAGATAAAGAAGACCCTAAATGCATTAAAAGCTCAAAAATATTCAATAAGTAAATTATTTTGCATTTCTTTTGAAGAATTATTCAGATATTTTTCTTTAATTTTTTTTATATTATAAGGCTTTATCATCTCTCTTAATGGAGCAAAAGAACACCATGTAAAAAGTTTTTCCTTTGACTTCCTTCCTTTCTCTTCGTAGTACATTGCTTTTTCATATAGCTCAGGATGGTGTTCATAAAGATTTATCCAATCAATCGGCTTTTGATAAAAGCAAAAATAACAACCGTTTCGCTCTCTCCACTTGTAATAATCAGGATAAAAAATACCATTATCTATAAGAATCTTTTCAACATCTTTTTTACAAATATAATTCTCTACAAAAGGATAGATTCCTTTTGATATTTTCTTCTCCTCTTCCGTTTTTGGAGAAAGCCCTTTCCTCCAGCTTTCATCAGCTCTTATAGCTATATAAAAGTTAAAAATACCATTTCCTTGTTCTTGTATTCTTTTAAAGATATAATTCCAAGATGTTTTTACTTTTAATTCTATAGTGCAATATCGTCTATGTGGAGCAGGAATTAAAAAACTTGTGTGAAAAATATGGTCAAAGCTTTTTTCAGGTTTTATCCTGATAATTTTTTTATTTAGGAATACTTCTATTTTATTCAAATAGTCATAAGTTTCAGGCAAATCGCAACCAGTATCATAGAACCAATATTCTATTTTTTTATGTATTTCAGGCATATTCTCTTTCATGAAAAACGCCAAGGCGGTAGAATCCTTTCCTCCTGATAAACTTAGTATATGATACTCTTTCATCTCCTGCTCCTTTATACAAAAAAGTTCTGTAGAAATTCTACAGAACTTTTTCTTCAAAAATAAGAAGCTAAAGACTTAGTATCTCATCATCCTGTTCATATAATCAGCGGCATCACGTCTTCTCTGCTGGTCAAGATACTGCTGTTGTCTGCGTTCCATCTCAAGTTTTTTCTCTTCCTGCTCTTTTTCCCATTTTTCGTTCTTTTTCTTTTCTTCTTCTTTCAGTTTTGTATAACACTCATTCAGCTCATCATCTTTATATTTTGTCTGGCAGAGGTCAACAGCTTCTCTGAACTGTTTTTTTCGTTCGAACCAGTAATCATTATCTGGACCGAGTTTTTTTGCATCCCAAAATCCTGTGCTTTCTCTTGCATCAAGATATTTATCAGGACAAAATTCACTCCATTGAGGTACAAGCACAATATCAGCATTAGCACACCCCTCAAATAAAACAACACTGCAAAGAGTGCAAAATAATATAACAAAAATCTTTTTCATATAAAACTCCTCATAATATTGTGTAATCATTTTATATTTTTAGAAAAATACTGTCAATGAACATACACCAAGACGCAATAAAAATTATTCATAAACTTAAATATTATTAAAGGAGATTAAAACAATGAACGTGTCAAATATTTCTTTCGGAAAAGTCTTATACTCATATAAAGCAAGAAATATTATTCCTTCAAAACAACTCGATTATCTTGATAAAATATCTACAGCAACCGGAACCGATATCATAATATCACCCAAGGATTCTCCTGAGGAGAAAAACAGTGCAACCATAATTCTTGATTCCAAAACAGGAGTTATTATTGAAGAAAAGGGCAATGTCGGACTTGGAGAGATATTATCAAGAGTTTATAACAATATGCTGGTAAGAAACACAGATATTTTAACGGCAAGAAGCATTGTAAATTATGAGATTTTAAATCCATCTCAAAAAAATCAAGAAAGCGATTTAGAAAAAATAGGAAAAATTATGCTTGAATCCATATACAGATATATGGCAGAATCAGGTTTGACAGTAAGCAACGAAAGTTCTAAACTTCAGAAGAAAAAGCTTAGAACAATATCAAACGAAACTCTCGCAAAAAACTATCCTCATCTAAAAGCAAAAAAGGACAAATTAGAAGCAGAGAGAACAGAAATAGAACGACTCTGCAAAGATAAAGATATCAGCCTGAAAACAAGTACCTGCAAAATCTACGATGATATTTACTAATTCAAACAGAATTATCAAGCATATCTGTATTTTTTAATTTCACTGACTTTATATCTTCAAGAAGCGCCTCCATAAACTCCCTTCGATAAAGAAAACCGAGATGTGACCCATGATCAAACATAATTGTTTTTTCTCCCGTGTATTCTTTCAATTTCTTAAGCTGTTCCTCAGTTACAAAATAATCATCAAGCGCATGATAAATTCTATAATTGCTGCAATGTGTAAGATAATGTGATATATAGTGAAGACTGGACTTAAGATTAAGACTGTCATGAGAATACCCCAATTCTTCAACAAGATATTTTTCGGCATAATCCTGATAAGACATACGATTTATTGTTTCATAGATATCTGTTTTCTTGGTTGTAGGCGTTTCTTCAAGAGTAAAAATCAAATCAGACAGCTTCTGCCTCATAATAAAACCTGATATTAACTTAGCCTCATCTTCAGAAAATAATTGAAACTTATCTGCAGATATACCCTCAGACTGAAGAATACCAAACACTTTTGCCGCAGTCAGTGCAACTGTTTCTTTTATATTACTTTTGATAAAGCCTTCGTTGTTTTTATCCGCCTGCTTCATCGAATATGTCAGCTCGATAGGTGGACAGACAGCTATAAACTTTGATATCCCGAGAATGTTCTCTTCATCTTCCATATTTGCAACAAACAATGCCGCCATCGCTCCGAAAGAGGTTCCTAAAAGTATCTTGTTTTTAAACTTGCAGTTGTATTTCTTCTCCAGAACTTCAATTATTTTCGCCGTGGTCATTCTGAGATAATACGCATCTTGAGGAAGTATCCCCGGTTTATAACTCTTTGGCATACTTTTGACAAAAGCCCAGTGAAAATGACTTCCCTGTATTATGACAGAATAGCCCAAATCATAAAAAATTTTTGCAAAAATACCGGAATGATGAGACATAGCACCCTCGCCTATTGAGGGATAAATTATTGCAACAGGAGAGTTTTTGTCCTTTTGCATAATATATCTGAAAGAATAGTCTTCTCTCGGGGGGATAATATTAACCGAAGATGTTTTTATGCGTTTGAAAAAACTCCTGTTCCACAAAGACAGCTCATTCCACATCGAATTATCCACTTCAGGAATATTAAAAAGAACGGTTCTTAATGAGTCTGATACAGGTCCCTGCGGATTATAATCATTGAGAATCAAATCAGCCTCAAGGCTGTCTTCTTCCTCATTTTGAGATAATATCTCACTGTTATCAGACACAGGAATTTCAGGTTGAATAATTTCCCTCTGTTTTTGTTCTCTGAATAAATCCTCAAAAGAGCATTTTATCTCATCAGAAATTGTTTGCGCTATTTGATTATCAGAAATATTTTGAATACTAAAAAGTTCCGTCTTTTCATAATTTTCAAGGGCTTTTTCTTCTTCATAAAAAGCAAGCGAAGTATCATCAGCATTTTGAACTGTTTTTATAATATTTTCTTTTCTATCAAGATTGTTGTTTTTAATATATCGTTCTACAGCATAAAGTTTTTTCATTACCTCATAGGGATCTGCGTATGTCGAACCCATAAGGATATTCATCGGCTGGCTAAGAGTCAGCCTGTTAACAACCAAACCGGCTTTAACCATACCGAGAACGGGAGTTGCAATATATGACGACGGATCAAGTGCAGCATCAAATGCTCTGCCAGCTGCACCCCTCGGAGTTGTAGAAGAAAGAACAGGAAGAACAAGATAAGACCCCTGTTTTACCTTGCACTTTGAAAGGGCCTGCTCCATATCTTCGTCACGTGGTTCTATTTTAAAAATTTTTTGAGCAGGGTCATACAATCCGCCGAGCCCGATTGTTGAATTAGCTAAAAATCTTACCGATTCACTCTTCGTTGTCTTAAAATCACGCTGTATCAAAGAGCTGACAAGACGTCTCGGATATTCGATATTTTTATGTGCGGAATAAATCCGGTTCATTACATACTTTGGAAAAATCGAAGACCACACAACATTTATCGGACAAATAACAAATTTATTAAGCTTCGAGTTGAAGGCAAACATCTTCCTGTTAAAATTCTCATACTTGTCTTCTCCGATAAACTCATATGAAAAATCAGGATATTTGCAATCTTTAGAATTTTGAGCATACGACGGATTTAAAAAATTTATATACAAAAAGGCAAAAAGAGCAATTAGAGCCAGTACCCTGTTCATTTTCGACATACTTAAATCATCTCATTCTTATGTGCTTCATATTGTATTTTGGAAAATCAAAAAAACGCATTCCTCATCAGGGTATTAAACCGGATTATTCACCTCATCAAATCCCTTTCTTCACAAAAACTTGTTTTTTTCTCCAAAATCTCCGATAATTTTCAGATGGAAAATCTTACTCAAAAATTCAAATTTCTGATAAGCAACAGAAACAACTCATCTTATAAATACGTCCTTGCTCTCTCTTTTCTCTTCTGCTTTAAAAAAGGAAAGAAAAAATACAGTTTTGAAGAGATTATGAGGTTTGTCATTCCTTTTTATTTCAATATGACGAGATATAAAATTACGGAAAAATCCTCAGGCAAACCTCCGAAAGTGCTCCAAAATATCAGCGATTACTCGGAGAAAAAACATCTAAGATATCTCTGTGAAGATGACTTCAAATATCTTCTAAAACAAAATGAAAAACTGTTTTTCGCATGCCCCTTAAACTGCTTTAATAATACAGCCCTTTCAAGCTTTGAAGGAAGGAATGAATTTTTTTCTTACTCAATGAAAGAAAAATACATTGTCCTATCAGAAAAATTTTTCTCTCTACTCTCTGAACGACATGCCCGTGAGCTGCTCAAGGACACCGTATTTCTTTCTCTTTTGAAGTTTCTTGAAAAATACAATTCAATCCCGAATCTCTACACAAAACTCTCAGGAAGCTTGTGCAAGAAAGATCTGAAGAAATACAAAGAACTCTTCACCGACGAAAAATCTCCTCTGTTTTCTGATGCCTGCGGAATATGCGGTGAAAAAATCGGCAAGAATTTGAGCATAGACCACTTTATTCCCTTCAATTACGTTGCATGCGACGAAATCTGGAACCTTATTGCAGTACATAAATTCTGCAACTCTTATAAAAATGACCGGCTGGGAGATGAAAGAACCTACAAAAAACTCTGCAAGAGAAATAAAAAGCTCTATGAAATCACCGAAGATAACCCTTATTTTAATTTTCTGAAACAGGAATTGTTCGATAAATTTCCGACCTATCAATCACTCAAAAAAGAGATGGATGACATCTATGCTTCATGCCGGTCTGTCGGATACAGAGAGTTCTCCTTCAGGATACAAAAATAGCCCCCATCAATCAGCCTGTTAGGCAGTTTTATTTCTTCAATCCCCTGCCTAAACTTTTCATGCAACACATGGTTTTGGAGGTTTTGATGACAAAAGCAGTATTTTTTGACGTAGAAGACTACGAAAAAAACTTCCTGCAAAAAAAATGCAACGGAAAATATGACTACTACCTGCTTCCAAACCCTCTCAACGATATCTCAAAACTTGACGATGACATAAAAGACGCTGACATCATATCATGTTTTACAACATCAAGAGTAAGCGGAGATATCCTCAAAAATTTCTCAAACCTCAAACTCATAGCGCTCAGATCGGTCGGGTTTAATCACATCGACCTTGACTACTGCAAAGAACATAACATCACTGTTGTAAATACACCGAATTATGGCAACAAAAGCGTAGCGGAGTTTGCGTTCGGACTTATGCTTGATGTTTGCAGAAAAATAACAAAAGCCTGCATTGATTTTAGGGATATGAATATCAATCCTCTTGAAACAATAGGTATAGAACTTGGAGGAAAAACAGTGGGAATAATCGGACTCGGTGCTATCGGCGCTGAATTTGCGAGGATATCCTACGGATTTGATATGAATATCCTAGGATATGACATAAATCAAAGGGATGAACTTGTCGATAAATATGAAGTTGAATACACAGACTTTGACACCCTGCTTTCAAAATCAGACTTTATATCCCTGCACGCCCCGCTGACAAAAGACAACTTTCACATGTTTTCAGAAGACAGCTTCAAGAAAATGAAACCCTCATCAATCATCATAAACACGGCAAGAGGAGAGCTTATTAACACACAGGCACTGTATAATGCGCTCATAAACAAAGAAATATCAGGCGCAGGACTTGATGTCCTCGAGTCAGAAGAAACAATCTCAGACACAGACTATCTCTCTGATATAAGTATGCTAAACTCTGAAAAACTAAAAGACACCGTCCTCAACACAAGACTCTTCCAGATGGAAAACGTTATAATCACTCCTCATATTGCTTACAACACAAAAGAGGCAATCAACAGAATACTTTCGACAACAATAGAAAACATCGATGCCTTTATCTCAGGAAAAATAAAGAATAAAGTCAGCTAACACCCGCACCAACCATTCAAAACATCAACGACATAACCCGCCTCATCATCCTCAAGTACCTGCGACATCGGAAGACTCAACACTTCGTTGTGAATTCTCTCGCTGATAGGGAAACTTTCTTTTTTCATCTCTTCATACGCAAGCTGTCTATGAGGAGGTATCGGATAGTGTATAAGCGTTTCAACTCCTTTTTCTTTGAGATATTTTTGAAGTTCATCTCTTTTTTGACATCTTATAACAAACAAATGCCACACATGCGCCGTTTCTTCATAAGTTTCAGGAAGAATCAATGCGGGATTTTTTATGTTCTTACGATAAAATGCCGCTATCTGCCTTCTTCTTTGATTATCTTCATCAAGATTTTTGAGCTTGACATCAAGAACAGCAGCCTGAATCTCATCAAGACGAGAATTAAACCCTTTTGCAATGTGGTGGTATTTTCTATCAGAACCATAGTTTCTCAAAATTCTTATTCTTGATGCGAGCTGCTCATCATCAGTCGTCACACAACCGCCGTCCCCAAGGCATCCGAGATTTTTCCCGGGATAAAAGCTAAATCCGGCAGCGTCCCCAATCTTCCCTGTTTTCATTCCGTTGAAAGAAGCTCCATGAGCCTGAGCGGCATCTTCTATTATTTTCAAATTATATTTTTTTGCCAATTCATAAATCTTTCCCATCTCAACAGCCTGCCCGTAGAGATGTACGGGCATTATGGCTTTTGTTTTTTCTGTAATCTTGCTTTCTATAAGCTCAAAATTTATATTGTAAGTTTTCTCATCAGGCTCAACAAGAACAGGAACGCATCCGTTTTGGGATATTGCAAGAATAGAGGCGATATAAGTATTTGCAGGAACGATTATTTCATCTCCCGAGCAAAAGCCGTATGCAGCTATGATTAACCTCAGTGCATCAAGCCCGTTTGCACACGAAACAGCAAATTTTGTTCCGCAATATGCGGCAAAATTTTTTTCAAAATTTTCAACCTCTTCCCCAAGGATATACCACCCGCTTTTGATAACTTTATTTACTCTTGAGGTTATCTCAGGTTCGTATCTTTCATTAATTTTTTTCAGATTCAGAAACCGTATCATCCGTCTTTGTTATTTCCTCTTTTTCTTCATTGTCTGTATCTTTCACTTCTTCTTCATAAACCAGAGTATATCCCTTGTTTGCTTTCAATGTTGCTGGACCGCCGGGAGAATACATAATAAACGTGCTCGCCCCGAAAGTAAAAGGAATGCCTGCATAGCTGATAATATGCTGAAAGAAAGACGTGTTCATCCCTTTGACAACAATTTTCCCGTTGAGCTTTATTTCATTTCCAAAGACATCCTGAGTCTTAAAATTCTCTAACACAAGTTCAGCCCCTCCGCCTCCAGATACAGGGGGTGTAACATTGCCTATAATCCCTACAACTTCAGTCCCTTCTTTGATAAAAACTTTTCCGTCTTTTTTGACGTCTTCTTCTGTTTTGAAAATTATTTTATCTCCAATATCAGTTGCATTCAGATAAAACTTCGGTGCTCTCCCTTCTTTTTTCTTCGCTTCATCTTTTGCAAGAATACTGACGACATAAGAACTCGGAGCAAATACCCTCACTTTTATTTCTTTTGAGTTTTCATCAATTATTCTAGGAGTGTATGTAACTTTATCAAGACTCCTGTCCTTTGGAACAAGGAGGTAGTTGTCTTCTATAGGTGGAAGGTCAACATGTCTTTGTTTATAAACTCTGCGCCCTGCAAATTTTTCTTTTACTACTTCATCTTCTATAATATCTTCTTCGGGATTATAAGTTCTCTCAGGCTCAACAGGTTCAAATTTTATGTTTCTAAGCTGTTCTACCAGTTCATCCTCATAAACAAGAGGAGTATAAGACTTTTTGGTAGTCGAAAAATCTTTCTCATCAAGCAAAAGAATCAATTCATCCTCTATAACTGATGATTCATCGACCTCCGGAGCCTGGTCTTTTGGCTTTTCCTTTTCCGGCTCTGCAGGTTGTTCCTCTTGATTTTTTGGAATCTCGGGCAATATTATATTTCCATACAGACGGGTTTGAGAAGCAAAAGCCTGATGATGAAAAAATACGGAGAAAAAAATTATCAAAGAAATATAAAAAGTCTTCTTATTCATTTTTTAGACAGCTTCTTTTTTTTCGTTCTTTTTTCTGTTTTTTTCTATTTTTTTTAGCTCTCTCTCTCTGATTTTTTCACGGTCATCCTTTGATATCAAAAGGAAGTTCTGATAGTACAAATTTCTCCTGTAATCGTTGTCAACAAGATATCCAGGGTATTTTTTGTATATATATTCATAAATTAGGACAAGTCTTCTTGAACCTGCAGGATGAGTTGAAAACCATGAAGATATTCCCTTTTTCTCCCCTGATATTTTATTAAGCACAATAATCAATGCAACCGGATTATAACCGGCTGTCACCATATAGTCGACAGCTTGTTTGTCCGCTTTTTCTTCATATTTTTTCGGTGCAAACCCCATAGCCACCGATTTGAAAAAACCGTCATGATAATCCATTCCATGGGCAATTTCATGACTCAATATTGCAGCCAATTCATTATCATCATCAAAATAAGGCAGCAGACCTTTGCAAATAACGATGTTTTTTGCCCCGCCGTAAGTATAAGCGTTCACATCCTTATTTGTATCATAGCTGAAGGTCATTCTTTTATCTATTCTGTTTGCATTAAGAATGCGAAAGCCCATCTCCATGATTTTTTTCTGATATTTTGTTTCCTTATCCAAAAATAAATAATCAGAACCGGCATAAGCGCAGGAAGTCGTAAAAAACAACAAAAACAATAAAACTAATAATTTCTTCATACCAAACCCATCTTTCTTTAACTCATTTCTAGATTATATTTAAATCAATCTTTTTTTGTCAATTTAAACGCACTCTCTCAGAAATAATTTTAAATTTACAATTGTTTGTGATATAATTGACCCCGCGAAAAATGCTAAGGAGTGAGAATAACACATGGATAGTTATTTAGAAAAAGTTTTGAAAGAGACAAATGAAAAAAACTCTCATGAACCGGAGTTTTTGCAGGCAGTTGAAGAAGTATTAACCAGCATAGAGCCTGTATTGAAAAGGCATCCTGAATATAAACAGATGGCTTTGTTAGAAAGAATTGTTGAACCTGAGAGAATTATCTCATTCAGAGTTCCCTGGGTTGATGATGCTGGTCAAACAAGGGTAAACAGAGGATACCGTGTTCAATTTAACGGTGCTTTAGGACCTTACAAAGGCGGTTTGAGATTTCACCCTACAGTAAACCAGAGCATTATGAAATTCCTCGGATTTGAACAAATTTTCAAAAATGCTCTCACAGGTCTGCCTATCGGCGGAGGCAAGGGCGGCAGTGACTTTGATCCTAAAGGAAAATCAGATGCAGAAATCATGCGATTCTGCCAGAGTTTTATGACGGAACTGCAAAGACATATCGGACAGGATGTTGACGTGCCGGCAGGTGACATCGGAGTCGGTGCAAGAGAAATAGGTTATTTATTCGGTCAATACAGAAGAATAAAAGATGTCTACGAAGCAGGTGTGCTGACAGGAAAAGGTCTTGATTACGGCGGCTCGCTCGTCAGAAAAGAAGCAACCGGCTACGGGCTGATTTATTTCATGAGAGAGATGCTGAAAGCTGATGGTCAGTCATTCAAAGGAAAGAATGTTATCATCTCCGGTTCAGGTAACGTTGCAATTTATGCTTGCGAAAAAGCTCGGGAATATGGCGCAAATGTTGTTGCCATGAGTGATTCTAACGGATGCATATATGACAAATCGGGAATCAACCTTGATACAATAAAAAAACTCAAAGAAGTTGAACGTCTGAGAATAAAAGAATACCTGAAATATCATCCATCAGCGGTTTATACCGAGAATAAACCTGGTGAAATACCTGCTGTTTACAATATCAAAGCAGATATCGCACTTCCATGCGCTACCCAGAATGATATAGAACTTCAAGCAGCCGAGCTGCTCGTTAAAAACGGAGTAATTGCAATCGGTGAAGGTGCTAATATGCCTTGCAGCAACGAAGCAATCAAATACTTCATAGATAAAGGTGTTCTCGTTGCTCCTGCAAAAGCAGCAAATGCAGGCGGTGTTGCTACATCAGCGCTTGAAATGAGCCAAAACAGCATGAGATATTTCTGGACATTTGAAGAAGTTGATAAAAAATTGGATGATATTATGACAAATATCTTCAAAGCTTCTCAAGAATCCGCTAAAGAGTACGGATACGGAAAAAACTATGTAGCAGGTGCAAACATAGCCGGTTTCAGACGTATTGCAAAAGCAATGAAGTCACAGGGAATTATCTAGTTTCAACAACTCCAAAGCAAAAAACATCCTGTAAAAAACAGGATGTTTTTTGTTATAAAAAGGCGGACGTTCCTGCTAAATATGCGGAAGATAAAAAAGAATGACTTCATCAAAAGAAGTCATTCTTTTTTTATAAGATTTGAATTTCAAGAACTACAGAGCAATATCAAGGCTCAAATCTTTTGTAAGTTCTACCATAATTTCATCACCCTGATTAGCTTTGTAAGGAACACCAGGTGTAATCAACCCCAGCAGCAGACCTGTACCGGCACCGATACAAAGACCTATGATAGCGCCTTTAGCGGTGTTATTATCATTAGTGCTCATTCTTCCGATAGCAAGACCGCCTACAGTACCAACTGCTGTTCCGATAGCGGTAAACTTAGCAACTTTTGCAGCGCTTGCCCATCCGCCTCTTTTGAGGATATCAACATCTTTTGTTTCAACAGCTCTTCCTTCAAAAGGAACAACCTGACCGGAAGGAAGAACCATATCTTTGAAGATAAGTCCTACAGCACCGCTTTTGTTCAGCATCTTCGGTTTTTCAAGATAATTAACCTCAGCAACAAGAACAGTTCCTGCCGGGAATGTAAGAGTTCCTTCATCAGTGTAGATATTTTTAGGAATATCAAATTCAACAAGGTCACCCATTTTCACTTCATTTGAGTTGAATTTTTGTTTGAAGTTAGCCTTGATAATATTTTTTGCAAGAACAATCTGTCTCAGGTTTGTAATCTGAACAATATGTTCATCAGCTTCAGGAACCTGATTCAAGTGCTCTGTTCTGATAAGGTATTCCTTTTGTTCAACTGGAGCAGCATCACCTTTGTATTGATCTTCAACAAGGTTCATTGCTTTTCTTATTTTGTATAGCAAAACAGCTATCTCTGCTCTTGTTGCATCTCTATTCGGAGTCAACATATTCTCATCAGGATAGTTTACATACAAATTATTTTCTACACACTTTGTATATGCTTCAAATGCCCAATTCGGTACATCATTTTTATCAAAGAATCTATCAAGAGTTGCAGGATCCTGAGCTTCACCTTTTGTGATGTGGCTGAGAATTGAAGACACTTCGGCTTTTGTAATATTCTGAGACGGTTTAAATTTCTTATCCGGATAACCATAAACCAAACCGAGTTGTTTTGTTCTCATGATATCTTCATAACCGTAGTTACCTGAAGCCAAATCCTGGAAAATATTGTTTGTTTCAATATCTATATCATCATGCCCGATTGCCTTAAGGAGCATTTTGGTAAAGTCAACCCTCTTAACAGTGCCTTCAGGTTTGAAGGTGTTGTCTTTATAACCGTTCATAACCTGATCATTAGAAACGGACTCAATTGCTTCATAAGCCCAATAATCTGTCGGTACGTCATCAAACGCAACCGCAAGTGCCGGCGTTATGTTTATCATAAGCATAAAGAACGCCAGAACCATTGAAATACACTTTTTCTTGAAATTCATTTTTGTTCCCTCTTATCCAAACTTTGGTTAATTTTATATTCTGATACGTAACATATTACTATATTTTATTAAATAGGCATATTTTTTTTTCATAAATACATATAATGCTGTAAATATTCAAACTTGTGTAAAGATTTGTTACAATTATCGGCAAATAAAATTTTCTCTAATTATAGTAGTATTTTTATGAATATTTTAATGTTAAAATTATGAAAAATCCGAATAATTAAGAAGAAGGGACATGAAATAATGAGCGTAAATCAAGAAATTAAACCTATAACAACAGAAATAAACGAAAAAGGTCATCTCTGCATAGGAGGATGTGATCTTGTTGAACTGGCTGAAAAATATGACACACCTCTTTATATCTATGACGAAGATACAATCAGAAGTATGTGTCAAGAATACAAAAAAGCTTTTGCAAAATACGAAAAGTCTAATTTCATGTTCGCTTCAAAAGCTTTCATGACAAAAGCTTTATGTGCAATTCTCAAAGAGGAAGGTTTCGGTCTTGATACAGTTTCAGGCGGAGAAATGTATACAGCTTACAGCGCAGGCTTTGATATGTCTCATGTTCTTCTCAACGGCAACAACAAATCAATAGATGAACTAGAGATGGCGCTTGACTACAATATAGGGAGATACTCCGTCGACAACTTCCTTGAGCTTGCGCTTCTTGATAACCTTGCAAAATCAAAAAATAAAATTGTTGATATATTTCTGAGGATTACGCCTGGGATTGAATGCCACACGCATGAATACATTCAGACTGGACACCTTGACTCAAAATTCGGTTTTGACTTAACACAGCTTGATGAAGCAATCGACCTGATAAAAGAACAATATACAAACCTGAATCTTGTCGGTTTGCATGCTCATATCGGCTCTCAAATTTTTGAAACGCAGGTTTATTATGATGAAGTCGGTGTAATCCTGGAAGAAATCAGGAGAATAAAAGAAGTTCACAACATAGACCTTAAAGAAATAAATCTTGGGGGCGGTCTCGGTATAACTTATACTGAAGCGGATGTGCCGCCGTCCGTTGAAACAATAGCCGATGTAATAATCCGCTCAATAGAAGTACACTGTAAAGAATATAATCTCGAATACCCTGCAATATATCTCGAACCCGGAAGAAGCATCGTAGGAACTTCAGGAGTAACAATATATACGATAGGCAGCTCAAAACAAGTTCCAAAAGGCAGAAGATATGTGGCAGTGGATGGAGGAATGGCTGATAACCCACGCCCCTCTATGTATCAGGCAAAATATACGGCAGTAATTGCGAATAAAGCAAACGAAGAATGCAATGAAGAAGTAACAATTGCAGGCAGATACTGCGAATCAGGAGATATTTTGATACGTGATATCAAACTTCCTCATCCAGAAGAAGGAGATATTTTGTGTGTTTTCAACACCGGAGCATACGGATATTCTATGTCCAGCAACTATAACAGAACACTTCGTCCGGCTGCAGTACTTGTAAAAAATGCGCAATCTGATATCATTATAAAAAGAGAAACTTATGAAGATCTTGTTTCGGATGATGAAATTCCGCAACGTCTTTCAAGTAAAATTATGATAGAAAATTAATTAAGAAGGGATTTTTAAGTTGTTTGAGAAACTTATTACTGTTACAGATATTTCAAACATAGATTTCTCAACACTTGCTAGCGGCTTACAGCTCAAAAGTATTCTGGAAGTCGGTGTTATAATCCTGATTCTTTATTTGATTTACAGGACATATATCAGAGGAACTCAATCAGAACGTCTTGTCAAAGGGATTGTCAGTGTTCTGATTATGCTCCTTTTGAGCAAGCTTCTCATTTTGATGGATTTTCAAATCATTGGAAAATTTTTTGAAACAATCGTCAACATAATCCTCATCGGTCTGGTAGTCGTATTCCAGCCAGAATTGAGAAGATTTCTCGGGTATCTCGGCCAGCAGGGATTTTTGACAAAAAATATATTTGCAAACAACCACAATGACGACCATAAAAATCAAACAGATGTTGTAAACGAACTTACCGATGCCGTAAAATATCTTTCAAAATCACGAACAGGCGCATTGATAGTTATGCAGGATCACAACGACAGCTCAGGGTATATTGATGTCGGAACAAAAATCAACGGCATATTATCAACAGAATTATTACTAACAATATTCCATACAAACACGGCACTTCACGACGGAGCCGTGATTATAAGCGGAAACAGAATTTTATCTGCAGGTGTTCTTCTCCCTCTGACGGAAGACCCGAAACTCAGCTGGCAGTATGGAACAAGACACCGTGCCGCAATAGGTATGAGTGAAGTGTCAAATGCTTTGTGTATAGTTGTTTCCGAAGAAACAGGCAACATCTCGACTGCCCAACTCGGCGTATTGACAAAATGCGAAGATTTGGCGCATTTTAGACAAATAGTCAAAGATTATCTCGGTCTGGATGAAAAAGAAGAAGTTAAACAAAAAAGCGGCGATAAATATTTGAATATGTTGAAATTCTTTAAGCACACGCCAAAGAAAGACTCAACAACAGCCGTATCAAAAACTCAACAAACTCCGACAGAATAATCATTTGCAGAGGAGGCATTCATGGATATTTCTAATTTTAAAAATTATAAAATGATAATATTTTTCATTTTAGTAGTTATCACGTTATTCGGGATGTATTATTTCAAAGATGTGTTTATGCTGTTTTTTGCTTCTTATGTAATAGCAGCCTCTCTTATGCCTCTTGTTGATAAATTATCAAAAAAAATTCCGCGCTCAATAGTTGTTTCATTAATTTATCTTGTTGGTTTCGGATTGTTCACGCTCATACTGATTCCTCTTATATCTTTGTTATACAAAGAAACAGTACTCTTCATAAAAAATATTCCCGAATATTTTCAGATGATTATGAACTATCTTTCCACAACGGATTTTATGGGTAAAAAGTTGATAGAAGTTATCAACACAGAAAATGCTCTTATGTCCTCAGCGAGCTTCGGGTCAACAATAATCGACAAATCAATAAACTTCACTGTAAGCTTGATATATGGTTTTACAATAGCATTTACACTTGCAATTATTGTATTGTATATGCTTCTTGACAAATCAGAAATAAAAGATTATTTTCTTGCTTTATTTCCAAAAAATATGAGAAATAAGGTAAAAGAACTATCATCAAATATATCAACAAAAGTCGGCGGATATGTTGTCGGACAGCTTTTGATGATGTTTGCTGTAGGGCTGATTACTTTCATCGGGCTTGCTATTTTCAAACTTCCGTTCTCTTTATTGATTGGATTTATTGCAGGGGTTCTTGATATTATACCGATAGTAGGACCTATTATAGCTTTTGGACTGGCAATAATAGTAGTATTCCCTAAAGGAATCGCTGCAATCATTGCTGTATGTGCAGTATTTGCTTTTGCGCAGTGGTCAACAAATACTTTTCTAAAGCCCATAGTATTGGGTAAGATGCTTGATTTACATCCGCTTATTATCATATTTGCAATTTTTGCCTTTGAAAAATTCCTCGGAGTATCAGGTGTTATCTTAGCCCCGGCTATTGCTGCAACTCTTTGTGTCCTGTTTGATGAACTCTATGTAAAAACAATTAATAAAGAATAACAGGTTGCTCTGATGAATAATAAAGAAATATTTTTATATAAACCTCAAAAAAAAGATGACGATGCAATAAAAGTGTGGTTTTCTTTTCCTTGCAACTACAACATAGGAATGTCAGCACTTGGTTATCTGCATCTGTTTCGTCTTATGGATGAGAATCCCAAAACCGACGTTGAAAGAATATTCACAGATACAGAACGTTCAAGACATAATCTGAAAGATGTTGATGTTTTCGGATTTTCTTTTTCTTTCGAACTGGATTTTTTGAATATATTCAAAATTCTGCAAAAATATAATATCCCGCTCAAAGCAAAAGACAGAGATGACTCATATCCGCTAATCTTTGCCGGGGGGCCCGTGCTCTCAGTAAACCCTGAACCGTTCAGCGACTTCTTTGACTTTATTCTGGTCGGGGATGGAGAAGTTATGATGAATGAAGCTATGAACTTTATTCAGGATTCAAAAGGAAATAAAACAAAAGCAGAAATTCTTGAAGGACTTGCCTCAATAGAAGGCGTTTATGTTCCATCTTTATATAACTTTAAATATGATAAAGACGGTGCAGTTTCTTCTGTATTTCCGAATATCCCCGTTAAAAAACGTGTAATGACAGATATGAGCTGTGTATTCACTCCGATTATCACAGAAAATACAATGTTTTCAAATAACTGCCTTATAGAACTCTATAGAGGATGCCCAAACAGATGCGCTTTTTGCCTTTCGTCTTATCTGAATCTTCCTCCGAGATATCCATCTTTTGAAGAGATAAAAGACATAATCGATATGGCTCTTGCTAATACAAATAAAATAGGTCTTCTCGGTGCACTTGTCAGTGCACATCCAAAATTTGACCAAATTTGTGATTATATCCTCGAAAAGAAAAAAGAAAAAGACTTCGAAGTTTCAATATCATCGCTGAGAGCAGACAGACTAAGCGCAAAAACGGTAAAAATGCTCACAGAATGTCATCAAAGATCATCAACAATTGCAATGGAAGCAGGCTCTCAGCGTCTTAGACAATTTATAAACAAAAATCTTTCAGACGACCAGATAGCCGCATCAATAAAAACTGCCGCAGAAAACGGACTCAAGGCTCTGAAAATTTACGCAATGATAGGACTTCCAGAAGAAGAAGATAAAGATATCGAAAATATGGTGACCCTTGTCAAAAACTTACAAAAAGAGAACAAAGACATATCTCTTACCCTAAGCACGTCTTCATTTGTGCCAAAAGCTCAAACACCGTTCCAGTGGTACGGAAGAGAGGAAGAGAAAATACTTGAAAACAGAAATAATTACCTGAAAAAACACTTGCATATCTCCGGCATAAAATACCGTCCGACAAGCATCAAATGGGATGAAATTCAAGCAGTAATCTCAAGAGGAGACAGGCGTTTGAGCGATTTGCTTATAAAAGTATATGAATATAAAGCATCACTCGGAAGCTGGCATAGAGCGTATAAAGAATTATCAGAAACAGAGAGCATTCCGCCTCTTGAGTTCTACTCAAAAAGAAAAATTCCTTTTGAAGAAACTCTTCCTTGGGATTTGATTGAAAACACTGTTTCAAAACAACAACTTGTTGATGAACTGAAGCGTCTTCAAAACATTCTTTACACTTCTTCAGGCAAATAAAGAAGATTATCTTCAAGAATGTTTTTGGCACTCAAAAAATCAAGAGTTTTGTTGCGGCAAATCTGTTGATACTGCTGAACAACCATGATTATGTCATCTGAGGATAATCTTATCATTCTTCGTCCAATATGATTTTCTATTATCTTTGCCATAATATCTCCGAGTGTGCTGATACTTTACTTATCGACATAAATTGTTTTTTTATAAATAAGTATGTTAAATATCATCCAATCGGAGGACTCTAAAAAAACTAAAGTTGCTGTGTCTTATCAAATATCCCGAAACGGAATAAATCATTATTTGACATTGGTATTATTGAAAGGTGTTTTATATCACCAAGGTTTTTGCAATCGAGTTTTGGCAAATCAGTATAACTCTTGAGGCTGCCGAAATAATTTTGCATTCCAAGACGCTGAACACAGAATTGAATAGGATTAAAACCTTCAATTCCCCATTCCTGCAAGTGAGGATAAGCCGAGAATAATCTTTCATTTATGCCGTCAAATTTTACATTATCAAGGTTCAAGCCCATCTCATCGCTTCTCATCAGCTGCTCAAAGACCTCAAGACTTCTGCCGGAGTCGCAATAGTCCTGAAAGATATAAGTTTTACCTGAGCTTTTCATCTTCTCAGGAGACAAACCAAGACTGTAAATATACTGTTTGTAGTCTTCAAACCCTGCCTGAGATGTAAGACTCTTTATATCAGACACATTTGTCAGTCCTGATATGGGAACACTCTTCGCTTCTACGCCCATTGCCTTGAGGGCTTCAGAAATATTGGAGCATGACCTGCCAATTGATACATATTCCCAGTTGCCTGCTCCAAACTCATCATCATAAGATTTTTTCAGCGCTTTAGCAGCGTTAACACAATCGGTTACAACCTCTCCGACATATTCATCAAGCTCGGTACGAAGGATATCTTTATCAGCAGCGCTCATTGCCTTGTATTTCAAAGCATCAAGCGGTGCAATGTCTTTTAGAATTGCATAAGCTCTGTTTGAACCGAAGGAAACATTACTCTTGCTCTTCTCAAAAGTATCTTTCACAGGCTGTTTCTCTAAAGAGTTATATCCCCTTGTTTTCACGGGGGAGGCCTGATTTATACCGTTTAAATTCAAAATCTGTTTTGTAATATTCATCATATTATTTTTAAAACAAAAAACCTCCATAAATTTACAAAAATTTTAAAACTCGGATAAACATTTCTTATGATATAATTTGAAAAAGTAAATTCTACGGAGGTGAGAGTCTTGAATAACCTAAAAAAAGTAAAATTGGGAAATATAGAGTTCGGAGGTAACAAACTCGTCATAATCGCAGGACCATGTGCAATAGAAAATGAATATATTCTCTTCAAAACAGCAGAAAAACTGAAATTTATCACTCAAAAACTGGGAATAGATTACATATTCAAGGCATCGTATGATAAAGCAAACAGAACTTCTCTGGATTCCTATAGAGGAATCGGTATGGAACAGGGGCTTGAGCTTCTGAGCAAAGTAAAACAGGAATTTAATATTCCAATTCTTACGGATGTTCATCTTCCAGCCGATGCAAAAACAGTGGCGGAAGTTGTTGATATCATACAAATTCCCGCATTCTTATCAAGACAAACAGATTTGCTTGTTGAGGCAGCGAAAACAGGAAAAATAGTTAATATCAAAAAAGGTCAGTTTCTATCCCCGCAGCAGATTATTCTCTCAGCACAAAAAGTTGAAAAAAGCGGTAATCCGAATGTAATCATCACGGAAAGAGGAGATTCTTTCGGTTATAACAATCTGGTTGTAGACATGAGAGTATTCCCGATAGTACACAGCTTCGGATATCCGATTATATTCGATGCAACACACAGTGTACAATTACCGGGAGGCGCAGGAGCTTGTTCTTCAGGACAAAGAGAATTCGTTCCGCCTCTTGCCAATGCATCACTTGCAGCAGGCGCTGACGGTGTGTTCTTTGAAGTACATCCCGACCCTGATAAAGCCCTCTGCGACGGACCGAATATGATAAAACTTGATGATGCATACGATATCTTTGCTAAATGCAATGAAATATTCAATATAATGCACTAAAATATTCGATAAAAACAGAAACAGCCCGTCTTTTGATTAATAAAGACAGGCTGTTTCTTTGCTTTCAAAAATTAATTTGTAATTTTTGAAAATATTGCTAAAATGTTTATTATATGAGATGAGGAATTATGTTAATAAAAGATTAAGAATGAGTAACTAATTTTTGTAAAATTCTTTACTAAAGGATTTATTTCTCATATATTGTTAAGTAGAAAAATTATAGTTAGTACATGATATAAAGGGGTCAGTTAAGTGGAAAACAACTTTGGACCGGTCAGCTCAGCTGATAGCGATACACAAAGAAGCGAATTAATTAGTCAGGCAAATATAAAAGTTGTCGGAGTAGGCGGCGGCGGCGGAAATGCTGTCAACAGAATGATAAGATCAGGACTCAGCGGCGTTGACTTTTGGGCAATGAATACAGATTCTCAGGTGCTTGAGATGTCTTCAGCTCCAAACAGAATTCAACTGGGTTCAAAACTTACAAACGGTTTGGGCGCAGGTGCAAATCCGAGCGTCGGAGAAAAAGCGGCCGATGAAAGCCGTGATGATATTACAGTTGCTCTCGATGGTGCTGATATGGTATTCATTACAGCAGGCATGGGCGGCGGAACAGGAACCGGAGCTGCTCCGGTTGTTGCACAGGTTGCAAAAGAACTCGGAGCACTGACAGTAGGTGTTGTTACAAAACCTTTCAGATTTGAAGGTAAACACCGTATGAATCAGGCTTTGCAGGGTCTTGAAAAACTGAGAGAAAACGTTGATACCTTGATTGTTATCCCTAACGATAAATTAATAGAGGTTGTAGACCGCAGAGCAACAATGAGAGAAGCTTTCTGTGTAGCTGATGAAGTCCTCTTAAGAGGTGTTCAGGGTATTTCTGATATTATCACCGTTCCCGGACTTATTAACGTTGACTTTGCTGATGTTAAGGCTGTAATGCAAATGTCTGGTTCTGCTCTGATGGGTATCGGCAGGGGAACAGGCGAAGGCAGAGCTCTTGAAGCAGCAAAACTCGCAGTAAATTCTCCTCTTCTTGAAACCTCAATTAACGGAGCAAGCGGCGTAATCCTCAACGTAACAGGCGGTTCTGATATGACACTTCATGAAATATATGAAGCTGCAGAAATCATCCACAGCACAGTTCTTGAAGATGCTGTTGTTACATTCGGTGCCGTAATTGATGATAGAATTCAGGGAGAAATACAAATTACGGTAATTGCTACAGGTTTTGATTTGAAAGATTCTTCTCAAAATCCTGAAAAGGCTTTGTCTTTCCCGAATCTTCCAAATTCAACAACATCTGATTTGAAAGCTGACATAAATGACTTCTTTGCAAACAAAAAGTCACCTCAGGAAGTAGCAAGCCAGATGCTTGATTTGCCTGATTTCCTGAAAAATAAATAATTTAAAAATATTAATTTAAATACAAAAAAACTGTCAAAAAATTTGGCAGTTTTTTTGTATCAAAGACAATTTTTTTATTCTTCCTGTTTTTATATTATTAAGGGAAGATTATATAAAGGTAGAATAATGACGGTAAATTTTCCGGGGAGAAATATATATTCTCAAAACACTCCTCAACAGAAACAAAATGACACAAAAAATTCCGCAGCAGGAGTCGCAGCAGGTGTCGGAACATACCTTTTCGGGAAACAGTTCATAGCACTGCCGGCAAACGGGATTATGCTAAATATGAAAAAGATTAACTCATCTCTTAGTGCTGATGAGTCAAATCTGTTATCTGACTCTTTTGAAACAGCTTTCAAAAAAAGCGGACTTGAAGGAAAAGGCGTTCGGGTATTAAGGGTTAACCCTTCAAATATTGCCGATACAGCAGCAAGTATGACAGATGACTATTATGAGCAAATAAGTAAGAAAATTCCTCAAAACTTAAAAAATCTCGAAGGTTTTGGTGATGGAGTAAAAATACCGCTATACCAAAAGGTATACAAACAGCTTGATACAGTGGCAAAAGGGAACAACGCCTTCTTTCAGCCGAAAGTAAACTCTATACTGTTGCCTGAAAAAGGAACAGGTCTGCAGCTCTCATCTTTCCATGAAATGGGACATGCAGTTAATAAAAATATAAACAAAATAGGAAAAACACTCCAAAAACTAAGACCTCTGCAAATTATTGCTCCTCTTGGAGTAATGCTTGTAGCAATGACAACAAAAGAAAAAGCAAACAGCGCAGAAGGAGAAGGCGGAGCAAGACAATTCATCAAGGATAATGCAGGCGTTCTTGCTACAATGGGCTGGATACCGACAATAGCAGAAGAAGCGCTTGCTACAAAGAACGGAAACTCTATTGCTCAAAAAGCACTTTCATCAGCTCCTGATATTTTGAAGAAAGTCAAAAAGACAAATGGTCTGGGGCTTGCAACATATGTAATTATGGCTGCGGCAACAGGAATAGCGACAACTCTTGCTGTAAAAGCAAAAGATAATATTCAAGCCAAAAAAGAACAGGAAAATAAATAAACAAAAAGCCGATTTCAAAAGAAATCGGCTTTTTTAAGAATTAAAAAAGATTATTAGTTAAAGTATCTCTTCAACAAACCTTCAAAAGCTTTACCATGGCGGGCTTCGTCTTTGCACATTTCATGAACTGTATCATGAATTGCATCATATCCGAGTTGTTTTGCTTTTGTAGCAAGGTCTTTTTTGCCTTGAGTTGCTCCAAATTCAGCTTCAACTCTCATTGAAAGATTTGTTTTTGTGCAAGGAACAACAACTTCGCCTAAGAGTTCAGCAAATTTTGCTGCATGCTCTGCTTCTTCAAAAGCAATTCTTTTGTAGGCTTCAGCAACTTCAGGGTATCCTTCTCTGTCAGCCTGACGGCTCATAGCGAGGTACATACCAACCTCGGTGCATTCGCCTGTAAAGTTAGCCTTAAGGCCTTCAACAACTTCTGCATCAAGACCTTTAGCAACTCCGATTTTATGCTCATCAGCCCATACTCTGGCTTCTTCTTTTTGTTCAATAAATTTATCAGGACCAACTCCGCAAGTAGGACACTTAGCCGGGGGAGTATCACCTACATGTACATAACCGCATACACTACATACGAATTTTTTCATTTTTAAATCCTCCATTACGTTTGCTCTATTATAGTATATTAAATTTCTAACCAGCAAGAAAAAATACATTTTTTCTTAATATTTCAAAAAAAGCATGCTTGTTGTATTATGTATTATTATAACAACGTAGAATTATAGAGGATCGAAGAATGACATTAATGCAAGGGAAAAAGGGTATTATTTTCGGAGTCAGCAACAAAAGAGGAATTGCCTATGCCATAGCTCAAAAGCTTTATGAAAATGGCGCAGAAATCGCATTTACTTACGCAAACGAAGCGATGAAAGACAGAGTTACTCCGATAGCAGAAGAAATGAACTCAAAGTTAATCATCGAATGCGATGTAACAAACGAAGAACAGATGAAACATGTTTTTGAAGAATATCAAAAAGTCTATGGAACCATCGACTTTGTAATCCATGCAGTAGCTTTTGCAAACAAAGAAGACCTCCATGGAAAATTCTCGGATACAACCAAAGCAGGTTGGGATCTTGCACTCGGAGTCAGCGCATATTCTTTAATTCCAATGGCAAGATATGCAAAACCGTTGATGAACGAAGGAGCTACCATCACGGCGCTTACATATCTGGGTTCAGTCAGAGCCGTTTGCAACTACAACATTATGGGCGTTGCAAAAGCAGCTTTAGAATCTACCGTCAGATACCTTGCTTATGAATTCGGCAAAGACGGTATCAGAGTCAACGCACTCTCAGCAGGACCGGTTAAAACACTTGCAGCAAAAGGAATCGGTGATTTTGACACAATGCTCAAAGTCGCAGCAATGAAAGCTCCTCTCAGAAGAAACGTGGCTCTCGAAGATGTTGGCAAAGCAGGTTTGTACCTCGCTTCTGATATGTCTTCAGGCGTAACAGGAGAAGTTCACTATGTTGACTGCGGTTTCAACATTATGGGAGTATCTGAGGCCGACGCAGGACTTGTGAAACAATAAGAAACAAACAATCTCAACAAAAAAGATAAGGTGTAACAAAACCTTATCTTTTTTTTACAATCTGTCAATTTTTTTGCATTTTTGATTTTTAATATTATTGTAAGGTTATTATGGTAAGGAAACTAAAATTATGACAATGCCGGTAGGAAATACAGTTCCAACAACAGAACAAATGCTTATGGCTGCAAGCCAGCAGGGACAAACTCAAGGACAGGCAATTGCTGCACAAATGCCAGCTGTTGAACAAGCTATTGATAAAAACATAGCAATGGCTACTCCTAACCTCGGTCCTATTGATACATCAAAATTGGCAGGACAACCGCCTCAGGATACTTTTGTGCCATCAAAAGCAGCTACTGCACCGCAAGCATAAGCCAAAAGACTATATAAAATTTTGAAAATAGATAAAGTTTAATAAAACTTTATCTATTTTTTTAAATATATCAAAAATTTTTATACTTTTGTTTTTATTTATATGTACTTTTTTAGGAAAGGATACATGGTTATGAATATTTCTGCAAATTTTTCTGCTGGTATACAAGAAAAAAAATATCCTCTTCCCTCCTATCCTCTGCCTACACCAGGGCAAAGCACTAAACCGAGCGAAACAAAGAATAATAATAAAAAAATTATTGCAGCACTTGGAGCACTTGCCGCAGCTGGAGCTGCTGCAGTTGCCATAGCGGTAAGCCTGAAAAAAGGAAAAGCTCCGGATATTGAAACATCTGATGTAGCAAATGCAACACAAAAATTAAGTCCTGAAAAAGAAGAACTCTTAATGGAATTTCAAAATTTATATAATGAATTCTTAGCTTGTGGACCTGAAAGAAATGAAATAAATAGAAAGTATTATTTAAAACTACAAGAAACCATAGAACATTTCCAAGAACCTAAATTTATAAAAGAAAATATAGAAACTGTAGGAGGCGTAGAAAATGCCCCATTGCTTATCAACACCAGCATTCAAGTCCTTTCTTCTAATATTAAAGGCTTAAATAAAAAATTAAACGATAATATTGATGCTCCAAAATCTTTCAATGATATTATCGATAAGTTGAAAGCTGTCTATCAAGTAGAAGATATATCGGAAGTTCCTGGTAATAAAATTAAAGCGTTAATATCCGGCATAAAAGGAGATATAAAAGCCGAAATGTACTCTACAGAAAAACGGAAACAGATATTTGAGCCTTTCATGCAATCTCTTCAGAAAGAATCTCTGACAAACAAACTCAATATATTAGGAAATCCTCCTAAAGATATGAGTCTTGACAGTTATGCTGCAACTTACGAAGAAGTGTATAATACACTGCAAAATTTAAGAACAAAAACTTACAATGCTCTTGAAGAGTTTAAGAAATCACATTAAATTTCAAACTAATTCAAATATATCTGCTCTTCGAGCAGATATATTTTTTATGCACTCAAATTTTCGTCTTCGCCTTCATCAAGCAGGTCATTGATAGTCATCTTCTTTGAGTTTTTGACAATCTTCGGAGTAAAATGCTTCAGCGCAAGCATCTGATTTACATCATTGCTCAGTGTCACAAACGTTTTTTCAGGATGTATCAGCTTATCTCTGTTTGTGACAAAATTCTCGACAGTAGAGAGGATTTCAAGCAAAATCTCTTTGTCAATCAGCTCGCTTTCAAAGTCTTCGAATACCTCCATCAAAAACGGATAAGCATCTTTTGCCTCTATATCATTTATTGCCTGTATGTGCATACGAACATCTTTATCTTTTAATGTAGCTGAAATCAGCTTTACATAATACTTTGAATATTTCACAAGATGTTTTACAACAGTACTGCGGGACTGAAGTTTGAGCCTGTTCATAAAGAACCTGCAAAACTCTTCATAGACAGATTCTTCCTTCGGTATAGAGCCGTTATTTTGTATAGTAAGATAATCCCTGATAAAATCACTCAAACGATTGCCGCATCCGACACTATCAAAAGACTGAACCATCGGGTTCCAGTATTTTTCAAAGAGTTCTGCCTGTTCTTCTCCGGTTGTTCCAAGCAGAATAAAATTCTTTATCTGATCAATCTGAGAGAGCCTTACTCCTGTTGAATTCAAGCTGTCAAAAATCAGCTGAGAATTATCAACTTCTGACTCAAGAGCCATATCAATAATTTCAAGTTTCTTTATTGTTTCAAACAAAACACATGGTAGAACTTTTGTTGATTTTATCTGATTTTTGAAAAATTCATAAGCCTTAAAAATCAAAGCATCCGTTTTCAAATTATCTTCGCCGTCAAGCAAGGATGAATAAATCTCCTCATCATTGCTGTTCAGCATAATTTTGTAAGGACAATCTCTATCATCGTTAAATAACAAACTTCTTATTTCTTCGCTAAGACGGATACTGTCTTCATCGCTTTCTTCATATACCAAATTCTGCAATGCCGCAAGGAACAAAGATAAAGTAATAATTCTCTGCTGTCCGTCTATCAACATAACCCTGTTTGTCTTAGAAATTTGTATAATGTTTGTTGCTTCATAGACTATAGTTCCAAGGAAGTGTCTTTTCATGTTTTCATAACGTGAAAGGCTCAAAATATCATCAAAAAGCTGCTGCCATTGTTTTAAAGACCACACATAATTCCGCTGAAAAGCAGGTATTTCAAAACATCCCGCTTTTTTCAAAAAATCCGTAAAACTTGTATTTGTTACTTTCATGAGCTTTCTCTGCACTAACTTCCCTTTTGATATTTTATTTGATTTTGCTTAATCAAACAAATATATTAAGATTTCTTATTACTGTTCATATGCTATACTTTAGTTTATGAAAAGAAGAATTTTAATTACAGGAGCAACAAAAGGTATAGGAAGAAGCATCGCAGAAGAGTTGTCTTCTTCTCACAGAGTTTTTATCGCAGGACGGGACGAAAAAAAACTCGAGGAACTCTGCAAACAAATCAATGCTCACGGCTTCTTCTCAGGAGATTTGCTCCTTGATGACAATTATAAAAAACTTTTTGAAAAAGCCTCTTCCTCTCTCGGGGGAGTTGATGTGATGATTAACAACGCAGGAGAATATATCTGGAGTCCTGTAGAAAAAACTTCAAACGACGATATCGAAAGACTGCTCAAGTTGAACCTCGAAATCCCCTACAAACTCTCAGCACTTGCAGCAAAAGAAATGAAAGCTCAAAGATGGGGAAGAATTATCAACATCGGGTCTATCAGCGGTGCAGTCGGCGAAGCAAACGCATCTTTGTATTCTGCTTCAAAAGCAGGCTTGATCGGAATGACAAAAGCTCTCGGACTTGAATTGGCAGAATATGGAATAACCGTAAATACAATTAACCCGGGGTGGGTAAAAACAGACCTGACAGAGCAGGCTTTATCAGACAATCTCAATGAACAAGAAGAACTTGACTGTATCCCGCAGCACAGATTTATCAAGCCGGAAGAGATAGCAAAACTCACAGCTTATCTCATTTCAGATGATGCAAAAGGAATAACCGGTCAAAGTTTGAACCTGTGTGCAGGTCTGAGTCTCGGTTAACAATTATTTTTCAAAGTCTTCTTTTTTATGGACTTTCGGAACATCCTGTTTGATTACAATCAAATTTTGAATAATCTTCATAGCACAGGTAGGAAGAACAACATCATCAAGCCCGCCTGCAATGCTAAGAATGCCGCCTGCTTTCAAAACTGTTTCCTCTCCCTTATACAAAAAAGTATAATCGGTATCTCTGTCTGAACGGATTGTTATTTTGTCCATTGCTCTTTCCCTTTATATAAATTTACAACTTTTCCGATAAAAATTTTATAATTCTCTCTGAAGCTCGTCCATCCCCATAAGGATTCTCTCCTGAGAGCATTTTTTCATAATGCTGTTTTGAATCAAGCAGCTTTTGAGTTTCGTCAACAATTTTCTCTTTCGAAGTGCCGACAAGCTTGACTGCTCCTGATTTTACAGCCTCAGGTCTTTCTGTCGTATCTCTCAGAACAAGCACGGGCTTCTTCAAAGATGGAGCTTCCTCCTGAATACCGCCTGAATCGGTAAGAATTATATCAGCCTTATTCATCATCGTCACAAAAGGAGCATACTCCATAGGTTCAGTAAGAATTATTCTTTCATGATTAGAAAGTTTTCTGAAAACAACATCTCTAACGTTCGGATTGAGATGAACAGGATAAACAACCTGTATATTACTGTTTTTTTCAACCAGCTCCAAAATCGCATCACAAATCGTTTCAAGAGGTTTCCCGAAATTTTCTCTTCTGTGAGATGTCATCAATATAGTTTTCAAATTTTTATTCAAATTCAAATAGTCAAGATTTGATGGTTTATTCTCTGCAGTATAAAGCAAAGCATCAATAACAGTATTACCGGTTTTAACAATATTTTCAGAAGAAATTGCCGATTTTTTGAGATTTTCAACAGCTTCATCAGTCGGAGCAAAATGATAAGATGACACACTATCAGCGACCACTCTGTTTATTTCTTCAGGGAAAGGATAGTACTTATCAAAAGTTCTCAATCCCGCTTCAACATGCCCGATAGGCACCTTTGCATAAAAAGCCGACAAACTTGAGGCAAGTGCCGTTGTCGTATCACCGTGGACAAGGACAACAGCAGGTTTTGTCCGTTCTATTACATCCTTTGTTTTCAAAAGTATATCAGATGTCAAACTCCAGAGGTTTTGATTTTCTTTCATAATATCCAAATCAAAATCAGGTTTTATATCAAACAACTCAAGAACCTGATCAAGCATCTGGCGATGCTGTGCACTTACACAGACTATGGGTTCAAATTCGTCATGTTTTTTCAGTTCTATAACCAAAGGAGCCATCTTTATCGCCTCTGGGCGTGTCCCGAAAATTAAAAGAACTTTTTTTCCGCTCATCAAAGATACCTTTGTTTTAATGCCATCGATTATTGATTATAAAACAAATATATATTTTTATAAAAAATCTTTTATAAAAACTTTTTCACGCTATAATATTTGTATATGAGTATCAGAGGGTAACGGAATTATGGTAGAACAGAAAAAAAGACAAATTCAGGAAGCTTTAGATCCTGATTACAGAAATAAAAACTTTGAAGAAGTAGAAAAAAGCTTCACAAAAGAACAGGCACTCACTGAAGCCTCAAGATGCCTCAACTGCAAAAACGCAAGATGTATAAAAGGATGTCCTGTTAATATAAATATCCCTGCGTTTATAGCAGAAGTTAAAGAAGGCAATATTCAAAAAGCAGGCGATATAATTAGAGAATCAAGCCTTCTCCCTGCCGTATGCGGAAGAGTCTGCCCGCAGGAAAGACAATGCGAAGGTCAGTGCGTCCTCGGCATAAAAGGCGAAGCAGTTGCAATAGGAAACCTCGAAAGATTTGTCGCAGACAACTCGGAAGTTGAAAAAACACCAATCACTCCAAGCGGCAAAAAAGTCGCAATCATCGGCTCAGGATGTGCTGGTATAAGCGCAGCAGCAGACCTGAGAAAAGCAGGACATGATGTTACTGTTTTTGAAGCTCTGCATGCCTTCGGCGGTGTCTTGAGATACGGTATCCCATCATTCAGACTTCCAAGAAATGTCCTCGATAGAGAACTGGAGTCGCTCCGTGAAATGGGAGTTAAATTCGTTAAAAACGTTATTATAGGGCGCTCGCTTTCAATCAATGACTTGAAAGAAGACGGATTTGACGCAATCTTTGTATGCAGCGGCGCAGGAACACCGAAGATGCTTCATATAGAAGGAGAAAACCTGAATGGAGTATACTCGGCAAATGAATTTTTGACACGTGTAAACCTGATGAAAGCAAATGATGAAAACTCTCCGACACCTATCAGAGTCGGTAAGAAAGTTGCCATAATCGGCGGTGGAAACACTGCAATGGATGCGGCAAGAGTCGCAAAAAGAATCGGCTTTGATGAGGTAACAATTGTCTACCGCCGTTCGGAAGAAGAATTGCCTGCAAGAAAAGCAGAAATAATCCACGCAAAAGAAGAAGGGATTATCTTCAAACTTCTGCACTCACCTGTTGTAATCGAGGGAGAAGACGGATATGTCAAAAACCTCAAACTTCAGGTAATGGAACTAGGAGAACCTGATGAAAGCGGAAGAAGACGTCCTGTTCCGGTGGAAGGTAAAATTGTTGATATGGATGTTGATACAGTCGTTGTTGCTCTCGGAACAAATCCGAATCCGATTATCCAGCGTTCAGCCGAAGCAGACCATCTCAACCTCCAAACAGACAAAAAAGGTTACATTGTTATTGACCCTGAAAGCGGCAAAACCTCTATCGAAGGAGTATTCGCAGGCGGTGACGTCGCTCCGACAGGAGAATCAACAGCTATCAACGCAATGGGTGCAGGAAAACGTGCTGCTAAAGCAATCAATGAATACCTCGCAGCCCAACCCGTTTGCGCAAAATAAAATTGTTCTATTCAACACAAAACAAGACCCCAGCAATAATTTGCTGAGGTCTTGTTTTTTATCAGTATTTTCTTTTTATATTTTTGAACGAACCCACTTATTTCCAATTTTCAAAAAGCAGTCATTCAATCTCGAACTTCCTTCAGAGTCATTATTATAATCTGCGTAGAAAGTCGGTTTTTCATGTCTAAAAGACAAAATCTTATCAGAGTCAAGGAACAAGGGTTTAACACCTTCCTGATAAGATGAAACCGCCCCTTCTTCATCATATGTCAGCACCCTATCAGCTACTCTGTTTTTAAAAAAGCCATTTGACACCCCTTCTTTATAAAGAATAGGTATACCTTCATCAAAACAAAGCTCACTCGATGCTTTGACATATCTTTCTCCTCTCAGCGAACAAGACTCAACCCCTTCTTCATAGATACAAGGGTTCCATGATTCATCAAAAGACAACTTCTTTGCGGCTCTTTCCAAATTAGGGCTATATTCTATTCCTTCCTTATAGAGAACAGGTTTGCCGTTTTCAAACAATAAATCTTTTTCTATGGTGTCTTTTCCACCGGGAGAATAGTCATAAACAACTCCCTCTCTGTATTCGACTATTTCATTGTTTTTTAAAAACAGCTCAATGTTTCCTTCTTCAATCCCAATCCACTCATTACCCAAAAAATAAGTTTTTCTTTTTGGGGAACCGTCTTGAGCATATTCTGTCATTGAGGCAGGTTTTTCACCGTTCATCTCAAAACTTCTTCGAATTACACCGTTTTCATCTATAACAACAGAATAGTTGTTCTTTTTTCCTTCTCTTATTGCCGCAAGTGTTTCCTCAGCCATTTTATTGGCTCTCTCGGTAATTGGTTTTATTGTATGCTCTGTAAGTTTATTTATTTTTGACCTTTTTTCATTGGCGTTATGACGCATATTATCTGCAGCTTCTATTGCAGAACTGACTTTTTGCGGAATAAAAACTCCCGAAAAAGATATAGACGCCGACGCCATTGCTCTTGCTGCAGATGAAGCCGAAGCACCAAGGCTTGTATTGCTTGCAGAATATGGTGAACTGATATTCTGTTGAGTTATTTGTTTTTTGAAAACAGGAGCAGAAGAAGTTTTATAACCACTGAATACCCGGGTGATTTGTTGAACCATTTTTTAGAAAATCTCCATTGTTTAACATGACTATATTAATAAGGAACATAAAAAATTTTTGACACCTGCAAAAAAATAATTTACAAAAGATAACGCAATAATATTAAGCCTTTTCAGCTCTTTACTCCCCCATATAAATGATATTTAAGCCAAAAATTAAATATTATTCACAAATCATCCGATAACAAAAATGTGAGTTTTATAGAGGACATAAAAATTGGATAAAACAGTTGAATATCCCGCCCTAATCTATAAAACCCGAACAAATAACACTTTTGTTGCGAACTGCATAATGCTAAACCTTATCGGATTTGGCAAAACGGAAAAAGAAGCAATATCAAAGTTATACAAGTCCCTTAGTGAGATCAAGAAAGGTTACTCTGTAACCATAAAACCTTTGTATAGTATATAAAAATATATTTTGTTGACTGTATTTCCCTTGAGCCTTTTATATTTTTAAAAGGCTTTTTTTTTATCGAATTATTAATACATAATTAAAAAATAATTTCCTGCATTTATTTTAGAGTAAAATTAGATTAAGGATTGAATAAGAAGGAAAAAAATATTATGTGGGAATATAGCGAAAAAGTAATGGAACACTACAGAAATCCTCACAACGCCGGCGTCATGGAAAACCCGAGCGCTGTTGGCGAAACAGGCAGCATCGCCTGCGGGGATGCGCTGAAATTATATCTTAAAATAGATGAGAACGGTATAATCACCGATGCAAAATTTCAAACTTTCGGCTGCGGCTCGGCTGTTGCCTCATCAAGTATTTTGACCGATATGGTTATCGGAAAAACCGTCGATGAAGCAAAAAAAATTACCAACGAAGATATTGTTAAAGCCCTTGGGGGTCTGCCTGCCGAAAAAATTCACTGCTCAGTTATGGGCCAGGAAGCCCTGGAAGCAGCCATTAATAACTACCTCGGCATAGAAGAAGATCACTCTCATGAGAAAATTGTATGCAGATGCTTCAATGTTTCCGAAGAAAAACTTGTTCAACAAATTAAGGAACACAACATCAAAACAGTCCAGGAAGCGACAAATTACTGTAAAGTATCTGGCAGCTGCGGAAGATGTGCTCCTGAAGTTCAACATATTATTGATAAAGTAAATGCCATAAATGAAGCCCCCAAAAAACCAATGACAAAAACTCAAATGATTGTTCAAATAAGCAAAGTATTAGATAACTATGTATCAGATGAACTGAGAAAAGACGGAGGAGATATAGAACTTATAGATGTTGATGAAAACAAGGTTTATGTCAAACTGCAAGGAAGCTGCAGTGCTTGCCCGAGCAGCCATCTTACCCTCAAAAATTTTGTTGAAAATGTATTGAGAGAACATATTTCAAAAGATATAGAAGTTATAGAATACAAAGAATAGAGAATGGAATTAAAAATGAACAAAGTTATTTATCTTGATAACAACGCAACAACAAAAGTTGACGAGCGTATTTTCGAAGAAATGAAACCTTATTTCTGCGAAAAATACGGAAATCCTTCAAGCATTCATGCTTTTGGAGGAGAAGTTTCTCATGCAGTCAAAAAAGCCCGCAATCAGGTAAAAGAAATGCTCGGAGCAGAAAACGAACGGGAAATAATCTTCACAGCAGGCGGGTCTGAAAGCGCAAATATGGCAATTAAAGGTGTTCTTGACCTGAACAAAGATAAAAAACATATCATTACATCAAAAGTAGAACACCCATGCGTTTTGAACCTTTATAAATGGCTTGAAAAAAGAGGATACAGAGTAACCTATCTCGGTGTAAATTCAGAAGGGGAACTTGACCTCAATGAGCTGAGAGAGTCGGTTACAGAGGATACAGCGCTTGTCAGCGTTATGTATGCAAATAACGAAACAGGCGTTATCTTCCCGATAGAACAGATGGGAGAGATTATCAAGAGTAAAAATAAAAACACAAAATTCTTCGTAGATGCAGTTCAGGCAGCAGGAAAAATACCTATAAACGTATCTGATATGCAAATTGATATGTTAGGAATTTCCGGTCACAAAATCCATGCCCCAAAAGGCGTTGGTGCTCTGTACATCAAAAAAGGTACAATGCTCACCCCGCTTGTTATGGGCGGACATCAGGAATTTGGAAAAAGAGCCGGTACAGAAAATGTCACAAGCATAATAGGGCTTGGAATGGCTGCAGATTTAGCCGTTGATGCACTCAAAGAAGAAAACACAACAGTAAAAGCACTCCGTGACAAACTCGAAAAGGGACTCTTAGAGAGAATTTATAACGCAAGAGTCAACGGAGGAAAAGCAAACAGAGTACCAAATACTTCGAATATAAGTTTTGAATACATCGAAGGCGAATTGATACTTCTGCACTTGAGTGATATAGGTATCTGCGCAAGTTCAGGAAGCGCCTGTACATCAGGTAGTCTTGAACCAAGCCATGTGCTGAAAGCAATGGGAATTCCATTCACTTCTATGCATGGAAGTGTAAGATGGAGTTTGAGCCGTTTTACAACAGAAGAAGAAATCAATTATGTTCTTGAACATGTTCCTGACATAATAATTAACAAGATAAACAAGCTCTCCCCGTACCAACAACAGCTTGAAGATTTAAAAAGACAGAAAAAATAAACTATTTCGCTTCGCTAAATATGACATCATTCAAGGGCTGAAAGGTTGTACCTCTGGTATGGTACAACCTTTCAGCTGCGCTCAGACGCCATATATTCCTTATGAGGAAAAGTTCTATCAGCTTTCAGATAAAGCAGACAAAAAAACAAGCTCTGTAGACCCGTAAGTTTTATCCTTCAAAACTTCATATGTCTTATCAGTATTAAGTTTCAATGATACGGGCTTCTCAACAATAAGAATTCCATTATCTAAGAGCAACCTTCTATCAGCAACAAGCGCTAAAACCTCATGAAACAACTCATCTTTTGCATAAGGAGGATCTGCAAAGATTACGTCAAAACGGTCACTCGTATTTCTAAGAAATCTGACAGCATCAGCAACAACAGGCTTTAATGGAATTTTCAGTTTTCTGAGATTACTCTCGATAAGTCTTGCCGTAGATGGATTTTTTTCAATAAAAATACTTTTCTCAAATCCCCTCGACATAGCCTCTATCCCCATAATCCCGCTGCCAGAGAACAAATCGAGAAAACTCCCGCCGCCATGCCCGAGCGAAAAAATCATATTGAACAAACTCTGTCTGACTTTAGACGATGTAGGACGGACATCGTTGTTCTTCATAGTTTCTATTTTTTGTCCTCGATATATCCCGCCTGTTATAATCATATTACCTCTTGAAAAAAGTCTGACCATCAGGTCAGACTTTAAATTAGACTTAAAAATTATACATTAGCCGTTTCTTTTTTCTCGCTCATATGCTCCTGAATAAATCCAGTATTAAAATCACCCTTGATAAAATACGGATTTTGCAGAATTTTTTGATGGAACGGGATTGTTGTTTTCAATCCTGTGATGGCATATTCATCGAGAGCACGGAGCATTCTTTTTCTTGCTTCTTCCCTGTCTTTCCCCCAGCAGATAAGTTTTGCTATCATAGAATCATAGAACGGAGGAATTTTATATCCCTGATATACATGGCTGTCTATTCTAACACCAAAACCACCTGGAGCGACATAACCTTCGACAAGACCTGCTGCAGGCATAAAATCTTTATCAGGATCTTCTGCATTTATTCTGCATTCGATAGCATGCCCTCTCAGTTCAACATCATTTTGGGTAAACGAAAGTTTTTCTCCTGCTGCTACTCTTATTTGTTCTTTTACCAGATCGACAGAAGAAATCATCTCAGTAACACAATGTTCAACCTGAATTCTTGTATTCATCTCCATGAAATAGAAGTTTTTATCTTTATCCAATAAAAATTCAATAGTACCGGCACCTTCATAATTAATGCTCTTAGCTGCCATAATAGCTGCCTGTCCCATTTTTCTTCTTATATCCTCGGTAATAGCAGGTGATGGAGCCTCTTCAAGAAGCTTTTGATGTCTTCTTTGAATGCTGCAATCTCTTTCTCCAAGGTGGCAAACATTTCCGTACTGGTCAGCTATAATTTGAACTTCGATATGTCTTGGATTTTCAAGATATTTTTCTATGTAAACAGCATCATTTCCAAAGGCAGAACGAGCTTCATTTTGAGCGAGGTTCATCATATCTTCAAGTTCATCCTCACTTCTTGCAATTCTCATGCCTTTCCCGCCGCCGCCTGCCGTTGCCTTAATAATTACGGGATAACCGATTTTTCGGCAGAAAGCTCTTGCATCTTCAACACTTTCAATCAAATCGGTACCTGGAGTAATCGGCACGCCGTTTGCTCTCATAGTAGCTCTTGCGCTTGCTTTATCACCCATTTTGTTAATATGTTCCGATGTCGGTCCGATAAATTTTATATGATGGTCACGGCATATATCGGCAAAATCAGCATTTTCAGCCATAAACCCGTACCCGGGATGGATAGCGTCAACACCTGCCATAATCGCAGTTGAAATAATATTAGGCACATTCAGATAGCTTTTTGATGATGCGGCAGGTCCGATACAATATGCCTCATCAGCAAGCATAACATGCAAAGAGTTTTCATCAGCCTGAGAATAAACAGCAACTGTTGATATTCCCAATTCTTTGCATGCTCTTATTATTCTTACCGCAATTTCAGAGCGGTTGGCTATTAAAACCTTCTTAAACATTATATAAATTCCTCTTAGGTGCTTTTAACTTAAAAACAGGCGACCTCAAAGAATCAGAGAATCGCCCGTTTCTTTTATAATAAATTATTCCACATACATCAGAACTTGTCCATATTCAACAGGCTCACCGTCTTTTACGCAAATTTCGGTAATTTTTCCTGAAACTTCAGACTCTATCTCATTCATAAGTTTCATAGCTTCGATAATACAAACGACCTGACCTTTATTGATGGTTTGTCCGACTTCTACAAATGCAGGTGATGTCGGGTTTGGCGCCTGATAGAAAGTTCCAACCATAGGTGCGGTAATAGGTGTTCCCTTTGATGCAGGAGCGGATGCTTTTTCATCCTTCGGCTGGGATGCAGGGACTGCCTGCGGAGCTGCTGCAACAGGTGCTGCCATTGTTTGAACAGGTGCCCCCTGAGCTATCTGGGTGATAACTTCCTTTTCTTTTCTCACAGTAATAGCTTTATCGCCTTCTTCAAGACAAATTTCTGTCAGGTCATTCTTGGCGACTATTTCTGCAAGTTGTTCTATATAGTCTATTTCAAATTTCATTATTCCATATGTCCTTATACTCTGTCTAAATATTCATTTGTTCTTGTATCAACTCTGATTTTATCTCCAATGTTAATAAAGAACGGAACGTTCACTACGGCACCTGTCTCAAGAGTAGCCGGTTTTGAACCGCCCTGAGCAGTATTTCCTTTTTCACCGGGAGCTGTTTCTGTGACTTCCAATTCCATATGATTTGGCATATCAACACCGATAATTCTTTCCCCATGTTTGAGGATGCCTACTACAGTATTTTCTTTGAGATATTTAATACCGTCGCCTATTTGAGCTTTGCTCAGAGCTATTTGTTCATAAGATTCATTATCCATGAAGATATAATCTTCACCTTCTGAGTAGAGATATTCCATCTCTCTTTTATCAACAGTAGCTTTAGCAATTTTTTCACCGGCTCTGAATGTTTTTTCAACAACGTTGCCTGTTTCAACATTTTTGAGTTTTGTTCTTACAAAAGCTGAACCTTTACCCGGTTTTACGTGCAAAAATTCAACAACGGACCAAATTCCGTTATCCAGTTCGATGGTAACACCGTTTCTTAAATCATTTGATGATATCATACTCTATTTACCTTTATCTAACTCACTTATCAATTTATTATAATATAAACATGTCTAATTATTACGCAAATAATTAACAATTGCCCTCAAACCGAGCATATAACTGTTTTTTCCGAAGCCGCAAATCTGTCCTACACAAGCCGGAGCAGTCATGGACTTGAGGCGAAACTCTTCTCTTTTATGCAAATTCGAAAGATGAACCTCTGCGCATGGCAGCTCAACCGCCAGCAAAACATCTCTTAAGGCTACGCTTGTATGAGTGTACGCTGCAGGATTAAAGACTATTCCGTCAAAATTATTTTTTGCCTGCTGAATTTTATCAACGAGTTCTCCTTCAATATTGGACTGATATGTTTCTATTGTTACATTCAGCTCTTTTGCAAGTTCGTTTAGTTCGTCATTTATCTCTTTAAGCGTAAAAGTCCCGTATTTATCAGGTTCCCTTGTACCGAGCAGGTTGAGGTTCGGACCATGCAGAACTAATATTTTCATATTCGATATTCCTTATCCCTGTTTAGTTTATTTTATCAGGATAAGAACGGATGTGTAAATATTACTTTAAGATAATTTATTACTTCTTTTTAGAAGTGACAATTTCTCTTCTTGGTGCGCTGATGATTAAGGCAGAAAAAATATCGGAAAATTCATCATAAGATATAGTATATTTTTTTTCTTTTGTATCATGAGGATCAACAACACCAAGCATTTTGTTCTCAGAGTCAATATCAGTAATTATGAAAGAATGACTTGCCGGGAATTTAAAGTCTTCATCACAAAAATAATAGTCCTCGCCGTTTACAGTTTGTTTATAATTTTCTGAATTTTCCGTTTCTGCAAGGAGAATAACTTTTGATTTGACAGGAGCCAATTTATCAAAATAATGAGAAAATACTCTCTTTTTCTTATCAGAAACCGGAGTAATTTCATCAGCTTTCCAACCGCAGATATCATTTATAGTAACAGACTGCCATCCGTCATTAAGGGCATCTTCTATTGAAAGATTATTTTTGTACAATTTTTCGTTCCTTGCTTTACCAAATGCATATTCAAGGAGCTGCACAATCCTGTCCCCATCAGAAAAAGCGTTTTCCTCAAGTTCTTTTTCGGAAACTTTTACTTCATCATAGTTGTGAAATTTAATGACATAATTATCATCATCATCAAACTTGATAAGGTTTTCCAGAACCTTCTGACCGTCCTTGTTGCGCGACAGGGCATAAATAACACTCAACAAATAACAGTCGCCTATTCTTTGCTTAAATTCAATCTGACCTATAGAATTTTCTTCATCCTCAAGAGTTGGGTTAGAAACTTCTTCTTGGCTTGCATTTGTTTTCTCAAAGATATCTCTTTTTAGCTCGCCAATTCGTTGTATATCAAATACGGGCTGAGAAAACCTATATGACAGCGTTTTTGTATAAGCATCTATTAATCTTATTTTGTCAGAAATATCTATGCTCATAATATCTCTCTGTTTTTTTATATATCAAATAAGACTTATGAAAAAAATTTTTGCCTTTATTTTCTATATATGTAACAAAATATTTCATTTCAGAAAATTTTTCATAAAAAAATAACAAATATATTAAATATATTGTTTTTATATATATAAGAGAGAAAACCACATAGAGGATAATGGAGGAATCATATGGGATTCGCACCAAAAGATAATATTGATCGTCTTTTGCTGAACAAATATCAAAAAGCACAGGTTGATAATGTTGAACTGAGCAAAAATATGACCGTTCCGGCAAAAGAAGTACTTAATGCAATGAATGATTTTGCCGATGTTCAAAGAACAATGCTGTTTGTTCAGGCAAAACTGAACGATGTTTGCTCAGAATTGAACTCAAAATCGGCACGTTATAAGAGTTATTCGCTAAAACGACGGAGGGCATAGAATAGTCTAGGGAGTTCTTAAAAACTGAATAGTTGGTTTGCATTGGAAGTTGTCACTCTGGCAACTTCCTCTTGCGTTATACCTTTCAAAGAGGCTATTTCCTTTGCTACAAGAGGGATATAATAAGGAGCATTTAATTTACCTCTGAAAGGATGCGGGGTAAGATAAGGTGCATCTGTTTCAAGAACAATTTTCTCGAGAGGAACAACTTTAGCGGTCTCTTTCGGCTTGATAGCATTCTTGAATGTCACAACCCCTCCGAATGCGATATAAAAACCTTTTTTTACACATTCAAGAGCAAACTCAGGGCTTCCTGAGAAACAGTGCATAATAACAGGCACATCAGACAGGTCATAAGACACAAGCAAGTCATATGTATCCTTATGCGCTTCCCTGTCATGGATGAGAAGAGGTTTCTTCAGTTCTATAGCAAGTTCTATCTGTTTTTTGAAAACTTCTTTCTGCAAATCACAAAAGCTCTTATCCCAGTAATAATCAAGCCCAACCTCTCCTATTGCAACGACCTTTTCATGTACGGCAAGCTTTCTTATCAGCTCAAAAGTTTCATCATTCATCTTTTTAGCTTCAGAGGGATGAATGCCTATAGCGCCGTAGAGATTGTCATATTTTTCTATGAGAGATATTATCTTTCCATAACCATCCGGTTCCACCCCGGGGATAACAATTTTTTCAACCCCTGCATCCTTACACTTTTGAAGGAGTTCATCAAAGTTATCCTGAAAATCTTCAAAGTCTATATGTGAATGAGTGTCAATAAACATTTTACTTTTTCTTATCGCCTGCGAGTTCTGAGTCTATTCTCAAAAATACGGGAGTTAAAGAAGCCTTATCAATGATTTTCTTAGGCTGAATCATTCCCCATTTCAAATCATCGAGTTTTATATCAGCGATATTCTTCTCTTCGCCAAGTTGAGAAAGTATTTTCTGAGAAATATCAGGTATAACAGGATACATCAACACAGCAACATGATACATAACTTCTGCTACATTATACAAAACTTTTGCGCAGTCAATAAGAGTATTCTCATCCTTTGCAAGCGACCATGGGGCTGTTTCATTTACATATTTATTTGTAAGGTTAACTAAAGAGATAACCTCTTCTATTGCCTCGGTAATCATATAAGAATCAAAGTTTTCAACAACTTTTTTCTTCGCATTAAGAGCGGCTTCAACGAGTTCTTTAGCATCATCATTAACAAATTCTTGTTTTATCTCCCCGTCAAAGTATTTGATTAACATGCTCAAAGAGCGGTTAAGAAGATTACCTGTATTATTTGCCAAATCGGCATTTACCTTGCTTTTGAAATCTTCATCGCTGTAATTCCCATCTCGACCGAAAGATGTTGTTGTCATAAGAAAATATCTAAGAGCATCCGGACTATCAAGATGGTACTGTTCAAGTATACTCTTATGACTGATTACATTACCTAAAGACTTACTCATCTTCTTCTCATCAATCGTAATCCAGCCGTGAGCAAATATGGTCCTGGGCAATTCTACACCGAGCGCCAGTAAAAGACCTATCCAGTATATTGAATGGAATTTTAGGATATCCTTCCCTATCATCTGGCAGTTTGCAGGCCAGTATTTTTTGAACAAAGAGTCGTCTTCGCTCTCATATCCTAATGCAGTAATATAGTTAGAAAGAGCATCAATCCACACATAAATTACCTGGTCTTTATCCCCCGGAACTTCTATCCCCCAGCTTACTGATGTTTTCGGACGAGAAACACTGATATCCTGAATATTCTCAAGCTGGTTCAATATCTCATTTTTTCTATAAGACGGCAGTATAAAATCAGGATTTGCATTAATGTGGTCAATTATCTGCTGTTTATATTTTGAAAGCCTGAAGAAATAATTTTCTTCCTTAACTTCCTGAGGCTTAGCCATATGGTCAGGGCATAATCCGTCTTCGGTTAAATCTTTTTGTGCAAGAAAACATTCGCATCCGCTGCAATATAAACCTGTATAAGACGCCTTGTAAATATCTCCCTTCTCAAGAAGCTTTTGGAATATTTTCTGAACAGCTCGTTCATGATACTCATCAGTTGTTCTTATGTATTTGTTGTAATCCAGATTCAAATCCTGCGCCAGCGCCTGAAAATCAACAACGTTGCTGTCACAAAATTCTTTCGGGGTCATATTGTTTTTCTGAGCGGTCTTCTGTATTTTGATGCCATGTTCATCCGATCCGGTAAGAAAATAAACATCATCACCCCGTTGTTTGAAATGTCTTGCTATCACATCAGATGCTATTTTTTCATAAACATGCCCGATATGAGGCTTACCGTTTACATAGTCAATTGCTGTTGTTATATAAAAAGTTTTACCGCTCATAAGAACCCTCTTTTCTTTTGAAAATTTTTATAAAAAAACAATGTTTGTTATATACTTTAGAGTATAAAAAAATAAGCAGAAAGGCAATAAATATATGAGAGCAAATCGAAAAAACGATGAGTTGAGAAATATAAAATTTACCCGCCATTTTACAAAACATGCCTCAGGTTCTGTTCTTGTAGAATGCGGGGATACAAAAGTTATCGTTACGGCTACAGTTGATGAAAAATCGCCAAAATGGATGGATACTCCATCAGGATGGGTCACGGCGGAATATTCTCTTCTTCCCTCTTCTACAAATACAAGAGTCAGACGAGAAAGAGGAAACAACCCGGTTTCAGGACGTACGCAGGAAATCCAGCGCCTCATCGGAAGAAGCCTCCGTGCCTGCATTGACCTCGAAAAACTGGGAGAACGGACCATTACTATTGATGCTGACGTAATACAGGCTGACGGAGGAACGAGAACAGCAAGTATATCAGGCGGTTTTGTAGCTCTCAGTGATGCCGTGAAAAAACTTATGGACGAAGGACTGTTGAAAGAAAATCCGATAATAGAACCTGTAGCAGCAATCAGCGCCGGAATTCTCGACAATCAAATTCTTCTTGATTTGGAATATTCTGAAGACTCAATTGCTGATGTTGATGCAAATATTGTTATGACTGCATCAGGAAAAATTGTCGAATTTCAAACAACGGCAGAAGGCAATCCATTCAGCGAACAACAGCTGATAGAGCTTCTTCATACAGGTAAAAAAGCTATTTTTGATATAATTGAAATGCAAAAACAGGCACTGGCAGACTAAAAAGATTAATTTCAGGAGAAAAATATGACTATACAGGCTCAAAAAGGAACAAAAGACATATTACCGGGAGACTCACAGAAATGGCAGTTTATGGAAGAAACTGCAAAAGAAGTCTTCTCAAATGCCAACTATCAGGAAATCAGAACTCCGATTTTTGAAGCTACGGAACTGTTCTCAAGAGGGGTCGGAACAACTACAGATATTGTTAACAAAGAGATGTATACATTTATACAAAAAGAAAGAAGTATCACCCTCCGCCCTGAGAATACGGCAGGAGTAGTAAGAGCCTTCATCGAAAACGGAATGCACAGACTCTCTGCACCGGTAAAACTCTGGTACCACGGTCCTATGTTCCGTTATGAAAGACCTCAGGCAGGACGTCAAAGACAATTCCATCAGGTAGGATTGGAGTTATTCGGAATAGAAGGGCCGGTTGCCGATGCAGAGGCAATAGCTATGGCTATCGAATATCTCAAAAAACTCGGGTTGCCTGATTTATCTCTTGAAATAAACTCCCTCGGCTGCCCGAAGTGCAGAACGGCATACCGTGACAGACTGAAGGAAGTAATCTCAAAAAATATAGACAAATTCTGTGAAAACTGCCAAAGCCGTCTTGATAAGAATCCTCTTCGAATTCTTGACTGTAAAGTACCTCAATGTCAGGAGCTGCTTGCAGATAAAGAGATACAGGACGTAATCAACTCTGATTTTATATGCGAAGAGTGCTCTGAGCACTTTGAAAAACTTAAAGAATACCTCGATGCAATGGGAGTCAAATACAGTGTCAACAAATTGCTCGTAAGGGGGCTTGACTACTACAACAGAACTGTTTTTGAAATAAAATCAAATTCTCTCGGTTCTCAAAATGCAGTCTGCGGCGGCGGAAGATATGACGCACTGACAGAGCTGCTCGGCGGTCAACCGACTTATTCTGTCGGCTGGGCAATGGGGATGGAACGTCTTCTTTCTTTGATAAACTACGACGTAAAAGATTATCTTGATGTTTTTGTTGTATCAAGTTCAGAAAAAGAAGCTTTTCTTCTTGCTCAATATCTCAGAGAACATGGATTCAAAGCTGATTTTGATATGAACTGCAAAAATTTCAAAAAACAATTTGAAAAAGCCTCAAAACTGAATGCGAAATATGCTTTCGTCCTAGGTGAAGATGAAATAAGCAACTCAACAGTAACTGTAAAAAATCTTGCAACAACAGAGCAAAAAATAATCAAACGTGATGATATGCTTAATTTCTTAAATCAAGTATAATAAAACCATGGGCATAGAAACTAAAACGCTGGATTTTTTGGAAGAATATAACCTGATTGAACCTGGTTCAATATGGATTGTCGGTTTTTCATGCGGTTACGACTCACTTTGTCTTCTGCATGTTCTAAAAAAAATAGCAAAACAATATTCAATAAGATTAATTGCGGCTCACCTCAACCATAATTGGAGAGGAGAAGAGTCATTTTCAGAACAGGAGAGGGCAAGAGAATTCTGCAAGAAGAATGACATAGAATTCTACACGGAAACACTGACAGATGAAATCCCGAAAACAGAAACAGTTGCAAGAGAATACAGATACTGGTTCTTCAAAAAAGCAGCAGAACAATATAATGCAAAAGTCCTGTTCACAGCACACACACAGACGGACAATGCAGAAACAATTCTTTATAGAATAATCAAAGGAACCGGAGTAAAAGGACTTTCAGGAATAGCTCCCAAAAGAGATATGGGGTCATTTTGCGTTTACCGCCCAATGCTTGAAGTCGAAAGAGAAGACACGATATTTTATTGCCTGGGAAATGCCCTCGATGCCTGCAACGACTCAAGCAACTACGACAAAAAATACATGAGAAACAAAATCAGAATTGATATCATCTCCCAGCTCAAGAAAATAAACAAGAATGTAGAAACAGCCCTCGCACAGCTCGGGAAAATAGCAGAAGATTATGAAGACATAGTTGCAGACGCAGCACCTGATTTTAACTTTGAAACAGGGGCTTCAACAAAAGACTTTATAAACCTGAAGGACGGTATGCAGCGTGTTATCATCAGAAAATTTTTGACAGATAAATCAATCGAATACGACTACGAAAAAATAAATATCATCTTAGATAAAATCAAAGAAAACTCTTCAATCAAAGCAGGGAAAAAATTTTCCATCGCTGATGGAATGTGGCTTTTTGTTTCCAGTGAGCACATAAAATTTTTAAGTGCTTGTCAGGACTTTTTCGTTGATGAAGATTTAGAAATCTATGAAAATCAGGAAACTTATATCCAGTTTTTGAATAAGACAATCAAAATTTCAAAATTTGAAGGAGACTCTGTTTCATCTTATCCCAAAGAAACAGAAAACACTGTTTTAGCAAATATGAGCAAGTTGCATTTCCCCCTTGTTTTAAGAACACGCAACCCGGGCGATATCATACAGCCGTTTGGTATGGAAGGGAAAATGAAACTGAAAAAATATTTTATCAACAAAGCCATTCCACGCTACAAAAGAGATACCATTCCGCTTCTTGCTTACGGGGATGAAGTCCTATGGGTCATAGGCGTCGGCATAAGCGAGAAACTAAGAGTTGAAAATAAACCAACACATATTATAGAAATAAAATGAGGTATTCATAATGATAGTTCTCGACAGAAAAAAAGAAGATCTTGTAGAGCTTTTCTCAGAAGAAGCAATCCAGAAACGTATAGCAGAAATAGCAAAACAGATTAATGCAGATTACCCTTCAGATGAGCCTATGTGCGTAATCTGTGTACTAAAAGGCGCTGTTTTATTTGCTTGCGACTTAATCAAACATATCGATAAAGAAACACATTTTGAATTTATAAAACTCGAAAGCTACGGAAACTCTCAATCATCATCAGGAGAAGTAAAATCAGTATCAATGGCTCTGCCAAACCTGAATTCAAAGAATGTCCTTGTTGTTGAAGATATTGTGGATACAGGACTCACGGCAAAATTTTTGCTTGATTACATCCAGATGCATTTCCAGCCCAAAATGCTGAAACTCGTAGCCCTGCTCAACAAAAAATGTGCAAGAGTTCATGACATCAAAGTTGACTACTACGGATTTGAAATTGATAACAAATTTGTAGTAGGCTACGGGCTTGATTATATGGGCTACTACAGAAATCTGCCTTATATAGGATATTTCCCTCAATGAAAAAAACTCCCCTGAATGTATTCATTGTTCCAACAGGTGTTGGTGCCTCAATAGGCGGCTATGCAGGAGATGCCTCAGGTGCGGCACGTATGTTCTCAAAAATCGGCAAGCTGATAGTAAACCCGAATGTTGTTAATGCAGCTGTTTTTTCAGGAATAGATGAAAATATGCTCTACACGGAAGGATATATTATCGATGAATTTTTCAAGGGAAACATCACACTGAGAGAATCAAAAAATAACAAAATAGGCATAATTTTCGATAAATCAATTCCCGAATATGTCCTGAATGTACACATAAATACAATTAATGCCGTAAAAACAGTCTATGGAATAGACATATTTGACTATGAAATAACCAAAGAGCCGGTAGGCGTTGAGTTTTTTGTAAACGAAAACGGAATATCATCAGGAATTATCAAAAATGCAGACACTTTAATCAAAGCCGGAAATAATTTAAAAAATAAAGGAGCTCAGGCTCTCGGAATTGTTTGCCTGTTTGATAACTCTGATGATGAAGACTATGAAAATGCAGACGGAGTTGACCCTGTTGGCGGGGTAGAGGGGATTATATCTCATATCATAAGCAGGGAGCTGAAACTTCCATGTGCACATGCGCCGGCATTTTCTGACATAAACATTCCAACCAGGATAGTAAACCCGAAAGCTGCCGCAGAATATATTACACCGACATTTCTTCCATGTATTCTTCTAGGATTGAACAACGCTCCTCAGATAGTTTCATGTGAAGACAAACAGGATAGTGATTACAGTATTGATGATGTAAATTCTTTGATAGTACCTTTTAACTCTCTTGGGTCAATACCTGTTTTGCAAGCAGCTGAAAGAGGTATCAGAATTTTTGCCGTAAAAGAAAATTCGACAATTCTTGATGTTGATGCATCCTCTTTGGGAATTGATGTTATAGAGGTTGAAGAGTACAAAGATATTTTAAATATTCTTTAAACATCAAAAAGGCGGTGTATAAACACCGCCTTTTTGAAAATAAATTATGTTTCTACTGAAGGAATTGTTGTTTTTCTTCCTCAGAAACACCTTTCATCGTAAGATTTGTTCTTCCTTTTTCGTCAATTTTGATAACCTTCACGATTACCTCCTGACCGTGAGAAAGCACTTCATCAACAGTGTTGATACGATGGTCAGCTATCTGAGATATGTGAACCATACCGTCTTTGCCGCCGCCAAGTTCAACAATAGCTCCGATAGGAAGGATTTTGATTACACGACCTTTTATTACCATACCCGGTTCAGGTTTGAAAGTCAGGTCTTTTATCATCTTGATTGCAATATCAGCACCTTCTTTATCGTTGCTTGTAATCGTAACTTCACCGTTATCATTGATATCGATGGTTGCACCAGATGCATCGATAATACCTCTGATTGTTTTACCGCCAGGTCCGATAACAGTTCCGATTTCATCAGTGTTGACTTTCATTGTATAAATTCTCGGAGCAAATTCACTTACATCAGCTCTCGGTTCGGAGATGGTTTCTCTCATTTTGTTCATAATGAACAAACGACCGTCTTTCGCTTGCATAAGAGCTCTTCTCAAAGTTTCGGTAGAAATACCTTTGATTTTCATATCCATCTGCAAAGCAGTGATACCGACTTCATTACCTGTAACTTTGAAATCCATATCGCCCAAGAAGTCTTCAATGCCCTGAATATCAGTAAGAATGACAACATCATCGCCTTCTTTTATCAAGCCCATTGCAACCCCGCCAATCATAGTTTTGAGAGGAACACCTGCGTCCATCAACGCAAGACAGCTGCCGCAAGTACTAGCCATACTTGTTGAACCGTTTGATTCCAAAACATCTGATGTGACACGAATAGCATAACCAAATTCTTCATGAGGAGGAAGTGCGGGCAATATAGCTCTTTCAGCAAGGTTACCATGTCCGATTTCTCTTCTTCCGGGACCTCTCAGCGGTCTTACTTCACCGACAGAAAAACCTGGGAATGCATATGTGTGCATATACATTTTTTCTTTCTGAGGGTCAATCCCATCAAGTTCTTGAGCCATGCCCGGACCTGCAAGAGTTGCAACAGAAAGAACCTGAGTCTGTCCTCTTGTGAAAACAGCTGAACCATGAGTTCTCGGAAGCATACCGACTTCACACCATATCGGTCTGATATCAGTAGATTTTCTACCATCAGCTCTGACTCCTTCGTTAATAATCATTGCTCTCATGATTTTCTTTTCGAGATATTTAAACTCTTCTGCAACGAAGTCAATGTCAGATTCTTCAATAAGTTTTTTGATTTCATTATCTTCAGGAAGCTCTTCAAGTTTTTGAGCGAGAAGTTCTTTTGCTTCTTTGAGTTTGTTCTGTCTGTATTCTCTGTCAAAGTTGTGATAAGCATCAAAGACCATATCATAGCAGTTTTCTTTGATGAAATCAGCTAACGGCTGAGTGTTGAAAGGATTTACAAACTGAAGAGGCTCTACACCGCATTCTTTCATAAAATCTTTCTGAGCCTGTACCTGTTTTCTGATTTCAACCTGTGCAACTTCAACAGCATGCAGAATATCATCTTCGGTAACAAATTTACATCCTGCTTCCACCATAATTACTGATTCTTCAGTACCTGCTATTACGATATCCAAATCGCTTTTGTTTGCCTGCTGATAAGTCGGATTGACAATATATTCACCGTCCAATCTGCTTATTCTGACTGCACCGATAGGACCTTCAAAAGGTGCACCTGAAAGACTCAAAGCTGCCGAAGCACCCAAAACGGCAAGTGTATCAGGCTGGACTTCCTGATCAGAACTGAGAGTTGATGCAACAATCTGAACATCATTTCTGTATCCTTTCGGGAACAGAGGTCTGATAGGACGGTCTATCAAACGGCTTATTAAAATAGCTTTATCTGAGGGTTTGCCTTCTTTTCTGTTAAATCCTCCCGGAATTTTACCGACAGATGACATTTTTTCTTCATAATCAATCAGGAGAGGGAAGAAATCAATCCCGACTCTAGGTTCTTCGCTGACGGTAGCTGCAACAAGGATGACAGTATCTTCACATCTTACGGTTACAGAAGCCGTAGCACTTTTGGCATACTTGCCTGTTTCAATCGTAACGGTTCTTCCGCCGATTTCCAAACTAAAGTTCTTTACTTCATTCATTTTTTATACCCTTTTTTATCTTTCATATAACAGTATATAAGAAAAATCATTTATAACCAATCATTAAATAAAAATAATTTTATTGAATTAAGTGCTTTTTCCTATATAATTCTATTAATACGCTTTATTTTACATAAGTTGTATTTGCATATTTTTTAATAAATTTATAATATAATTTAACTATATTATTAGAGAAGGAGTAATTAATGACCACCACAGACAAACAAAATCCTGCAGAAGAAAAAGGCTTCAAATTTCCCAAGTTGACAACCATGCAGCTGATAAATTTTTGTATAGGATTTTTCGGATTGCAATTTGCCTGGCAGATGAGAATATTATTATCAGGTCCTGTCACAGAAAGTCTCGGTGCGTCACCTTTTCTTTTCAGTCTGATTTGGCTTGCAGGACCATTCACAGGTCTTGTGGTACAGCCTGTTATCGGTGCAATAAGTGATAACATATCTACTCCTTTCGGAAGAAGAAAACCTTTCCTCCTTGGCGGCGCAATACTGTGCAGCTTGGCTCTGTGGGCTTTCCCAAATTCCGGCAAGATTGCCGATTTTTTAGGTAAGCTTGTACATTCGGATGTTCCGATATGGGGAGGATTACTGGTTGCTGCGATATTAATCTGGGTTATAGATGCCTGCATTAATGCATCGCAAGGTCCTTACAGAGCACTTGTTCCTGATACAATGCCTCAAGAACAGCATGCGTTAGCTAATTCATACTTGAGCCTTTCAATTGGTCTTGGTTCTGTTGTCGCCTCAGGTGCAGCCTGGTTTATGAAGACTGTTTTTAACTATCAACTTTCAGTAGAAACCCAGTTTATTATGGCAGCTTTAGCATTCTCGCTTGCTGTAATCTGGACCTGCCTTACAACAAAAGAATACATTACAAAAGTTAAAACAACAGAGGAGAAAACAACTCAGGAAAAACAAACTTTTCTGCAATCTCTGAAAGCATTCTTCTCTGATATAGAAGTATACAAAGTTTGTGCAATCCAGTTCTTCACCTGGATGGGTGTTATCAGTATGTTGATTTATTTCACAAACTTCTCCGTACACAACGTTTTTGGTGTTCCTGATTTGACATCGGTATCAGAATCCGTCAAACAGTCTTATGAGTCAAAATTGCTTGATGGAACAAACTTTTCATCATTCTGTTTTGCAATTTTCAATCTTGTTTGTTTCCTGTGTTCAATTCCAATAGGTATCCTTGCTTCAAAATTCGGAAACAAAAAGGTTCATACCGTTGCACTTTTACTTATGGCTGCTGCATTCACAGGTTTAGCTTTCACGGTTAATCAAACTTATGTTGCAATTCTGATGGGACTTGCCGGCGTAGGCTGGGCATCATTGCTTGCTTTGCCTTTTGCAATGCTCTCTGAATACATCCAAAAGGGAACTGAAGGTTCTGCCATGGGAATATTCAACCTGTTCATAGCCGGTCCGCAGGTTATATCATCAATTGTTCTCGGAGCAGTAATTGCAAAAAGCCCGATGACAACTGACGGTTTGTTGAATTATCACTGGGAATATGCTTTTCTTGCGGCAGGCATATGCATTTTGATAGCTGCGATTATGACACCGTTTATAAAAGAGAAAAAAGCTTAAGAAAAAAATAAAACCTCCTGCTTGGAGGTTTTATTTTGGAGAAATAAAAATGAAAAGAAAAATAATACTCGCCTCAGGCTCTCCCAGAAGAAAACGAATGTTTGAAGACCTTAAAATAGATTTTAGCGTGATGGTATCAAATTATGAAGAAGATATCGCAGGCAAAGATTATGATGTGTCGCTTGTTGAGAAAACGGCTTATAATAAAGCTCTTGAAGTTTCAAAAAGAGCAGATGACGATGCCTTAATTGTAGCGGCTGATACGGTTGTCGTGTTTGATAAAAAAATACTCGGCAAACCAAAAGACAAAGCAGATGCAAAACAGATGCTAAAAATGCTCCAGGGAAATACGCATACTGTTGTAACTTCTATAGCAATAATAGACAATCTTGAGAAAAAAACATTGATAAACTCCGAAAAAACAAAAGTCACATTTGATAAACTGACCGACCGGGAGATTGATGACTATATCAAAACAGGCGAGCCGATGGATAAAGCAGGCGCATATGGTATACAGGGATTAGGATGCGTGTTTATACAAAAAGTCGACGGTTGTTATAACAACGTCGTCGGACTTCCTGCATATCTTCTTGCAAAAATGCTGAAATCTTTCGGAGTTTATCTTTTCTGAGTTACTCTTCAACGGAATTTCCGCTGGCAGAAAGACTGATTCTCCTTTCAGCAAAATTAAATTTCATAACGACAGCTTCTATTTCACTGCCGACTTCCAAAATAGATCCCATTTTATTCTGGAGTTCAAGGACTTCTTTTTGAGGAAGCAGGGCTTCGACACCGGGAAGAACTTCTACAAAAGCGCCGAATGGTTTAAGTCGGGTAATAGTTCCTTTAATTTTTTCACCCTCTTTGATTGATTCTTTTGCCTTTTCCCAAGGATCCTCCTGCAGTGATTTCAAACTCAGGCTGACTCTTTGTTTTTCGGTATCAATACCGATAATTTCAACTTTTATTTTTTGAGAAATTTTCAAAATATCAGTCGGATGATCGACCCATCTCCAGGACATCTGCGACAATGGAAGCAGACCATCAAGACCTCCGATGTCAACAAATGCACCGAAATCTGCAAGACGAACAATCTCACCTTCAACGACCTGACCGAGTTTTATTTCCGAGAAAACAGCTTTCAGTGGTTTTTCCTGATTTTCTGAGTAAGCTTTTCTGTTCGAAAGAATAAGCGTATTTGTCGAATGATCCATAGATAAAACTTTCAAATCAAGAGTTTCGCCGACAAGCTCATCAGAGAGTTTTGTGCGCAGATGACTTGATGGTACAAAACCTTTTATTCCCTCAACATCAACTATAGCACCGCCTTTGACTGTACTGAGGACAACTCCTTTCAATATGGTATTTTCAACATCCAAATCCTGCAGTTTCTTCCAACTGTAAGCAGACTGAACCTTTTTATAAGAGAGCGTCAGCTGACCATCGTCATCTTCTTCTCTTATAATCAAAAATTCGTACTCTTTACCTTTTTCGAGGACGTCTTTTACTGATTCGTTTTTTGAAGAAACGACCTCTCTGTTTGGACATATTGCAACAGTTTTTGCACCGATATCAACTAATACATTATTCGAGTCATAAGAGATAACCTCTCCTTTGACCAAATTTCCTTTTTTAAAGCTGTAATCATACAAATCCAGTAATTCTGCAAAAGTTTTTTCTTTAGTATCGCCGGATGGCATCTGGTCCTCCTGACATAAAATGTCCAAACACTATTCTATTCTACATGTTCCATTATACCAAATTTCATATTTTTTTATTCAAATGCGGATTTTAAATTTGTGTTTATGTTGTTTTTTACAACACAAAAAAACAGGTAAAAATCTTTTTTTTATTTAAAAAGAGTACCCCTGTTTATACCAAATTTACAGGAAGATTTTTATTAAGTTTTGTAAATTTAATCGTTATTTTTATATAAATATTTATACAAATTTATATTTAATAATTAATTCAAATCCCATTTTCCACATGTACCGCCCCAGCGAGCAATAATTTTGCCTTTAACTTCTTTCGGAGATTTTGCATCGGGATTTTCATTTTCTCCTTCAAGGATAGTAATAATTTCGCAATTATTAGAACAGTCATGGCATTCATTCGTAACAGAAGAGAATGAAATATCAGTTACGTTCCATCCTTTAAACTTCGTATCAGCACTAGTGTAGTCATAGTTTTCCATTGCGAGGAGTGCAGCACCGATAGCCCCCATTGTCTGGTGATTTTCAGGAACAACAACTTCATGCCCGAGAGCTTCTTCAAAAGCTTTTACCATACCGATATTTGTTGCTACACCGCCTTGAAAAACTATTGTAGGGAGCAGGTCTTTGCCGAGGGCAAGATTGCTCAGGTAATTTCTTACAAGTGCCTGACAGAGTCCGTATAACAAATCCTGTATCGGATAACCGAGTTGTTGTTTGTGAATTAAATCGCTTTCTGCAAAAACACCGCAGCGACCTGCTATTCTTGCAGGTGAAGTTGATTTCAATGCAGTAGGACCAAATTCTTCTATAGGCACATTCAAACGGTTTGCCTGCTGGTCAAGAAAACTTCCTGTGCCAGCTGCACACACGGTATTCATTGCAAAATCCGTAACAATACCGTCTCTTAGAATGATAATTTTGCTATCCTGCCCGCCTATTTCGAGAATAGTCTGTACTCCTGGGATTTTAGTGCTTGCAGCAACGGCATGAGCTGTAATTTCATTTTTTATAACATCAGCCCCCACAAGAGCACCTGCAAGATGACGACCTGAGCCTGTTGTTCCGACGCCTTTGATTACATACTCGGTATCTTTTGCCTGCTCTAGCAGTTTATGCATGCTCTGTTGGACAGCAATAACAGGTTTACCTGCTGTTTTAATCATTACGCTGTCAATATATTCGCCTTTTTCATCTATTACAGCAACTTTTGTAGTTACCGAACCTACATCTATACCTAAAAAAGCACTTTTCTGCATTTCTCTATTCTCTCCCCTTTACGACAAGATACTCTATACAGATTACGCCAAACATACCTCATTGTAAAGAGAGAGAAACGGGGCGTCACATAGCAAATTCCGCCCAGCCCCAAATTTCTAAAACAACGTCATACTGAGTGTTAGCGAAGTACCTAAACAAAACGGATTCTTCTGGTGAAAGCCCTCAGAATGACGGACTTTTAATGGTATCTGCGGAATTTGCTATATAAGTTCAGAGAAACGTTTATAAAAATCCGAGAACTATCGGCAGAAGCATAAGCAGGGTATTTCTTACTATCTCACCTTTTGAGGGACCTGAGTTATATTCATCATATGAGTCAAAGTAGTCATCGTTATCATAACTTCTTGATGATGACATAGGAAAGCTGCTGTAAGATGATGGAGGTTCCGATGCAAAATAATCATCTATCGATTTCTTTTGAGAAATGGTTTGCAATCTATGAACTCTCTCTTCATAATCACCGCTTTGTGCTGCACCGAGAAGCTGATATTCTATTCTTTCAAGACGTGCTTCAGGCGTTTCTTCAGGATAAGTTCTGCTAAGATTTTGCCGTTCAAGACGTTCGATATCCGTGACCAGAAAAGCAGGAAAATCTGAGATATTCGCCTGAGCACTCAGTCTGTCAACTCTGTCTGAAAGAGCTTCGTTATCAAAAGATTTTTTATACAGACTTCTTTCAAGCCTGCTCAGGCGCTGGTAGATATCTTCTCCCTCAAAAGTTTGGTTAAAAATATTTTGTTCTATTTTTGTAACCATAGGATAATTATTGTAATCATAACCATCCTCCCCATGTGCAAAAACCGGGAATAAGATTGCCAAAAAGAGAAATAGCAGTACCGTAAAAATTTTGATATTCATAAACAGCCGACACCTATTTTCGTCTGTTTATAACCTAACCTTTTTGGAATGACTTTTAATCCGAAAAAGTATTAATATTCAAAACCTGCCTATTCGGATAATAATTTTATTTCATCTTGAAGAATTTCTATGTTTTCAGCCAAAGCGGCAAGATTTTTTTCTATATTTTCTTTTTTGTAAACACCGCCTGCCGAAGAATAAGAAACATATTGAAGAGTATAGTCAGCCTTTTGCCACAGGGAGATAATTGACTGATTTTGTCTTATAAGTTCTTTTACAATCTTGTAAGTAACATATTTTTCTTCCGGCTTATTTTGATATTTTTTCAAAAAAAGGTTTGCTTTCAAATTGAAATAATAAGACTTTGCTGCAAACAGCTGAAGATTTTCTTTTTTTGATGCATCATAGAGCTCAGACATCGGTTTCTGGAGTTTCAATATTTCAACGAGATAGTCAGCATAAGGATTATTTTCCATTAAATAATCATTGTATTTGGGAGAGTTTAGAGCAGGAGCTGTTTTCTTTGTCGGGTCTTTTTCAACATCGATAAACGGTCTTGAGTCAAATTTCTTCTGTTCCTGCTCATGTTTTTGTTGAAGTTTTTTTTGTTCTTCTTTGAAGGCTTCGCCCAAATCAGGAAGATCCCCTACATATCCGGCAGAGGTATTCAAAAAAGCTATGAGAAGAAGTATTGGTAAAATCTTTTTCATAGCTTTATTTTAATAATATTTATTTCAATAATCAAACTTTGTTCAGATGATTTCCATATTTTCGATGAACTCTTGCAGAGGTGAGTCTATGCGTGAGTTTATATTATTAACGATATAGGCGCACAAACATATATTCAAAATAACCGAAACTACAGAAACAACTATTGCAATCTTGAGAAAATATACAAGAGTTTCATTGTTTTTATCAACCTTCTCATCAAGGCGAATCAACAACTCTTCGTTCACTTTTGCCTTGGATAAATTTTCTTCGCACAACTTCTGAACTTTTTCCAGAGTTTCAGTCTGTGATTGGAGCTTTTCCGCCTGCATTGCACTCTGCGCTTCTTTCTCCTGAGAAATTTCTTTCATCTCATTGAGTGTTTTCTTCATATCCTCATCAACAACAGGAACTATTTTTACATCTTTTGAGAAAAATTCTTTGAAATTTGAGAGAAAATAACCCGCTTTTTGAAAAAATCTGAACTTATCAGTAATATTTTTCATATTCTTATCCTTAACAAATTTATGCCTATTTTATAATAGCATTATTCCCCAAAATTTTAAAATCCTTCAGAAGGCAAAAAAATTATTTATTTTTTTGCATATCATCAATCCATTTTTCGATATCAATATCATCAGGCAGTTTGTAAGCAGGATTGCTCATCTCAAAAAATGTTTTTAGAAACTCTTTATCAAAATGCCTGTTCACAACCCGTTCAGTTTCAGTCATAGAATGTTCATATTCGATATTATGAAGAGCAGGGTCAAATCCGAGTAATTTTTTTATATAATCCAGACCTTCTCTCGCTGCCATAACAGTGTTTGACCAGGCATCAACAATTACGGCATTGTTCCCCCAGGTTTTTATGTCAGAAAAATCAGCATCTTCACGGAGTCCCAAGACAGCAAAGAGATGATCGCCGACACGTTCTTTCAAACCACCGTCACTTTTGTTTGTAATTGCAAGAGAAATTGCATGCGCATCAAGACCGTCTTCAAGCATCATCAACTCCATAGCATCGTTCATTGCACCGCAGTTTCCGACCTTATTATTTTTTATATCTTTTATCACATCGGCAGAACTCTCCCATGAGCTGCTGAGACAAAAATTATCCTCAAGTCTGTCATATTTTTCGCTCAATTTATCCAAACGTGGAATAATCGTTTGAAATCTCGGAGAATTTTCATGTTTTATAATCTGTGTCTGTATGCGTGTTGATGATGGAACATAAGGAAGAATTCTTTTGAATTTTGCAAGTTCCCGTCTTCCTGCTTCCAGATTTTGTTTTAATGAACCGAAAGAAATACCTGCCATAAAAAAACCTTTCATACCATATCTGATATAAAAGGTTTGTGATTATAAAAAATTGCTCTAAATTGCGATAAAAAATTAATCTATTTTAACGGGAGTATCTTTCAGAGATTTTCCCTCAGCGGCATATTGCTGGATACATTTTGTTGCGGTGCGTTTGTTACTGACGCAGGAAGAACCGCCGACACAACCGCCTTCGCAGGTCATTACCTCAACAAGATTACCTTCAGGACACTCTCCGTTCTTTGCCCAAGATTTGAGTTCTCTGATTGATTTGACATCAAGACCGTTAATAAGAACCGGACTGATTTTTACAGCGTCATCATCATCACTTGCAACTTTTACTGAATTGGCGACACCGCCTGTTATTGCAAAATTGCGCCCTTCTTTTGACGCAGCGACATCAAACTCATAATCCTTGCATTTTGATAAATCAAGTTCAAGAGCTGTAAATATATCATCCATCTCTTCAAAACTCATAACAAAATCAACATTCTTATCAAACTGTCCTTCTTTTCTCTTGGCAACACAAGGACCGATAAACACACTCAAACAATCAGGAACTTCTTTTTTGGCGATCTCTGCAGTATATGCCATAGGAGTCAAGGTGGCAGATACAAATGGAGCAAGCTCGGGAACATGGTTTCTGACAAGTTCTTTGTAAGAAGCACAACAAGATGTTGTCATAAACTTGTCGCCTCTTTCCATTCTTTCCTTAAAGTCCTTTGCTTCATTAACAGCCGTAATATCAGCTCCTCTGGCTACTTCAATAACTTTATAAAAACCTATATCTATCAATGCTTGCGCTATTTTATTTATGCTGAAAGGTATTTGACCGACAACAGACGGAGCAAGCATTGCAACAAGTTTTTTGCCTTCCTTGATTTTGCGCAAAACATCTATAACCTGGCTTTTTTCATGTACGGCACCGAACGGGCATGTTGCAACACAAGCACCGCATCCGATACATTTCGAAAAATCTATCTCGGCATGACCATGTTCATTTTTATGGATAGCCTTTGTCGGACAGCTGTTTTCGCAGGGAACAATAATCTTTGCAATGGCATTGTAAGGACATGCCTGCATACACTTCATACATCCCTTACACTTATTACCATCTATAACTGATTTTCCGTTTATAGAGCTGATTGCATTAAAATGACAGCTATTAATACACGGTTTTGCGACACAGTTCTGGCACAAATCCGTAACATATATTCTGTTCGGAACACATCCATGACATGCCGTATCGATTACTGTGAGAATATCTTCTTCCAAATTTTCACGCTGCATAGCCTCTTGAGCATAGTTATAAAGAGGTTTCATTTCATCGTCACTCTCGACATTATGACCTAATGAAGCAATTACTCTTTGTCTTAAGATAGCTCTTTCTTTATATATACAGCATCTGTAAGGGATTTCAGCATTTTTAGGACGCATATCAAACGGGATTTTATCCGCTGTTTTGGCAAAGTCATCGCTGTAAAAAGCTTTTATCAGCCTGACAAGTATTTCCTTCTTCAGTTCTGTTGTATTATTCGGATTTTGCATATTCTTACCCTTCAGTTAACCATTACAATAAAATTTTAACATCAAATAATCAAAAAAATGTAAAGATTTAATTAAATTTTTTCGTGAAAAAGCAATACAGACGTGACTTTTAGAAGTTTAATCGTAACAAAACTCACCCGTTAATCGTGATTTTTCGAACAAAAACTTATAAAAGAATAAGACTCAACCCTATCATAAACATTCCTGCAAGAATGCCTATGATTACATGATGGTTTTCGCCGTACTCTCTTGCCAGAGGCAAAAGGGTATCAAATGAGATATAAACCATAATCCCGGCGACAGCAGCAAACATTGCTCCGACCATGCTCGGAGGCATAATAGTCTTCAAAAGAATAAAACCGAGAACACCGCCTATCGGCTCTGATATCCCTGATAAGAACGAATAAAATATTGCCTGTCTTTTTTGCCCGCTTGCATGAAAAATAGGCAGTGCAATAGCTATTCCTTCGGGGATATTATGAATGGCTATTGCTATAGCAACAGGAATTCCAAGGGTTACATCCTGACTCGATACAAGAAACGTCGCCATCCCTTCGGGAAAGTTGTGTACAGCGACAGCTATTGCCGTAATCAATCCCGCTCTTTTTATTTTGTGTATTCTATGGTCACATTCGGCAGGAGATGAAAACAAGTCAGTTTCAATATGATCCGGAATAAAATAGTCTATAAGCGTTGCAACTGCTATACCTGCAAAAAAGGCAAAAAAGCTGATTACAGATGATGTATGAGCAGAAAAAGACATCCCGAGCATCTGCTGAGCATCAAGCATAATAGCTGTCAAACTGACATAAATCATTACACCGGCAGAAAATCCCAAGCCTATAGAGAGAGCTTTCATATTATCCCGTCTTACAAAAAAAGTCAAAAAACCGCCCAGAACAGTCGACATGCCGGCAAGCAGAGTAAGTATTATTGCAATTAAATATTTATTGTCCATAGTGAGATTATTTTATCACGAGAAAAAAACAGGGACTAAAAAATATTTATATAATTATCTGCAAGTAGCTTAACTTTTTTGATGATGTATTCGGCAGTTATTATGTTTTATAATGACTAAAAAGGAGGTTTAATTATGTTTTGGATTCTTAGATGGATTTTATTTGCACTGGCTGTAATGTTTACAGCATGGTTAATCCCGGGCATCAGTGTTGACGGTTTTTGGAGCGCACTGTGGGTATGCGTTATTTTGGGTATTATAAACGTATTTATAAAACCTCTTATATACCTTATCTCACTTCCAATCAACATACTGACTCTTGGGTTGTTCGGTTTTGTAATTAATGCCCTGCTGCTTTTATTAGCGGGTCATATAACCCCGGGATTTGCCGTTGACGGTTTTTGGAGTGCGTTATTAGGCTCAATCGTCCTATCAATCTTAGGCGTTGCAGTAAACCAGATCGGAGATAAAAAATAAACAGCCAATCAGAACTAATCCTCATCGGCAATGGCAAAATTTGCAAAAATTTTACATATTATGGATATGAAAAGATTAGGACTGTTTATTTTATTTTCGCTTATATTTTTTAACCTCAATGCTTCTGCAGAAAGCTGCCTTGATGAAGAACGGGTTTTAAGAACCGAGCATATGTTCTGTGAAGATGGTGCGCTATCTGATGAGGTTATCATAACAAACCTGAGAAACATTATATGCAAAGGAAATGTCTTCAAAGTTGCATTTGAATGCAAATTCTGGTCAGAATGTGCAAAAGCAGGAGATAGAGTTAACTTTACCGTCCCAGAGAGTATATACACACAGGAGGAAACTCTGCTGATACCGACAGGATCAAGAGTTGTCGCAACTGTTCTAAAAATAGAAAAGCAGCGAATCCCAAATAAAAACGCAAGAGTTTTTTTGAAGTTTGAATGTCTTATACTGCCTGATGGGACGGCTGTTGTTATGTCAGGTAAACCATTCACAGAAGATGGAGCACTAAAAGAAGGTCCTTGGATGACTGCTGGTAAGCTTGGAGCTTATACTCTTGGACTTGGTGTTGTCGGCGCAGGAGCAGCCACCGGATTTGCCTTCATTCCTCATCCTCTTCGTCTTGGTGTTGCTTATGCAATAGGTATCCCAATAGGAACAAGCATCGGGCTGATTACCGGCCTTGTAACTCCTGGATTGAAATACCATGCAAAAGCAGGCGAGGTTGTCACCATCATCTTATGCGACAATCTATGTTTGAAAAAACAATGCTGTCCCTAGAATGGTATATCAAAAGAGAATACTTTTTCTCTATTCCTTAAGCAATTTTTATCAACAAAATGTTTTTATAAATATATAAAAGAGGGATAAGAGGACAAAGACTTTGATAGGAAAATATCATACCTCAATTACAAATGAGGCGTTAGGAACAAGCTTTAACGGATATGCCGTAAATTATATAGAAAAGGGCAATATTGATTCAGACGAACTGAGAGATTACAAAGAAGGAATAACGGATGGTTATGACCTCAGCGCTCAACACTTCAACAAAACGAGTCTTGAGAAATGCGATGAATTTCTCGAAGATGCACAGGATGTTGTCCTTGAAGACTTTATTGAAGCAGCAAAAGCTGACGGAGCAGAAGAAGACGAACTTTACGAGCAGGCGTTCTACGACCTCGGACGTTTGGTTCACAACATACAGGACTTTTATTCCCATACAAACTGGATAAACTTAAATCAAGATGAATTGTGGAATGAAGACATCGACAACCCGAATGTTGACGACCCTGAAAAGTTCAAGACAGGTGACTATTCTTATTTCTCACAGTTTCTGGATCAAATAAATCCGTTTTATAAATTGTATTTATCAGCGAACTATGATGCTCTTTACGAAGATGATTCATCCATTTCACACTATGGCATAAATAAAGATAAACCGGGCACCATAGCTGATGAACTCTATGAAGATAAATACGGAATATCTGGCTTCACACTGGCTTCTGATATGGCAAGAGAACACACCGCGCAAAAATGGGATGAGATAGACAGTGCACTGAAAGAGTCTTTAAGCGAAGAAGAATATGAAAACCTAAAACAAAAAATGTCCGAATTTGACTCAACACAGGAGGACTTTGACGAAAACCTCGATGAGCTCAGGGCAAACTTCAACGAAGATATGAAAGAATTGCAATAAAAAATGCGTCTGGCGCGATTCGAACGCGCGACCTATCCCTTAAAAGGGGAGTGCTCTACCTGCTGAGCTACAGACGCATTTTTTAATATTATTCAATTTTCAATGTTATTTTGTTATTTCGGCTCTCACCGTATGTATAAGATACCAACAGCATACTTTAGAGTCAAGTATTTTTTTTGAAAAAATTATTTTTTCTCAAAAGGATTGCTCAAAACAATTGTCTGAGCTCTATCTGGCCCCACAGAAACAATAGAAATTTTGCATCCTATTAGTTTTTCAAGTGCCTTGATATAGTTCTGTGCATTCTCAGGAAGCTTATCAAACGATTTCACATCAGAAGTAGCAGTTTTCCACCCCGGATATGTTTCATAGACAGGTTCCAAATATTTATGAACATTGATATTGGAAACATATTTGTCATAAACTTTGCCGTTTCTTTTATCTTTGTAAGCAACACAAACTTTTATTTCATCAAAAGTATCAAAAACATCGAGTTTTGTAATTGCCATGGAGGTTAAACCGTTAACCATAACGGCATATTTTGATACAAGAGCATCGAACCATCCGCAGCGCCTTGGTCTTCCTGTTGTAACTCCATATTCATGTCCGATTTCAAGGAGTTTTTTGCCATATTCATCATCAAGCTCGGTAATGAAAGGTCCCTCACCAACTCGAGTAAGATATGCCTTGCTTATGCCTACAGCCTCATCAACAAAAGCAGGACCAACGCCGCTTCCTGTGCAAGCCCCTCCTGCTACAGGATTTGAACTTGTAACATAAGGATATGTTCCGTAGTCAATATCAAGCATAGTTCCCTGAGCACCCTCGAGAAGGATATTTTTACCTTCTTTCAGATAGTCAGACACCATATAAACAGCATCTTCGCAGAGATATGGTTTGATTATCTCGGCAGCCTTCGCACAATAATCAAGCAGCTGCTGTTTTGTATAAGGTTTTAATCCATAAACGCCTTCAAGTTGTTTATTTTTGAGAGCAATTGCCCTGTCAAGTTTTGCATTAAGCTGCTCTTCATCAAATAAATCCTCAACTCTTATACCTATTCTGTCAAATTTATCAACATAAGTAGGACCGATACCTTTATTGGTCGTGCCGATTTTGTTTTTACCGAGGTTTTTCTCGCTGCTTGAATCGATATCAAGGTGATAAGGCATTGTAATATGTGCAAGCGGGCTGATTTTCAATTTTGATGTATCAATATTTCTTGATATAAGCCCATCCAATTCTTTTCTCAACGCTTCAGGGTGTATAACAACACCATTTCCAATCATGCAAATTTTATCACCATACAAAATTCCAGAAGGAATAAGATGAAATTTGAAAGTTTCATCTCCTACGACAACAGTATGACCTGCGTTGCAGCCGCCCTGATATCTGATTACCAAACTTGCTTCATCAGTCAGCAAATCAGTAATTTTTGCCTTTCCTTCATCTCCCCACTGAGCACCGATTACAATAACGTTTGACAAAATATCGCTCCTTCATTTTCCGCACCATTCAAAATTGTCTGACAAATTCGAGAGAAAAACAATCTTTTTTGAACTAATGCAAACAATTTTTATCAGCATTTTTACTTTATTATATCCAACATGATAAAATTACTCTTATCTGCATTGGATTAGTTTTTAGAGGTATGTCTGAGTGTTTAAGAAGTTTGGAATATATATTTTTTTGACAATTTTAGTAATATCAATTAGTTTATCTTTTATTAATAAAGAGTCTTACGATAATACCTATGGGAGTTTTATAAAAGGACCTGATATGAAATATGCCCGACAGGAAAATTTTGAAGCTATCAAGTTAAAGGATGGTCGTGTATTAATCTTGGGATTTAACCACAAAAGATATGCAGAATCTGAAAAGGAAGCACTTTCTTATGTTAGTTCTTTAAAAAAGAAAGATATCTAAATGAATATCATCATAAGCCATCAGAAATGTATAACCCGAAAACAAATTCATTTCAGGAGGTAGAGTTTCCAAAAGATTTTTATTACAATTCAAAGGGGCTATTACTGAATGATGGAAGAGTATTATTTACAGATGTACTCCTATATGATGATAATAACAATATTTCCAGAGCTTTTTCTATCTATAACTTTGAGAGCAAAAAAATAGAGTTGACTCTACCGATAAATAATAAATTGATAATAAAAAATGATGGAACAAAGATAGATAAATTATCTCAGGAAGAAGTTTTTATCTATGATATTGATACATTATTATTAAAAGATGGGAATGTTCTTGTTATGTATCATTCTCCAATACTGCAAGAAGATTTTAACAATAGGAAAATATATGATTCGAATTATCTGAGTGCATTATATAAATTAGTAGAAGAGAAGAACAAAATAGAAATATTCAATCCTAAAACAAGAGTTTTTGAATTGATAGGATATTTAAATTTAGTTGATGTTAAAAATAATATACTCTTAGATAATGGAGATGTATTAATAGTGTCTTCGTCTTTACAATCAAGTCTATATAACCCTGATGGAAAAAAACTTAAAATGATTGATTCTTTAAATATACTTCATTCGAAGCCTTTGTTAAGAAAATTAGATAATGGAAATATTTTAATATTGAATGGTAGCTACGAAAAAGTAAATGGATTAGCATCCGGGGTTCAGAAATCTGAAATATTTGATGTAAAGGATAAAAAATTTAAACTTATTGATAGAATGACTGAAGTAAGGGGAGGAGACCCTTTTAAAGATTTTACGGCAACAAAATTGAGAAATGGAAACATTTTAATTTCAGGAGGACATAATTCTGAAGGAGGGAGATTCCTACAATTATTTGTCAGCCCATATTATAACTATCTAAAAAGTGCAGAAATTTATGATGTGAAAAAAAATAAATTTATAAAAATTTCAAATATGTACAAAAAAAGACGACTGCATAAGGCAGTATTGCTTGATAACGGTGATGTTTTAATACTTGGTGGTGTTAAGGGCAGAGCATCAAAATCGACAGAAATTTTTAAGCCTAATTATTCAAACTGATAGATAAATCAGTAAAGCTTTTTTCTATATCCATATATACAAGAAAAAATCAATCCCGTACGTTTTACATAAAAAAATAGGCAAAATAAAAAAGGTCTTTCTTTCGAAAGACCTTGAAAAAAAGTTTTACGCTGTGTTTTTTATTGTTTTGTGAACTCTGCATCAATAACATCATCATCAGAACCTGATGAACTTTGATTATCAGAAGCCTGTCCAGATGCTCCGGCATCAGCCTGAGGCTGCTCAGCTGTCTGTTGATAAGCAGCCTGAGAAATTGCGAATATTGTCTGCTGGAATTGGTCAGCAAGAGTTTTGATTTCAGAACCCGGTTTATTTTCATCAAGAGCTTTCTGCAATGCAGCTTTTTCTTGTTCCAATTTTGTTTTATCCGAGTCAGAAATTTTACCTTCAAAATCTTTGAGCAATCTATCTGCTGAGTTAACCAAAGAAGCGGCATTGTTTTTGATTTCAACTTCTTCTTTGTGTTTTCTGTCTTCTTCAGCATTTGCTTCAGCTTCCTTGACCATTCTGTCAATATCCTGTTCAGACAGATTTGATGAGTTAGTGATTGTAATTTTTTGTTCCTTATTTGTAGCCTTATCTTTAGCGGAAACATTTACAATACCGTTAGCATCAATATCAAATGTAACTTCGATTTGAGGAATGCCTCTCATAGCAGGAGGAATACCGTCAAGTCTGAACATACCTAAAGATTTGTTATCCTTGGACATCGGTCTTTCACCTTGCAAAACGTGAATATCTACAGCTGTCTGGTTATTTTCAGCAGTTGAGAATACCTGTGATTTGCTTACAGGGATTGTAGTGTTTCGTGGAACGAGAGGAGTCATTACTCCGCCAAGAGTTTCGATACCCAAGGTCAGAGGTGTTACATCCAACAAAACGATATCTTTAACTTCACCCGCCAAAACACCTGCCTGAACAGCAGCACCAACAGCAACAACTTCATCAGGGTTAACTGACTGGTTAGGTTCTTTTCCTGTATATTCTTTTACCAAAGCTTGAACAGCTGGTATTCTTGTAGAACCGCCGACTAATACAACTTCATTTATATCATTTTTTGTAAGGTTAGCATCTTTTAGAGCTTGCTCTACAGGTTTTTTGCAGCGTTCCAGCAAATCATGGGACAATTCTTCGAATTTAGCTCTTGTCAAAGAAACATCAAGGTGTTTTGGTCCGTTAGCATCAGCTGTAATAAACGGAAGATTGATGTTTGTTTCAACAACCGATGATAATTCACATTTAGCTTTTTCTGCTGCTTCTTTCAAACGTTGCATAGCTTGTTTATCAGCTCTCAGATCAATACCTTCAGTTTTCTTGAACTCATCAGCGAGCCAGTCCATAATTTTCTGGTCGAAATCATCACCACCGAGGTGTGTATCACCTGAAGTTGAAAGAACTTCATGAACACCGTCACCTATTTCAAGGATTGAAACATCGAATGTACCACCGCCAAGGTCAAAGACCAAAACTTTTTCTGTTTTTTCTTTTTCAAGACCGTAAGCCAAAGCTGCAGCAGTCGGCTCGTTTACGATTCTCAAAACATCAAGACCTGCAATCTTTCCGGCGTCTTTTGTTGCCTGTCTTTGCGAGTCATTAAAGTAAGCAGGAACAGTAATTACAGCCGAAGTTACTTTTTCTCCCAAATATTTTGATGCATCATCAGCCAATTTTCTTAGAATCATTGCACTGATTTCTTGCGGGGTATAATCTTTTCCGTCAATATTAACTTTAAAATCAGTTCCCATATGACGTTTAATACTTATTACAGTTCTATCAGGATTTAAAATTGCCTGTCTTTTTGCGAGTTGACCGACCAATTTTTCTCCTGTTTTTGAGAAAGCAACAATAGAAGGGGTTGTACGAGAACCTTCTGCGTTTGCTATAACGACAGGTTTACCGCCTTCCATAACCGCTACTACGGAGTTTGTTGTTCCCAAATCAATACCTATTGTTTTTCCCATGAGTATGACACTCCCTTTCTTATTCTATTTATTTTTCTATTGAACCTTATATTATAATTTAAGCAACAAAATTCAAAATACCCCAAAAAATAAAGAAAAATTTAACAATTTAAAAATCATAAAAAAAGACCGGCTGATAGACCGGTCTTTTAGCTTAATGTTATATTTTATAAATCAGACAACTTCTTTCCAGGTTTCCTGATTGCTCAAGAGTTCTCTGTCGATTTCATTCTCATTATCTGCAATAACTGAGGCGACAACAATGTCGCTTGTGACGTTCAACATAGTTCTTGTCATATCAACAATTCTGTCAATAGTGAAGAGAATTGCAAATCCCTGTACAAGCTGTTCAGGAGTTAGACCAAGTATTTTAAGAACAAGAGCGATGGTAATCAATGCTGCGCCGGGGATACCTGCACAGGTGCTTGATGCAACTATTGCAAATAAACAAACCATTACTATTGTCAGAAAATCAAGCTGAATGCCATAAGCCTGAGTAAGAAAGATTACACAGATAGTCTGAAAAAGAGCAGTTGCGTCCATATTCATTGTTGCGCCAAGAGGTAAAACAAAGCTGCAAATCTTGTTGGAAATACCGACTCTTCTCTCGCAGCATGCAATAGTTACAGGCAGAGTGGCAGAACTGCTTGCAGTACCAAAAGCAACCATCATAGCTTCGGCAGATGCTCTGTATATTGACCATATATTCAACTTGCTGAAAAGTTTCACCAAAAGAGGATATACAACTGTAAGCTGAAGGATAAATCCGACAAAGATTAATATAAGGAATTTTGATATATCTCCAAAAACAGACAGACCGTAGTTTGATACAGAAGCTGCAGTCAGAGCAAAAATACCAGGCATAGCCAGCACCATAATCCAGTCAGTTATCTTCATAGTCGAGGCAAATATCGACTCGAAGAAAGAAACAACAGGTCTGTTAATTTCACCGATTACAGCAAGAGCGCAACCGAGAATAAATACAAAGATTATGATAGGAACCATATCACCGTTTGCTAAAGAGTGAATAGGGTTGCTCGGAATCATATTCAAATACATATTGGTAATATTTTCTTTTTGAGCTGCTGCTGTAGCATTAAACTGCTGCTGAGCTTCCATTGCCTGTTGAGGGCTGATATACCCCTCGAGATTTGTTCCAGGAGAAAAAATTCCGCCCAACACAGCTCCTATAATTACAGCTGCGATAGTTACAAAAGCATAATACAAAACCATCTTTAAACCGATTTTGCCGAGTTGTTTGCCGTCGCCCAAACTTGCTATACCTACGATAATCGCACTAACGACAAGAGGTATAACCACCATTTGTATTAATCTTATAAACACCTGACCTGCGAAAGTAAATATTTCATTTACCGTAGGATGGTTGGCAGCCGGAAATAAAGCACCGACAATGGCACCTGCGATAATCGCAAAGAATATATGCCAGTTTCGTTTTGCTCCAAGACCCAGTGCTACCAGAATCTGTGATTGTATTTTCATATAACTATCTGTCCTTTCAGCTATTAAATATATATATCCGGAGATTGTTTTATTATACAAAATATATCAGAGTTTAAGCAATTATTTTTTTTATTTCTAAGATAAAAATATGAGAAAACAACATTCATATCTAAAAGACATCTGAAATTTTCAATACATTTTGCCAATAACATCCTTTTATACGATAAGATTATTCCTGTTTTATCGTAATATAAGTACATTATGTCTGAGATAATAACAAACAAGCAAGTTGAAAATAATATAGACGAGCAGATGAAGCCTATTTTGACGGATATGTTGAAATATTCGCCGTCAAAAATAGTCGGATTTCTCGGGAATCTGATTGTTGTTCCGATTTATACCCATCTTCTGACAACGCAGGAGTATGGGCTTTATGCCATGGCAGTTGCTGCACTCTCCTTCCTGTGCATAATTTTCTCCGATTGGATAGGTCTCTCGGGACTAAGATTTTTCAGAGTACACCAGATAAACGAAAATATTCCGAAATACCTGACAACGCTTCTTGTCTTGCTGATTATAAATCTATCCGCATTATTTTTAACTGCATTTTTTTTCAAAGATAATTTCTGCGATTTCTTTAAAATACCGATGAATGTTTTTCTTGCAACTCTTATCCTTATTATACCTGTTGCAATTAGAGCATTGCTGTTCCAAATCCTCAGAGCGCAGATAAAACCTAATGCATACACATTTTCGACTATTTTAAACCAATTTTTGACCATTGCGATGGCTGTTGCAATAATCAAAATGACAAATCTCGGAGGAGTTTCTATTCTGCTTGCGATGGGAATATCCATTTCGCTCATAGATATTCTGCTGTTGTTCCAGAGTAATATTTTTTCTTATTTCAAATTTGAAAAAATTCAGTTCAACATTTTGAAAACGCTGTTTATCTACGGAGCGCCTATTGCAATTGCCTCAATAAGCGTGTGGGGAATGACACAGAGCAATAAATTTATACTTCAGAGAATAAAAGGCATATCATCTGTCGGATTGATGGGAGTCGGGTACAATCTCACTTTTCCTCTGCTCATGACAATCTTTGCAATCATTCCTATCGCCGCATTTCCCCGCATAATCAATCTATATGTCGAAAAAAAAGACGTTCGTCCGGTAATATCAAAACTAACGGAATACTTTATGCTGATTTCTTTGCCCATAATTGCCATAGGGTCTTTTTATTCTAAAGAAATAGTATTGTTCTTCGCTCATCAGCGATTTTTGGAAGCCTACGTACTGCTGCCTTATCTCGGATTTTCAGCATTTTTTCTGAGCTTTGCGGAATATACAACCATGCAATATCATCTGATAAATAAAACTCATATTGATACAATCATAAAAGTAGCATCAGGTATCATAGGCGTCATTTTGAATATAATATTAATTCCTCCGCTGGGACTCGTTGGTGTGGGAATTGCAACATTATTCGCAAATGTTTTGTATTTCCTTTTAAGCATAATAATTGTCATTCCAAATCTTGAATGGCAGGTGCCGTATCGCAAAATATGTTTGATACTTTTCTCATTCCTTCCCGTATATGGCTTATATGAACTTCTTCAACACTCGGAGGGGCATACAAAATCAATTTACGAAATTATCGTTCTTATGGGTGTTTATTATCTTGTATTCTTCGGGCTGAACAAATTTTTCAAAATAAAAAAGGAAGCCGCATAAATAGCTTCCTTCAGATGTATGTAAAAAAATAATTATTTTACAGCTTTTGAAATTTCTGCAGTGATATCAGTTCCGCCAAAGAGGACAACTCCTTTTGCAAGAACCAGATTGTAGTTGCCTGCTTTTGCTTTACCATTCACAATATTTGATATATTTGTATCTATCGCCTTCAGTTTTGTAATGTATTCTTTTTCAATTGCGGCTTTTTTGGTGTCAAACTCTTTGTTGTATTTTTCTTCAAGAGCTCGTCTTTTCTTTGGGTCCTTTTCTTTTGCAATATTTTTTCTTGCTGTATCTACAAAGTTAATAAGGTTGTTCATCTTTGCCTGCTGATCTTTTTTGAGAGCAGCCACCTGAGATGATTGAGATATAACTTTCTGTACATCAACAACGGCTACTTTATAATTTGCAGGAACTCCCGACATAGCAAAGTTGTTCAAACCCATTCCCAAAACGAATGCAGCCATAGCAACCGCAAAAAATTTCAAATCTTGTTTCATACACAACTCCTCCTAAGTTTTTTAAAATTATAACACAATTCTTATTCACAAATTATATTTTCTTTTTCAACTGAAGAATGAACATCATATGTATATTGAGCAGCCTTAAGCGAACGACAATTTTCAAATCCAATAATATTAAGATATTTCTCTGCTCGAGATAACGCTACATAAAATAACCTCAGTTCTTCGTTTTTTTCTCTGACTTTTTTCCAGAGTTCTTTATATACAATATACTGGGGGGTATCTTCTCCCGAGAGTTTTGTTATAATAAGCCCGAAACCCGGTTTATTCCCGTATTGCAAATCAAGGACAACCTTACCGTCGCTCCTTGATACATAATTACGCACAGCACAAACAAATACATAAGGAAATTCAAGTCCCTTACTTGCATATACCGTCAACAGGCGTACAGCGTCAACTTCTGCAATACCGGAGGATGGGAGTTCAAAATTTCTGTCCGATTTTATTCTCTCGATATAAGATAACAGCTTATCAATCGATACGGAATACTCGCTTTTCATAAAATCAGAAATCACTCTCTCAAGAATTTTTAAGTTCATTTCTGATTTATACTCTGAAACAGTGTTATCAGCAACATACGGTTTGATTTCATTGACAAAACGGTAAAAAATCTGCAGCAAAGACATATCTGTTTGATGTTTGTTGATATATGAACAAACAGAGAAAATTTTAGATACTAAATTTTTGATATAATTTTCAACCTCAATAGAGTCAAATTTATTATTTTCTTTGAGAAAAATTATTTTTTCACAGAAATTTTTTCTCTTCAGTTCTTCAAAATCGGATACTTCTGCCATAACAGCAGTATCAACAGTTTTTTTGAGAGCAAAAAGAGCATAATCAGAGAGATATAACGATAAAATTTTTATTAATGCAAGTTCATCAAAACTGTTCTTTGCAAGTCTAAACATTGCCAAAACTGTCCTGACAACATCACTTTCAAAAAAATCTGTATTAACACGTTTCACACTCGGGATACCATACTTTGATAATTTTGAATCCAAAAATTCAGCCTGGGCATGGGATTTCACAAGTATTGCAAAATCTTTGAAAGAAACACTTTTCTCTCTTTTCAAACGCAATATCTCAGATGTAATATAATCAGCCTGCCTCTCATTCAAGTCATAAGCACCCTGACACCCCGTGAGAATTGTGTTTTTTACCTTTATATCACAAGAAGATTTGTACGCCTCAAGACATTCATTAAGGTGCAAAAAGTCAGTTGTAACATAATTGACGGCACCCAACACCTCGGGCGTGGAGCGATAGTTTATATCAAGTTTTATTTCAGGATAGTTCTTATGATACTTTTCGCATACAAACTGCTGCAATACATCCAGGTTTTCCATTTGAGCATATCTGAAACCGTATATAGATTGTTTTCTGTCTCCTACATATGTCAAATTAGGGCTCTCATCTTTCAGCAGCAGCTTTATTAACTCAAGCTGCGATCCGTTTGTATCTTGAAACTCATCGATAATAATATGTTCAAAATAATTTTTGTAATACTCCAGCACCGAAGAATTATTTTTGAAAACTTCAACAGTCTTATTTATCAAATCATCAAAATCAGCCAAATCAGCCTTCTCAAGTTCATTTTGATAAAGCGCATATATAATCGCACTGACTTTTATAAGGTACAAAGATAAATCATTAGATTTATTTATTGCTTCTTCAAATGTTTCACTGCGAGTCCACTTCTCAGGTTTTGGAGAACGGTTCTTCTTCAGCACACAGCTGTTTGACATAATATCAGCCACGGCATCATCGGGATTCTGGCAAAAATCATCGATATAATCTCTCAAAACTCTCTCCCATTCAGTGATATACTCTTCTTTTGAAGAAAAACCAAAAGGAATTTTATCGAGAGTACGCTTATACTCTACTGTTGCAGAAGACGTCCTCTTATAAAAATCATAAGGCGACAGCCCGAGAGCCTTCACTTTTTTTATTACGCTGAATATATTCTCAAAAATATCATCAATATCATCTATCTCTGAAAGGGATGTAAGCTTATCAACACAGAGAACATCCTCGCCAATGCCTAAAGTTCCGGATATTTTATCAAAACCTTCAATTGTCGAAACCTCTCCTTCTTTGATTTTTCGAATAAGATAATCATACTTTTTTGCAAGAGTATCCTCATCTGCAAGTTTAAACGACGGTGAGAGCCCTACTTCAATTGAATGACGCCTTAAAATCCTCGAGCAAAAACCATGAAACGTAGATATCCACAAATTGTCGATATCACATCCTGCATCACTTGTTCGTAATTCCTTCAATATCCTCTCTTTCATTTCGCCTGCGGCTTTTTCGGTAAAAGTAATTACTAACAGCTTAGAGGCAGGATTTTCAACTCCTCTTGAAATCAAGTCAAAAACAAGTTTTACAAAACGTTTTGATATAATCTTTGTCTTGCCAGTACCGGCTCCCGCAACAATTTTGGTACAGGTATCAATTGAATTTTCTACCGCAGCTCTTTGGTTATTGTTGAGTTCATCAAAAAATAATGTCCTACTGTTCAGCATCAGTTTCTTCCCCCTCACCGCACAAAAATGCGTATGCACATGAACTGCAGCAGCGTTTATCTGCTGTTTTTGGAAAAGAGGAAGTACCTCTTATTTTATCCACAACTGTTTTTGAGATATTTTCAATAATCTTATCTTTTTTTTCTTCGATAACGTCAGAAGAAATTATATCTTCAAAATACCCTCTTTTTTCTCCCCTGATTGATGGGCGGATATACTTAAGACCAAGAGTTTTCACCTTATTTTTAAACTCCTTTAAACTCTCTGCATTCTGCAGCGCAAGATAATACAAAGGTATCTGATACTGGTAATTTCGTACGTTATTTTCGCTAAACACACCTTTATTTCTTGAAGAATCGCTCTCAAAATTTACTCCGTAATCACTCAAATAATATGACAGAGGGCGTTTTGGTTCTCCTGTTTTGTAATCCACAAGAAAACATTCTCCGTCTTTTGTCAACACGGCATCAATCTTTCCGTTGATAACAACATTCTTAACTTCAGGTAAATCAAACTCAAATGATTTCTCACAACATACACTGTCGGGAACTTCTTCAAAAAAACCGCCTTTTTCCATAGCATCAACAGCCGAGAGAAATTTTTTCTTCATCTCTGACAAACTCAAATCATCTGTTGACATAACAAGCGAAACCGCAAGCTGGCTATAACCGGCTCCCAGAGCGATTTCATTATCAAATTTTGCATTGAATAAAATATTTGCAAGAAATAGAAGACGTTCCTTTGTATAATTTTCAAGACATGTATTGTTGAATACCTCGAGTATCGCATGCACAACAGTCCCGTAACTTGCCTGAAACGAACTCTTTTCCTTCAGATTCAACACATTTTTGTAAAAAAACTTTCTCTCACATGACAAAAAAGAAGCAATAGACGATGCATTCAGCTTCAAAACATCATCATCAGAAAATACAACTTTCGAAGTTTGTTTTTCCCGTGTTTCTACAGAAGAATTTTCAATTTGCTTCAACAAATCGACCCATGCTACAGAAAAATTTTCCGGATCATTATTTTTGAAAAAATCAAAAAAGATTGATGGAGAAAAACTTTTTTTCGAATCACACGAATGATAAGACAAAACAACACCATTTCTAGCTTTTGCAAGTGCATAATACAAATTTTTTAAATCTTCATAGAATATTAACTTATCTGATGCAACCAACTCGGAAAAGGCAGGAAAACGCTCCCTAAGCGCATCTGAAAAATTTTTATTCCCTTCATGAGATACAAAATAAGCCGCATGGGAATACCGTGGAAAACTCTCATCCTCTAGCGAAGGAATATAAATATATTTGAACTCCCTCTGCCTTACTTCATTAAAAGAAAGAATACTGACACAGTTCTTGTTATCAGAAAAACTCCAAGAATCACTGTCAAGAAACCTCAGCACAGCTTCACCGCTTAAGTTTCTCCCCATTTTTTCATAAAGCACGGAAAGAGCATATAACTTGTTTCTGAACTTTTTCAAAAGCTCCCTGCTCTCATCATCAACAAATTCCTGCTGCAAGACATCAGATATCCCGACAAAATCAGACTCGAGAAACTTTGAATAAACGACCTTAATAGTGTTCATCTCTTTCAAGAAAGTTGATTTATCATCATCTCCGAGAATGTCGAGATTTTTATATACACTCAAAAGAAGCGACTTGTTTTTTGAAGAAGCATGCAAAAACACAAATCTGTCTTTTTTGTATATATCATCAAAAATATCAGACAAAATATTCTCAAAATATAAATCAAACTCCTCAAGAAAAATCTGTTCATCTACGACTGATTGTAACTTGGACGCTAAAAACTCCTCTTTTGAAATCTCAGACAAACAAAGTTTTTTCGCAGCAACACAAATATTCAAATATCTGTACATCTTCATCCTGAAATTTCTGAATTTCTCACAATAAGCAACAACATTCAAAGGTAAATTTGAAGCACTTAAAAATTCAACAAGTTGTTGTTTCTTCTGTAAATCAAGCGAAATAATCGCAAAATCAGAAAAATCAGCCCCCTCTGAGAGATGTTTCTTAATATCTTCCGCAATATAAGCAGCTTCTTCTTCAAAACCTAAAAACTCCAAATACCGAAGACTACCGCTTTTTCCAAAATCAAATGAAACTGATGAGCCTTCCAAAAACTTCTGCTTCATCGCCTCAATCCGGCAAAAAATATCCTGATTTCTCCTTGGTTCTAAACACTTAGTCGTCGTTATATCCTGTTTTTCCGAAAAAGAAATATTTTCAACAAAAACTACATCCTCTGATACGCTTGAGAAAAACTTTCTTAAAATGGGAGAAATCTCTTCTGCGTCATCCACAAACAAATATCTGTACTTTTTATATGCAGAGCGTAATGCTGCATAAATCAACCCGTAATAATCATTATAGCCTGTATTTTCAAAGAACTTGCAATATCTGCCATAAACTTCAAATACAAGTTTCAGCCTGCCAAAATCTATATCACTCAAAGATACACTATCCAAAATACGTGATAAATCACCATATCTGATTTCATTTTTCCTGAACAGGCAAAACAGTTCATACAGCTCTTTTGCAAAAGACTCAGTCTTCAAAAGAGCCTTCATCGAGTAATCATCAGAAAATACATCTTCGCATATATTACTGATTATGTGAATATAAATAAACGAGTCATTCCTGCTTCTAAAACCTTCTGGCAAAAAAGTCCCGCAAAAATCACCAATATCAAAAACACAAACATCCCGAAGCGAAGGTATAACACTCTTCCTATCAAACAGTTCTTCTTTTTGCGCTCTGGAAAAGGTCACAAATGCCATCTCAGAAATGGAACATAGTTTCTCTTTCAAAATAACTTCAGCTTCTTCAAGCATTTTCGACGTTTTTGCACACCCCGAATATCCCTGAATAAATTTTTCCATATCCCGCCCCTAATAATAAAATTATTATCTATATTATCATAAGACCCCTGATTATATAAAGGATTTGACAATACAGTGTTAAGAGAATAAAATAATCTGACTATGATGATGTCTTGGTTATATTTGTTTCTTGCGGCAATCTTTGAAGTCGGCTGGCCTGTCGGATTAAAGCTTGCACAGGTTACAACAGCAAAAGTTTTATGGATTTTATTTGCAGTAGTTGCAATGACTCTGAGCGGAGTGTTTTTGTATATGGCGCAAAAACACATCCCTATCGGCACAGCTTATGCTATCTGGACAGGGATAGGCGCCGTCGGCACATTTCTCATCGGTGTAATATTTTTCCATGATGCAATGTCTATGATGAGATTTTTCGGAATAATTTTAATTATCAGCGGAGTGACCCTCCTAAAAATAGGTCATTAACCCGATTTCTATTTTCTTACATCAAATGCTAAACTAATGATATGTTAGTTTAGGGAGAATTGTGATGAATAACTTTGAATTTTATTGCCCGACAAGAGTAGTATTTGGCAAAGATACAATAAAACAACTCGAACATTTAATATCAAAAGACAAAAAAATTCTCATCATATACGGCGGAGGCTCAATCAAAAAAAACGGAGTCTACAATCAGGTTAAAGAAGCTCTCAAAAACCATACAACTCTTGAATTCGGAGGAATTGAACCGAACCCGAGATACGAAACCTGCATGCAGGCAGTCGAGCTGATAAAGAAAGAAAATATAGACTTTCTCCTTGCTGTAGGAGGAGGTTCAACTCTCGATGGTACAAAATTCATCGCAGCCGCCTCAAAATACGAAGGTGATGACCCGTGGGATATTCTCGAAAAAGGCGCTGAAGTCAAAGATGCAATTCCTATCGGAGATGTAATTACCCTCCCAGCTACAGGCTCTGAGATGAACGGAAATTCTGTAATCTCAAAAAATGCAACGGATGAAAAACTTTCATTTTGCAGCGAAAAAGTTTATCCACAATTTTCAATCATAGACCCTCAGGTAACATACAGCCTTCCTGAAAAGCAAACAATCAACGGTATAGTAGACACCTATGTTCATGTAATGGAACAATTCGCCACAGTCGAAGAAAACACTCCTCTGCAGAGTTACTGGGCTATCGGCATAATCAAAACCCTCGTTCAGGAAGCGCCCAAAGTGCTGAAAAATCCTCAGGATTATGACGCACGGGCAAATATCTTCTGGTGTGCTACATGCGGTTTGAATTACTGGTTCTCCCTAGGCTGTACTCAGGACTGGGCTACTCATATGATAGGACATGAACTTACAGCCTTCTATGGAATAGACCACGGTCAGTCACTTGCAATAGTCCTCCCGAGATTATGGAGAAATCAAAAAGCCTCAAAATTTGAAAAACTTGCAGACCTTGCAAGAGATGTCTACCATGTTAAAGACTCTGATGACTTTAAAGCTGCAGAGCTCGCTATTATTAAAACAGAAGAATTTTTCAATTCAATCGGAATGAAAACAAAACTTTCTGACTACGGTATCAACCCTGAAGAGGCAGCTCAAAAAATTAAAGAGCGCTTTGAAAAAAGAGGCTGCAAATTAGGAGAACATGGCAATATCGATGCTCAAACAGCCTATGAAATCATAAAAGCCTGCTAAATATAGGAGATACTATATTGTTCAAAAAAAGAATAATTCTGCCTGTTGTTATCTCCATGGTAGTTTTAGTAATTGTTGTTTCTCTGCTGTTTTCTTTGAATGGCAGAGAAAAGACTTATCCTTATCATGAACAGCTAAGGGATATGGTTGTTTTTAGAATAAAATTCTTTGATATTCCCGAGCAATGTGATAAAGATTTTAAAAAAACCATAGACTATCTTGATCTCCAAAAGCATAAAGAAGAACTCCCCTTCCCTTCAGATGCAGAAAAAAGTTGTTTTGAAGCTTATCAAAATTATAAAAATCTTGAAATACCCAAAAGCCTTTCTAAAGAACACAGAAAAATTATAAAAAAAGAAATTGAATATCAAAAAAAATTACGAAAAACCATGTATCTGGCAACAAAAGATTCTAAAAAAATGGTAGACTCAAACTTCAACCCCATAGTAACAATCCCCGTGCTATTAGTAAATTCTTCAAGATATAAAAAATTAAATGATAACATGGCAGGTATTCAATTCACACAAATATATATCAAACTTTTAAAAGAACCTTATGATAAGAATTATATTCCTCAAACCTCTCTCGAGAGTTACACAATGTTTGTAAAAAATATATATGAAATAAGAAATGAATGCTTGGAATATACAAACAAAACAGAAAAACTCCTTGATGAAAATAACCTGAACGAAGCTCTAAAAACTGCCCAAAAAGCAGAACAAAGCTGTCTAAAAGCGAGCCAAAATTATGCAAAACTCAACGCTGATGACAAAATCCCCGAAGAAGAAAGAAAACTTCTCAAAAATGCCTCTGATAAACTGAGCGGAATATATTATCTGAAATACGAATACACAAAAGACCTGCAAACAGCAGCAAAAACAAACTCAAAAGATTTCAGAAAAAAAGACAAAACAAAATCTCCGAAATATAATAACGTACTCTTATACTCTTTTGATATCATAGATGAAGCAGGCAAAAGATTGATATTGCAGGATGAAAAATAAAAATCAAACACCCTTCCAGCGGATTCTGATATCACAAAGACTTTCGAAGCTCTCGGCATTTTTCAAAGAATGAAGGGTAATGTTTTTCTCTTCATCATACTCAACCTGAGAAAGAACAACCATCCCGTAGGTGCATTCTTTTTTATACTGAATTTCTACCTCGGCTAAAGAATTCGATACTCTAAAATCATAAGGCAGAGTCTCTGTCGCCCAGGCTATATAATTTGCATTGTTCACATGCCTGTTGATATCGAGGTCATCAAATCTTATCTCAAAAGTTTTTTCATAATCAACTCTTGCCACAGGAGGAATTTTTTCAAAAGATGTTTCAAGAGCCCTCTCATCAGGCAGATTTGGAAACTCAAGCGTTTTGAAGGGATTAACAGGACGTTTCGAATCAACCCCGACAAGTACCCAGGCACTGCTTGCAACACCTGTTTTTCTTCCGTCTTCCGAATAAATTTCAAAATCGCGCAAACACTGAATACCACCGTTTTTTCTCGGCCATGTTTTGATTTTTATTTTCTCCCAGGCCTGCGGAAGTTTTTCAAACTTCAGGTGATATTTCACTACAAACCAGTACAAATTCTTGGAAGAAGTCACACTGTGACCGAATCCGTAGCTTTCTGCATTCAAATAAGCAGCATCTTCAAAATAATGCAAAAGTGCAAAAGGTTTTAGTTCATTGTTCTGGGTAACTTCATAACTCTTTACCTTATACTCTTTTATGAGAGAAATATCTTTCTTTTCGTCCGTAATCATAACTTCCCATACCTGCTATATGATAATATTTTAAATTTTATCATGGATGTAGTATTCTTAGCATAGAATTTTACAGACGCAAACAATCTGGAGACACAATGAAAATCAGAAAAATGATAAAAGAAGACATTCCGCAACTCGAAATTCTCTACAGATTATACTGGAATGAAAAATCAGACATAGAAAAAATGAAAGAAAAATTCGACGAAATAAACAAACGGGAAGACTATATAATACTGAGCGCAGAAGAAAATAACAAACTCACAGGCTCAGTTATGGGAATAGTCTGCCAGGAATTATACGGTCCTTGCAAACCTTTTCTTGTTGTAGAAAATCTTGTTGTCGCAAAAGACGCACAGAGAAAAGGTGTAGGCAAAGCACTTATGGCTGAAATAGAAAAATTTGCAAAAAAACAAGACTGCAGACAAATAATCCTTGTTACCGAATCTGACAGAGAAGACGCTTTGTCTTTTTATCCTGCAATTGGTTTTCCTAAAGGAACAAACAGCGGATTTAAGAAAAAAATAAAATAAATTTTATTGCCCGTCCGGACAATCACCTTACTAATTGTAAAAGAGGAAACACTTCTTTAAAATCAAAAGTGCCGAAAACAAAGGAGGTTATTATGGACGAAAATAACAACAGACACGATTATGACCGAGAACACCATGAACTGCATCATGTGCTTGGATGGGTAAAAGTTCTGCTCATCAGCTTTGCAGCTTTCCTTGGTGCCTATCTCGCTACATACTACATCGTAGACCAGGCAAGGCACACTCATGGTTATCCCTTTGCCAGATTTGAACGACCAAACAAAGATTTCATGGCTCAAAGAAGATTATACGAAGACTTCAACAGATTTGAACGTGATGCTCTTATGATGGATAAAGAGCTTATGGCAAAAAATCCCGTCAAAATAAAACCGCTCAAAGACAACGAAGGTTATAAAATTTGTATTAATCTAAAACCCTTTGATGACAATGAAAAAAACATCAAAGTGGACATCAAACCAAACAGAGTAAATATATCAGGTCAAAGCGGCAAAGTTGACAAAAATAATGAAAGTGAATTTTCTTTTGCCCAAAGTTTTATTCTTCCGGAAACAATAAATGTATCAAAAGTCAAAAAGGAGAGAAAAGGGCATAAATATATAATTATTCTTCCATTTGAAGATTGATAACTCATAAATAATAAAAAAGGCTGTCTTTTTGACAGCTTTTTCTGTTTTGGTATAATCTCTGTTATGAATAACAAACACAATCTGATACTAAAAGAAGCAAAAAACTCAGATATCATCTTTGAGGATATGCAAAAGCAATTTCCTCCCGAAGAACTTAAGGATTTTAACACCTTCAAAAAGTTGTTGAATACTCCTGATTACAAGCTGTTTGTCCTTGAAGACAACTCAAGACTGACAGGATATCTGATTTTCTTAGAAGATAAACAGTCAAATACAATCTGGATTGACTATGTTGCAATACTCAAAGAGTATCACGGCTGCGGCTTCGGGTCTGAAATTTTTCACATTGCAAAAAACACCTTCAAAGACCTGAAAGGATGTTATCTCGAAGTCGAAAAACAAAATCCTGATGATATCAACACCCTCAGACGCATAAAATTCTATACCCGCCTCGGAGCAAAAAAACTCGATGTAGACTACATCTATCCGAATAAAACAGGAGGACTCCCGATGGATTTGTATTTTATGCCATTTGACGAAACTTATTTCCCCTCAAAAGAAGATATGATGCAGGCAATCAACCATACTTTTTCATATCTGCACTCTGATATAAAAAATACAAAAGAAATATTTTCAAAAATCAAGTAGCATCGGCGTTTTGCTTATATAAACTTTGAGAAGAGTAGTTTCTTATATATTCCAAAATTGCACCGCCTATCTCCTCGCTCGGATCAAAAACAGGCGGAACAGGTCTTTGTGATGTTTGTGCAAGCATTCTGCAAAGAGGTCCAAAAGCATCAGGAACCTGTGTTTTACGATAAATCCCCGATAACAGAACCTGAACGGTCGGTGACTGAGAAGAATTGAACCTTGAGATAGTGCCGTAAGTTTTATCTATCCCCTTCACTCCCGCATCTAACATCCTATCATAGACATAAAGTCCTTCTGATATTGTTTTTTCATCAGTTGCTTCAGCCAGTTTCTTTTCTATAACAGGAACAGCTTCTTCTCTATAAGATACAAGCTCGTTGACAAGTGGCATATTAAAAACGGCATAATTCCTTTGAGGAGTTGCCATATCAACATTTTTTCCGAGATTATTTACAAGAAAATTTATCCTTTTAACTTTTGGCTGTATTGCAGTTCCCGCAACATACCCGCCTCTCATCGCAACAATTCTTGAAATATCCATCACGCCTCCTTATGCATAAACAAACGGAGGACCGTTTTTAATTTCAGATAAAACATTATCAGCCATCTTCCTCAGCTCTTCATCGCTGATATCAGGATATTTGTTTCTTATCTCCTCCATAAGAGGTTCTACATAACTCATTTTTTTGCTGTAAAAATTCTTTAACTCGGTATTTATCAAACTTTTTTGAAGTTCGAGTTCAGAATCAGTATTTGCTTTTTTCACCTCTGCTTCACGAATTGCTTCGATACCCTGTTTCCCTATATACCCGATGCCTGATACGGCTGTCAGCACAACGGACAAAATCCCGAGAGGTTTTGACCCCAAATTCATCATCCAGTTATAAAAATGCCCTCTTGCATCATCGTTATAAGAATAAAACTGCCAGTTTCCCGCTAAACCTCCAAGTTCATAAGGAGTCATTGCAAACTTATTATTTGATTGCCTTAACCTGTTTACGACATTATTTCGTACATCATCATCACATCCGACTTTTTTTAGCATTTTATCAGCATAATCAGCCTTAAAATTAAATGACGTCACTATATCTACAACATTATCCTTATATTTTGAAAGCTCATCCTGAGGCGCCTTGTCTAAAAGCTCCTGCACACTCTGCAACAGTTCATCATGTGTTTTTCCGAGCAGTTTATCAACCTTTTTTATATTCTTATACGCCGACGCAGCAAATAACACCGAAGCCGCAACCGTACCGAGTCCTAAGATTGGATACAGCTTATTTTGTTTTTTCTCCTCAGTCTTCGTTTTTTCTCGAACTGTTTGCGTTTCTTTCATTGCCTCTTCCCCATGCCCGAAAGTTGGAGTTTTTCTCAAAAATCCGCTGAACGTTTTCTTGCTTTTGTCATATTTTTTGTTCGATTCAATTCTCTGCAACTCAAGAGCAGTAGTAGAAAGCATATTTCTGATAATTTCATTTTTTCCTTTGAACACACGGGTTTCAACATCAATGAGATTTTCCTGAAGATTTTTCTCGGCATCGAGTTCTTTCTTCTTAACCCAGATTGATTTAGCCCCGTCAACAAAATTTTTCAGAACAAATCCTGTTATCGAAAAAGCCGCAAACGCTGCCGTTGCCATAACGGTTTTTATCTCGGGATTTCTGATTAGCATATAGGATACAAAAAACTCTTCCTTATTCAGGTTCATGTTTCTTCCTATATCTGGAAGCTTCTCATTGTTGTTGTTGACAAAATTTTTGAAACTGCGGCGAAGTGCGGCATTCTCAGTTAAATCTTTCAAATCATCAAGTGTCTTAAGCGGGGGAATTTTCAATTTTGACCGGGCTATTTTGCTCCCGAGTTTTGCAACTCCTGCAACACCTCCGGTTAAAAGCAATGTCGCACCGGCAAGATAAAGAAGAGGATTCTTTGAATTTTTCTTCTTATTATCATCTTTTGATGAAGTTGGAACAAACAAATCCTGCGGAAGCTCGGCATGCTCAGGAATAACATAATCACTTCTCAAATCCGCCATTCCCAAAGATTCTTCTTTCGGAATGGTGTTGATAATCACACCCTGTTTAGTATCTATCATATTTTTACGTTGGGTTGAGGTATTATTCCTCAGCTGGCGTTTTGTTTCAATGTCATTAAACGGATTTCTAGGATTTATCATCGTCTTCTGGTTCTTTCTCTTGTTTTATCATAAGCTTTAGCTTCTGAGTAAGTGTTTTCAGATTAAATATTTTCTTCAACTCCTCATCATCCGTTTCTTCTTCAACTTCCAGCTTCAGGAAGGAGAATAAGCTTGATAATTTTTTCTTCACACGGTCTATACCCTTTTCAAAGACCGAAGACAGCGCATTTTTCAAATCTCCGTAAATTGCCGCCAGTTTATCCGTAATATTAATAAATTGACTTTTTATACCATCAAAAGCAGCCGCTAACATATTTGATACAGGATTGTTCACAACAAAAGACATCACATTGCGGGCAAAGTTCATAACAGCCTGTGCACCGTCTTTCAAAACGGCAGATATCGGCTTGCTTAAAATCTCCTGAATGTTTTGAGCAATCTGATTTATTTTCACAGCCAGAGTTAAAACAGGCTGGAGCATCTTATTATGAGCCACTGCATTTAAAAATGCCGTTTGTTGACTTTGAAGAGCAGCCTCCTGAGCTGACTCTGCAGCACGTTTCATCAACATTCCTTCATAATAGCACTGATTCCAGCTCATCTCCCCTGCAACACGAGGGGTGTTCAAAGAACTTCCGCCACCGCCGCCTGTTTTACCGGAACAAATAGGACAGGCACCCGGTGCCATTCCATGCGGGCATGTTCCGCTTTGAGTACTTAGAGGAGATACCATCCTTTACCCCTGTTTTTAACACTCCTGCCAGTGATATCGTGAAAAATAAAAAAACTAAAAAACTTTGTGTTCCCTAAAATCACGAAGTACTAACAAAAAGGTCTGCTGCCTTCTTCCAAAAAATATTCCGACTTTAACGGCTACGGCTTAGTTGAGGATTTTCACCAACATTTCTTCTTTGAAATTAAGTTTATTTTACTATATACAAAAACTTAGTAAATAATTTATTACAAAACATTTAAACGACTTAATCAAGCAAGACACTTAATAACTGCTCTATTGAGGAATACTGTCTGACTAAAAGAACATGCTAATATCGTTCTGTTCAAAAAAATGAGGATATTAAAAATGAAAAAAAAGTTATTTTCACTGTGCGTAGCAGCAATATTTGCGTCCTGTTCATCTTTAGCATCTGATGCATCAGATATCGTAGAGGTAAAAACTCCTCCGGTATTTGTACCTATCAATGCGGCACAAAGCTCAACACAAACACAATCTGCAAAAAAACCTCTTTCACAAACAGTCAAAGACGATATGGAACAAGCCGAAAAAAATACAAAAAATGCAGCTAAAAAGGCTGAACAAACTGTCAAAAAAGATCTGAAACAAACAGATAAAAAACTGCAGCAGACGGGCAAAGATATCGAGCAAGGAACAAAAAATGAAATAAACAGATTAAAAAATGACACAAAAAAATAATAAACTTCCTCTCATTCGTAAAAAGACCATAGACTATATGGTCTTTTTCGTATCCTGCTAAGCTCTTTTTCATCAGATCAATATCTAAATCAGCTCTTTAAGCTTTTCAAAACACAATGAAGCGCTTATCCCTTCTTCACTTAATATAACTCTTGTGAAGGATTCATCCCGAGGCGCCCATTCATCAAGCAAAAAGGGCACAAAAAATAAACAAACAACAGGCATTTTCATTGCAACACCTATATGCATTGTTCCCGTATCAACACTAACCAAAGCTTTACAATTTTTTAAAACCCCGCCGAGCAAGGCTATATCTGTCTTATTTATCAAATTCAAGAAGACATCTCCGATATTATTCTCAACTTCTTCTGCCATCTCTGCAGAATTCGATGTTCCAACCCAAACAACACGCCGCCCGCTTTTATTCACAAGTTTTATAAACTCAGCTGCCTCTTTAGCATTCCAGTCTTTTACGGGATTTTTTGTATTTGTGCAAAGAGCAATAAGCTCATATTTATCATAGCCCTGTTCTTTTATCATATCAAAAGCTCTTTTGGAGTATTCAGCTTTTACTCTATAATTCATTGATGATTCAGGCTTTTTGCCTGTAATCGGCACAACCAGTTCAAGTGTCCTGTCAACAACATGAATACTATCGGTGTTTAAACAATCAGTAAGCAAAAAACGTGTAAGATTTTTCTCCTGTTTATTAGATATTCGTCTTCTTGCTCCTGTCAAAAAAGCAAGCAGATTACCTCTGTCATAAGAGTGAACAGGAAAGCAGACATCCACATCTTTGAAAGTCGAAGCAAATTTCAAAAGCCCGAGCAATCCTCTGTGCTCTTTTTTCTTGTCAAAAATCCTTACCTCATCAACAGAAGGAATACCCTCAGCCACCTGTGCCGAAATGTTATTCGTAACAAAAATAAGCTTTGACTCTGGATAATTCTTCTTTATCTCCTCGCACAGAGCACTGCACACCATAACATCTCCGATATATGCAAGATTTATAACAACAAATGTCTTTTGCCTATTCTTCCCCATAATAATATCTTCGACCTATTTCATACGTTTTCACCATATCTTTTGACAATTTCTTGGCATTCTTCCAATAAGACAGATGCGCCCCCATAAAAGTTCTTCTGCTCTTCAAATCGGAACGATCAAACAAAAAGCCTTGTCTAGGGGAAATATCAAGTTCCAAAATCCTTGAAATAGCGTCAACATCCAAGTTCGTAGCTGTTGGAAATCCGAGAGGGTCTTCCCTGTAGTTTGTCGTAATCCAGAAAAAATCATGTTCTATGATATATTCATACATCAATTTATTATACAAGCTCAAATCAAAATCATTGCTGCTTATATCTGAATAAAATAAAACCAGCGGGCTGCCAAAGTTAATAATACCTCTTATATCATCGGCAGAAGCACATGAACAATCTGTTTGTTTATCAAGAGCCGAATATTTTTCTTTCAACAATTTTTCATTTTCAACCGGAACAACCTTACCGCTTGTAGAAACAACAACGAGATTTGAGTCTACCAAAGCATCAATACAGGTGGGTTTTACCTCAGTATTTTTGATAAACTCCTTGCTCTCTTCAGATATATTCGAACTCAAAAATATTTCCTCAGGTTCAACTATATAAGGAAATTTATTGAAAATATACTGATATGTAATAAAACTTCCAGCACTATATCCCAAAAGCACCACTTTATTACCTGAAGCTCTCTCCTGTTTAATTTTTTCATGCAGCTCTGAGGTAATCATACTCATATTATGCGGTTTTTGCACCCAGATTGCATCATGCATACAATGAGCAAAAAATGAACGGATAGTTTGTGCTATCTTCGGACTGAATATGCTCGAGATTAAGAGTTCTTTATCAAGCCTTCCGACTTCAGACTGGCTCTTATCTCCCCAATAAAAGGCAACGGGTTCTGAAGATATGGAAAATTTATTATCCTTCAAAAAATGTTTGACCGCATACTCATTTGACTCAAACGAACTTTTCAAAAAAGGATGAAATTTTTGAACATCTTCCAAAAAACCTTTTTTTGATTTCTCGCAATTTGTATTAGAACCGTTCATATAAATAAAAACTATATTACTGTCTTCTGTTTTTGATACATCAGCATATGAAGGAGAAACATAAAACAATAATAAAAAAAGTATCAAACAAAAATTTTTCATAACCGCCTGCCGTTCATAATCTTCTCAACGCAATGTTATCATAACAACAAAAAAATCACCACATTTACAACAGATTTTTTTTTGACTATTATCCCTTATGATAGACAGAACAAGGAGTTTTATATGAAGTTTTTACACACAATGATAAAAGCATATAACATAGAAAAATCACTCAAGTTTTATACAGAATTGATGGATATGGAAATCGTAAAAGAAAAATATGCCCCTGATTTAAAATTCACTCTTTATTATCTCTCTGACAAAACAGGTTATACCCAGCTCGAAATTGTCAAAGAAGACGAAAAACCTCAACATCCTTATCAGCTCGGCGAAACATTCGGACATCTTGCTTTTGAAGTCGAAAACTTTGAAGAGTTCACCAAAAAACTGAATAACTACGGACTTGATTATATCCAAGAGCCTTTTGTATTAGGCAAAAACGGAACCAAAATAGCTTTCATAAACGACCCTGACGGAAACTCAATCGAGCTTATTCAAAAAGGATTCAAACTGTAAATTTGCCGCAAAATGTTATATAATTATGTGCGTGAGTAAAAGTTTATTAGAGGACACATACTATGTGGGAAAAAGATATTGATATCTATCAAGTACAGGAACTTAGGGTAAAACCGAACGTATATTTTGGTGTCGGAGCAATAAATAAAATATCTGATGCCCTGAAGGATTTGAAAACAAAAGGTGTTGAAAAAATAATTGTAATCTCAGGAAGAGGTGCTTATAAAAGCACGGGTGCTTGGGATGTTGTCGAGAAAGCGCTTATTGAAAACGGTATAGGCTACACAAACTATGCCAAAGTCACCCCAAATCCGACAGCAGATCAGGTTGATGAAGCAGCACAACAGGCAAAAGACTTCGGGGCTACGGCTGTCATGGGGATAGGAGGAGGCTCTCCTATCGACACTGCAAAAAGTGTAGCAATTCTTCTTGCAAACGAAGGAGTTACCTGCCGTGACGTTTACGAATTCAAGTTTATTCCTGAAAAAGCCGTTCCAATAGTTGCTATCAACCTAACTCACGGAACAGGAACCGAAGTTGACAGATTTGCAGTTGTCACAATCCCTGAAACTCAGTATAAACCGGCAATTGCCTACGACTGCATCTACCCCTCTTATGCAATCGATGACCCGGGGCTGATGACAAAACTCTCAAAAGAACAAACGGTTTATGTATCAATCGATGCTGTAAACCACTCTATCGAAGCTGCAACATCAAAAGTCGCCTCGCCTTATTCAATATCAACAGCAAAAGAGTGTATCAGACTGGTTGCAAAATACCTTCCGATTATCAATAAAAACCCTGATGACCTCGAAGCAAGATATTATTTGCTTTATGCTTCGCTGCTAGGAGGTGTAAGCTTTGACAACGGGCTTCTGCATTTCACACATGCTCTTGAACACCCGCTCAGCGGTATGAAACCTCAATTGACACATGGTTTGGGATTAGGAATTATCCTGCCGGCAGTAGTGAAATACATTTATCCCGCTAAAGCAAAAACTCTCGCAGACATTTTGGAACCTGCAATTCCTGACCTTTCAAGCGATCCATCAGGAGGAGAAGAGGCTGCAAAAAAAGTTGAAAAATGGCTTGTTGATATGGGAGTTACTACAAAACTCAAAGATGAAGGATTTACTGAAGAAGATGTAGATAAACTTGTCAATCTTGCATTCACGACCCCATCACTTGACGGTTTGTTGAGTATAGCTCCTGTTGAAGCTACAAAAGAAGTTGTCAGAGCTATCTACACAGAATCACTGACTTCTTATAATAAATAGGAATCACAACTTAATAAAAGCTGCCGGTAAATACCGGCAGCTTTTTTAATTAAACATTGTAAATAAATTATCTTTTTTTATCAAATATGCAAAATTTCTATCATTAAATAAATAGTCAGATAATGAAAAAAATTTTTTATGTATAAAATGAACTCATATCAAATCCCGGCACTTAAACCGAAAGAAATAAAAGCAAATCTCCAAAAACTTCATAAAAGCGGATTTGAAGTTATTTACAACGGAAAGAGCAAACAAGGACAAGACATCGTTACCCTCAGCGGAAAAAACGAGGTTATCTCAGACTGCTCTTCAAGCGGAGAAAATATAATTGAAGCACTGCAAAATCTTTTTGCAAAATTATCAAATACAACAATAATAACCAAAACGGATAAATACTAAACTTTTTGACAAAAATTATATCTGATAAAACATTCTAACCAGCAGAATAAATATATAACAAACGATTGAAACAGATGTTTGAAATTGTTTATGGTAATACTGATTAAAATGAAAGAAAAATATGTCGTGAAAAAGATTATAATTCGACAGGAAACGGAAAAAGATAGAGCATATGTCTACAATCTAATAAAGGATACTTTCAAACAGGCAGAGCATTCTGATGGAAATGAACATAACCTTGTTGAAAAGTTAAGAACAAGTGAAGCATTTATTCCAGAACTTTCTCTTGTCGCTGTATTAGATAAAAAAATAGTAGGTCATATTCTGTTTACCAAGCTTAAGGTTGGTGAAACAACACAACTCGCTCTGGCTCCTTTAACTGTTGCAACACCGTTTCAGAAACAGGGTATCGGTAGCCTGCTAATCAAAACGGAACATAAAATAGCAAAGGAAATGGGATTTGAATATTCCATTTTATTAGGAAGTCCAAAATACTATTCACGTTTTGGGTATAAACCCTCAACGGAGTTTAATATTATATCTCCTTTTGATGTTCCTCAAGAGTATTTTATGGCTGTAAATCTTCAAGAGAAAAACTCTTTGCTCAATGCCAAAGTTGAATATCCAAAAGAATTTTTAATATAGTTTGTTAATCTAATGTAAAATAATCACACCGCTCTTAACTCTATGGTGCCACAAGATGCGAAACTGTTCTAGGCGCAAATAATTTAAACAAGAATTTTCCTTGCAAAATTCTGCCCATATATAAAAAACTTTAAAAAAGTCTTTTTTGAAAAATGTCGATGGAGGGACTCGAACCCTCATGAATCTCTTCACATGCTCCTGAAACATGCGCGTCTACCATTTCGCCACATCGACATAAAATATTTACTTTTCAACATACAAAATATTATACCAAACAAAAAAATCGGGCAATCAAATATTTTTCTTGCGAAAGCCAAAATCTTCAGATACAAAGCGCCCGATTTTTTCTATTTTCTCTTCAAGTGCTCTCTTGGCAAAAGCAGCAGGCACATCAGCCCCGCTTTTTCCCGGGTACAAATTGTAATATTTTTTATGCACAAAATCTGTTACATTGGGCATAACAACATTCGCACCGCTTTGCAGCGCAAGAATGCGCCCGTCAGGACTGAGTGTCTCCATCGCAGTCGTTGCAGGTATATTGATATCAGGCATCAACAGCCTGACAAGAGCCATAACCTTGCGCGCCATCTCAAAAGTTCCGCCCCTCTCCAAAGACAGAGGAGTATCTGGATTAGGAATAAACGGTCCTAATCCTATCATATCAGCCCCTATCTCCCTGAAAAACAATAAATCTCTTGCTAAAGACAACGGTGTCTGTGAAGGCAAGCCTATAAGACACCCCGTCCCGACTTCATACCCTAACTTTTTCAAATTTTTCAAACACTTCACTCTGTTTGAAAAATCCATATCAGGATGCAATGCCTTATAAAGCGCAGTATCTGTTGTTTCTATTCTGAGCAAAAATCTGTCAGCTCCGGCATTCTTAAACTGTTTATACTCTTCATAACTCTTCTCGCCTATACTAAGAGTTATAGCTAAATCGAATTTCTTTATCTCTCTTAAGATATAAACCATTTTATCAACAGAATAAACAGATGACTCCCCTGATTGCAAAACAACCGTCTTATACCCGAGTTCTTTAGCCCTGCCTGCAAGAGAAATTATCTCATCTGCACCAAGACTGTATCTGTTCACATTCCTGTTTTCACACCTGAGTCCGCAATAAAAACAACTCCTCGAACACACATTCGAAAACTCTATTAAGCCTCTTAGATGAACACCATCTCCGACATATTTTTGCCTCACTCTATCCGCAGCTTCAAACAAATCTTTATCATAACAGTCATTTCCGATAAGCAAAACAAGCTCTTCTAAAGAAAGATTATGTTGTTTTTCTATTTTTCTGACAATTTTATTCATAATAAAAAATTATAATATAAGCATGAACAAACTCTGCAAATAAAAAATAAATTTTTTCTTATAATGAAAATTTTATAAAAATAAAGGCTTTCAAATATTTTCAAAAAATAGTTTAAATATAAATATATTTGTTTTATAATGCTCAAGATAACATGAGTATAATTATATATTTTTAAATAAGAAAGAGAGAAATATGGACGTAAAAATCGAAAAACAGGAAAATAACACTGTAAAACTTGATATCACAGTAGACGCAGAAACTGCTTCGCAAGAATACAGCAAAACTTGCAAAAAAGTAAGCGAATCAGTCAATATCCCAGGGTTCAGAAGAGGAAAAGCTCCAAGAAACGTTGTTGAAAAACATGTCGGCATCGGAAGAATCAAAAGAGAAGCTCTCAATAGAATGCTTCCAAATATTTTCGCCAATGTAATCAACGAAAATAAATTCAACGTTGCATCAGAACCATATGTAGAATCATTTGACTACGAAGTAGGCAAACCGGCTAATATCATAGCTAAAATTGAACTCAAACCGGATGTAAAACTTGATAAATATAAAGATATTTCAGTAGACGTTGAAAAATACACAACTCCTGACGACGCTGTTGAAAAAGAACTCTCAAATCTCGCTCAAAGATTTGTAACAACAGAAACAGTTACTGACAGAAACTCTACGGATAAAGATATCGTCGTAATCGATTTTGACGGAACTGTTGATGGTGAACCGATTAAAGGCGGAAGCGCCAAAAATTATTCTCTCGATTTAGAACACAGCAACTTTATCGAAGGATTTGCTCCTCAACTGGTCGGGCATGCCGCAGGTGAAGAATTTGACATTAACGTCACATTCCCTGAAAACTACCATGATGAAACACTCAAAGGAAAACCTGCCGTTTTCAAAATTAAAATTAATGAAATAAAACAAAAAAATGTTCCAGAAATTACCGATGAGCTTGCTCAGAAAGTAGGTCCTTTCCAAACAGTCGAAGAGCTGAAAAAAGATATAGAATCTTATCTCAAAAGACATGAAGAAATGGAAAACAAAAACAGAGCTCAAAATAAAATTCTTGAAACGATTATAGAAAATGCACAGGTTGATATCCCTGATTCAATGATAAACAGAGAAGCAAAACTTCTTATGGAAGATATCAAAAACAAAGTTACCGCTAACGGCACATCATGGGAACAATTCCTTGATTTGCAAGGACAGGAAAATATCTGGAACAACCTCAGAGATGAAGCTCAAAAAAGAATTAAAAATTCTCTTGTTCTTGAACACATTTCAAAAGTCGAAAATATCAAACTTGAAGATGATGCGATTGAAAAGAAAGTTTCTGAAATGGCTAAGATGTACAACACGGATGAAAAGACCGTTTACAATCAAATGTCAAAGAATCCGCAGATTCTCCAATCTCTCATCCAGCAGCTCATAAGCCAAAATATAATCGACTTTTTGGTTGAAAATAATAAAGTTAACTATGTAACAAAATAGAAAAATCTGTTACAATTTTATTAAATACGGGATTTTATAGGAAAGGATAAATATTAATGAGTTTCGTACCTGTAGTAATAGAACAATCAAGTAGAGGAGAACGCTCTTTTGATATTTTCTCAAGATTGTTGAGAGAACGTATAATATTCTTGGGAACACCTGTTGATGATATGGTGGCAAACCTCATCGTCGCCCAGCTGTTGCTTCTGGATTCAGAAAACCCTGAAAAAGATATTATGCTATATATAAACTCACCTGGTGGCAGCGTAACGGCAGGTCTTGCAATTTATGATACAATACAGCATATCAGAGCAGATGTTTGCACTATATGTCTGGGACAGGCAGCCAGCATGGGAGCATTCCTCCTTGCTGCAGGGACAAAAGGAAAGAGAATGGCGCTTCCTCACTCAAGAATCCTTATCCACCAACCTCTTGGAGGCGCTCAAGGACAAGCTACCGATATTCAAATTCAAGCTGCAGAAATCGGAAGATTGAAAAAGACATTGAATGAGTTGCTCGCTCAAAACACAGGTCAATCAATCAAAAAGATAGAAAAAGATACAGATAGAGATTATATCATGACTCCTGAAGAAGCCCTCGAGTATGGTATGATTGATAAAGTGGTTGCTCACGCCGAAAAACCGAAAAAAAGTTCAGAAGACTAATTAGAAAATCAGGAGATATAAATGGCTAAAAGAGATGACAGCCGGCTAAAATGTTCGTTTTGCGGAAAAACGCAGGATCAGGTAAAAAAACTCATTGCAGGACCTGAAGTTTATATATGCGATGAGTGCGTAGAACTCTGTAATGAAATTCTTGATGAAGAATTCTTTGATGACAAAGAAAAAGCTCAGGAAAATATCAAAACAGAAGATAGCAATATACCTAAACCAAGCGAAATTAAAGCTTACTTGGATGAACATATTGTCGGTCAGGATGATGCAAAAAAAGTTCTCTCAGTGGCTGTATATAACCATTACAAACGTATCCTCCATAATACCGGCGACAACACAAATGATGTTGAAATTCAAAAAAGCAACATTCTGTTAGTCGGACCTACAGGAAGCGGAAAAACTCTCTTGGCTCAAACTCTTGCCAAAATGCTTGATGTTCCGTTTGCGGTAGCTGACGCAACAACTCTGACAGAAGCAGGTTATGTCGGTGATGATGTAGAAAACATTCTCCTTCGTCTTTATCAAAACTCAAACTACGACGTAACTAAAGCTGAAAGAGGGATAATATACATCGATGAAATCGATAAAATTGCAAGAAAATCAGAAAACCCGAGTATAACAAGAGATGTCAGCGGAGAAGGCGTTCAACAGGCTCTATTAAAGATGATTGAAGGGACAGTGGCTAACGTTCCTCCTCAGGGTGGAAGAAAGCATCCTCATCAGGAATTTATCCAGATTGACACCAAAAATATTCTCTTCATCGTCGGAGGTGCATTTGTCGGACTCGATAAGATTATTGAACAGCGTTCAACATCAGGCAAACGCCTCGGTTTTGGAGCTGTAACTTATCAAAGCATTGAAGAAAAAGAAATGCAAGAATCAAGACTGCTGAAAGAAATGGTTCCTGATGACCTTCTGAAATTCGGATTGATTCCTGAGTTTATCGGTCGTGTTCCTGTCTATGCAATTTTAGATGCACTTGATGAAAAAGCATTAATAAAAATCCTAACGGAGCCGAAAAATGCAATCATAAAACAATATCAAAAACTTCTTGATATGGACGGAGTGGAACTCAAATTTGAAGACGAAGCTATTTCTATGATTGCAAAAGAAGCAATTAAAAGAAAAACTGGCGCAAGAGCTCTTCGTTCAATCGTTGAAGAACTAATGCTTGATATTATGTATGAAATACCATCAAGAGAAGATATCAAAGTCTTCACGATTACAGCTGATATGGTAGAAAAGAAAAAAGGGATAGCTGAACTTCTTCCATGGCCAAAAAGCATAATGCCTCAGGAAGTTTCATCTTCATCAACAACACCGCCTGTTGCGGAAGAAAACAAAGAAGAAATTGCTTAAACTAAAAAACGGGAGATTACTCCCGTTTTTTAGTGTCAAAAAAATGTAAAAAAAATAAAACAAATCCCTTCTTTTTATCAAAAAAAATAGATTTTTAATTTTTATATATAAGTAAGGGATTAATTGATAATGGATCAGTACTATATAAATATACCAAAAAATAATGCCTTCGAGGCTTTCGAAAAAAAGGATAATACTGCTGAATTACGCAAGTATTATCTGAAACCTGATTCTGACACGGACAAATTTATCCCTGAAAAAAAGCTTAAAAACTCAAAACAAAAAAATAAGAAAAATAAAAAAAGTATTAAAGATATGGTTATCCTCGGATTTGGAGCCTCGAGCCTGATGCTCGCAGGTGCGTTTTTATTTTTAACAACTGGTTCGAGCAATAAACTGTTTAAAAATATAGGTAGTAGCTTCAAAAAACTAAAATACGCTGCTGTTGATAAAGACACACACTTTATGTTCGAAAAAGCGTTAAATAAAGCCTACAACGGAGTTAACAAATTTCTCAACATATCAGCTAACTTTACACCAATCAAGGATACAATATTTAGAAAATTTATGTTCTCACTGCCTGATAATATAGGAAGAAAACCCTGGCAAAAAATTACTGATATCTATTCAAACATAAACGTCAGCACAACAAGACGTACCCTTACAGACTCAAATGATAAAGTAAACAGAGTCCTCGACTGGATTAACTTTAACGGTGAAAAACTGCCGGAAGACTCAAGAAAACAGCTCTTTGAACTTTCAAAATCCTTGCATAGAACAAAATCAGATTACTTCAAAGGATTTGATTCAAGAGTAGACAAAATGCACAAAAGCATGCATGACATGAGGGACAGACTCTCTATTAAAGACATATTCCTCAAAATGAAAGAAGGACTGGTCACTGATAGTCTTCTTGAAGAAAAAAGCGCTATTTCAGGCTATTTCACGCCCATTGAGGAAAGTATAGAAACAATGACAAACAACATACCGCAGCTTTGTAAAGGATTGTCGGAACAAATCAATCAATCAAAAGACTTAATGTACAAAATAAAAAATAAAAAACTGCGTTTAGATGTAAGAGATTATTTGAAAACATTGACCAAAGAACTCGATGTATACAAAAAAATGGACAATATAGGCAGAGACGAAAAAGCCAAACAAATAAGAGATCTTATTTGTGATTATCAATCATTCCTGAAAGAAAATAATCAAGCAGAACTTCTTTCAGCATCAGATAACCTGCTCAAGGCATTTGACGAAATACCGAATAAAAAAGGTATTATTGAAGAAATGCGAATTCTCATACGTGACTCTGATCTCAGTGAGCAGGATAAACTATCTTTCAAAACTGTTTGCGACAATGCCCGTGACAGCTTATATGATTCTCTCAAAAGCGAACATAATATGTTCGATAAAGATAGAGAAATCGTTGTCGGAAACGGCCCCACAGATGTCCTCGGTCTTCTGGCTCCTTTTGCTCTCCTCGGAGGACAACTTGCAAGCAACAAAACAAAAGACGAAAAAATAGGCATAACACTCGAAGCCGGAGCTCCGCTCATAGGTGGTGTCGCTACATACCTCTATGCAATGGCAAGACAACTATCAGGAGTTGCAGCGCTGGTTACTTCATTCGGGACAGGTGCTGTGTTGAATCTGGTTGGTTCAGCTATCTTCAAAACATATCAAAATCATTCAAATAAAAATTCACAGATTAATGCTGCAAAACTAAATACAAATAATAATACTGAAAAAAAAGAAGAAACTAAGGTTTCAAAATAACTTTGTCAATAAGTCCATACTCGACAGCTTCTTCTGAACTCATATAATAATCACGTTCAGTATCTTCCTGAATTTTTTTCAAATCCTGACCTGTGTGCTCAGCCAAAAGATGATTGAGAGTATCCTTCATTCTAAGAATTTCTTTAGCTTCAATCTCAATATCGGTTGCCTGACCTCTTGCACCTCCAAGAGGCTGGTGTATCATAATTCTCGCATGAGGAAGGGCCATCCTTTTCCCCTTAGCTCCAGATGAAAGCAAAAACGCTCCCATACTTGCAGCCTCTCCAAAGCAAATTGTATTTACATCAGAAGATATATGCTTCATCGTATCATATATAGCCATGCCCGCTGTTATAACACCGCCGGGAGAATTTATGTACATCATGATATCTTTCCCCGGATTTTCGGAGTCCAAAAGCAACAGCTGAGCGATTATGGAATTTGCCATCTCATCATCTATTTCATCACCCAAAAAGACAATTCTCTCTCTCAAAAGCCTCGAGAAAATATCAAATGAACGCTCTCCTCGTGAAGAAGATTCTATAACCGTCGGCAAATAGCTCAATATTTTTTGATAATCCATAAATCAACTCCGAAAATACTTACAACCTAATTATATAAAAGTGATAAAGCTTTTTCAAGAATGAATACAAGGAATTTATATGGCAAATACAAAACAACTAATCGGTTATTCTTCCAAAGGCCCTGCTGTCAAAAATATTTTCCACCAGAACATCCTGCATCGTATTGCACAAATCTCTCTCATCATCAACAAGAACATTTATATAATTCCCGCTTATTCCCTTGAGATAACCTGTTTTTTTATCCCTCTTCCTCTCTATCAATACCCTGAGAGTTTGCCCTCTCATCGACTCAAGAAATTCTCTTTTTTTCTCATGAGCAAGTTCTTTCAACCTATCAGCTCTATCCTTTTTTTTATCATCTGCCACCTTCGGTTCTATTTTTGATGCAAGAGTATTTTTCCTGGCTGAATAAGGAAAGACATGGATGTCTGAGAGCGGCAGCTTCGATAAATTATCATAAGTTTCTTTGAACTGCTCCTCCGTTTCACCAGGAAAACCGACAATTATATCACTGCCGAGAAAAATATCCGGCATACTCATCTTGAGCTTATGAATTATGTCTGAATAAAACCCAACATCATAATGCCGCTTCATCAACTTCAAAATTTCATCACACCCGCTCTGCAAAGACAAATGGAGATGATGCGCAAACTTTCTCGATGAACTCAAAAAATCAATAACTTCATCGCTTATCTCAGGAGGTTCCAAAGACCCGATTCTATACCTTTCAATCGGTGTATCTTCAATAGCCTGCAACAGATGAAGAAAAGACTTCTTCTCTTCAAAATCCAATCCCCACTGCCCGAGATGAATCCCTGTCAGAACAATCTCTTTGTACCCCTCTTCATATAACGTCCGTATATTACACAATATATTATCAAGAGAGTTGCTGCGGCTCCTTCCTCTCGCAAACGGTATAATACAATAAGAACAAAAGTTGTTGCACCCGTCCTGCACTTTTATGCTGGCTCTTGTCTTCTCCTGATGAGCGGATATATCTCTAAACTTTTTCTCCTCAAATATATTCGATACAAAAACTCGCTGCTCTTTGTTCGTCAAATACTTCAAAATTTCCGTTTTTTCACTGTTACCCAATACCATATCAACCTCTGGCATGGCTGATACTTCATCTTTTGATACCTGCGCAAAACACCCCGTCACAACAACTTTCGCTTCAGGATTTGTCCTTCTTGCTTTTCTTATATAATACTTCGACTCCTGATCAACAAGTGATGTGACAGAACATGTGTTAATGATATAAAAATCAGCACACTCTTTGAAATCCACCTCTTCAAAACCCGCCTCTTTCAGCTGTTTAACCATTACAAAACTCTCAAGCTGGTTTGTCTTGCACCCGAGTGTGTGTATCGCAAATTTGTTCTTCATAATAATTTAATTTTCCAACAAAAAATTTAAAAAATATGTTAATATTTATTAAAGAAAAGAAAAAAAATAACAATTTTATTGCTGTTTCAACTTTATAATTTTATGAATTATAAAAACTAAAAGCGGGAGAAAAAAATGGTTGTACCAAGTGTAGGTTTTGATATTAATAAAGCAGCAAAAAGCGATCCGGCTCTGGCAAAACAAATTATCTCAATTCCAGATTCAGAGCTTTATCTTGTAGCCAATGATTTAACTGCTGATAAATACGAAAAGAAAAATAAAAAACATCAAAAAGCAGGAACTGCACTTATAGCAGGAATACCTATTGCACATGGTATTTCAACCGCATTAAACTCTGATAAAAAACTGGTACAATTAGCGAAGAATCAAGGAATAGTGACTGTTCCAATGAATGCTGCTGAAAGAGCAGTCAAAGGTTTGAAATCTGCAGGCTATATCGGAGCAGAATTCGCCGGTTTTGCGATAGCAAACAAAGCTTACAACAAACTGAGCGAAAAAGTACCGTTTTTGAAAAAGTTCAAAGAAGAATCTCCGACTCTCAATATGTTGACAGGTCTTGCAGCCACTTTCTTCGGCGGCGAAGCTATTGCAAGAGGCGCAGCAACAGTTGCATCAAAAATAGCTGAAACAAAGAAAGTGCAAAATCTCAATATACCTCAAAAAATTGAAACAGCTCTCAATACTATCAAAAAACATGTTCCTGAGAAAGTTTCAAACTTTGCACAAAAACACTCAAAAGGTATCAAAACAGCTTCAAAATTTGTTGTACCTGCAGCTATCGTCGGCTATTTGGCTTCCGGTATAATTAATGCCGTAAAACAAGAAAAAGAGACTCAGGCTGTCTACCAAGCAGCAAAAGATGTCAAAAGTCAAGCAGCGGTTGATTATGCAAAAAGCGTTGAAGCAGAACAAATTAAATAAGAAATGAGCAATAATTTCAGTTCAATTCTTTCTGAAATTCAAAAATAAAGAAGTTGCTAGATAAATCTCGAAAATATCTGATAATAAATATACAAAGAGAATAATACAAGAACTAATCCGCTTGCTTTCATGAGTAAAGCGGAATATTTTTGCAATTTCATAACCTTCTTGAACACATCGGTAAACAATGCTGCTATCAACAAAATTAATCCCTGCCCCATCGAAAAAGTAAACAAAAGTACAGCACCGGTAAAAAGATTTGACTCTAGCGAGGCAAAAGCCATTATACTTGCCAGAATAGGCGTAGAACAAGGCGTTGTACCAAGTGCAAATGCGGCTCCTATCGACAGAGGTATAAAAAATAAATTATGATGAGTATTTTTTGGCAATTCTTTTACAACAGCAGGAATTGGAAGAGATATCACCTCCATCATCTGCAAACCCATCACAAGAATCATTGAAGCAAGAATCAAAACCCATATAGTCCTTGACTGTGCAGAAAAAATCTGCCCGGTTGCCGCACAAATGACCCCAATTACTGTCAATGTAAGAGCTAAACCGACTATGAAGAAAAATACCTGAACATACAATCGCCAGCTTTTCTTCTCATTCTGACCGCCGACATAACTTATAATCAATGGCAACAGCCCCAATGAACAAGGAGAAAGCGACGATAAAAGCCCGCCGAGAAAGGCAAAAAGAACAAGTATCAACGACATCCCATGAAAGTTCGTCAAATACTGCGAAAAGTGTTGTGTAACAAAATTATCCATTATTCAATTCTTCTAAATAATTCTTGAAATTTTCCTTAGTTACCGCCCCCTCTATCTTTTTCTTCAAATCACCTTTTTTGTTGAACATCAAAAAAGTCGGGGTCAGTGTAATATTATATTTCTTTATATACTGCTGTGTTTCCTCATTCTCTGGATACATTTTTTTGAAATCAATCTTGTTTTCAAACTCTGGAAACACTTCTTGAACAATCACATCCATTTTTTTGCACTCACCGCACATAGAAGACGACACCATTATTACAACAGGTTTTGCCCCAAGTTTAACTGACGGATTTGCTTCGGCTCCCTTCATCAGAGTATAAAATATTATGGGAACAACAAATATCAAAAGTATAATCAAATTGTTCAGCTTCATATTTTCCTCCTGCAGTTTAGTATAGTTTAATTGTATATAACATTTTGCTAAATTTCCAATCAACTGCTTATATATTTTAAAAAACTAAATATAATATTACAATTAGCTAGCAGAGTACAATAAAATAAGGACATGATATACTATATCTTGTTATTCTTAAAGACAAACAAAAATGCTTAAAACAGAACAGGAAATTCTAAAAACATATCTCCAATCATCAGAAAAACTTTCAAGAACAATAAAAAGAATAATCCTCAAAAAACTCCAAGGACTCTTTGGACTGAACTCGAGCGCCAAGGAAGTCTTCATAAGCCAGCTTGCTGAACAAACAGACAAACCTCTCTTTATCATAATAAACAGCCAGCAGCTTATGCTTAATTTTTTGGAAAGCCTGAAAAATCTTACTGATAAAAATATCAGCCTCCTTGACCAAACAGAACAATCACCATACGAATTGCTCTATTCTGACGTTTCTATATTTCATCAAAACAGACAAAAACTCAAAGACTTCCAAAACGGAAAAACAGACATCCTGCTATGTTCTGCCAAAAGCCTGATGGATCTTTATCCGAATCAAAAAATATTCGAAAAGTATTCTGTATATCTCGAAAAAAAACAGGAAATCAATCCCTACGACCTGATCAAACAATTATCTTCCATCGGATATAGAAGAGTAACAATGGTATCTGATGCAGGGGAATACAGTCTTAGAGGAGATATTCTTGATATCTTCCCGTCAAATACAGATCCTGTAAGACTCGAGTTCTGGGGCGATACAATCGAGAGCATAAGACACTTCTCAACTGACTCTCAAAGGACAACAAAACACATTAAAGAAATTTCAATCAATCCAAGATACAGCGTTGTTCTGGAAAAACAAAACCTCGAAAATTTCAAAAAAAATCTCGATAATGCATACTCTTCTCAAGAAAAAAAACTTGATGATGAAAGTGCAAAAGATACCCTGCTGCATACCTACCGCAGCATAATAGAAGACCTCGAACAAAATTTTTATTTCGAAGGCATAGAATACTTCGCCCCTTATATCGAAAACAAATTTGATACCGTATTTTCTTATCTTCCGCCTGAAACTCTTGTTATCACGGTTGAAACACCGGAAATTCTGTCAAAAATAGAACTCCAGCATAAAAAATATACTGAAGAATACAAGAACTCTCTTAATCAAGGACTGCTTCTGCCAATACCGCGGCTTCTTCACAACGATTATGAAAATATTGAAAAATACCTGACTCAGTTTCAACGATTTTATCTTGACAGTTTCATAAGCGATTTATTCGAATTCGACGACTCAATAGAATGCGAACCCGCACCAAAATTCGGTACTGATAAAGATTCTCTGATTAGCTATATCAAACAACACCGCCAAAAAGGCAACTTCATAATCATATCAACAACTTATCCTCAAAGAGCAGCAGAAATTCTCAAAGAAAACGAAATCCCCTACCAGAATATTAAAAACTTAAACACAAACATTGACTACAAAGATGTCCTAATCTGCAACTTTGACCTGACGGAAGGTTTCTCTTCAGAAGACCTGAAACTCACAATTCTCACTGATACGGAATTTTTTAATAAAAAAATCAAGAAAACAACAGTTACCAAAAAACTCCTCAACAAGGAAAAAGCAGAATACATCGAAAACATCAACGACCTCAAAGAAGGTGACTACGTCGTTCACCTGCACCATGGAATAGGTCGATATCTTGGTCTTACAAAACAGGAATTCGATGGTGAAATAAAAGACTATCTCACAATAGAATACGCAAGAAAAGACAAACTCCATATTCCGGCAGAACAAATCAACTTCCTATCAAGATACAGAGGCTCAGGCAACCAACCCCCTGTACTATCAAAAATGGGCGGTGATGACTGGGTTAAAACCAAAACAAAAGTTCAAAAAGCAATCGAAGAAGTTGCTCAAGACCTGCTTCTTCTCTATGCAAGAAGGGCAAAAGCAGAAGGCATTGTCTATGAACAGGATTCTCCCTGGCAAATTGAAATGGAAGACGCATTCCCCTTCACAGAAACGCCTGACCAACTAAAAGCCATCGAAGATACAAAATCAGATATGGAATCACCAAAAGTTATGGACAGACTCATCTGCGGCGATGTTGGTTTCGGTAAAACGGAAGTGGCAATCAGAGCAATCTTCAAAGCAGTTCTCTCAGGCAAACAGGTTGCCATGCTCGTTCCCACAACAATTCTTGCTAGACAGCACTACCTGAATATATCTGACAGATTTAAGCCTTACCCGATGAAAGTCGGTCTGCTATCAAGATTTCGCACGCCAAAAGAGCAAAAACAACTCATCAAAGACATCGAAACAGGCGAAGTTGATATTGTTATAGGCACACACAGACTCCTGCAAAAAGACATTCATTTCAAAAATCTCGGACTTTTGGTTATAGACGAAGAACACCGCTTCGGAGTAAAAGACAAAGAAAACCTTAAACAACTGAAAGCAAATGTAGACGTTCTGACTCTTTCTGCAACACCTATTCCAAGAACACTATATATGTCACTCTCAGGGGTCAGGGAGATGAGCCTCATCAACTCTCCTCCCGTAAACCGTGCACCAATCAAAACATACGTCGGAGAATACAACATCAACTACGTAAAATCAGCAATCAACCACGAAATTGAAAGAGAAGGACAGGTATATTTTCTTTATAATCGTGTCGAAACAATACATCAATTTGCCGATGAACTGAGAATGCATATGCCAAATATAAATATTGCCGTCGCTCATGGACAAATGCCCCCAAAAGAACTCGAAGAAATTATGTACGCCTTCTCAGAGGGAGAATATGATGTTTTGCTTTGTACAACTATCATCGAATCAGGATTAGACATACCAAATGCAAATACAATGATTGTCTATGACGCTGACAGATTCGGTCTTGCCCAGCTTTATCAAATAAGAGGCAGAGTTGGAAGAAGCGAAAGACAGGCTTATGCATACTGTTTTTACCGTCCCGGGAAACTTCTTACAAAAGATGCATCTGATAGACTCAACGCTATCAAAGACTTTACAACTCTCGGCAGCGGCTATCAAATAGCAATGAGAGATTTAGAAATCAGAGGAGTAGGGCATATATTGGGACATAAACAACACGGTCATATGATAAGCGTCGGCTTCGACGCTTACTGCCAGCTGCTTGATGAAGCAATAAGAGAACTAAAAGGAGAAAAAGTCGAAAAAATTACCCCTCCGGCTGTCGACATCAATGTAACAGCCTATATCCCCGATGAATGGGTAGGTGATGAAAATCAAAAAATGATAGAATACAAACGTCTCGCTGATGTTAAAAATCTAAGAGAGCTTACTCTGATAAAAGACGAATGGGAAGACCGCTTCGGAAAAATACCTGAAAGTGTAGAAGTACTCATAAAAGTAATCAAAATAAGGCTTCTTGCAACAGGAATAGGCATAAATTTCATAAGAGAAACACCTTCTGGAACAAGAATTTATACCGAATATGAACAAAATGAATGGAAATACCTGGCAAACCACCTCGACAAAAAACTATTGCGCCTGCTTAAATGGACAAAAGCACCTGAATCATCAAAAGATGCCAAATCAATTATTATACTGAACAACGCCCACATGGGTACAAATGAATTATTTGCCATGCTCGAAACACTGTTTTATGGTATAAATAAAATACAAAATAAATTATTAGATGTTTAAGGAGTTTATAGATGAAAAAAGTTTTGTTATCCCTGTTGATTGCTTCATCCGTATTTATGACAGGATGTTCATCTTTTAAATCAGGGAAAGACGTAATCATAAAAGTAAACGATACAAATATCACCAAACAAATGTATGACGATGCGTTCAATCAATCAGCATCAAGCTCGCTTGTCAAAAAAGAAGACAAAAACTCAGACAAAGGACGCTTCTTGAATCTTGTTATGAAAGACAGAATAGTCAACGAACTCGTCATTAAAGAAATGCTTGAACAAGAATACAAAAAAATGAATATAACCGTCTCCGATGAAGAAATGAACAAAGCAATGGACAAAATCTATACTCTGGTAGGAGGCAGAAAAAACTTCCTCGAAGGACTAAAGATGTCAGGCGCAACGGAACAACAATACAAAGAAGCAGTTGAAAAAGAACTCAAAGCTGACAAACTGCTCAAAAAAATCAATACCGATAAAATTTCAGACAAAGATATTGAAAAATATTATAACGAAAATAAATCATCAAAATTTGTCTATCCGGATATGGTAAGAGCCTCTCATATTCTGATTATGGCAAACGAAGAAGAAATTAAAGAAGAACTTAAAAACAAAAATCCAAAAACAAACGACTCGACAATAACATCTCAAGCCTCACAAGAAATGGAAAAAAGAAAAGCAAAAGCAAATGCTATCTTGGCTGAACTCAAAAAAGATTCTTCAAACTTCGCCAAAACCGCACAAAAAGAATCAGAAGACCTGAGTTCAGCAAACCTCGGCGGAGATCTCGGATTTTTTGCACAACAAGAAGTTCCTGAAGAATTTTCAAAAGCAGCCTTCAACACAAAACCTGGAGAAATGGTTGATTCTGTAATCCAAACAATGGCAGGCTATCACATCATTAAAGTTACGGACAGAAAAGAAGCAGGTGTGATGCCTTTTGAAGAAGTTAAAGGAGATATCAGAACTTACCTCGAAAATGAAAAGAAAATCTCTTCTCTTCAAAAATATATCGACAGTTTGAAATCAAAAACAAAAGTTGTTTACGTAGACAAAAGTTATGACCCGGCAGAAATCCAACAGGAACTCAAAGATGTAATGAAAAAGTTTAACAAAGAATCACAACAAACTGTCAAAAAAGATGAAAAACAGAAATAATAACAACTCTGAGGCGGAAAGTTCATTTCCGCCTTTTCAAAAAGGATAATAGGTATGAAAAATTTATTAACCGAACAAAATCTTGTTCAAACAATACAAACCCTCAAAAAACAACATAAAACAATAGTAACAACAAACGGCTGCTTTGACATCCTGCATGTAGGACACGTAAGATATCTCGAAGAATCAAAAAAACTTGGAGATATATTGATTGTATGTCTCAACTCTGATTCTTCTGTAAAAAAGCTCAAAGGCGACTCAAGACCTCTGAATAACGAACAGGATAGAGCCGAAGTCTTGCTTGCACTCAAAAGCGTTGATTATGTCATAATCTTCGAAGAGCAAACTCCATCAAAACTCCTTGATATAATAAAACCGGATATACACACTAAAGGCGGTGACTATGACGCAACAACGCTGCCTGAATATCCAGTAATTATGAAAAACAACGGAAAAATGGTGTTTATAAACTTTGTGGAAGGCAAATCAACAACATCAATCATTGAAAAAATGAAAACTAACTAAAATAATTTATTTGCGAAAAACCGTTGTTAATAATAAAATATAGAAATAACACAGATATATGAGGGGTTAGGAAGTTGAATACAGAAAAGAACTATTCACTCGAAGAAATTACTGAAATTATAGGCGGTATCCTTACAAAAAAAACGGATACAAAAGTCAAACGTATCGGTCCTCCGAGAATAGCAGACGAAAACACTCTTGCGCTTGCTCTTTCGGAAGAAGAAATTCTAAATCTCCAACAGTGCAACGCTAAAGCAGCTCTTGTGCCTCTGGGCGTAAACTTTGACCATATATCAACAATAGAAGTCGAAAGACCAAGACTCGCAATGATGAAACTTCTGCACCTCTTCTATATTCCGCCTGATGCTCCATCAGGCATACACCCGACAGCTACAGTACACCCCGAAGCAAAACTCGGACAAAATGTATCAATCGGTGCAAATGTCGTCATATCAAGAGGGGTTGAAATCGGCGACAACACAAAAATTCTGCCGAATTGCTATGTCGGAAAATACACAACAATTGGAGCAAACTGCCTCTTTCACCCCGGAGTTAACATAGGCGACTTTATTAAAATCGGTAATAAAGTAATAATCAACCATGGGGCAAGCATAGGAGGGGATGGCTTCAGCTTTGTAACGGAAACCCCGAGCACTATCGAAGCAGCAAAAGAACAGGGTAATGTACAGGGAGATTTTTCTTCTCAAAGAATCTACAAAATTCCATCAATAGGCTCCGTAGTAATAGGTGATGACGTAGAAATCGGGGCAAATACAACTATCGACAGAGGCACCGTTGAAAATACAGTTATCGGTAACGGAACAAAAATCGATAATCTGGTTATGATTTCTCACAACTGCAAAGTCGGCGAAAATTGTATGATTATCTCTCAAGTAGGAGTAGCCGGAAGCTGCAACATTGGAGATAGAGTTGTTCTCGCAGGTCAGGTCGGTATGGCAGATCATATCAATATCGGTGCTGACTCAATAGTTATGGCAAAATCAGGCGTAAGCAAAAGCATTCCTGAAAAAAGCATCGTAATCGGTATCCCCGCTGTTCCTCGAAAACAGTTCATCAAACAAATAAAATATATGAAAGAAATAGAATCTCTCGTAAAAGATTTTAAAAAATATCAAAAACAAATCGAAGAGATGTTCTCAACAATCCAAGAGGAAGAATAATGGCAACACTAAAAAAACAAATAAGCATACATGGAACAGCTCTGATGAGCGGAATAGACTCTTCTGTCGAAATCTTTCCATCAGATAAAAAAGGAATAAGATTCTTTGTCAACAACACTGAAATCCCTGCAAAAGCTGAAAATGTCGTATCAACACAAAATTGTACGGTACTGGCAAAAGACAATGCCAGCATAATGCTTATCGAACACTTTATGGCAACATGTGCATTCTGCAACATCGATAGTCTTGATGTCTGCGTAAATGCCCAAGAACTTCCTATTCTTGACGGTAGCGCTAAAGGATGGTATGAAGCTTTTTGCGAAGCCGGTATAACTGACGATGAACAAGAACCTCTTGCAATCAAAGAACCGGTAAACTTTATCCACAATAGCTCACTTGTCAGCGTAATTCCTTCTGACTCGCTGAACATAAGTTATATGGTAAACTTTAACCATAAAGACCTTTCTCAAAGATGGGTTAACTTTACAAAAAATACGGATAAAAAAGAAATTATTGAAGCAAGAACCTTCGGATATCTCAAAGACCTCGAGAAAATTCAGGCAATGGGATTGGCAAAAGGCGTAAATATCGAGAATACGGTAGGTCTTACGGATGATGGTTACACAACAGAACTAAGAAGCCTCTATGAACCAGCAAAACACAAAATTCTTGATCTCATAGGAGATTTTATGCTTACAGGTTTCAACCCTCTTTCGATGAATGCAATGATTATTGCAAAAGAAGCAGGACACTTTCTGCATGTTGAAACAGCAAAAAAAATGAATAACTTAATTATAGTTAAGGAGAAGATATAAATGACACAAACAGAAAGCAAAATGAGTTTTGATATCATGCAGATAATGGATTTGATTCCCCACAGATATCCGTTTCTGCTGATTGATAAAATTACAGAATGCGTCCCGGGTAAATATGTTAAAGGCTATAAAAATGTTTCAATGAATGAAAACTTCTTTCAGGGACATTTCCCCAATAATCCTGTTATGCCGGGAGTTTTACAAATAGAAGCAATGGCTCAGCTATGCTCAGGACTTGTTATGACTATACCTGAATACAAAGGTAAACTTGCCCTCTTCGCCGGAATTGATAATGCACGTTTCAAAAGAGTCGTAAGACCGGGGGATCGCCTTGATATGGAAGCTGAAGTAATTAAAATGCGCGGTCCTATTGTTAAAGCCAAAGTAATGGGACATGTCGACGGAGAAGCAGCTGTCGAAGCAGAACTTATGGTAGCTATTCAGGATAAACACTAAAACTTAAAGACGAGGTATGAAAATGTCAAAAATTCACAACACTGCAATCATCCACCCGAGCGCACAAATAGCTGACGATGTTGAAATCGGTGCATTTGCCGTTATCGGTGAAAATGTCAAAATTGACAAAGGCGTAATCATAAGACCCTATGCCCATGTTGAATTTGCTGAAATCGGAGAAAATTCTATGATTTACAGCGGAGCAATCATCGGAACAGAGCCTCAGGACTTGGGATACAAAAATGAACCGACAAAAGTCGTAATCGGAAAAAGAGTTCAGGTCAGAGAATATGTCACAATCAACCGTGCCTCTGGAGAAGGGGGAGTTACACAGGTAGGCGATGAGTGTTTGTTAATGACGAATGCGCACCTCGGACACAACACAAAACTTGCAAATAACGTAATCCTCGCAAATAATGTAATCCTTGCAGGTCATGTCAAAGTCGAAAAACGTGCATTCCTTGGAGGAACGATGGTCGTTCATCAACACTGCCGCATCGGAGAAATGGCAATTATGAGCGGATTTTCAGGAACACGTCAGGATGTTCCTCCTTATGCAAAAACAGACGGGCGTCCAGCCAAAGTTGCAGGCATAAATTCTGTCGGACTCAAAAGAGCAGGAGTAAGCGACGAAGACAGAAATATTATCAAACATGCCTACAAACTTTTGTTCTATTCAGGATTGAATACAACCCAGGCTCTTGAAGCAATAGAAAAAGAAATGCCTGCAGACAATCCTTACGTTAAACACCTTGTTGAATTTATCAAATCAAGCAAACGTGGAATAATTAAATAACACAAAAAGAGGACTTGTTCGACAAGTCCTCTTTTTTATTTCAAAAAAATGATTATGCTTCTTCATCAAGTTTTTGTGCTTTAACGGAAGCTGCTGAATCTGCAACAACAGCGTCAGCCTTCGCATTTTTACCGCCTTTGTAAGCATCAACAATATTGGCAATCCACAACCCTGTAGAAGCAAGCCCCATCAATCCTAAAGCAACAAATTTTCCTACAGGAGTTTTTGGCAAAGTTTCAGCGCCTTCTTCTAATGCTTCAGCAGCTTGGGCAGCTTTTCTCAGCATAGAAACACTGACCAGAGTTGATGCAGCACCAAGACCAACTGAACCACCGAGATACTTAGCACCGTCTTTAGTTCTTCCATCCAAAAATTGTCCCAATCCGGGAATAAAAGCTGATGCAACGGCTTTTCCAGCGCCGCCTTTTTGTTTTGTTTGTTCTGTATTCCCTGCAAAATTTACCGGTGATACTGTCATGATTTATTACTCCTTACCTTCACTTTTTATATGTTTATTTAAAATAGAAACATAATAAATAATGCTATTAAAAAAAATATTATTTACAAAAATTTATAAAAAAGCTACCTCCTGACCAAATAATCAGGAGGTAGCTTTTACGTTTGATGGTTACTTATTTACAGGACTGGAATCCTGATTTTTTCGTATATTTCAGCTTGACGTTTCTGACTGTCCATCCATCCCATGGGTTTACAACAGAGCCCAGTGAGTATCCATCAGGACAAACAGCAGGACAACCGCAGCAGCAACTTGCAAGCCCTCCGGGACCTCCCGGTTTTGAAGGATCATGTTCACATCCGCCGCAAGACCAGGACGTTCCTGTATTTGCACCGCAGTAGTTTCCGGCACTCATACCGAGCGAAACTCTTCCGCCTTTGAAATTCTTAAGTGTAATTGTATTCTGACCGTTCACTGCAGTTTTCTTGGCTACTACAGAACCGTTAACAAGAATATAAATCGTTGGTTTTTTGGTTTGTGAATGATATGCGCCATCATCAATACCATAAGCGGTCATTGTAACTGCTGCATCTGAATATTCAACACCATCTCCAATTTCAGTAATATTTCTATTGAAGTTTTTAACGCCCATTTGATCGGTACGAGATGCCAAACATTCACTTGAGTTTACCAAATCAGCAGACGAACCTGTATTTGTACCTGCACAGTTTCCGACAGAGAATTCTACACCATCTGCAGACATCGGGTCTGTTACCGGTTCTGCAGGACAGCAGATTACTGATTTTGGTCCGTTACAATCCGTGTTCTCACACACTGTTTGTTTGTAGTTTTCACTTGATCCGCAGTGTTCCACAACCGAGCATTTTCCGCATCTATCAAGCGGCTCTGGCTGTTTTGGCAGCGTATCCAGTTTGTTTGAACACAGCGGGCTTGGATAACGGTATTTAACCGTTACTTTAGATATCTTATCATTTTTGAATTTATACACCATGCATCTTGAGTTATTTTCATATTTTGCACAAGCCTTGCAGGTTTTGCCAGGGTTTGATTCGGTCGGACACGGATATGTTTCCCACTTACAGCAGCTGTCGCAGAATCCGCCCTCTGATCTTCCGCATGACGTTCCGTTATCGCTGCATTTTTCATGGCAGGTTTCCTGACCGCTTACTTTTACCCTGAATTCCTGTTTCTTTTGGTCATAACTTACCAGTTCGCAATTCATATTCGTTCCTGCGTCGCACCCCTGGAAGATGAAATAAGGAGTAAGTTCTTCTTCTTTTTGCGGCAGCGAGCTCCAGTTGCCACGTACCGGCTCATATCCGTCTTTATATTCCAATCTTTGTTCTTTATCTACCATATTATTTGATACATCTTTATCCCAGACAAATTTGTACATCTTTTCTTTTGCCTGTTGGATATGAGCTGATGACACTTTTATTGTAAAGTATTTATATGTTGGATTTCCGTCTCTTGTTCCGCTCGGACATGCTCCTTTTGAGTGGTCCTTATCGCAATATTGGAAGTTTGTCGGATATCTGTTTTCTGTTGATGATGACAGCTCTGATGAGCTTAGCAAGTCGCAGGCGCAGTCATATTTTACTTTTCCTGAATTAAATTGAGTATATTTATTATACTCTTCCTGACCTTTTCCTGTTCCCCACTTATCTGCTGCATCACAGGTTCTTGTTCTTTCGCATTTTGCTGTTTTTATATCCTGCAATACATGTTCTGAATAGCAAGCACTGCATCCAAGCAGGTTTTTAGACTTATCTGACTTAAAGCCCTGATTGAATGTTGTATCTTCGCATTCTCTGCTTATTTGCGTACATGCTGTCATATATTTAAATTTATACCCGTTTCCTGTTTTATCATTATTTTTGACAGCTGTTTGAGCATCTTTATTTTCTTTCAGGAAGTATTCTTCTTTCAGCGTACATGGTTTGCAGCCTCTTTTACCTCCGTCGTAATCATACGGCTCACTTCCGAGGTTCATATTTCCATCTCCGCCTTTACTTCCTCCGGGGAAGTTTGATGAGAAGTCATATTTTGTTCCTCCTACCGTCAATGGAGGGCAGTTTCTTCTTGCCTGTGAACACTGCATTTTATATTTAGTATCTGTCCAGTCATTCGGGCAATCTCCGTATGTACTTGCCGTTCTACAGCTATAATCGGCATTCTTCGGATCTGTCATTGTGACTTTCAAGATATTTCTTGTCGGAAATTCACATTTCTGGCACGTTGTTACTCCGTCGTTTCTGTTTCCGAATACATACGGCATATCGAATTCTTTATATTTATAGAACGCTGTTCCTCCGCAGTCTCTTTCTATTTGAGCGCACTGGTTCAAATATCCGCAACCGAGGTTTATATAGTCTTTGTTGCTTCCTGCGTTTGTTAAGAACAATTTCAGCGACGTCGGGTCTGTCATTCTCACTGATGCGCCTCTTCCGTCTTTTCTATATATTGCGCTGTCTATTGTGCTGCAGTCGTTTCCTGCTCCGATTCTCAAGGAACCGCTTATTGTATTACTTGATTGATTTGCATTCCACAGCAGCATGGCGGCTGTACTCATTCCTGAGATTTCTTTTGATACTGAAATTCCTTTGTCGTATACATGCTGGTTTACTAACACTGCTCTTTGTCTTATTGTGCAGTTGTCTGTTTTGGTTATGTGGGCTTTTCCGTAGTAACCGCCTGTATGTTTTTCTTTTTCTCCTTCTTTTGATGTTCCTATTGTATTTAAATCTTCATTCAGAGTAATCTTTCCTACTGAGCTTCCGTCCTCATACTTAAAGGAACCTATATTTATTGTTCCGTCTGTTACTGATGCAGGGCATAATCTCTTATATTCTATTCCCGCTCTGTATGTACTTGCCATGTTGGTTATCGGGTCTATTGATATTACTTTATTTGTTCCTATCAAGACTTTTCTATCTTCTACATCAGGACATTCTATGCAGACCTCCGGTCTTGTTGTTTCTGTCGTCTCTCCGTCTTTTACGCAGCGGATTCTTTCCTGATAGCACAATCTATGTGCTACGTTTGCTTTTTCATTTTCTGCTTTATCTGATATATTTTCTCTGCTTATTACTGTTGTTATCGGCGTGCATATTCCGAGCGCTCCGTCTTTATCCGGTGTTCTGCTTGTATTTGCGACTTCATGCACCCCGATTTTTCCGTTTTTATACAAATCAAGTGCTACTATATCTTCTCCGAGTTTATTATTCCCTTTTTTCGGACCGTTTACGTCCGTTAAGATTTTTATCGGTTCATCTCCTTCGAAGTTCTGGTTTAATCCCCACCATACTTCTCCGTTTGATGCTTTTATATTCGCTTTATTATACAGGTCTGAATCTTTTGACAGACCATTTACTGCTGCATTCTCGATGTTCTCTACTGGCTCGTTCTGATTACAGTCTACGTTTACTCCCATTTTAAACAAGCCTGCGTAGTCTTTACAGAATTTCTCTCCGTTTTTAAATTCTTTGCCAGGATATTTCTTGTCATCCTCCAGCATCGTTTTTACTCCTTCGCTAAGGGTTACCGATGCTTTCTTCGCTGTATATGTATAGTCCTCTGGAATTACATTCCTCAGCACTCCTATTGTTACTGCTGCTACTACTCCCAATATCGCCACTGCCAGCAACACTTCCGCCAGCGTAAATCCAAGCTTCTTCATTTCGTTTCTCCAAATTTAATCATGCTAATTGAATTCAAATAAAAACATTTATTTTATATTCCACATCAGCGCAAAAAATATTCCAATTTATAAGAAATAATAAGTAATGTATATATTTTATCAAATATCTTAACAAATTAAAAATTATTTAAAACCATATTAAAAGACTATTTTTCAACCGTATGTTGAAATTTTTCACGAAGTTCTTTGACTTCATAAGACAGGCGTCTCAATTCGCAGGTAATCGGATCAGGAATACGGTTATGTTGAAGTTCTCCGTTAGGTTCACTATATCGCTGAATAACCACACGCCCAGGAATTCCGACAACTGTCGAATGAGGAGGAACATTGTCGACGACAACAGAGCCGGCTCCGATACGGACATTTGCTCCTATCATAATATTTCCGAGAACTTTTGCGCCTGCGCCTATTACAACGTTGTTTGATACCGTCGGGTGTCTTTTCCCGTGTTCTTTGCCTGTACCACCGAGTGTTACTCCCTGATAAATCAAGACATCTCTGCCTATTACCGTTGTTTCGCCAATAACAACACCCATACCGTGATCAATAAAGAAACGTCTGCCGATAGTAGCACCGGGATGTATTTCTATGCCGGTAAAAAATCTTGAAATATGAGATATCATACGGGGAATAAGCGGAATTTTTTTATGGTAGAGATAGTTTGCAAAACGATGGCAAATCAATGCATGCAACCCAGGATAACACAGAATAACCTCTGCTAGATTTGTTGCTGCGGGATCTTTATCGTAGATTGTTTTTATATCCTCTTTTATTAACTTTGAGATGCTTAATCTTCTTTTCATAATCAGTATTCCTTAATCAAAAAGAGGGGTTGATAAATATCTCTCTGCCGTATCAGGAGCGATGACGACAACCAATTTATTTTTATACTCCGGTCTCGAGGCTATGGTTAATCCTGCTCTCAAGGCGGCACCGGCCGAGATACCGCATAAAATTCCTTCTTTTTTTGCAAGCAGCTGAGAAGTTTTGATTGCATCTTTTGTTTTGATAGGAATTATCTCATCCATAAGAGTCAAATCCATTATCTTCGGAACAAAACCTGCTCCAATACCCTGTATACCGTGTATACCGCAATTTTTCCCGGACAAAACAGCACTCTCTTCCGGCTCAACCGCAATAATTTTTACTGAGGGTTTCTTTTCTTTCAATTTTTTTGCAATACCGGTAATAGTCCCTCCTGTCCCTACTCCCGCAACAACCACATCAACCTTGCCATCCGTATCTTTATAGATTTCTTCAGCAGTTGAAACGTAATGAGCAACAGTATTTGACTCATTTTCAAATTGCATCGGTATAAAAGAATTTTTTGTTTTGGAATAAATTTCATTAGCCTTATCAATAGACCCTCTCATCCCATCTTCTCCGGGGGTCAATACAATTTTTGCTCCGAATTGTTCAATAAGCTTACGTCTTTCGACGCTGACAGAATCAGGCATTGTAATAATCAATCTGTATCCTTTGATTGCGCAAATCATAGCAAGTGCAATACCTGTATTGCCTGATGTCGGTTCAATTATCGTAGCGCCGTCAGTAATAATCCCCGCCTCTTCTGCTGAGTTTATCATTGAAATAGCTGTTCTATCTTTGATTGAACTCGTCGGATTAAAATACTCCACTTTCAAAACCACATCAGCGCAGCAATCTTTTGCTAGATTATTCAGTCTTACAAGCGGAGTATTTCCTATTAAATCCAATATGTTTGAATATATTTTCATATACTCATCTTACAAGAAAATAAGCATAAGTAAAGTATTATATTTTCTTTTTGCAGAGATACCATGTCAGGCATTCTTCAGCATCATTCCTGTCTTTTTCTGACTCCTGCAGTGTCTTCGGAGGAGGAATTATCACAGGCTGCCCGTCTTGCCAGTCTGCAGGAGTAGCCACATTATTTTTTGACACAACAATCAGAGCATCGAGGGTTCTCAATATTTCATTGATATTTCTTCCCACCGACTGAGGATAAGCCACCATATATCTGATAATATTATCCGGATCTATAATAAATACCGTTCTTACTGCCTGGATATCACTGATTGACGGATGAATCATCCCGTAAAGATTCGCTATCTCAGCAGACAAATCAGCAATTACAGGAAATTTAATTTCGACATCAAAGGCTTTTTCCAGGTCTCTTAACCATGCAATGTGAGAGTGAATACTGTCAACACTTAGTCCTATAAGTTTGACACCTCTTTTATCAAATTCTTCCTGATTTTGAGCAAAAGCCACAAACTCTGTTGAACAAACAGGCGTAAAATCACCCGGATGAGAAAACAACAGAGCCCAGTTTCCTCTTTTGTAGTCATAAAAATTTATATTCCCGTTTGTAGTAACTGCGTCAAAATCAGGTGCCTTATCTCCGAGTTTCAGACAGTTGCATATTGTATATTCATTGATGAATTCTTCAGTATTTTCGGCCATAGTTGAATACCTCCCTTTACGTATTGAGTACGATATAAAATAACCCAAAACAAAAAAAGATATAATATCACACAGGGTGGTACTTGTTGGCTAGAGTTATGATTGAACTTGAATTATTTTTTCTTTGAGTTCCTTTGCGGATTCTTCATAACCCCGTCTGCCCATCAGTGCATAAGTGTAATTTTTAGCCTGTTCAACTCCCGGCTGGTTGAATGTATCAACATTATACAGCTCGCCGGCGATAGCAGTTTGAACTTCAAGCATATAAAGAAGCTGCCCGAGGTAATAACCGTTTATGCGTGGAAGCGTGATAGTAACATTCGGACGTTTGTAGTCAGTCAGAGCAATTCTTGTTGCATCAGCTTCTGCATTCATCAAGTCATTTATTGTTTTTTCGCAGAGATAACCTATACCAGTATATTCAAATGTTTTTGGAATAGTTAAAGTAGAGTCAAACTCTTTCACCCTGATAAAGTTTATCAACTTATCATTAGGTCCCTCATTGTATAGCTGAATTTGAGAGTGCTGGTCTGTTGCACCGAGAGCTTTAATCGGAGTAGGGCCGACATGAACCGTATGTCCTTGTTTATCAACTTCTTTTCCCAAAGACTCTGCCCACAACTGAACATACCAGTCTGAAACATATTTCAACCTGCTTGAATAAGGCATCATAACGGAAAGATTTTTACCCTTCTCTGTATCCATCAAATAATGAATAAGAGCATTCTGCGCTGCTATATTTCTTTTTATGTCAGTATTTTTTAAATCCAAATCTATATCTTTGATACCTCTGACTATTTCATCGATATCAATTCCAAGAAGAGCAAACGGAAGCAAACCTACTGCAGAAAAAACAGAAAAACGACCGCCGACATCATCCGGGATAACAAACGTCTTATACCCTTCCTGGTCAGAAAGCTGGCGAAGAACGCCTACTTCTCTGTCTGTAGTTGCTACTATATTATTTCTGTAATCTTCTCCAAGTTCCGCTTCCAACTTGTCTTTTATAATCATATAAGCAGACATTGTTTCCGCTGTTGAACCTGATTTTGTTATGACATTTACAAGAGTTTTTTTCAAATCAAGCACATGCAAAAGACCGTTAATTGTATCAGGGTCAATGTTGTCAATAAAAAATATTCTCGGATAGTTATCTCTTTCCTCATCAGATAGAAAATTCCAGTAAGGTTTCAACAGAGCTTCAGCAACAGCCTGTGCTCCGAGTGCTGAACCGCCTATACCAAGAACCAAAAGGTTTTCAAACTCCCCTCTCACTTTAGCGGCATACTCTTTGATGTACCAGATAGTTTCTTCGCTATATCCGAGGTTCATCCAGCGCAACCATTGACCCGGTTTGTCTTTTCTGGCATTCAAATCTTTGATAATCTCACCGATTTTATACTGATATTTGTTGAATTCTTCTTCTATATCAAGACCGTGTTCCTGTCCCAAAATCATGGTGGTGACATTTCTGTAGTTAAATTCAAGCATTCATAGATTCCCTTATTTTTTATGCCGCTATTTTTATTTTATTTGCTAAAAAATAAAATAACAGTACTCAACTTAACGGTTTTTTCTTCCAAGAAACAATGAACATCGCTAATTCAGTTATATATTATTTTTAAGCGTACATACTACACTTTAATAAGTTAAAAAATGTAACGAAGTTAAAATAAAAAAGACCGGATATCCTATTTTGCAATAGGAAACATATTTTCAAAATGTTTTTCTATCTCTCCGTACATGATTTTCAAATAAGTTGTATCAAAAATCTCCGTATCAGCATAATACAGTTTATCATTATCAGGTTCCTCTTCTGCTTTGAACATAGGAAGTGACGCAACAACCTGATGCCCCTGCTTGAGCAAAAGCCAGTCCTGCCCTTCGGAATCTTGGCGGTATACAGCATTGTAATAACCTTTCGGTACAACCTGCCTGTTGTTATAAATATCACAAGGCAAAGCCATCAGCATATATGGTTTTACAAGAATATTTGTATTTCCGTGAATTTTTTTCTCATCTGCCTCTTTGAGCATTTTATCTTCTTTTGAAAGTTTTGGTTTTTTCTTCGGCTTTGGCATTCTTCCCTTGTTTTCGTTAAGGGATTTTATGGTATCAAGAGCGTCCTGATATTCCTGAGGAGTAACAGTTTTCCCCATATCAAAATCTTCGTAATAATCAAGATTTGACTCTGAGGCATATGAACAAATATTCAGAGATAAAAAACTTATTATCAAATATAACAAAATCTTCTTCATAAACCGTCTTTCTTATATAAAGAATAAATTTTTATATTATAATTGTCTGAGGAAAGACTATAAACATATGAACTTATTTATTCTTACAATCATTATATTACTCATCTTTCTGACATCAATGATTTTTAAGCAAAAATCATCTTTAAAGAGGTCAGAAGAATTATCTCAGCATTTTTATTTTAATGATAATACTGAAGAAATAAAACAAATTATAAATTTATATAGCTCAAATCTCATAAAAGATGCGGAAAAGAAAGCACGAGAGATGATTTTGCTTGATTCAAAAAACCTTTATCATCACTATCTGCTCGGATGCATTTTGATGAAAGAGTCAAATTTTTCTGAAGCTCTGCAACAATTCAAAATAATCCTCGAGTTAATGCCCGCTCTTGAATACCCTCGAAAAAGAATGATTGAATGTTATTATGAAATGAAAGATTATGAAAAAACAATCGGAGAATGCGAAACATACCTCAGAACATACAATTATTCACCTGAAATTTTTGAATATAAAAACCTCCTTGCTGACTCATATTTTCAAACGGGAAATAACGACAAAGCAATAGAAACATACATAAAGTTACTCTCATCAAACACATCAAACATTGAATATCTGAATAGACTCTCTATTTTATTTCTCAGAAAAAACGAGCCTGAAAAAACTTTCGAAATCGACAAAAGAATACTCGCAATGAACAACATTCATAAAGAAGCGGTAAAAAGAACTGCTGATTTTTATTTTGGCAGAGAAGATTATCCCAAAGCTCTTGAATTTTTAGAAACATACAATAAAATTAAACCGGAAGATGAAACATTTCTCAAAATAGCACAATGTTTTTATCATATGAACAGAATGATGGATTCAAGAGCCATTGCAACAGGACTTCTGCGCAAAAATCCGGATAATATTGATATTTATTATCTCTTAATAAAAATCTGTAAAGCACAAAGCTGCTATGAACGAGCTATAGAATATGCAAAAGAAGCAATAGGTCTATCAAAAGATGATGAGGAAGAAACAAAAAACAAAAAAACAGTATCATCTCTTCTTCTTGATTATGGAAAAAAATGGCTCGAAAAAGACCAGCAGGAAATAAGTTTTGATTATTTTCTCGAAGCGCTCAAATATGACCCTGAAAATTCTGAAGTTTATTATGCGCTTGCCATAAATAACCAGTATGCAAAAGACTATGAAAAAGCTATCACAATGGTAAAAAAAGCCCTGTCTTTTGAAAAAAAAGCAAAATACTACCTGCTTCTTGGATATTTGTTTGATGAAGAAAACAACCCGATTCTCTCAAGAAAATCATTTGAAGATGTACTGCGTCTTGAACCGAATAACACTGAAGCCATGTCTTTTCTGGGCATTTTTTATGCTCAGGAAAAAAAGTATGATAAGGCTATTGAACTTTTTTCGGATATAATTAAAATTGATAAAAATAATCAAGATGCATATTACAATATTGCATTATGCTATGAATATTTGGATAATAAAGTAAGAGCATATGAGTATTATAAAAAATTGTTGGAAATAAATCCCCAGCATCTCGGTGCCAAAAATAATATTGATATACTACAATGGGAAAAAATCGACAAGTAAAAAAGGAATAGAATTATGTTGATGCAAAGAATGCAAAGAACGTTCATCGCTATCAAACCTGATGCGGTCCAAAGAGAGTTAATCGGAGAAATTATCACAAAAATTGAAAGAAAAGGTTTCAAAATTATCGGAATGAAAATGCTCCACCTCACAAAAGAGATGGCTCATGCCCACTACGCCGAACACATTGGAAAACCTTTCTTTGATGATCTGGTAAGGTTTATAACATCAGGACCTATTGTTGCTATGGTTGTTCAGGGTGTCAATGTTATCGAAGAAACAAGAAGAATAATGGGAAGAACAAGACCTGAAGAGTCTGAACAGGGTTCTATCCGTGCAGAATACGCTCAAAGCAAAAGAAGCAACATTATACACGGTTCTGACAGCTATGAAAGTGCTGAAAGAGAAATTGCTCTTTATTTCAAAGAAGACGAGCTTTGCACAAACTGGGAAACTACATCTGAAGAATTCTTGCGTAAATACTAATGTCTGATTTTTTTAGTTTCACACTCGAGAAAAAAAGCTCAAAAACTCATGCAAGAGCCGGTCTGTTCAAAACTCCCCACGGGGTGATAGAAACACCCATATTTATGCCTGTCGGCACAAATTCAACAGTAAAGATGCTTACAAACCATCATCTTTACGAAACAGGAGCGCAAATTATTCTTGCAAATTCCTACCACCTTTTCTTACGCCCGGGACATAACCTTATCAAAAAAGCCGGCGGTATACACAAATGGATGAACTGGAATAAACCTGTTTTGACCGACTCAGGCGGTTTTCAGGTGTTCAGTCTTTCTCATCTTAGAAAAATTAAAGAAGAAGGCGTCAGCTTTCAAGACCCAAAAGACGGAAAAAAATATTTCATCAGTCCTGAAGTTTCTATGGAAATTCAGGAAGCTATCGGTCCAGACATTGCAATGGCATTTGATGAGTGCACTCCATATCCCTGCACTTATGAAGAAGCTAAATTGTCGATGGAGAGAACTCACAGATGGCTTGAGAGATGCTTTAAAGCACACACGAGGAAAGATCAGGCTCTGTTTCCGATTGTTCAGGGTTCAACTTTTGATGACCTGAGAAAAGAAGCAGCCGCAGTAATATCATCATTTGACGCTATAGGCTACGCCATAGGCGGCGTCAGTGTCGGAGAACCTTCTGATGAAAAAAATCATATAGTCGAAATCACAGCTCCCCTCTTGCCTGAAAATAAACCGAGATACCTGATGGGAGTCGGAACGCCTGAAGACCTCCTAGATGGAGTCAAAAGGGGCGTGGATATGTTTGATTGTGTTATGCCTACAAGACTCGCACGCCATGGCGGTTTTTTCACTGATGAAGGCAGGAAGATTATTAAAAATAAAGAATTTGAAGAAGATTTTTCCCCTCTTGACAAAAACTGTACCTGCTATGCCTGTCAAAATCATACAAGAGCTTATATAAAACACTTATTCAGAATGAAAGAAGCAACAGCAGCAACATTATTATCAATCCATAATACACATTATCTCATAAACCTCATGAAAGAAATACGTAAAGCCATAATGGAAGACAGATTTGAAAAGCTTTATATTGAAAAAATGGAACAACTTGTCTGCTGCAAAAAAATTGATTCTTAGCAATTTTTTTGAATAAAAATACTTTATATATATATAAATAATAATAAATTTATTTTGTATATATAGCCGCAAAATAAATTTTTAAAAAATTTTTATTTTATATACTTATCAGGGATATTTTACAACTATGGCTCAAATTGTTATACAATAACAATTTGTCTGAACCAAGGGGGATGTTAGATTATGAACTTTATTATCGGAGCAGCAGGAGGACAAATACCTAATCCTGAGGAATACACAAGAAGATATGCTTCTCAACAAGGTAAATCAATTGATGAAGCAAAACAATACTTAAAAACTGAAATCAATAACGTGCAGGGTGTTGATAACAACCAATCATCGATAATAGGAGGAACCTCAATATGGACGGATGGGAAACAGGAAAAGCCAAACAAAAAAACAAACAGACGGCATTTCCCTAAACGCTTCTTATCCTTATACTATGGATTTCAGTCAGGAAATACTTCCACCGGAGCCTATTGACGGACAAAATTCAGGAACATTCTCATGGTTCAACAAATTTCTAAACGGAGGAAAAAATCAGGAACAAAAAACACAAAATGATGAACAACCAAAAGAATTCAAGAGTTATTGGGGATAAGTTTTTCATACCATCCCCTAAAAAAAGAGGAGGAATCTATGACACAAATTAATGGATTAAACACAAATTATCAAAATCAGCAAATTAATCCTGACAGTTATGCTCAAAAATATGCAGAACAAAATAACATCTCACTTGAAGAGGCGAGACAAGAACTGCGAGCCAAATTCGGAGAGCCTTCGCAAGATTCTTCACTTTCAGCAATGCTTGCAGGAAGCGCCCCAATTGGAATCACTCCGATGACAAATAATGACCAACCTTCAGTTTTTGGTAATTTTCAACTGCAAGGAGGACCTCAGCAACCGGGGGACCCGAATCCGCTCGGATTTGCAGGCATAATGGCAGGACGGGAAGCCAATTTCAACAATAATGACTGGGGATTCATGCAAAAGCCTCAAGAAACGGAGAATTCTGAATTTCAAGGATTAGATTTCTTTTCCTAAAAAATAAAAGAGGATAGTAAAAACTATCCTCTTTTTGTATAAAAAATTATATCCTACTGTTTTGATACTTTTTCAAGCAGGTCTGAATTTCTCACTTTCAAAGCAAAATAAGGTCTGTCTTGATTTGCTTCTTTCATAAACAAAACAAACGGCTTATCAAAGAAAAATTCTCTTCCGCCCTCTCTGCGTATAAGGCTCATAGTTGATATTACCATTGCCTCACTCTTAAGGTTTCCTCCTTGGTTATCAAGCCCAAAATCCACTGTTTGAATCGCTTTGTCAATAAACAAACCGTTGGTTCCTACAATTTTTTTGTTGCACAACTCATCATAAGAAAACTGTTTTGAAAACTTGATGTAAGGAACTTTCAACAAATCCTGCTCTCCAAGTTCTTTTTTACCGAACCAGAATCTTTTTTGTTTCTTCATTACAGCAGAATACAAGTCATCAAAAGATTTATTATCATCTGTTCTATAAAGAATAATCTCTTCCCCTTCTTTTGTTTTCAGCTTTATCGCATAACTGTTTTCAGAGTTGTAGAACAAAACATCAACATTTTGATAAAGCGTAGGATTGCTTGTATTTTTGTCTATCCCGAAATATCTGATACGCTCATCACTTCCGTAAAACGGAGCCGATGATAACTCAGGGAAAGCTGACAGATACTTGAACTCCTTTTTCAACATTGCATAAACAACATAACCTTGACCACCTGATGCCCAATCAACGCTGTCAACAATTGAACTTTTTTCACCAAATTTTTCCATCAAACCTTTTTCAATTTCTTCTTTCAGCTTCAAACTTTTCTCTCCGTAAGCTTTGAAATAAGAATTTTCGGATAACATGCTCGACTTGAACGATTGTCTGTTGAGTTCTTCAACAAGCTTGGGAGTTTCTCCCTCAAATTTTATTGGAGCTTTGACTATTTTATCCTGAAAATCATTCCACACAAGCTGGAATGTACCAACCCACACATCATTTTTATCAACGGTATTTGACGGTACAAATGACGAATATTTCTCAAACCATCCCGCATCAGCAGATGAAGATAAAATAAAACAGGCTCCGAATAAAACAAAAATTGCAGAAAATATTTTCTTCAAATTCATATCAAAAATCCTCTATATCTTTACATAAGTAATATTAAAACATAAACAAAAAGAGCTGATGGTATTTCAGCTCTTTTTTATTTTTAGTATTTATAATCTGAAAAAAGTCTATCTCCCGTTGTTAACAGCCCCTTTGTTTGCAGGTGAAACTGTTTGAGAATATTTCTTCAGATAACCTTTTGATGCTTTCGGTTCTATTGGTTTGAAATTCTGTCTGCGTCTTTCAATTTCTTCTTCTGAAACCAAAAGAGTCAGCTCTCTTTTTTCGATATTAATATAAATTTCATCACCCTCTTCGACAAGCCCGATAAGACCGCCGTTAGCAGCCTCAGGAGCTATATGACCTATACATAACCCTCTTGTACCGCCTGAGAAACGTCCGTCTGTAATCAAAGCAACTTCTTTTCCCAAACCCTTGCCGACAATCGACGATGTAGGAGCAAGCATCTCTCTCATACCGGGACCGCCTTTCGGTCCTTCATATCTGATTACGACAACATCGCCGGGAACAATCTTATCCGTATTGATTGCAATCATTGAATCTTCTTCGCTGTTGAAAACTCGTGCACGTCCTTTGAATTCAAGACAATCTTTATCTACGCCTGATATTTTTACAACAGCGCCGTCTTTCGCAAGATTACCATACAAAACAGCCAACCCCGGATTTGAAGTAATCGGATTATCAAGAGGTCTGATTACTTCGTTATCACACCAGACATCTTTTATTATCTCAGAAATTTTTAACCCTGAGACTCCTACCGTATCTGTCATTTCAGGCACTTTACCAAACATTGTTTTCAAAACAGCAGGAATTCCACCTGCATTCTCTAAATCAGTCATAGTCATAGTGCTTGACGGGTCTAACTTTATTATCTGAGGAATTTTGAAGCTCAATTCTTCAAAATCATCAAGAGAAATATCTATGCCTGCTTCATTTGAAATAGCAAGCAGGTGAAGAATAGAATTTGTAGAACCGCCAAGTGCTAAATCTACGATAATAGCATTTCTGACCGAGTCTCTCGTTATTATTTGCGAAGGACGAATATCTCTTTCAACAAGTTCATTGATAATAAGCCCTGAATCAAAGGCTATTCTTTTTGTCTTCGCCGATACGGCAGAAGAAGAAGCACACCCGGGTAAACTCATCCCCATAACTTCAGATAAACAAGCCATTGTATTTGCGGTGTAAAGTCCCTGACAAGCTCCTGCTCCGGGGCATGAGTTCATCTCCATCTCTTCAAATATTTTCTTGTCAATCTGACCCGAGGTGTATTTTGCAATTGCCTCAAAAGTACCTCGAACCATCGTCAATGATTGATGTCTGCATTTCCCTTCAAGCATAGGTCCCACTGTCACAACAACACAAGGAATATCAAGCCTCAAAGCAGCCATCAGCATACCTGGGGTAATCTTATCGCAATTTGTCAACAAAACAAGCCCATCGAGCTGATGAGCAGCCGCAACAGATTCAACACAGTCAGCTATCAAGTCTCTTGAAGGAAGTGAATACTTCATCCCGCTGTGACCCATTGCAATCCCGTCACAAATAGCAGGAACTCCAAAAATAAAAGACTGTCCGCCTCCTGAGTGGATACCTTTTTCTATCTGACGTTCAATTTCCCTCATTCCTGCATGACCAGGAACCAAATCGCTAAAGCTGCTTGCAATACCGATAAAACGTTTGTCAATCTGCTTATTCGACATGCCGGTACCGTACAAAAGGGCTCTGTGCGGAGTTCTGTGAACTCCTTTTTTGATTTCATCACTTTTCATATTTTAACTATCCTCAAACATTCTTATTAAATATTATTATACTAAATAAATTGTTTAAAAATATTAAGATTATTTATTTGTTAGCAATTTCACAAAACAAAATGTTTTTATAAATATAAGGGTAAAAAGGTAGATTCGGTTTTATAGAAGGTATAGTATGACAATAGATACACGGATAGTTGCTTTACCATTTCAAGTATACGGGAAAATGTTTGCAAGAAGTGCTTCTTCAGGTGTTGCAGCAGGACAGGACGGCAACATATTCAAAGAAGTCGGAGGTATTGCAAAAGACATAAACCGAGCACCTGATATCATGTATGATATGAAAAGCGTATGGAGCGATGTCAAAAATATAAACGGAAAAATATCAAATCCTATTAACAGCTTGAAAGGCAGTGCTTCAGAAGTTTCAGAATGGACATTCTTCAAAAACACTTTTCTTGACAACAAGGTTTCTCAAAACAGCTTTTTGAGAACTCTTGATAAAACAATTCTCAACACAAAAGCCGGAGCAGATATAGTCGAAGCTCTCGGAGGAAAAATAGTTACGGAAGAAGTTGCAGATCAGGCAGGAAAAACCGTTTTGAAAAAGACAATCGAAGGAACAGCTGCATCTCAGGTTGTCGGAAATACAATGGCAAAAATATCAGGATTGAACTTGATATTTGCTTCAGTGCTCGAAATTCCGGATATTGTAAAAAGTATCGAAAACGGTGATGCACCGCAACAAATCGGACGTTCTGCAGTTAATGTCACAGCAGGATGGGTATCTACAACATTCTTCAGTTCATTGTTCAAAAAAATTGCTCCGCAAAAATTCAAATCAATAGCAGGTCTTGTAGGCGGTGCAGTAGGAGCTGTATTAGGCGGTATCGGAACTTCTAAATTCAACAATGTCGTTTTCGGTAAAAGCATTGCATCTCAAAAGAAAGAACAGGAACATCTCGAAGAACAACAAAAGACAAAAGCAGCAGCTCAAAGAGTAATAGACACAGCACTAAATAATCAATATAATACTCAAACAATATCAATGATGGCTTAATATTAACCAATAAAATAAAGAGGTCTGGATTTCAGACCTCTTCTTTATTTTATGTCTTAATCCTTTGATTCTATTTCTATACGTCCTGCAGGTTTAAGTTCAAAAGTTCTGTTGTTGAAACTTGCGAGATAATCTATCAACGCCTGAGTTGTCGTAACTCCAAAAGCTTTTATCATCTTTTCAGGGCAGTTCATCATCTCAAGATACTTTGGACCTCCTCCGAGATAAGTATCGTACACTACGGTGTAGAAAGTGTTTTCCGAAGGATGCTCCTCATCTATTTCTTTCCAAGAGCCGTCTTTCTGCTGGATGAAAACATCATCAATTTTGTTGTCCTCATCTATCTTATAACGCAATCCTGATACCTGAATAGCACTTGGACCATGTGCTTTGTTGACATGAGAAGCAACGCCGCCTTTCAAAACGTCTATAATATCTTTTTCGCTGTATTTGAAAGTTTTCAGCTCATTTTCATAAGGAAGCAGCTCCATAATCTGTCTGTCAGTAATTTCACCCGGACCTACAGAGCCTCTGACCGAACCTATATTAGAAAAAGCAACATCAGCGCCTGTTTTTGCTCTCATTGCATCTGTTATCAAATCAGAAATTGCACTCTCTGCCATATATTCTTCAGAAATAGCATCAACTTTGTTTGTTATATTCGCAAGCACTTTCGCAGGTCCCATATGGACTATCTCGAAATGGTTTGCAAGAGCACTTTGAGGAATATTTTTTGTCGGATAAACATTATTTTCAGCCTTAATTATTCTTCCCTCATCATCCCATGTCACTTTGGCGATACCGTAATGTTTACCGTCTTTTCCTGCCTGAGTAATAAGTACAGGGTCGCCGTCTTTATTGTAAACAAAGTTTTCACCCTCTTTTACGCCATCAACAACTTTGTGAGTGTGAGCTCCGGTTATAATATCAATACCCGATGTATTCTCGGCAATTTTTTTCTTCTCATCATCTTCCATATGAGCAGAGAGGATTATCCTGTCAACGCCCTGTGCCTTAAGTTTATCAACTTCCTGCTGAAGCTCGGCAATTGTTTGGTCAAGATTGTCTACACTCATCGTTTCGGCTGTTTCTTTTGCATCGGCATTCAATCTTTCTTTCAAATTGGTCGGTATTGCCCCAAGATAACCGTATTTTGTTCCGTTTTCTTCAATAATCGCCGACCTGAGAATTTTGTTGTTAACAACATGCCTGTGCAGAGGATTAGACGGGTCAGTGTTCAAATTTGTAACGACAAAATTTGAAGGAATCTTATCAAGATGCTCTGCAAGCTTATCAGTGCCCATATCAAACTCATGATTGCCGGGTGTTTTTGCATCTATTCCCATCAAACGCATCAAATCAAACATATATGCATTTTTCGCATCATCAGAACCGATAGCCACATCTCCAGAGGCAATTTTTAGAGTATCAACTCCTTTATTTTCATATTGATCATCAAACTGATGTGCTGCCGTCACAAGTCTTTTTGAACCGTCAAGACGCCCGTGAAGATCATTTATATACCACAGAACAGTTTGATTATTTCCTTTAGGTTTTGCTACTGCAGGTTTTGTTTCAGGAGGAATAGAAGCAGCCTGCGTCTGATAATAGTTCTGGACAGATTGAAGCTGAGTCTGCTGCTGTTGCTGCGGCTGATAGGGATAAGCAAAAGGAGCAGACTGCGGCATATAAAAAGAATACGTCCAATTTGCTCCCTGCTGATTATTATTGAAATTATTCACACCGTTCTGGGCAGGATATTGCGCATAATAAGCCTGCTGGGGTGGAATATATGTCTGCGGTGGTGGAAATGAATAAGAATACATTTACTTTACCTTATATGTCTTTATTTATATTAAAGCGCCTAAATAAAATTATTGCCCCATGTTTCATGTGTATTGAAATAAATTTTTACAATCATAAAAAAAAATGGAATTTATATAGCAAATTCCAGAGATACTATTAAAAGTCCGTCATTCTGAGGGCTTTAGCCAGAAGAATCTTTTTTGTTTCGATACTTCGCTAACGCTCAGTATGACGTTGTTTTGAGAATTTTTTGCAGAATTTGCTATATAAATCAAAAAAAACTCCGGGTATGTGCTCCCGGAGTTTTTTATTTATGTTTATTGAGAGAGAATTTCTATTATACGTAGTATTGTTGTAAGTAATCTTGAGCGACATCTCCTTTTGACATTTCGTAAATGAATGATTGTCCTGCTGCTTCAGAAATAGGTGTAGATGTTCTATGAATGCTTATACTATCCGGATTCTTCAGTGCCTCTTGTGGTGTAAGTATTTCACCATTATTGTCAACAAAATCTTTTGTGTCTTTATAAGTTTCCCACCCATCAGAAATCATCTTTTTAAAAGATACTGTATTCCTTGGAGCAATTCCTGCATCTTGAAGAACTTTTATTTGTTCTTGAGTCAAATTGAGAGCATCAATATCTGCTTTTGTTATTCTTCCGTTGATATCCATTTTATATTGAAGTTCATCTTTTATAAAGCCGTCAATATCTAATTTTTCAATTGTTTCTGAACTTGGTTTTGATGAAGAACGAGAAGGAAGTTTATCTTTTGCAGCTGCTTTGTAATCTTGAGCTGTAGGTTTGATATCATCAGTATTTTCAAGAGCTCTTTGCAGGTTAGCCTGTTTCTTTTGCATTGCCTGATAGTTTTTAACTTCTCTAATCTGTTTATTTGTTTCACTCAATTGTTTCGTCAAATCAGCTTTTTGATCATCTGCTGCATTCTTTATCTGCTCTTCAAGAGATGTCTTTTGCGATTGTAAATCATCAAGATTTCTGTTTTTAACGTTATCATCTATTTTATCAATGCTTTTTTGCAGGGCATCGGATTGTTTTTGAATTCTTGCCTGAGCTTTCGCAGGGGCGCCTGATTTTACATCATCTACAAAACTTGTAACTTTTTGTCCTAATGGTGATGCTTTTGCATCAGCGACAATAGCTTTTCTGAATCCGGTAAATCCAGTTCCTAGTTCTGTACCATCAGGAAGAGTATATTTTGTATCTTTACTGAATGCTTTTCTAAATGATATCTTGCCATTTGAATTAGTCAATCCGCTCTTGAGCGAACTCATTGACTTAACGGAAGCTTTTGCGCCGACTATTGATGCTCCGAGGACAACACCGCCTTCTCCGACCTGCTGCCATGCGGCTTTTGCTTCTGCATCGGTCTTGGCACCCATTGCGTTTGCAACTCCGCCTATCATTTTTGCAGCACCTGTTGCAATACCTACACCCGCAAGTGCCAGACCTGCCGGTGGGAAGACAACGCACAATGCCGCCGTTGCAACTGCTCCAAGCAGCTTAACAGGGTTTGTTACAATATCCTTAACTGTATTTACTACAGATTTTACTGCACCTTTAAATATATTTCCTATTGCACTGAAAAATCCGATTTTACCATCGTTTTTCCCGTCAGTGCATCCTCTTGATTCAAGATACTCTTCTCTTGTCATCGAGTTTGTTGAATTTGTTGACGAAGTTGTTCCGTTAAACAACGACATTTGCCCCTGCACGGAACTCATGGTTTCAGCCAGCTGTTTATCAAGCTGCGGATTTCCATACGGGTTAACATAGGAGTTTGAAATAGCTGTCATAGAAATTCCTCTCTTTCTTTTTCTCTTCTCAATTTGGGTAATAAAATTTTTCTATTGTGGCATATATAATAATAAAAACAATGCCATAAAAAATATTGCTTTAGTATATACTCTTTAATGACTCTTTAGAGCCGTTTTTAGTAAAACTATTATTATAATTGAATTTTACAGCTTTACATTATTTAACAATATTTATATACTCAAGTTTATTTTTATAAAATCCGCATATTTCTATCAGCGCATGCATCAAAAGCGCAGAATACTCAACCTCTTTCTTCCACTGATAATATCCGCAGCTATCAGGCAATATGGCAAGCGGATTATCTGGAAAATCTCTGCACAATTTAGGTCGTTTATCGTATATGGAGCATAAATTATCTTCCGTTATGTGAGGACAATGATAGAAATATACTCTATCAGTTTTCGACTCCATCATCGATACAAACTCGGGATAAACCTTTCTTGCTTCTTCTATGTTTTCATATGGAATAAAAATGCTCACAAAATCGCATGCAAACCTATCGCCATTTGAAGCTTTTTCTTTAAGCTGCTCAAGCGTATACTCAGAACATGCAAGACGGCAGCATGTTCCCGTATGGTTGCAGGAAAATTCATATCTGTATTTTTTTATATCTTCAAGTTTTTTGAGAATATCTTTTGATATTTCGTTCTCTATTTTTTCAAGAATAAGTTTCTGCCACATGACATAAACACAGTTCTCATCAAGAATTGCTGTCGATGAATTTGGATATCCGAGACAAAAAGCGGCACTGTCTTTGTTCTTGATACATTGCCCGTCAATAAAATACCGGCATCTGAAAAAGAAAACATCTTTCGACACCGTATTCAAAACATGCCGAACAAAAACATCATCAGCCTCTTGAGCCAGTTTATGATTTTCAGATATATCAACATCCTCAAATTTATCAGAGCCAAAAGGAACAAAGAGCTTATCAAAAATTTTGTTTTCTCCTGAAAGCTGAGAAGGTGGAGCTTCTTTGCACAAAATTTTGCAGCATCGTTTGCATTTCTTGCAGGAGAAATTTGTTTTCAAACTCAAAAAAAACTCTTCAAGCGACTTTGATGAACTTTTGAACAATTCACGATATAATAATATATCCTCGCCGCATTCCCTCGAAAGTTTATTTTTATTATTCATATTTGCTTTCAGCAGAGGATAACTTGCTTGATAAAGCAGCAACAACTCTTCCTATTTCAGAACCGCCTATAGCAATTTCCAAAATAAGCGATGGATTCAAAAGGACTGTTTCGCAATATTCCATAGTATCAGTGTCAATGACATCAACTTCAACAAAATCTGCACCGACATACTTAATTTTGCAAAACTCGGCAGCCGTAGCCCAGCGCATAAATACTATTTGTCTTTCAAATTGTTTCAGTTTATGAACCAACAACATATCTGCCCTACATCCTCTAAACTACCTTATATATTCATGATAGCCTATTCTTCAAAAGTGTCAATGAGCTTAAGATATTCTTTATAGTTTGTAATAAAAAACTTAATTTTAGTGCCATCACAAGTTTGTGTATGTTATAAAACAGTTAAGTAGGGAAATGAGATTAGAAATTGAACAAAATTAACTCAAAATTATTATCATCAATTTTATGCTTAATATGGATGAGCAACACAGCTTCAGCCATATCATTCCCACCTGTGCCTCTACCGGCGCCGACTTATGCAAAACAAGAAAAAAAAGTAGAACAAAAAACAATTCAGCCGCAAAATACAAATACGGTAACAAAAAAAGAAACACCTCAAGCGGCTAAAGTTCAAACAACCCAAACAACAAAACAAACTCAGAAAAAAGAATCATCACAAAATCCCTACGAAATTACTCTGACAGCAGAGGACCTGCCTGAGCAGAAAATTCAAAGCAAAAAAATAACAAAAGTCGATGACCCGCTTTTTGAAACTGATAAAGAAGCCTTATCAAAGATTTTTAATGCCCAGAAAAAACAGGATAAAGAAGATTTGGATAAGTTATGGTATGCGACTCTTGATCGCAACAGCGCAATAAGATTTGCCGTACAAAAACTGTCCATCCCTCCAGAACAACTCAAAAGCCACTCATCAATAATGGCTCGTTCAATCTCCACCCTCATAAGCGGAGCAGCACTTGTACCTTATATGCTCGGAGCAGGATACACAACACAAACTCTTTCTCTTGCAGGCGGTCAGCTTGCAAGCAGGCTGGTTGAAAAAAGTGCAATGCCAAAGAAGATGCCGCTTACTGATACTGAATTGATTCAACTCTCTGAACTGGTTGAAAATCTGCAAAATCGAATAATTAAAAATTATTACGGTTACAAAAGTTCTATCAACGAACTAAAAAACTGCCGTCAAAAAATGATGGTCGAACACAGAAATTATTCAAATGCAATTGAAAAAAATGACTCTTTCTACATTGTAGTATCATCGGCACTCTATGATGAGCAGCTTCTTGAAGAAGTAAAAATAAAACAAAAGATTAAACAATACAGACTTGAACTTGAAAGGCTTGCCGGTGCAGAAGCTGTATCATCTCTTAATTTGAACGCTGTTGTCTATAACAACCAATCCGATGAAAAATCTGATGTAAAATAAATTAAAGATATTATATTAAGAAGAAAAAAATGAAAAAACTAACTCTTATTATACTCTCCATATTTTTTTCACTCTTAACAACAAAGGCTTATGCAGTTATTGTCCCCGGGAAAAGCCCCTCTGTAGCTGACAGTAAATCAGTAAAATCAGGCAGCTACTATGACATGGACATGACAAAAATAGCACAGGAAATAGGTCTTGAACTCAAAGATGAAGAAGAAGATATGCTTAATGACCTTACTTTCTTGTGGCCTTATGCCGTTGAACACAGCGAAACAATTAAATTTGCCATATACAAACTCTCAGACCCTCAGGATAAAGACAAGGAAAAAGAAAAAGCAAAAGTAAAAAATCTCCTCAAACCTATTGCAGCCATTGCTCCGGTAGCAGCACTGGGGTCATCTTCCGCAATGTTAGGGGGGTCTGCACTTATTGGCGGCAGCTTTCTGCAAGAAGTTTTACAGGGCAGCAAAACTCCTCTCGAAAAACATATCGAAAAAGTAACTGATACGGATCTCGTCCTTCTTGCCAAATCCGTTGAAGAACTCCAGACAAAACTTGTCATTACCTACTATGACTACATAACAGCAAAAAAAGTTCTGTTTATGACCGACGAAATCCTAAAAAACAGGCATAAACATTATGTACAGATGCAAAATTCAACGGACAAAAATCTCGTCATAGCAGACACATTTTATCGTGATGCAATACAGAAACAAACAAAAGCCCGTGAAGACTTTCTTATCAAACGTTCTTCTCTTGAACAAATAGTCGGCAGCGAAGCAATTGTCCTCCTCGAAGAACAGAAACAAAAACAAAAGGAAATTCAGAAAAATGACAAAACAAAAACAGAGGACAAACAAAAACAGGAGAATACTCCTCAAAAAGGAGCTGACGAAAAAGAATTAAAAGAACAAAAACAACCTAAAGAAGATAAAAATGACAAAAAAGATGAGAAACAGGCTCAACCTGCTGAAAATGATGCAAAAAGCTTGAAGTTTCAGGAAAAAGAATTCAAAAAGCTAAAAGAAAAACATAAACAATCAGAAGAAGCAAAAAAACAATCTCAAACAAAACCTCAGAACAAAACTACACAAAATCAACAGCAACAGAAGAAATAATTTAACCTATAAACTTCTGGAATGTAGACCCTGTTCGTTCTCTAAGATGCCTGAGCGACGGCGCATTTTTGGTAATCGTAATATTTGACTCAGCCTGCATAGGTTGCACTTGTTTCGGTGCTGCCGCAAAAGATGGTTGTTGTGCTTCCTGAGCAGCTTTTTCTGCTTCTTTTGTTTTCTTTTCATTAATACTCGGTATCAAAAGACCAAGAATCGCAGGAGTGATTACAAACAAATTCAAAGCACCGGCCAGTGAATTATAGAATTTTGTCTTGTTAACAAAAATATTATCGGCATTAGAGAAAACTTTCTTCAAAGATTCAGCACCTTTTTTCATTGCCTCGGGAGCATCTTCTTTGAATGCACGTCCTACAACTTCAAGAATATCATCATTTGAAGAAGCAAAAATAGAACCCGTTTTCCCTGCTTCTTTATACATATTCTCCAGTACAGGAGCATCTTCTTTCAGATTTTTAAACATCTTTCCGAGGTTAGCCCCGTTATCTGTAAGCACTTTAAAGAAATCTGTAGCCGGTTTGCCTGCGGAAAGATAATCATCAATTCCTGAGTAAAGATGTTTTGCATCAAAAGCATTCAAAACTCTATCACCTTTTTCAGGTCTTATCGTATCAAAAACATTCTTCCAAAAACCCTGAGTTTTTCTGTTTGGATTTGTTGACAAAATTAACCCTGATTTCTCCTGGCAAACCTTTGCCATCGTCTTATTCAACAAAGGAACAGAAAACAATACAGCACCTATTGAAGGAATATCTCTTCTCAAAATATCCTTCAACTCAACATTCTTAGCTCCCTGAGTTTTGGCTTTATCACGTTTTTGAGCCTGAATAATACGAGGTAAAAGAACAAATCCGTAAGTCGTCGTAAACAATATCGGGAAAGACATATTCAAACTGTCAAATTGGATAACATCCAAAAACTTTTTGCCTGAAGAGCTCTTTGAAAATTTATCAACAGCATCACCGGCTTTGGAAATAATAGTTGAAGCACTTCCGAATGTTTGTGCTTGAGCTTTTTTTGTTCCCAAACGTCCGTTCTTTTTCATTCCGTCAAAAGAAACTCTATTTACCTGCATTTTGAGCTCCTTTCTCCGTTGCGGTTTGTTGTTGAGTATTATTTGTATTTTTAATCAGCCCTTCTGACCCCGGATAAGTCTTGCTTCTTGAATAAATTTTCGGTATCACAGTCATAAATGAGAAAATAGAAGCTATCGCTACCAAAGAAGAAGCAAACTTGGCTCCTTTCACTTTCTTCACGGTTTTTTCTGCCACATCACCAAAAGAAGACTTTGTGACAGATTTTTGAACTCTGTCAAACACCGATGCGGATTTATCAACAACATCATTTGCAAAAGTAACAGCCTGTTTTGCAAATGCCTGAGAATCTTTTGATAAAAGCTCTGCCCCTGATTTAACCGTAATAATCGAAGGATTTATTGCCGAGGCAGCATCTTTCTTGTTTGCAACCGCAAATGCATCGGCTATTTTTTCATAAAGACCTGAAACAGCTGCCTTATACTCTTTTTTGGTAGCATAATCGGTTTTCTTTAACTCAGAAATTTTCATCATTGAATCCGTAACTGAGGCAATCGTCTTTTCATCGTCAGTAACAGACTTGGCAACATTCTCAAAAAATCCTCTCTTCAAACCTGCCTTATCTGAAACATTCTCAACATCAACATCTTTCAAATTATTTTTGAATGAATTCAACAAATTAAAATCAACAGAAGTAGAGGGTCCCCACTTTTTCTTTGTTCCATAAAAAATAGCGGCAGGAATCAAGAACATGCTCGGTCCTGTTATATACTCTCTGAGCGCTTCTTCAAGTGCAGCCTTATAATTCAGCCCGCCGATTTCTTCTTTATTTCGGAAGAGCCCTTTGACCGTTCTTGGAACATTTGTCCCCAAATTATCGGTAATCGTAAACGAAGCAAACAATCCGCCTCTGTCTATGGCACCCATCAAATTAACGAGGAAAGATGACGCAGCCCCCAATGATGCCGCACCTGCCGCAACATTAGAAGCAGATACACCCCTGAATGACGGTGCGCTCTGTTTCTGCTGATTGCGCTTTCTATAAACACTTACACTGGTATTATTTATACTGTTTACTTTCATCTATCTACCGACTAACCTGTTTGTTTCAGACCTTCTTCTACTCTCACAACAACCGTGAATAAAATAAATTGCCTGTTTTTCCACAAAATTTAATAATTTTTAAAAGTGTAAGGGGTACAATTATTATTGTATCAAAAAGAGTATTAAATTCAATATTATTTGCTAAGTCTGTAATATTTAATAACACTTCCGAAAAACTCACAAAACAACGTATTTTTTCAACAAAAAATATCGCTTGAAATAAGTTTTTACGATATGATTAAATGGGTAAAGTTTTTTCAAAGAGGATTTTCCATGCCGACACTAAAATCAGAACTAGATATGAACAAAAAACTTGATGAAGTTATTAACAAAAACTCAAAGCTGCACTTCATAGCAATTGGTGGCATAGGGGTCAGCGCTGTTGCAAAAATTTTCCTGCAGGCGGGATATCATGTTTCAGGAAGTGACATAAAAGAAAATAAAAATACCGTCATGCTCAAAGAACTTGGTGCTGAAATTTTTATCGGGCATAAACCGCAAAATGTTCAATCAACGGATATAATCATTGCAAGCTCGGCGATACATCCAGATAATCCTGAAATTATCGAAGCAAAAAAATTGAACATCCCAATATTCCACCGTTCTCAGGCTCTTGCTTATCTTATGAGCAAAAAAACTTCTATCGGCGCATCAGGTACCCATGGAAAAACAACTACAAGCGGAATGGCTGCATTTGTTCTGAACAGTTTGAAAGAGGGAACCTCTTTTGCAATAGGCGGAATTATCCCCGAGCTCAAAACAAATGCTAAATACGGACATGGAGAATTTTTCGTATCAGAATTGGATGAAAGCGACGGTACAATTCTTATGTACTCTCCTGACGTGACAATTGTCACAAATCTGGAGTTAGACCATGTCGACTTCTACACAAGAGGATTTGAGCAATTGCTTGAAACTTTTGAAAAATTTTCATCAAATCTGAAACAAAACAGCAAACTTGTTATAAACACTGATAGCGAAGGAAACCGTAAATTACTCGACAGAATAGACAAAAACAGGGTAATCATCTATACAACAAAAGAAAATAAACTAAACGGGTATGAAAAAATCTACTCTGCACAAAATATCAAACTCAATGGTTTCTCTTCATCAAGTGAAATATATCTGAACAATAATCTAATCGGAAAGCTCAATTTGAATGTTCCCGGAGAACACAATATTGCAAATGCACTTGGGGTAATTGCTTCCCTGATGGAAAAAAATATAAAATTCGAAGACATAACATCAAACATCATTCACTTCTCAGGCATGGGCAGAAGATTTGAAATAATAGGCGACTACAACGGAGCAAAAATTATTGACGACTATGCTCATCACCCGACTGAAATTAAAGCCACAATAAAAAGTGCCCAAAGCGTTTTAAAAAGCCAAGGAAACGGACGACTGGTAGTAATTTTCCAACCTCATAGGTATTCTCGCTTTGAAGGATTATGGAATGAATTTCTGAAAGCTTTTGACGGTGTCGACAAATTATGTATATGTGATGTTTATGCTGCAGGAGAAGAACCATCTTCAAAACATACTCCGGAAGAATTTGCAAAACAAATAAAAGACGTACCCACTACTCATCTCAGCGGTAAAATAAACGACCTCACTGAAGATGTAAAAAAAATGATACAACCGCAAGATATTGTGATTACAATGGGCGCAGGCGACATAACAAACTTAGGGAGGAATATCTGCCAAAAATGAAAAAATACGAAAACTACGACCTGAAAAACAACACAACATCAAAAATATCTTCCGTCGCCAAAGTTGTATATATACCTGAATCAAAAGAAGAATTTGTTAACCTGCTCAAAACATTTGACTCAATGCCAGTGATAATCGGCGGCGGCTCAAATGTGCTGCTATCTTCTCATGGTGTAGATACACCCGTTATACTCACAACAAATTTAAGAGACATAACAATCAACAACAACACCATAAAAGCTCAATGCGGGGTCAAAACAGGAGTTCTCTCAAAAACAGCAGCAGACAATAATCTATCAGGCATGGAGTTCCTTTTTGTAATCCCTGCTACAGTCGGCGGAGTCGTAAAAATGAATTCATCAGCGCACTCTCAGAGCATAAAAGACATTATCATCAGCGCTGAAGTTTTTGATATGGCGCAAAAAAAAGTGTTAACTCTCTCAAATGACGAACTTGAGTTGTCTTATCGCACATCAATTCTGCAAAAAAAACCGTTAGTACTTCTGGAAGCTGTTTTCAATCTTGAAAAACAGAATAGAGAATTGATAGATAAAAGAATGCAGGAAAACCTCGACTACAGAAAAGAAAAACAACCTGCTCTCACAGAACCGAATTTTGGCAGTACATTCAGAAACCCTCAAGGAGCTGCCGTCGGAAAAATGATAGAAGAATTGGGACTCAAGGGAACTGTTGAAGGAGGAGCAAAAATTTCTGAAATTCACGGGAATTTTATTGTGAATTATTCAAAACAGGCAACCTCAACAGACGTGCTCAGGTTGATGTTTAAGATGTATAATGCGGTTAAGCAAAAATTCGGATACGAAATAAAAACAGAAGTTATTTTCATAGGAAACATGACAGAGGAAGAAAAAAAGATATGGACACTGATAAAAAGCCATTAATATCATACGACACAAAAATCGGCGTGCTATACGGCGGTATGTCAAGCGAAAGAGATGTATCTTTAAGATCAGGGAAAAACTGCTACGAAGCACTTTTACGCCTTGGTTACAAAAATGTTGAACTCATAGATGTCGATAAAAATATCGCCTCAAAACTTATCGAAAAAAATATAGAACTTGCATACATCGCCCTGCATGGGAAATACGGAGAAGACGGATGCATTCAAGGATTGCTCGAAATATTGGGAATTCCTTACACAGGATGCGGGGTTGAAGCAAGCGCCGTTTGCATGAACAAAGAAACCACAAAAAAAGTTCTCAAAGACTCCGGTATCCCGCTGATAAAATCAGTAACGGTCAAAAAAGAAGATGATATCTTCGAGAAAATAAAAGGTCTTTCTTACCCGTTTATGGTAAAACCTCTTTGGGAAGGCTCAAGCATCGGAATGAGCAAAGCATCTGACGCAGAAGAACTGAAGAATTCAGTTGAAGAAGCCTTCAAATACTCACCTGAAGTAATGATAGAAGAATATCTAATCGGTAAATCAACGACTGTTGGTGTTCTTGACCTGCGAGATAAGACAATAGCAACCTCAATCCTTGAATTCAGAACAAAGACAGAATGGTATGATTTCGAAGCAAAATATACAAAAGGGCTTACAGAGTTTGTTCTGCCGGCAGAACTGGACAAAGATATGACAGATAAAATAAAATCACTCGCAATCAAAGCACACAAAACAGTCGGTGCTACAGGCATGAGCAGGGTAGATTTTCTCGTAACACAAGATACGCCTTATGTCCTTGAAATTAATACAATTCCAGGCATGACTGACTTGAGCGATCTGCCTGCACAGAGCAAAGATATCGGAATATCATATGATGAGTTGGTAAATATTATTCTTCAAAGTGCTACAATGCCTAAGAAGTAGTTTATCAATCCGACGCAAAAGGAAATGGAATGACAGACGAAGACATAACCCAAAAACAAATTCAATCAGATTCAATAAAGCGTCGTTATGCTTATTTGAAAAGACGACGCAAAGTTCGGGCTATGAGAATTTTCTGGGGAAGAGTCAGAATGCTCATCAGACTCGCCTGCATCTACTTCCTTTGTGTCGGAATGTGGAAGTTCATGCATCTGCCTCAATGGTATCTTCCCCCAAAAGCTTTTGAAACATACAATTCAAGCAGAGTAGAGTTTGAAGGCAACAAAATTGCTACGAACCAGCAAATTCTTAATATGATGAAACGGGTAAAATATCCTAATAAAGCAATCTACCTAATAGATGTCGAACCTTTTAAAAAAGAAATAATGAAACTTGAACCTATTAAAATGGTTTATGTCAAAAGATTTGCATTTCCTGCCCGTATAAAAGTTATAGTCGAAGAACATGAACCTATTTTTTCGGTTGCACCAAAACCGGATGTACCTCCTCTTGCAGTGTTTACAATGGATGGAACAATCATACCGAACAAATATCTTCCATTTGAAGGAATGGACAAAACTTACCGTGTTCTGACATATGATGACTACGAAAAATGGTCGAAAAAGAATATAAAATACCTTATCTATCTTGCAAAAATGGCAGAAGCTTATTCAGGAGAAAAAATACAGTATATCGACATGAAAAATCCTGATGATGTCTATATTCAGCTGCAAACAGTATCAGTAAGAATAGGAGAACTTGATAAAGGAGCTTTCGACAGACTTGCAAAAATCGAAGCAGTCCTCCCTCAGATGAAAACTCTAAAAGAAGATGTAAAATACATCGACCTGAGATGGGAAGACTCAGCATTCATCAAACTCAAAAAATAAAACTAAGAAACAACAACCGGAAATTTTTCAATCTCAAGACGATAGATTGCCTCAGGACCTAAATCCCCATAAGCGACAAGTTCGGATTTTTTTATGCACTGCTGCAAAAGACAAGCAACACCGCCTGTTGTCGTAAAATATACAAGAGAGGAATCAACTCCTCGCGCCCCTTTGCCTATAGTTGCAAGAACCTCTTGTTTCTCGCACATATCAAGATATTTATCCATTCTGGCTGATGTAGTAGGACCTACAGGACCGATAACTTCACCTGGAGCACTCGGGCAGGGGCCAGCATAAAAAATAATCTTATTTTTTAAATCAAACGGAAGTGTTTCACCTCTGTTTATCGCATCAAACATACGTTTATGAGCCATATCACGTGCGGTAAAAATCTCACCTGATAAAAGAATCTGAGTTCCTTTTGAAAGTTTTTTTATTTCATCACACTGCGAAGTGTTTAACTCAATAATATTATCTGAAGGGATTTCAATATTCTCCCAAATTTCATAGTCAAAATCATTACAGAACCGGACTTCTCCGTCTTGGAATATTTCAACATCGCCATGCCTGCAGCAATGACAGCACAGGTTCACACTGACTGCCATAGAAGCAATGTGAGTCGGATAGTCTAAAACTCTCACACCAAGAATATCAAAATCTTTCAAAGCTTTTTCTATCTTTTTCTCAAAATCATTTTTCTCTGAGTCAAGACGCAAAGTCAACGCTTTCTTCGATAACAATGCAGCCTTCTCAAGCGTCCCGCCAAGCCCGACTCCGACAACATAAGGCGGGCATCCTTTATCTTTTGCATTTAACAGAGTTTCTTTTATAAACTCTAATACTCCGTCTTCTCCTGCTGATGGGGGCATCATCTTTAGCGCACTGACATTCTCGCTTCCTCCGCCCTTAACTTCAAGAGAAAATTTGATACTTTCTCCATCAACAACATCAAAATAAATAACAGGAGGAGTGTTATCGCCCGTATTAACTCTATCAAAAATATTTTCAGCCATCGACTTTCTGAAATAATTTTCTTCATAAGCCTCAGAAACAGACTCTTCGACAATTTTTTTTATGTCAAAAGAGCTCAGTGGAAAACCTCTTCCAAGCTCTATAAAAAAAATACAAACTCCTGTATCCTGACAAATCGGACGCTGTGTTTTTTTCGCAATTGAAAGATTCTTCAAAATTTGAGCATATTTTCTGTCTGAATAATTATGATATTTCTCTAAAACAGCAGCATAAACATCACTGCCTACAGATATATTTGTCCTGACAATCAGCTGTTTCAACGCATTTTTAATTATATCAGTGGATAATTCGCCCATTTTTTCAATCTCTTGTAGTCAGAACTCAAATTTTCATATAAAATATAGAATAATAATACTACAACAGAGAGACAAAAAAAAGAAAATGGCTATATTACAAATAAAAAGATACGGGAATGAAGTTTTAAGAAAACCCTGCAAAGAAGTCAGCAAAATCTCATCAAAAATTCAACGACTCATCCAGGATATGCTTGATACAATGTATGCAAACAACGGCGTGGGACTTGCAGCACCTCAGGTAGGAGAAAATTTGAGAATATTTGTAATCGATGTTTCAACAAACAAAGAACCTCTCAATCCGATTGTATTTATCAATCCGAAAATAATCTCAAAAAGCGGCGCAGCTATTCACTACGAAGGCTGTTTGAGCTTTCCTGACTTTTATTCTGATGTAAGAAGATACAAAAATGTCAAAGTAAAAGCACTCGACAAAAAAGGTAAACCTTTTGTCCTTGAAGCAAAAGACGGAGAACTTCTCTCTTTTGCAATACAACATGAATTTGACCACCTCGAAGGAATTTTATTTGTTGATCATGCCGTAAACCGTTTTGCTGCAGATATAGAACTGGAAGCAAAAGGGCTGCCTTGTATTGACCCTGAATATCTGCTCGAAGAAAAAGAACTCTGTGAAGAACTTGCAAAAGAAGAGGAAAAATAACTATCTATGAAAGCAGTATTCCTTGGCACTCCTGAAATAGCGGTCAAACCGCTTGAATATCTATGTGCAAAAAACGATGTTGAAATCTGCGCCATTGTTACCCAGCCTGACAGACCATCAGGACGGGGGCATAAGCTTACACCGCCGCCAATCAAAGTGAAAGCTGAAGAATTAGGCATCAATGTGTTTCAAACCACGTCAATAAGAAAAGACTCTGACTTGATAGAAAAACTTAAATCACTGAACGCTGATTTTTTCATAACAGTAGCCTTCGGACAAATATTGAGTCAGGAAGTCATCGATATCCCGAAATCAGGAGTCATCAATCTCCATGCCTCACTCCTGCCGAAATACAGAGGAGCAAATCCAATCCAGCGTGCCATAACAAACGGTGAAGCAAAAACAGGCGTTACAACAATGATGACTGATATAGGTCTTGATACAGGTGATATTCTTCTGGTTGAAGAAATAGAAATTACTCCTGATATGACTTCACCTGAACTTGCGCAAAAAATAAGCAGTATTGGCGGAGATATACTCTATCGAACAATGACCGGACTGCTTGATGGCAGCGTAAAAAGGCAAAAACAAGATGACTCGCTTGCAACAAAAGCGAATAAATTTCAAAAACAAGACGGACTCATTGACTTTTCTGCCGAAGCACAAACAATACATAACCTCGTGAGAGGTCTTCGTGACTGGCCCTGCGCTTATGTCGAATTCAAAGGTGCGCCGCTGAAAATAATGAAAACATCCGTTGCTGATGAGAATAAAACATCTGATAAAACAGGGGTCATTTTGAGTATAGAAAAAAAAGGGATTACAATTTCAACAACAAAAGGTACAATATTAATAGAAGAACTACAGCCTCAGGGTAAAAAAGTCATGAAAGCATATGACTGGAGCCATGGGGTAAAACTAGCAACAGGGGATTTTTTCAAATAAAAGGAGAAAAAATATGTATATGATATTATTCTTGATACTGGCGTTGTTTCTGATATTCATGCCTCAGATGTTTGTCAAAAACACCTACAGAGAATATCTCAGATTCAACGCTCAAAGCGGGCTGACAGGCGCTGAGGTTGCCCGTGAAATTCTTGACAAACACGGATTATCTCAAGTCGGTATAGAAGCAATAAAAGGTGAATTAAGCGACCATTATGACCCGTCTGCAAAAGTTCTGAGATTGTCTGAAGACAATTACTACGGAAAAAGCATCTCTTCTATCAGTGTTGCCGCTCATGAAACAGGTCATGCTCTGCAGGATGCTTACAATTATATGCCTATGCGTGCAAGAGCAGGCGTTTTTCCGATTGCATCTTTCGGGTCTTCAATAGGTCCTTTATTGATGTTCGGAGGTTTAGCTCTAAGAGCATTTGCAGGAGGCGAACTAGGGTTGTTAATAGCCATAATCGGATTCTTAGCTTTTGCAGGAGCTGCTTTATTCCAAATAATCACACTCCCTGTTGAATTCAATGCAAGCAAAAGAGCAGTTGCAGAACTTGCAAACGGAGGATATATTACAGGTGCACAGGAACTTGACGGAAGTCAGAAAGTGCTTCTGGCTGCAGCTCTGACCTATGTAGCCGCAGCATTATATTCGGTTATAGAACTTGTTTATTGGGCTTGGCAGCTGTTCGGGTCAAACAGGGACTAAAGAACCATAACATAATTTTACATATTATTGAGAAAAACCCCTCTAGTGTGAGAAAATAAGACATACACAAAGAGGGATTTTTCTATGAGCAGGTTTTTAATAGTTGATGATGACGCTGAAATACGTGACTTCATAAAAACCGACCTGGAGATGAGCGGTTTTAGTATTGATACGGCAACTGACGGGCAAATGGGTTTGAATATGGCACTCAAATCAGATTACGAGCTTATAATACTTGATGTCATGATGCCTAAAATGGATGGTTTTGAAGTCTGTCAGAATATCAGAAAAGTGAATAAGAAAGTTCCGATTCTTCTGCTTACAGCAAAAGGGGCAATAGAAGATAAAGTTAAGGGATTTAACTGCGGCGCTGATGACTATCTTGTGAAGCCATTTGATATACAGGAACTTCTTGTCCGTATCAGAGCTTTGCTCAGAAGAAATGCGCCCGTTGGAAACACATCAACAAACGAAACTCTTTCACTTGGAGAAATCAAACTCTTCCCCGAATCCCTCGAAACATCAATCAAAGGGCAAATAATCAAACTCACCCCCACGGAGTTTGAAATTCTCTACTGCCTTATGCAATATGCAAACAAAGCAGTCAGCCTTACAACGCTGTTAAATGAAGTATGGGGCTATGACGAAGATGAAGATGTCAGAATGGTCAGAGTCCATGTTGGCGGATTGAGACAAAAAATAGAAACAAATCCCAAACATCCCGAATTTTTGCATACGGTAACAGGCGTCGGTTATAAGCTGACTCCGTTTGGTGAACTATGAGAAGACGTCTTCGTATAGTCGAGCAGATTATTATAGTTCTGATTTTTGCGGTAATAGTCCCGCTTGTTGTAAGTACTCTTATCATAGCAAACGTTAACCAGCAGGCAATCAGAAGAGAACTGCAATCTTCAGTTCAGATAAACACTCTGAACTCATATCAATACATCCAGAATAATCTTGAATCAAAGAAAAATCTTTTGATTAGAATTGCCGGTTTTCTTGACTACCTTCCGACACAAACAAAGAAAAAACAGTTTATAAAAAGCATAATAGATGAAGACCCATCAATAAAATCCCTCAAACTGCACCACAGCCATCTTGAAGATACGGAGTTCAATCCCAATGTCACCTACGACAACGAAAAAAAGCTTATAAGAATTACCTACAAAATAAACGATAAAAAATATATTGAAGAAATTATCGATACAGAAAAATTCAGACAGGACGTCCTTGAACATTTCAATGATAAAGAACGCCGTCTTTATGTTTTTGATGAAGATAACGACCTTGTCTTTGCATCAATTTACAATGATGAGCTGACAAAACAGCTGCTTGAGATGATGCCGTCAAAAATTGAAAATGACGAACCCCAGTTTTTCTTCGAAATCAAAAACCAGCCGAATATGGTAATCCAAACCCAGAACCCGAATTGGAAAGTAGTTGTCACAACACCGGTTAAAGTGACAAAATACGGCATAAAAGAAGCCCGGTACAAAATTATCGTTGCTACTCTCGCTGCAGCTGCCGCAATAATAGTGATATGTCTCACTTATATGATTTCTCTTTACACAAACCTGCGTCAATTATTCAAAGCAATAAAAGCAGTATCAGAAGGTAACTACGACAGACGTATAAGATTGATTGTCAACTACATGACGCCATATGAAGTTATGTTCCTCGCACATGAGTTTAACAAAATGGTCGATAAAATACGCCACTCCTATAAAGAAATAAATGACAAAAACGAACGGCTTAAACAGCTTGACAGTTTCAAGTCAAACCTCATAGACACAGTCAGCCATGAATTCAGAACACCTCTTACAAGCATAAAGGGTTATACATCAAGACTCCTCAGAAATGATGTCACAATCACAGAAGATATGAGAATAAAATCTCTCAAAACCATAAAACGCCAAACGGAACGCCTCAGCAGAATGGTCGAAGACCTGCTTGTTATCCCTGATATAGAAACATCCGTCCTGAGAGTGTTTCCTGAGAACATCAACATCGCCTCGATTATTGATAATGTAGCACTGTTTATGCGCCACAACACAGGCAGGGTAATAAACATATTTATGCCCGAAGAATGCCCGCTTGTTTTTGCCGATGAAGACAGGGTAGAACAAATTATAATAAACCTTCTTGAAAATGCATCCAAATATGCAATTCCTGATACAGAGATAAATGTCCATATCTCATCAGACAGCCGGTTTGCCAAAATTGTAATACAAAACGAATGCCAGCAAATAGAAGAAGAAAAACTCAACAAACTTTTCGATAAATTTACAAGAATGGATGACTCTACAACCAGAACAACCCGAGGTACAGGACTGGGACTGTTTATAGTGAAAGGGCTTGTGGAAGCAATGGGAGGAGAAATTACACTTTCTTCGCACAATGATTTTTCTGTTACATTCACGCTTCCACTGGCAGACAACGATGAATAACGAACAATTTATGGCACTTGCTCTTGAAAAAGCCGCAACCTCACAAAATGACCTCCCGATAGGAGCAATCCTTGTTTGTGACAACCAAGTCATAGCGGCTTCATCAAACACAAAAGAGAAAACATCAAACCCTCTCAACCATGCGGAAAAGATTGTTATCGAAGAAGGGCTCAAAAAATTAGGCGACTTCAGGGGGAAAAACATCAAACTCTATGTAACACTCGAACCCTGCCCAATGTGCGCAGCAGCAATAATTTTAAGCAGAATAAAGGAAGTTTACTTCGGCGCTTACGACTTGTTATACGGTGCATTTGGGTCTAAAATCAATATGAGCCAAATAATGAATTCAAAAATAAAAATCCAAGGCGGCATACTCGAAGATGAGTGTTCAAAAATATTAAAAAATTATTTCAAACAACTGAGAGAGGAAGAATATGGAAAATCTGAAAGAACACCTTGATAATCTTGTCAAAAAATATGAAACAGAAGACTTTATCTCACATGACCCGATACAATTCATACACCGTTTCTCCAAAAAACAGGATGCGGAAATCTCAGGACTTGTGGCATCTTCGCTTGCCTATGGAAACAGAAAACACATCATCGCAATCGTAAATAAAATCCATGAACTTATGGAATATGCTCCATATGAATTTTGCAAAAATTATACTGTTGAAAAAGGCGAAAAAATATTTGACGGCGTGAACTATCGCTATACTTCATCTCAAGATTTGGTAGCTTTTTTCCATTGTTTGTCAGAAAGCCTGAAAAAATATGACTGCCTCGAGGATATGTTCACAAAGTATTATAATAATAACGATAAAAACATAAAAAATGCGCTGATAGGCTTTTCCGGAGAAATAAAATCCTTCTGCCCTCAGATGAGAGGTCTGAATTTCCTTTTGCCTTCACCTGTTAACAACAGTGCGTGCAAACGACTTAATTTATTTTTAAAATGGATGGTCAGAAAACCTCCTGTTGACCTCGGACTTTGGACATCGGTTGACCCTGCAAAACTCATCATTCCCCTAGATACTCACGTTGCAAGAATTTCTCAGCTTCTTGGAATTTGTTCAAGAAAATCAAATGACTGGCAAAAAGCTGAAATGATCACCGAAGTTCTCAAAGAGTGCGACCCTAAAGACCCTGTCAAATATGACTTTGCTCTCTTCGGATTCGGGGTCGAAAACAGAAATGTCAAATAAAAAAAACGGAAGACGTCTAGCAGTCTTCCGTTTTTTTTATTCTTTCCTGAAAATAAATCTACTCTGCAGAATTGCCATATTTTAGATTATTTTCAGCGGAATGGAGAATAACTCCCGATTTTGCACTTCTATCAGGTCCGTCTTCTGCACTGTTGATTATAGGAAGCAATTCCTCCATTACACCAGAATCATCCTTGCCAAAATAGTCAGGAGTAATTGAAGAATCTTCATCTTTCATGTTTATTGAAACTTGTTCTCCATCTATGGTTCCTGTAATCGCATCATCAGAAACCATCAGTTCAACTTCTTTACCGTCATAAACGCCCGTATATTTAGTTTTATCTGAACCAAGCATCTTGGATGCCTCGAGATTAAGTTCCTTATCTCCGACAGTTCCTGTTATATCCTGTTTTCCAAGTCCGTCATAAACAGCAACATCAAAATACTCCTCTCTTTATACTTATAATACAGACATATTATTAATAAATATTTTTTATATATTTTATTGTATTTTTTATATATTTTATTGTCAGAAAAAATATATTCTTGTTACAAAATTTAATCCGTAAAAAAGGAAGACTTATAGAAGTCTTCCTTTTTTGTAAATATTCAATTTTCAAAAATTTTTTATTCAAAACATTTGTTATGTTTAAATTTGCGGCTGCCTCCTTTTTTGTAAACCTTCGCAAGAGAATAATAAACTCCGCTTACCATCTCGATGTCACCTTCTAACTCATCATAAAATTCGTTCATGTCGACTTTGTTTGAGAGATTACTTAAGATGTTACTGTTCTGCATTTGTCCTCCAAAATAAATAAACTTGACGAGTATCTTGATTACTTTATTCTCTATCGGTTATATTCCACAAATCTTGAGTAAACATTTGTAAAAAATTTCGCAAATTAATCATCAATATCCTCGACCCACACCATCACAGAGCGCCTTTCAGGAGAATAATAACTAAAAAAATCAACATATTTTTTGTTACAATAATTCACAGAGCTGAAAGGATTTGTCGCATCAATTTTTTTGTCAAAATCCCATACATCATAAACAAATTTTTTCAAAACTTCCACAATGTTCATAATAAAAACCGCCTTCATTAAAACGAACAAAAAGGCTTTTATTCAGATATCTTAGAACTTTTTATGTATTGTATTATGACTCCATAATGGAAATTTTTTATTGCACAAATCAGTTATATATTGCTAAAGCGTTTTACTAATTTATTAAACTATCCATAAGGTTCAAAAAACCATATTCCTTATACCCGAAGATATCACCGAGAAATGGCGTCTTATCAAAAAATTTATTATCGTAGGGAACACCTGCACATACAGCGGCATCAATTTTCAATCCGGAGATTAACCTCCGCTGCCCCTCAAACAAAACAGCATTATAAGAAACAAAAACCACCCTATCATACCCTTCTGCCAGTTTATACAGAGATAAAATCTCTTCTTCTTCAGGGTTCAAAGAATATTCTATCTCACAGGAATTTTTCAGCCCCCACAAATCAGAAATCAGAAATTTATCTGTTTTATAACTGTGGATATCCTTTCTCACGGGGCGCAATATCAACACTCTGTCAGCTACTGAAAGATGTGTGTTGTTTCTCACTACAGAAAAAGTTTTTTTTGAAATTTCAAAAACTCTTTCCCTCTCTTTTTTTACATCAAATTTTACATCCTGCTCTTTTATTTTCGATTTCAGGCTCTGTATTTTTTTATTGGAAAACTTTATTTTTTCAAGAAATTCAGGATTTTCAACAGCATATTTTGCCAGAAAATCAATCAAATTTTCGCTGTTCTTTGTATAATTACGAAAAATCAGCATATTAACACCGGCATCTATCGCTCTTATGCATGACTCCTCGGGTGAATAATACTTTGCAATCGCCCCCATAACCATATCATCAGAAACAACAACACCGTCAAAGCCGAGTTTTTCTCTCAAATAGGAAATAACAACAGGTGATAAAGACGCAGGATTTTTCTCATCAAACGCAGGGTAAATCGCATGTGCAACCATAACAGCATCAACGCCATGTTTTATTGCCTCTTTGAATGGAGCTATATGCGTTCTTTTGAGTTCATCAAAATCCAAATCTATAACAACCATCCCTTTATGCGAGTCATCGCAAGAACCGCCATGCCCGGGGAAGTGTTTTGCAGAGGAGAGAATACTATTTGAGCGGAAAATTTCAATGACATTGCCTGAGCAATCGCTGACTGTTTGTGGTTTTTGAGAAAAACTTCTGATACCGATTACTGAGTTTTTTTCTTCCGTATTCACATCACAGACCGGTGCAAAATTCATATTTATTCCAAAACTCAACAGTTCCCTTGATAGAATATCATAGTGAGAACGAAGAAAACTATTATCATTGCTCGTAGCAATCCCCATAGGTGAAATATAATCAACCTTATCCTCAAGATTGATTGTTCTCTCTACCAAACCTCCCTCTTGATCAATCGATAAAATCAAAGAATCGTCAGATAAGGATTTGAGGAAATCAACAGTTTCCCTAAACTTTCTTCTATCCCAAATATTATCGCTAAAAAAAATAACACCGCCCAAACCGTCTTTGATAGCATTCTGAATTTCTACAGATGGATTTCCCCCCTGAAAGCCTGCTATAAACATATTATTTAAGAGTTTTTTTATTGAATGAGCGTCCATTTTATGCTAAGTTGAAAAATAATAACTCAAATTATTTTATAAAATATCAGATAAAAAATAAACAAAAAACTTTAGGCGGGGGTAGAGGGTAATGCTGAAAAGATTTTTAATACTGTTTCTTTCTTTCTGCGTGTTTGCAGGAATATCAAACAATGCATTCGCTGCAAAAAAACAAAAAAAGATGACTGCTGAACAAATTATGCAGGCAAGAGAAGAAACAGAATACCTGAGAAAAAAAATCTACGCCCACGGTTTATTCTCTCCTCAGGATAACGAAAAATTAATTAATATAAAAATGCAGCTGGATAACTCAATGCTTATCAGCATAGATCCACAGTTTGCTCCTATTTATTATCAGCTTGGAATTATCTACAAAGCAAGAGAACTCAAAGATGACGCTATCGACTGCTTCCAAATAATACTTGAAAACTTCTCTGATACTGCATTCGCACCGAAGGCAAAAAGAGAGCTGCAGAAAATGGGCGTCAACATAAAGGATCCTGCGCTTTCTGCCGGGGAATAAAAATATTACACAAAAAATGCCTCTCAAACTTATAGTTTTTCTATCCAAACTAGTCGGAGGCATTTTTCGTATTATTACTATAACTTTTTGGGGAGAAATATTCATCACCGGAACAGATAATTTTATAAAAGACTTTTTATATACTCAAGTGCATCGTCCTTTGTAACTACATCACCGTCAAGTTGAGCCTCTTTCAGGGAATTTATCAACTCCCCGAGTTTTGGAGATTGCTTGACACCGAATATTTCCATAATCTCAGTTCCTGATAAAAGTTTTTCAACAGGTTTTTGATTTTTTTTGAATTCCTGATACCCTTTCAAAAGCTTTTTCAAACCAGAAATATTATTATCAACGACATCCTGCGTAATTTCTACTCCTCTTGCACTGAGTCTGTCTGCTTCAGCAAGAAGTATCACATCAATTGTTTCATTATCAAGACGCCGATACATCCTGTTTATTGCTTTATCTGACGTATCTGACTTTATGAGCTGAGAGGGATAGATATGATGTTTTATCAACTTCATGACATAAGAAATCTGCGCATTGCCAAATTTTAAACGGCGTAAAATCGGCTTTGCCATCTGAGAACCTATTTCGTCATGTTTTATAAAACGATGCCTCCCTGTTCCCTCTTCAATAGTCCACGTCGAGGGCTTGCCCAAATCATGCAGAAGTGCCGATAATTTAAGATAAGAATACCTGCTTGTACTTCCAAAAGGTTCAAGAAGGTGAGCCTTTACAAAATCGGGCTGAGATGAAAAATGTTCTTCAATCTGCCTGAGCGTTTCTATCGAATGGTCTATCAACCACAGATGATGATGCAAATTAGGAGGAACCTCCATCTGCTGTTTTAATTCCGGCAAAATCTCAAATAACACCCCGCTGTTTTTCATTTGTGATATTACATCAGCAGATTTTTCACCTTCAAAAAACTTCATAAGCTCAGCATTAATACGCTCATTCGAGATATGCTTAAGCAAATGTTTGTACCTTACAAGAATATTAATAGTTTCATTGCTTATTTCATATCCGAGCTGGGAGGCAAAACGATACGCTCTCAAAACCCGCAGAGGATCATCTTCTATATTTTTTTCATCAACAGCTCTTATAATTCCCCGTTTCAAATCATCAACCGAGTTTTCGGTATCAATCAGAGTGTTTTGACGGAGATTGTATGCAAGAGCATTTATCGTAAAATCACGGTTTTTGAGGTCTTCAAAAATATTTTTTCCGCTGCATTTTGCAAAATCAAGGCAGTTAATCTTATCTTTTAGAACTACTCTGACTATTTCTCTTTCTTCATCGAGCATAACAAAATGTGCATCAAGACTGTCTGAGAGTTTCCGAACTGTCGGAATAATATTCTCTCCAACCAGCACATAATCCCTGTCATAAGACTCTTTTTGAAGAAATTTATCTCTCAAAAAACCGCCGACCAAAAATATATTCATATCTTCAGGGATAAATGACAGTATCTTTTTTGAAAGTTCATCATCAATCTTCATATTCATAAATCACACAGCTCAATGCACTAATAACAGCAGTTTCAGCTCTCAAAATCAAATTGCCGAGAGTAACTCCGTAAAAATTATTTTTCTCAAAAAAATCGAGTTCTTCATCGCAGAAACCGCCCTCAGGACCAATTACAACAAGAATTTTAGATTCTTTTGTATGCTCAATCGAGCGCAGAAGCTTTTTGAGAGGGAGAGTAGTGCTTCGTTCCAAACAGGCAATTTTTATATCATACTCATCCTGATTTAATTCCTGCAGAGGAACTATGCTTTCTATAGCAGGCATCGAAGAACGTTCGCACTGCTTGCAGGTTTCAAATGCAATCTTATTCCATTTTTCAATTTTTGAACTTATTTCTTTCTCTGTCAAAAACTTTGGCACGGTATATTTTGTCAAAATCGGAATAATTCTTGGAACCCCGAGTTCTGTTGCCTTTTGAATTGCTATATCCTGAGCATTATTTTTCAAAACACTCTGCGCAAGAGTAAGCTGCAAAGAGAGCTTCCTTTTTGATTTATTCTTTGAAAGAATATGCGCTCTCACCAAACGTTTTGATACCTCTGAAATTTCTGTTTCATAAACAAACTCATCCTCATCAACAAAATTCAGAATATCACCTTTTTTTATCCTCAAAACACTGACAAGATGCTTCAAATCATCAACATTATCTACAAAAATTTCAGAAGAATTTATCTGTGATTTTTTCACAAAAAATTGCGGCATAACTACTCTTTTATCTCCTTTGCCAGAGCCTTTTCAACGGCAGCCAAACAGTGAACTTCCGTTGTGTTTATTATCGGAAGGGACGATGTTTTGATAATATTCGGAAGCTCGGTACAACCGAGAACTACTGCCTCAGCACCGTTATTGCGGCAATTATCAATAATCTCAAGCAATTTGTTTTTCGATTCATCGAGTATCAATCCTTTGCATAACTCATCAAATATAATCCTGTGAACTTCATCCTGAGAAGCTTCATCAGGTACTATCACATCCAAATTGTATTCATCAGCCAGCTTTTCAAGATAAAATCCGTCCTTTTGCATTGTAAACTTTGTCCCTAAAAGGGCAACCCTTGAATAATTTTCTTTCAAAATTGCCTCTGCCGTCGCATCTGCAATATGCAAAAGAGGTATGTTAACCGAGTTTGCGACATGCGGAGCAACCTTATGCATTGTATTTGTTGCAATAAGCAGAAAATCGGCACCGCATTTTTCCAGTTTTACAGCAGTTTGAGAGAGGATTTCCGCCATCTTTGTCCACTCTCCTTTATGCTGGAGTTCTTCTATTTCCTGAAAATCATAACTCTCAATAAACATACTTGCTGAATGCACCCCTCCGAGGCGTTTGTTTATTTCACTGTTTATAATTCGATAATATTCAATTGTCGATTCCCAGGACATTCCCCCGATAATACCGATTTTCTTCATCTTTTCTCCTTCTTTGTATGTTTTAATTATAAATTAAAAAAAAATCGTCTACTCCATTCGGATGATTTGAAAAAACAGAATTAAATACGTCTAAAAAACTTATTATTATTGACTTTTCAACCAATAAAAATTTGTTTTTGTAAAACTAAAGTATTAAAGAATGTAAACTTTTGTTCGATAAAAAAATATGTGAGTTGAAGAAAAGAGAAACATCAACTCTGAAATCAGAATTTAGATAAGTAATAAAAATTAAGGAGAGTAGAAACATGCCAATTACTATCAATTCAAACACAGCATCTCTGGTTTCTCAAAGGCATTTGACTAACAGTACAAATCTTTTGACGAAAACCTATGAACGTTTGTCAACAGGATTAAGAATTAACAGAGCCGGCGATGATGCAGCAGGCTTATCAATTTCAGAAGCATTGCAAGGTCAAATCAGCGGTTATTCCATGGCAGAAAGAAACTGTCAGGATGGTTTGAACGCTATCAACATCGCAGCAGACTCACTTGGAGGAATAAGCGACCACATCCAACGTATCAGAGAACTATGCGTTCAAGCTGCTAACGGTGTTTACTCAAGTTCAGAAAGAAGTATGATTCTGACAGAAATTTTTGAAAGATTGGAAGACATCAACCAGCAGGCTAAAATCACTAAATTTAATGATACACCTCTTTTGACAGGTGAAACAGAACACTTGATTCTTCAAATCGGTGCAAACAGCGAATTGAGCACAAACACTATCGATTTAGGACGTGCTTTGCCGACGGTAAACGCTACAGTTCTCGGAATTGCTCTCGACAAAAACACCCTCAGCGGCGGTAACTGGACTCCAGATGTTATCAGAAACTACCTTGATACTCTTGATGAAGCCCTCACTAAATTGACTACAGCAGGTGCTCAAATCGGTGCTATGCAAAACAGATTGGAAGCTAACCTCCAAAATCTGGATGTTATGACTCAAAACATAACAGAAGCTAACTCAAGAATTATAGATACGGATATTGCTGAAGAAACGGCAAATATGACAACACAGCAGGTTCGTCAACAGGCAGCAGCCTCAGTACTTGCACAGGTAAATCAACTTCCAGCAATAGCTCTAACATTATTACAATAGGCGGTTAACTAATCCTTAACCCCTACATATACTCTCCTTATATTACGCCGGCTTATGCCGGCTTTTTATTTTGTTTTTTTAAAAACCTATCAATATTTTCATCAACTGATATTCATTGTTATTATTCTGAACCATCAATGATGTTGTTGCATCAGCAAGAATTTGATTATGTACGAGATTTGACGTTTCTTTTGCGATATCCGTATCCATTATTATTGATTTTGCATCGGTTAGGTTCTCTATTTTTATTTCATTTGACTCAACAACCGACTCGAGAATATTCGAATTTGCTCCTACATAAGCTATCTTCTCATTAACTTCGTTCAAAACAGCATCTATTTTATCTATGCTTTCACGTGCTGCATCGCCTGATGACAAATCAACGCTTATATCAGTAATATCAAGAGATGTATCAAGTGTAATGCTCGACGATGACTCTGTCGAGTCGCCTATTTGCAGAACAATCTCCGCACTTTGTGATGATGAATCGCCAAGAAGCTTTATGTCATTAAATTTTGTCGAATCTTTGGTTTGTTTTATATGTTCGATTATCTGGTCAGCTTCTGCCTGCAAAACAGCTCTTTCAGAATCGGAATAAAGACCATTAGCAGCCTGAACAGACAATTCTTTAAGTTTTTGCAAAGATGAACCGATTGAATTGAGAGAATCACCTGCTATAGACAGGACGTTTATTCCTGTCTGAATATTGCTGTTTGCCTGATTCAGACCCCGTATTCGAGAATTCATTCCCGTTGACAGAGCAAGCCCCGCAGCATCATCTCCGGCATTGTTTATCTTCAATCCCGTCGCAAGACGTTCAAGAGATTTATTTATTTGCTTGTTTACCTTCGACAAGCTTCTTTGCAAAATAGAATCGATATTCATATTACTCATACGACGACCATCCTTATTATTTATACTTATTAATCATTTTCAGCATAATATTGTTTTTTGCGTTGTTATCGGCTACAACATCAAGAATACTCTGATGATAAATATTGTTATTTTGTATTGAATTTAGAATGTCCTGATGAGATATTTTATTATCCTGTATTACATCCAAAATTGACTGATGTTGTCTTCCGTTATTTTGAATATTATTAAGCGTGTTTTGAACTTCTTGACCTGATGATGAAAAATTCAATCCGTTTATCAGCGCCATAGCCTGATCATATTGGATATTCCCAGCCTGTATCAGCATAGTGTTGCTCAATTCAAATTGTCGTTTTGCCTTCATCAGCTCAACCATTTCAGCTGCAATATCCGCATCAAGAATTGTTGACTTCGCAGCCTCAAGATTTTCTGACTTCGCCTCACTTGTTTCTATAGATGACTTCAAAATATCCACTGTTGTGGAAAAGGAGGCTATTTTCTCACGAACAGTTGAAAGAGCTGCATCAATTGAATCAAGACTCAAATTTGAAGTATCGCTGTTTGATAAATTTATCCAGATATCATCAAAATCAAGGCTTGTATCAATTGTCCACCGTGAAGATTCATCATTATCAGTGCCTATTTGCAGGACAACTTCCGTTTTTGCTTCACTATTCCCGGGGTCTGTCGGATAAGAACCGCTTTGCCCCCCGCTGCCAGGAGTGTCAGGATATCCGTCAAAGTCAGGGTCGCCTTCATCTCCCGGGGTAACTCCGGGACCGACATAATTTTCCCATTCAAGATGAGGTCTCGGGTTCCCCTGTGTCAAATTCCAAATTGTGTCATTCCAGCCTGCTCCGACAAAATTGTTCATATTCATAAACTCTTGTGTCGTAAGTCCGGTCAGACCTGTTGAAGCCCCGCCGCTAACACCGGTCATTCCTGCTGCTGTCGTATTCCAGAAGCTGTTTACAACGCTTCCGCCGGTTATTGTTCCTGCAAATCCTCCAGTGTTTGTAGCACTTGAGTTCACCGCACCGTAGGAATAGACGTTTGTAAAGGTACCGTATGTCATATTACCGACAAATCCGCCGATATTTCCGCTGCCGCCGGATATTCCCGTTACTGTACCGGTTGAATAACTGTCAGATATTTCTCCGTTGCCGCTGGCTGTTGTTGAATTAACTCCGACAAATCCGCCGATAGCGCTATAACCGGAAACAGCACCTTCTGCATAGCTGCCGGTGATTGTACCGTAATTTACGCCTGCAAAACCGCCTGCATTGTCACTTCCTTCAACATCACCAGTAGCATAGCTATTTTCAATTATTCCGTTGTTAGATCCCGAAAAGCCTCCGACATTTGTCTGTCCAAAAATATCGCCTGTGGCATAACTTCCTGTGATACTTCCGCTGCTGTGTTGACCGACAAGACCTCCGACACCGATTTGTCCAGAAACATTGCCTTCTGCATGGCTGTCTGTGATTGTACCCGAGTTATAACCGACAAGTCCGCCTATGATAGATGTCATAACATTTGTCTGGTTGACATTTCCTGTTGCGTAGCTGTTTTCGATTGTGCTGCCTTCGTTGCTGCCGACAAGACCGCCTGACTTATCACGACCTTCGACATTTCCTGAGGCATAACTGTTTGTGATAATTCCTGCTCCGTTGTTCCATCCGACAAGCCCGCCTGTGTTCTCTCCGCTGGATTCAACTCTGCCTGTTGCATGGCTGTTTGAGATTGTACCTGCGATGTTTCTTCCTATCAGACCGCCCGTATTGGTTTTGCCGTTGACACTGCCTTCAGCATAACTTCCGGTGATTGTTGCATAGTTGTTCTGACCTATCAGCCCTCCGGTGTTTTCAGTTCCTTCAACATTTCCTGTTGCATAGCTGTTTGTAATTGTTGAAGTACTTCCTGAGTTCATTCCTATCAGACCGCCTGTGCTGTTGCTGCCTGTGACATCTCCTTCCGCATGGCTGTCAGTGATTGTTCCTGCATTCAAGCCGATAAGACCACCTGTTTTATCGTTGCCTTCGACATTTCCGGTTGCATAACTGTTGTCGATTGTGCCGCCGTTGTTATTTCCGATTAAGCCGCCTGCACTGTTTCCGCTGACACTGCCCTCTGCATGACTGTCAGAAATTGTACCCGAGTTGTTCAAGCCAATTAAACCGCCGATATTTGTATGTCCTTCTACATCAACTGTTGAAGAGCTTCCTGTGATAGTTCCGTCGTTTTCGCCGACAAGACCTCCGACCTGATAATTTTTTGCTCCTGTTATAGTTCCAGAAGTCATGCTGCCTGTGATTGTTCCGGTATTATGTCCGATAAGACCGCCTACTGCATCAAAAGCGCCGTCTATATCAACATCAACAGAGCTGTTCGAGATTGTTCCAGAGCTTGTGCCTGCAAGACCTCCGACAGATGAAAAAAGAATAGCTGCATTACCGGTTGTGATATTTGAGTTTGTAATCTTAACATTCTCGATATTTCCTGCGTTTGTATTAACCAAAATACCTGTATTTGAGGCATTTGCTTCAACATTGAAATTATCAAGGGTAACATCTTTTATCTCGGCGTCAGCGGTTGTCGAGGAGAACAACCCTCCGCCTGATGTAAGATTTTTGATTGTATAGCCGTTGCCGAGGAAGGTTCCTGAGAAGTTTTCTTTTGCCTTATAATCCGACAACGAAGACATATTTATATCATTCATAAGAATATATGTCTTGCCTGCAGTGCCTGAGCCGTCCTGAGCTATTTTATCGATAAAATCATTGAAATTCCATATCAAAATATATCCGAGCTGTTCAGCTTCTTCTGCGCTAATTTGACCGACACCTGTTCCGCCTGCCGTCGGGGGGAGGTAGTTTTCGGTTTTCAGGTGAGGTCTGTCTTCATTGAAGTCCCAGATGGAAGTGTCCCATCCGTCAGCAGCAAAATTATGAGCAGAGAATTCTTTTTCGCTCAGCCCTGTCATACCTGATGATGAGCCTTTACCTACAGCTGTTGTTCCTGCTGCCGTCGTGTTCCAGAAGCTGTTTGTAATGTTTCCGCTTGTTATTTTTCCTGCAAAACCTCCGACGTTATTGGTGCTGTCAGTATTCACTTCTCCATAGGCATAGACATTCGTGAGGGTTCCTGAGTTCATATCTCCGACAAAACCGCCGATGTTTTCTGCAGAAGAATTTCCGTTGACATTACCTGATGAATAAGAATCTGCGACACTTCCGCCGCCGATACTCATATAACCGATAAATCCTCCGACAGCAGTATTACCTGTCACATCTGCCGTTGAATAAGAATTTGTAATTGATGCGGAGCCTCCTGATGAAAAGTCGCCGATTAGCCCGCCAACGGCGCTATTACCTGATATACTGCCTGATGAACTGCTGTTTGTGATTGTTCCGTTAACAACCTGTCCTACAAGACCGCCGTACATTCCTCCATCTCCGGTAATGGTTACATCAGCAGATGAATTTGAAATATCCCCTGATTGATTGTTTCCGATGAGTCCTCCGATGTTTTGATAGCTTCCGCCGTTGATTGTTGCGTTGATGACATGGACATCGTCAATATCACCTCTGTTGTTACCTACCAGAGCGCCGGTGTAATCTTCTGATGCCGTGATGGTGAAGTTGTCCAGGGTCAAACCGCTGATTGATGAGGAGTCCTCTGTTGATGCAAAAAGCCCCTGATCTGAGGTCAGATTTTTGATGGTATGACCGTTGCCGATGATGGTTCCTGCGAAGTTTGTTTTTGCAACATAGTTTGAGATTGTTGAAAAGTCGATATCATTGTCGAGAACATAGGTTTTGCCCTCGGTGTCTGCTCCGTTCTGAGCTATTTTGTCGATGAATTCCTGCGCTGATGAGATGTGGATTGTAGAGCTTGCAGGTTCATAGTTTTCCCAGACGAGGTGAGGACCGTCGACGGTGAAATCCCAGTCAGCTTCACTCCACCCTGCATTAACAAACGGTGTTGAGGTTGAGAACTGCGAGCTTGTCAAACCTGTTACGCCGTAAGATGAGCCTGAGCCGAGAGCAGATGAAACACCTGCTGTTTCTTTATTGTAGAAAGAGTTTGTAATCACACCGCCATAAAGACCGGCAAGAGCACCTACGTATTCAGTACCTGTTACCGTACCTGTTGCATAGCTGTTTTCAATAACCGCATATGTAAGAGTCACGCCTGTAAGACCGCCGACTGAGGAAGTTCCAGTTACATCTCCTGTTGCATAGCTGTTTGAAATAGTACTTCCTGTGGAATGGTTACCGGCAAGTCCTCCGACTTTATCAGTACCGCTGACATTTCCTGTTGCGTAGCTGTTTGAAATATCTCCTGAAGTAGAACCGGCAAGACCGCCGACATCTTCCGTTCCTGTAACATCTCCTGTTGAGTAGCTGTTTGTGATTGTTGCATAGCTTGAACCGACAAGTCCGCCGACATGATTACCGCCAGAAACCGTTGCGGAAGACGAGCTGTTTGAGATTGAAGCATTATGGCTATATCCGGCAAGGCCACCGATGTTTTGATAGCTTCCGCCGTTGATTGTCGAGTTGATAATGTGGACATCGTCAATATCACCTCTGTTGTTACCTACCAGAGCGCCGGTGTAATCTT